>Ga0265331_10000254_pt1 | contig 63081 bp, 54 predicted proteins | sample 41923metaG_FD_202088 | JGI IMG/M metagenome (GOLD analysis project Ga0265331, IMG submission 202088) | Rhizosphere microbial communities from Carex aquatilis grown in University of Washington, Seatle, WA, United States - 4-19-23 metaG | ecosystem: Host-associated > Plants > Roots > Rhizosphere... | reverse complement strand
TTCTGTTCCTCCCTGCTCGTCGTCGAACTTCGCGAGAGATCAACGATGACACGGGTTTCAGAACGATGCGCTTCTTTCAACTCTCCCTAACTGGGGTTTCCGGGATTATGTCGCAGCCGCTTCGGCTTGCCGCGTCGCACTCTCACGCGACTGTAGGTAGGCAACGACTCCCAGCGGTGGGAATCCGCAACCCGAGCGGGTGCCGCCCGCGGCCGGTCGTCGCACTGCTTTCTCTCGACGTGACCCATCTCCGCGGGCTAGACTCACTGCCGATGAAACCAGTCCAGAGACCGATACTGTACATCCTGCTGCTCACGCTGCTCTCCGCGTGCGGCAGCAAGCGGCCGGTGTTGTATCCAAACGCGCAACTCACGCGCGTCGGCGACGCGGTGGCGCAACGCGATATCGACGACTGCATGCAACGCGCACAGCAGTACGTGTCCTCCGGCGGCCAAGCCGGGAAGGTCGCCGCGACCACGGGCACCGGCGCTGCGGCCGGTGCGGCGATCGGCGCCGTGGGTGGCGCGATCACCGGTAACGCCGGCGAGGGAGCCGCCGTCGGTGCGGCGACCGGCGGCACCGCCGGGCTACTGGGCGGCTTGTTCAGCTCGCGGGATCCCGATCCGATCTACGCCGGCTTTGTCGACCGCTGTCTGCGCGAACGTGGCTACGAAACGATCGGCTGGCGTTAAGGGCCGGCGGCCGGCGGATTGCTGTGGGCCGCTCGCCGTTGGGTCGCTACGGGCGGCCAACAGCGACGAGTTGTTGGCTGAACCGGCGGACCCCAGATTCCAATCGCTGCCGAGTTGCGATCGATGATCGAAGCGGCGCCGTTTGGAAGCAGGGCTGTCGCGTGCTTCACCTTTGACAACATGGGCGAAGCCGCCGATGTCGGGGCCGGGCTGGTTGACTGGCCGCGCTCGGATGGGACCGATCCCTCCCTGAGCGTTGGCTTTCCCAACTTGTTCTCGCTGCTCGAGCGGCACGCGATCCGAGCCTCCTTCTTCATCGAGGGCTGGAATGGCGAGCATCATCCCGATGCCGTCGCCGAGATCGTCGACCGCGGTCATGAGCTGGGAATGCACGGCTGGACCCATGAGTCGTGGGCGCAACTTGATCGCGCTCGCGAAATCGACCTGGCGGCGCGCGCCACGACGGCGCTCGAGCGTGCCGCCGGCGTGCGCCCGAGCGGCTTCCGAGCGCCCGGCGGCGCGCGCACCGCTGACACGGAAACAATTCTCACGACCCTCGGCTATCGCTACGACGCCAGCCTGGGCAATGGCATGCGCCCTGCCCTCTTGCCCTCGGGACTTGCCCAGGTGCCGTTTGTATGGACAGGCGTCGACGGCTTTCACTACCTGCGTCCGGAGCCCGCGGATCCGCTCCTGGTGCGCGACACCTGGCTGCGAGCACTCGACCGTACCGCAGTTCGCGGCGGCCTGTTTCTCACCATTTGTCACGCGTTCATTACGGGAGTCGATGACACGCGCCTCGCGGCACTCGACGCGGTGATGCGCGCGGCGGTCAGCGATGCGCGCCTCACCATCCTCACCGCCGGCGAGATCGCCCACCAGATGACGAGCGCCGGCAAGGTGCCAGCGGCGAGGAGCTGACGACGGGCAAGCATTGACGGCACGGAAGCCCACTGGCGGATATCATCGGCACGGTTGGACGGCGGAGGGATACACAGTAAGCTGCGCTTCGCGCAGTGCTTCGCGCACGACAAACGGACGCACGAAGGAGGTTTTCATGAAACGAGGCATCAGCGTGATCGGATTGAGCCTGGCTGCTCTGCTGTACGGTGGCAAGGCGGTACACGCGGAGGAAGCATCGGTGAAGCAAGGCCTGGAGGAAGTCGGTGACGCCGTCAAGGACGACGCCAAGGCGGCGGTCCATGCGACCGACGAGGAGTTGAAAAAAGGGATGCATGCCACCGAGCGCGGCGTGGGCGACGCGATGCAGAAGACCGGTGAAGGTGTCGACGACGCCGGCGCAAAGGTCCACGAAAAAGGCGAGTAGGCCTGCGGCCGGCGACTTTTCTATGGTCCGCTCCCCGTTGGGTCGCTGCGCGCTGCCAAGTCCGAGGCCGGCGGCCGGCGACTTTTCCATGGTCCGCTCCCCGTTGGGTCGCTGTGCGCTGCCGAGTTCGAGGCCGGCGGCTGGCGACTTGTGTGCCACTGGCAGTTAACGATCGCCCGTCGTTTCATTGGGAGGACGTAATGGCTGAATTCGAAACCGTCTTGTTCGACGTCACGAACCGCGTCGCCACCATCACCCTCAACCGGCCCGAGCGCAAGAACGCGATGAATCAGCAGCTCAAAGACGAGCTGCGCACCTGTTGGCAACGGGTCAAAGCCGATCCGGAGATCTGGGTCGCGATCGTCACCGGCGCCGGCGACGCCTTCTCGAGCGGCGCCGACGTCCAGTCACTGGCCAGCGGCGGCTTCGTGAAGCCGGATCGTTGGCGCGAGCTGGCGATGATCGAGGGCATCGTCGAGCTGCCGACGCCGCGGCGTCAACGCGTCCACAAGCCTGTGATTGCCGCAGTCAATGGCGTGGTCGCCGGCTTCTCCCTCGACCTGGTCACCGAGGCGGACATCCCGATCGCCTCCGAGCGCGCGTCGTTCGTCGACCCACACGTTTCCATCGGCTACGTGTCGTCACACGAGATGGTCAATATGGCGCGCCGTGTGCCGGTCGCCGTCTGCCTGCGCATGGCGCTGTTGGGCAGCCGCGAGCGCATGAGTGCGCAGCGGGCATATGAGGTCGGCCTGGTGACCGAAATCGTGCCGCACGCCAGACTCATGGAGCGGGCGCGGGAGCTCGCCGACCTGCTCTTGAGCAACTCCCCGCTCGCCGTGTGGGGCACCAAGATGGCCATCCTGCAAGGTCTCGGGCTGCCGATTCCGCAAGCCGAGGAGATCGCCGCCGGCTATCTCGAAGTCGTCGAGCAGTCCGAGGATCACAAAGAAGGGCCGCGTGCGTTCGTCGAGAAGCGCAAGCCGAGTTGGAAAGCGCGGTGATTCAAAGACCGGACGCTTACGCCAAGCCGCAAAGGCGCAAAGCTGAATTGCGAACACCTGAAAAGGAACGGGTTCTCGTCAAAGCGTTTGCGGTGCGGCCTCTTGATGCTGTGCGGCCTTTGCGGCGTGGCGCCTTTGCGTGAGTGCTCTTCAAAGATATCTGGAGGGATGTCCTGATGGTCGTCATACTGTTTCGTTCGATGCTCACGGAAGATGCTGGGGACGACTACGCGAGCATGGCTGGCGAGTTGGCGGCGCGGGCCCGGACGCTGCCCGGCTTCGTCGACTTCAAGTCGTTTCAGGCAGAGGATGGCGAGCATCTGCTGGTGGTTCACTGGGAATCTCAGGAGACGCTGCGCGCCTGGTCGGACGACGTGCGGCACGTCGTCGCACAGCGCGCCGGCCGCGAAAAATGGTACCGCTATTTTCGCGTCGAGATCGCCGAGGTCAGTCGATCGTACGGCTTCGATCGTCCGGCGTGAAGCGTTGCCCGTAAAGATTCCTTCCTCCTCTCGTCGACTAGCAGCCGGTCAGACCTGGCAGTCTGCAGCGACCAATCCTGTACTGAGGCCCCCCGAAGGGGGAGCGGCCCATAGAAGAGACGCCGGCCGCAGGCCCGCGGGCGGCGATCGGATTGACCTTCCCCGACCCCCTCGGTAGCTTCGTTGCGCATGAGTACGCGCCAATTCGTGGCCGCCGCCGTCCAGTTGTGTGCGGGATCGGACAAGACCGCCAATCTCGACAAGGCGGAGGCCTTCGCCGTTGAGGCCGCGCGCCAGCAGGCCCGACTGGTGGTCCTCCCCGAGGTGTTCCTCTGGCGCGGGCCGCGCGCCGAGGAAGTCGGCAGCGCCGAACCGATTCCCGGTCCCACGACACACCGCCTCGCCGCGCTGGCGCGGCGTCTGCACGTCCATTTGGTGGCGGGATCGCTGCTGGAGCAGAACGGCACTGACCGCGCCTTCAACACCTCGATCCTCTTCGACGCACGCGGCGAGATCCTGGCTCGTTACCGCAAGCTGCATTTGTTCGATGTCGACCTCCCCGACCGGGTGACCATTCGCGAGTCGGACACCCGCGCCAGCGGCAGCGATGTCACAATGGTACCGACCGAGTTGGGCGTCATCGGCATGACCATCTGCTACGACCTGCGCTTTCCGGAGCTCTATCGGCGGCTCACACTCGCAGGTGCGGAAATCATCACCGTGCCATCGGCGTTCACCTTCCCCACCGGGGCGGCACACTGGGAGATCCTGCTCCGGGCGCGTGCCATCGAGAATCAGGTGTACGTCATCGCGCCCGATCAGATCGGCAAGAGCCCCAGCGGCATTGTCGACTTCGGCAACTCGATGATCGTCGACCCGTGGGGCACGCCGCTCGCGCGCGCCGCCGATCGCGAGATGATGATCCTTGCCGAGATCGACCGTGACCACCAGGAGCGCGTACGCCGCGAGCTGCCGTGCCTCGCGCACGTAAAGTTGCGCGGCTGAATTCGGTCGTCATGCCGCTTTCCATGTCGCCCCGAACACCTTCTGGCCGCCGCCCATCCCTGCCGCTCAGCGAGCGGCAAAAGAGAGCCCCGCGCACCTCGACACCGAAAGGCCAGCGGCATGCCGCCACGCTCGCGGTGAAGTCGTTCTTCCGCGTCGTTTCCACCGACGAGGCGCGCGCGTGCATCGCCGGGCTCGCACCGGTGCGCAGTGAAACGATTGCCGTCGCCGCCGCGTTGGGACGCGTGCTTGCAGAGGATCTGACCGCGCCGGCGGCTCTGCCGCACTTCCACCGCGCCAACATGGACGGCTACGCCGTGCGCGCGCGCGACACCTTCGGCGCCTCCGCGAGCATCCCGGCGTACCTCCGGCTCAGCGGCAGCGTCGAGATGGGCAAGGCCCCCACGCGCGCGCTTGCCAAGGGTGAGGCCATGCGCATCGCCACCGGCGGCATGCTGCCCGCCGGCGCCGACGCCGTGGTAATGATCGAATACACCGACGAGGCGCGGCAGGACGGTGCGCCGCAAGCGGGGGGGAAGCGGCGGTCACATCTTCGCGCGGCCGACACCCTGGTTGAGATTCATCGCGGGGCGGCCCCCTGGGAACACGTCCTGCGCATCGGCGATGACATCGCCGAGGGCGACCCCATCTTCGCGCGCGGGCGGCGGCTGCGGGCCCGCGACCTCGGCGCCCTCACAGGAGTCGGCATCACACGGGTCAAAGTCTTCCGGCGCCCGCGCGTCGCCCTCCTATCCACCGGCGACGAGATCGTGCCTCCCACCACCACGCCGCGACCGGGACAGGTGCGCAACATCAACGAATACTCGCTCATCGCCATGGCCGGCGAAGCCGGAGCCACAGTCACCGACTTCGGTGTCGTACGCGATCGCCGCGACGCCCTGCGGCGTATGCTGGCCCGCGCGCTGGCGCATCACGACGCCGTGCTGATCTCCGGCGGCAGCTCCGTGGGCGCCAAGGACATCACGCTCGACATCATCTGCTCGTTTGCCGGCTCCGAGATCATTTTCCACGGGATCTCGGTCGCTCCAGGCAAGCCGACGATTCTGGCTCAGGCGCTCGACACGCCGATCATGGGCCTGCCGGGGCATCCGCAGTCGGCGCTGATCATCTTCGACTTGTTCGGCGCGCCCATGCTGCGCGTACTTGGCGGCGAGGATCCCGCGGCGGTGTTCGTCCCGTCACGCATCCGCTGGGCGCGCCTGAGCCAGAACGTTGCCTCGCAACCCGGGCGCGAGGATTACGTCCGCGTGACCCTCACCGACGTGGATGGGCAACCCGTGGCCACACCCCTGGCCGGAAAATCCGGCGCCATCTTCAACCTCGTCAAGGCCGACGGCCTGGTACGCATCGCGGCGAACGCCGAAGGACTCGAAGCGGACACCGAGGTCGAGGTTATCCTGCTGTGAAGCAGCGCCCCTACCCTGTGCGTGCGGCGGTCGCGCTCTGCCTGCTGGCATACGCGGCGGCCTCCGCACGAGCGACGACCTTCGTCCCCATGCGCATCGAGGATCTGGCACACGGCTCCGTGGCGACCGTCATCGGCACGGTGCGCGCGGTGCGCAGCGTGGAGGCGCGCGACGGCGAGCTGTTCACCTTGGTTACGGTCGCCGTCGAGCATGTCCTGCGCGGTGAGCTCGACACTCCGGTGATCGTCCTCAAGGAGGACGGCGGCCGTGTTGCCGGGCGGGAGGAGGTCGAGTTCGGTTCCCCGACTTTTGAGGCAGGCCAACGGGTGCTGCTGTTTCTCACGGTCCGGCCCGACGGCAGCCTGCGCACGAATCAGCTGGCTCTCGGCAAGTTCGATCTTGCCATCGACCGCAACGGCATGCCGCAGGCGCGACAGCGCTTCGGTTCCGGCGTGCGGCTGCTGTTGCCGCCGGGAACCGCCGCCCCAGCATCAATGGCTCTCGGCGATATCCTCCACAACATCGAGGCGGCCAGCCGTGATCTTCCCAAGTCAGCAAAGCCGCTCGCTGCCCCTCTGGAAGCCTCGGATCCTTCGCTACCCACAGAAGTCACCGAGCCGTTTACCTTCGAGGGAGGCCGCTTTTTCGAACCCGATGAAGGTACGGCGCTGCCATTTCTGATTGATCAGAGCGGTGATTCAATTCTTGGCCTCGCGCCCTCCCAGCAGCTGATCGACGGTGCGCTTGCAGCCTGGAGCAGGGTAGCGACAGCGACCATCCACCTCCAGGACGGCGGCTTGACGAGCGACGTGACGGCGCCGTGTCCGGGACCCAACGTGATCATCTTCAATGATCCGATGCACACGATCGGGGTTCCACAGAACTGCACCGGGACCCTGGCTGTCGGGGGCTACTGCGAGAGTACCTTTGAAGCCAAACGCATTGGCGGACGCACCTTCGATCGTGCGCTACGAGCCAAGGTCACTTTCGCCAGCGGCTGGGACGGGTGCGGTTTGTGGACGGCATGCAACGTCGGCGAGATCGCTACGCACGAGCTCGGTCACGCCATTGGCCTTGGGCACTCGTCGGAGAATTTTGCCGAGCCGGATCCGTTGTTGAGCGATGCGACAATGTACTACCGCGCCCATTTTGACGGGCGTTGCGCCAGTATTCGCACTGACGACAGCAACGCCGTCAGTGCCTTGTATCCAACCGCCATTCCACCGACGATCCTCACCACTGATCCACTCCCGCCGGCCACAGCCGGTGTGCCGTACGATCAGATGCTCAGCGCAACCGGTGGCGCCGGTGGATTCTCCTGGAGCCTCGGCCGTGGCGGCTTCGAGGGCTTGACCCTCAGTGCCGGCGGCGAGATCTCCGGCGTGCCGGGATATGGCGGCAGCAACTTCTTTCAGGTCACCGCCACCGACCTGAACGGCGACAGCCACACCAAGCTGCTGTACATCACCGTCGCCGGACCCACCGCGACGCCAACGCGCACCTCGACGCGCACGGCAACGCCGACCCAGACAACCACGGTGCCGCCGACTCCCAGCGCGACGAGCACGCCCACGGCGGTGTCCACCACAACGCCGATGGCCACGGCGACACCGTCAAGCACGCCCATACGCACCGACACACCGACCGACACCCCGACGCCGGTTCCGACATCGAGCGCGAGCCCGACGCCCACGGACAGCCCGACGGCGAGCCCGCCGCCGTCGGCAACCGAGCCTCCAACGCCAACCGCAACCCTACCACCGCCATGCGCCGGTGACTGTGACGGCTCCGGCGCCGTCAGCGTCGACGAACTGCTCACCTTGGTGAACATCACACTGGGTAACGTTGACGCGGCGGGCTGTCCGGCCGGTGACCGCGATCACGACGGGACCGTCACTGTCGACGAGATTCTGGCGGCGGTGAATGCCGCGTTGAACGGTTGCCTCTGAGCACCGCCGCAGCGGGGAGAGGGGAAATGCCGCGCACGCGCTATCTCAACAAGAAGTCCTTGGGGGAAACGTTGGCGTTGTTTGTCGATGGGCTGGCGCTGCGACAACGCGCGCCGGAGCTGGTGCCGGTAGAAGACAGCTTGCATCGATTCACGGCCGAACCCATCCTCGCCCGCATCTCGGCACCCCACTACCACGGCGCGGCGATGGACGGGATTGCGGTGCGCGCCGAGGACACCTTCGGCACCAGCGACGCGCAGCCGACCGAGCTGGGGTTGGCGCCGGATGCCGCCGGCCCCCCGCGCAGCTTTGCGTACGTCGATACCGGCCAGGCGCTGCCCGCCTGGGCGAACGCCGTGATCATGATCGAGAACGTCTACCCCGCCGGAGCCGGACCGTTGCCGGCGGAGCGGATCATCATTCATCAAGCCGCGGCACCGTGGCAGCACGTCCGCCTGGTGGGCGAGGACATCGTCGCCACGGAGCCGCTGTTACCGCGCGCCCATCGCATCCGTCCGTTCGATATTGGCGCGTTGCTGGCGGCCGGGCACGTCACGATTCCCGTCGTCCCACGTCCGCGAGTCGGGATCATTCCCACGGGGAGCGAGCTGATCGAACCCGGTGACGCGGCGGTACCTGGAGCGATCATCGAGTTCAACTCCCGAGTCGTCGCCGCGTTCGTTGCGGAATGGGGCGGTGCGGCGCATCGCCTGCCGCGTGTGCCCGACCACCTGGCCCGCATTACCGAGGCCGTGCGCGTCGCCGTCAGGGAACATGACATCGTCGTCGTAATCGCCGGATCTTCCGCCGGTGAGCACGACTTCACCGTCGCCGCTCTCGGATCGCTCGGCCGGATCTTGGTTCACGGCATTGATATCATGCCCGGGAAGCCGGCCATCTGCGCGATCATCGACGACACGCCCGTGCTCGGTCTTCCGGGATATCCGGTCTCTGCGGTGATCGTCTGCCAGCAGGTGCTGCGGCCGTTGCTCGCCAAGTTCCTCGGGCACGCGCCCGAGCCGCCCGAAACCGTACGCGCCGTGGTCCCGCGCAAGATACCATCGAAGCTCGGTCTCGAAGAATTCGTGCGGGTCACCGTCGGGCAGGTGGGCGAGCGCATGGTGGCCACGCCGCTCGGCCGTGGCGCCGGTGTGATCGGCACGATGGTCAAGGCCGATGGACTCGTGCGCATCCCGCAGCTGTCGGAGGGAATCAACGCCGGCGAAGCGGTCGATGTCGAGTTGCTGCGGCCACGCGCGGAGATCGCCCACACCATCGTGTGCAGCGGCAGTCACGATCTGTCGATCGGCCTGCTGGAGGACAGCCTCAAGCGCGCCGCGCCGCAGCTCAAAATCTCCGCGAGCAACGTGGGAAGTCTCGGCGGCCTGCTGGCGCTGCAGCGCGGCGAGGCGCATGTCGTCGGCACGCATCTGCTCGATCCGAAGACCGGCACCTACAACCTCCCCGACATCCGGCGCCACCTCGATCTGCATGAAGTTGCCGTCGTCCACCTCGTCGTCCGCGAGCAAGGCCTGATCGTCGCGCGCGGCAACCCGAAGAACCTGCGCGGGCTGCGCGATCTGGCGCGCGCCGACGTCCGTTTCGTCAACCGACAGGCGGGAGCGGGGACGCGCGTGCTGCTGGACTACAAACTAGCCAAGCTGCGGCTGCGGCCGGAGCGCATTCAGGGCTACGAACGGGAAGCGTTCACGCACATGGCGGTGGCCGTCGCCGTGGCCAGCGGCCTGGCCGACTGCGGGCTCGGCGTGCACTCGGCAGCCAACGCCCTCGGCTTGGCCTTCATCCCGATCGAGAAGGAAGAATACGATCTCGTGTTCCGGGGCGATTTCTACGCCAGCAAGAAGGGGCAGGCGCTCATCGCAGCGATGCGCGCTGACAGTTTCCGCGCCGCGGTCGCACAGCTGGGTGGCTACGATGTGCGCCGCAGCGGCACGGTGAAGGTGGCACCGGGCGGCGACGCGGCGGCGCGGACCGCACCGCGTCGACCAAAGAGCCAGCCCGGCGCGCGTCCGCTTCGGGCACGACTACGGTAGACGGGAAAGGCTCGCCCGCGGCCCGACGTCCACATTGCCCCGCGGTCGCGCGAAACCCAGGATCAGTGGACGCCCGCAGCCGTCGTAGGAGCGGGCTCCACCCGCTTCCAGGTATCGTCCGGGTTGAAGATCTTGATGGCGCGTGCCGTCTGTGCGGTATTCGGACCAAGATCCTTCTGGAAGACGACGCCGTCCTGATTGACGATGAATGTCATCACCCCGGAATTGTCCCACTTCGCCGGGTAGGCCACGAGCGCGAAACCGCCGATCATCGCGCCATGCGCCACGTAGCTGTATGCACCGCCAGCCGCCGCCGGACCCTGCGCAGTGAGGATATGCACGTAGTAGCCATGATACGGGTCGCCTTTGCCCTTCGCCGCATACCCCTCCGCTCGCGCGCGGGCGAAGTGGGGTCCAAGTGGGCTCTCCTCTTCATTGGCCTTGGATTCCCAGAAGAGGCCGTCACGCTTTCCCGGACTGCTCGCCAGCTTCTGCGCGTAGTGCAGCAGAGCGGCGTGCTCGGGGTTGCGCTGATAGTACTCGCGTTGCGCGTCGACATAGGCCAAACAGACTTGAATCGCAGAGCGCTCGTTGGCGCCGATGCGCCGATCGAGGATCTCCTCCTTGCCAGCGGCGGCATCGAAGCGCCAGGCGTTGGCGGATTCAACCAACGGAATCGGGAATGGCCAGTTGTCGTTGCCGACCTGCAGAACGGTTTTCCCGTCCGCGGACTGCACCAGAGAGTGCGTCTCTTCGTAGGAACGCAGGAAATGATCGCCCACCTTGGCGTCGGCAACCGGGTCGCCCGAGCTGATGAGCGGCTGCGCTTCCTTGCCGAGCACCGCGAGCAGTGCCTTGGTGTCCTTGGTCTTGATCGCGGCAGCGAGTGCCTGCACGGCTTCCTCGGCTGTCGCGAAGCTGCGCTGACCGGAAACGGCGGCAGCGGGGCGTATGCCGGGTAGCGTAAGCGCGAGCGCGAAAAACAGCATCGCCGGCTTGCACGACCGGTGAGAGAGATAGGCTGCGATCGTTGTCATCGTCGACTCCTGGGTTCTGGATTGCGGCGCACGTACGGGCGTGAGGCAACGCCTAGCCCTTCAATGCCGCCGCCCACCGCCATGTCCTCCTCCGCCGCCCGCCTGCCCGCCACCTCCGCGCGCACCACCGCCGGCTTGCCGGCTCCCGCCGCCGCCACCACCGAAGGCTGCGGCGCTCTGGCGGCTGGCCTTGCCGCGGTTCGCGTCTCCCCGAACTTGTTGGGCGTCGCCGAGCCCTTGGAACGCCCCCGCCCCGCTTTTGCTCGGCGCTCGGCCTTGTGCCTGCGGACGTTGGGCTTTCGACCCTGGGCGCTCGCCCGCGGACTGGCGCCCGCCACGGTCCGTGGGCCGATTGGCCGCCGCCTGGCGCCCGCCGCGATCGGCGGGGCCATTGGCTCCTGGCTGACGCCCACCGCGGTCTGCACCAGCGCCGGCGTTGCCCTTGAAGTCTTTGGCGGCGCCACCCGCCAGCTCCTGCCGGCCCTGCTCGGCGCGGCCGCGAAACGCTTCGCGCGACTTGGCGTCACTGGCACCGGCGCGGTTGTATTTCTGCTGTGTGTTCGGGTCGCGATACTGGACGCCCTTGCGATGGTCGACGTTGTGCTGCCAGTTATTGTTGGAGATATTCGTATGATTGAAGTTATTATAGTTATTCACATTGATATTCACGTCGTTGTGCCCACCATAGCCTCCCCAGCTGCAGCCGCCCCACAGCGCGGCGCCCACGGCCATGCCGACACCGAACGAGATCAGTGACGTCGTGGCCACATACCCGGGGGGGTAGTAGCTGTAGGGTGGGGAGGCCGGATACGGCCACGTGCCGTACACCACGGTGGGATTGTAGGTCGGCACGTACACTACTTGCGGCTGCGCCGGCTCGATCTTGATGATCGTTGGCGGCGGAGCGGCCTGTCCCTGAACGGTGACGGTCTGCTGGACGTTCACCGGCGCCTGCTCCACGGTCACCTTCTGCTGCTCGTTGGACTTGAGATTACCAGCGGCGTTCGCCTGGTTGCGTAAACGCTGCACCGCATCCATGACGTCGCTCTGCTGCGCCAGGAACGCGTCGCCCAGCTTCTGCGTCCAGTCGAGCTTGTCGTTGAGCATACTCAGCACCGGTGGAAAAGCGATGAGCGACTTCACGCTCGGATCCCACGTTTGCTGCGGCAAGGCATCTTCGAGCGCCTTGTCCTTCAGGGTGGAGTTCTGTTTCTGCCAGCGAGCCGCCTCGACAATCTCGAGCGGATAGGTCGCCGCCATGAGCACCTGGGCCAGCAAGGGGTCTGGGTAGAGGGCGATGGGCGCAACCAGCTGATCGATCTCCTCAGCCTTGAACACCGGTGCCGGCGGCGCCGCCGGTGGCGCGGCATCCGTGGCCGCCAGCACCGGCAAGCCGGGCGCGACGAGGACCAGCGCCGCCAGCAGTGCCGCGATCGATTTGGACGGGTGATTCATCTGGCCACCTCCTCACTATTGGTGAAGCTGCATCGCGACCAGAAGCACCCCTCCCTGCAAAAGGAGGAAGCGATACTGTCAATCGGACGCGCTGTGCGCGTCCCGGCGCGCAACCTTGATCGTGAGCCCTCTGCAAACCACCGTCGAGCCTGAACGGTGAGCTACCAGAACAACTGGTGGCCGGCGATAGAGGCCGCTACCCAGCAACACCACACGTGCCAGCCGGTCGCATCACTTGTGCGGGTGGATCTTCGTGATCTTCGATCCCTGAATACCGATCCCGGCCATGAGACCCTTCTGGTCGAAGATGATCGCGTAGATCTCATCGGTGAGGGTACCCGAGGTAATCGACTTGGCGAATCCCTTGTCGACGAACACGATACTCGGCCCGGTGCCGATCTCCCAACCGTCGTGCTTGTCGAGATAGTCCAGGGCCGAGTCGGTCATGAAGAACAGCGCGTAGCCGAAGGCCTGCACACCGGCTTGCAGGCCATAGGAGGCCGCCGCGGTGTTGTAGTAGCCGATGCTCTTGCCACCCTTGCGCAGCGCGCCGTTCCCGCCCTGTCCGCCGATGATGAACCCCGCCTTCCAGATGCTCGGAAACACGAGGACGGCCTTGGCGTTCTCACTGATGACCTTCGCCGTCGGGTTGGACGCATAGAGTTGCTTGAGTGCGGCATTGACTTCCTTGTTGATCTTGGCGGCGCTGGCGGCGTGCGCCCGCGTACTGGCGGCTCCGCTCAGGGCGATCGCCACCAGCATGAGCAGCAGGGTCCGGCGAGTCATCTGCAACATACGACACCTCCTTCTTTGGCAGCAACGAATGAGGCCGATACGGAAGGCCGCGTCGCACTATGCCACGGGCGCGGCGGCGGCGCGAGCCATCGCGTGATATCCCTACACCGTTGCTCAGTGCACCGTGAGGTGCGCGTAGAGGAGGCGGCGCACCTCCTCGATGGTTTCCGGAACGGCTTGCGTCGAATGCCCCGAACGAACGATGAGCTCTGAGGCGACACCATCGATGTGGGCACTGGTGTACTTCACCACCCCGTCGCCACCCTCCTGCGGCGGTCCATCGCCCTGCACCGCCACAATGGAATGCGCGTCCACGCCCGGTGCGATCGGTAGGCCGGCCAGTGTCTTGAGGAACGGGTTCGACCAGTCCATGTTGTCGATCGCCGTCGGCATCTGCCACGCCGTCTGCGCCGCGCCCGCCGGATTGAGCTTGACCATCTCGACACTCACCTTGGTCAACGTCGCCGGGAGGGTCACCAGCCGGCGTGCCAGCTTGCCGAGCATATTCTCGGTCAGATAGCTGCCGCGGTGCGGCGTGCAGATGAAGATCACCTCGGTTACGAACGGCAGCGGCTCGACGAACAAGCCGCGTCGCAGCAGGTCCTTTGTTTCAGCAGAGAGATCCGCCTGCTCGACGGGCACTTTGAAGTTGTTGTCCCAGAAGCGCGTCCCGCTGCTCACCACGGTCATCTTGGTGAGCAAGCCACCCTGGCTATGCCCGATGACCACCATGTGGCGCAGCGCGGGATCCTTGCCATCGGGATCGAGGTCGCGCACTGCGCCTTGCAGTGCTTCGCGCAAGCGCATGGATGAATAGGCAACGGGATTGCCGGTGTTGTACGTGAAGAACCAGAACTGATAGCGCTGCCCCAACACCGGGTCGTTCAGCAGCTCGTTGGTCATCTCCGCCCAGCGCGCCGGGCTCGACGCGGTGCCGTGCACGAAGACGACCGGGATGCGGCCGGGATGATACGGGTGGAGCATGAACAGATTGTCTTCGCTCTTCGCCAGGCTGAAGTCGCCGCTGCGGAAGCCGGCGATCTCGAAGTCCCAGATCGGCGACCCTTCGAGCTGATAGGCGAGCGTCGCCGTGGTTTCGGATTCCAACGGAACGGTCACGCCGTCAATTTGAACGGCATCGGTATTTTCGATGTCGTACAGCTCGAGGGTCGCATGCAGCGTCCCCGTACTCATGCCCTCTCGCGGATCGTCGAAGCGCAGCAGCGCGGTGACCGGCACCTTGGCTTTGGGCGCAATCCACCGGTCGACGCGCTCCTCACCGGATCTCGACACCGACGCCGCGAGCGGTGAACCAATGCCGCGCCGCCGATAGCGGTTGCGCATACCCCGCACCTCGAAGTCGGCAACCGAGGTAAATTGGGTGAGTTGGTAGCCGCCAAACTTGAAGCCGGACGGATCAACCGCCACCTGCAGCGGCCCATAGGGTAGCGCGATGGTGCGCGCGCGCAGATCAACCTCGCCGCTTTTGCCGCTCGCCAACCCCGACGTGACGCCGCGGTCGTACAGATCCATTGCGGTCCGCACACGCGGATCGTAACAACCAGGACGTAGTGCCGGGTTCTGCGGAAACAAGAACGCCCAGGCATAAGCCGCCGCGGCGAGAAAGTAGGAACGGTCGCCACTGCGGTCGGCATAATCAAAGGACAGCTCCGCCAGGGCGAACAAGCGATCGGATTCGTCCCCTTGTCCCAATCCGGAGTAGATCAACAGGATGGTGCCCGCCGGATCCTCCGCAAACCGCTCCGTGAGGTTCAGGCGGTAGAGGTACTGCTGCGCGGTATCACCGAGCTTTCCGGCGGTGAGCACGTTGGCGGTGAGCGCGCGGTTCGCCGCTTGCGGGCTGATCCGCTTCACGCCGATGGGGGTCGCGCAGCCGGCGACGAGCACCATCGCGCCCGTGCTGATGGCGCGAGCAAGGCCGTGCGCCCGGATCGAGCAAAGCACACTGCTCCCCAGGTATCGAGTCTCTCCGGTCACGGGTGCTTCGAGGCGTTCGCCGTCAGGCACGACCCATCACCCGGCGTCGCCGGGTGATGGGTCAACCAAGGAGACGCTCTCCGAGCTGCGCCGCGATGCAGTGAGGCCAGCGGCCAGCGCGGCTCGGATCGTTAGATGGTACGGCTTTCTTCGGGCTCTGCCGGCATGGTCGCGCCCGGCTTGAGTTGCACGCCGTGGCGCGCCAACTGCCAAGTGATGCGGCCGCCCCAGTAGCCGCATGCGGCTTGGACGTCGCCCCACGTCGTGTAGGCGCGCTTGGCGAACAACACCTTTGTACCGGCGCGGTCATCCACCGCCGCCGCCAGCCGCTGGTTGGTGTCCGAGTCCAGGACTTCCATTTCCACCGTCGCCGAGCCGACGGTCACCGCGGTATTGCCCGCGAGGCCGACGATGGTGCCAAGCACACGCAACTGCGGCACGACGGTGGTCACGGTGCGCAGGACCGGCTTCGCACCTTGAACCTGTGTCAACGCCACCCGCAGACGCAGGGTATTGGGACCGGCATGGTCCACGACGGTGAAATACTTGCTCAGATCCTCATACAGGCTCTTGTAGAGCATGTCGGTGAGCATCTGCTGGTCTTCCGGGCTGAGACTCGCCGTGCTCGCGTCGGTGTACAATCCCACCGAGTCGAGCTGGATGGCGTTGTATCTCGCCCACTGAACACCCGGCCGGATGTAGATACGCGCCGCTGGATAGCCCTCGACCTTCTGGAGCTCGGAGTAGTCCCCCAGAAAACCCGATTCCTCAGGCGTGCCGCGGCGAGCGCGCGTCGGCGTACACGCGCTCATCAGCAAGGGGGCGGCAACCAACACCGCCAAGGCCAATGTTCTTCCATGTTTCGTCATGCTGTGCATCTGCTCCTCCTCCGTTGACTGTTGTGCTCCCGCGCTCCGCACCCTGATCGTCCCAGGGCATCAAAGCCGCCTGTCGCCACTCCAACCAGCGGCTGGCTCTTACCGCATAATTGCCGCGGCGACAAGAGAACACCCGACGACGCAGACGACGCACACCCACGAGGGACTGCGGGACCGCTCCCGATGGCTGACGCCATGACACTTCCGGACACGATCGACAGCGATACTCAACTCGTCTGACGCACGGAGCGCCGGGCACGACGGCTGCTCGCCTGCTCCCGCTGAGGCGGCTCCTCAACGGCCGCCGGGAGAGCACGCGCCGCTGGGTCATGCAGCTTCACCAGCCGCTTCGGGGCCGTCATGCGATAGCCGTCCTGGAGCAGCTCAGCCAGCTCTTCCCAGTCGACCTCCTTTATATCGAGACGCACCCCCACCCATCCCTTGTGGCCCACATACGCCGGCTTGAAAAACCGCTTGGGGTCGGCACCCACGAGGATCTCCTGCACCATCAGCGTCGCCTTCACCCACACCGAGACGTGCGCGCCGCCGTGATGATGATTGTCGGTCATCGCGAACATCTTGCCGCCGACGCGGAAGGTACATTCGCCCCACGCTTCCTTCTCGGTGGCTTCCGGCAGCGCCAGGCAGATCTCCCGTAGCCGTTTGACCGGACCTTCCGGATCGTAGTGCATGTGCGGATGTGCCATCTGCTCAGCTCCTGAATGCGTTCCGTAACTTTGCGTGATTACCCGTGGCGGAGGCTTCCTCCATGCCGTGTAGACTGCAGTGGCGGCATATAGGAACAACCGGGCTCACGCCTCGCTGCGCACCTCCACACGCCCGGCGCGCGCCGCCGCGACGAGCGCGGCGTGGTCGCGCTCGGTCTGGTCGGCGTAGGCCGCCGCGAAGTCGGCGACCGCTTCGTCGAACGCGTCGCTTTTGCCCATGTACCCGGCTAGCACGGCCGCATCGCCGGAACGCGCGTGCGCCCGCGCCAGCGCCCAGCCGCAGAGCCCGCCGTAGCCGACGAGATTCTGCGGCTTCATGATTTCGACCACCGGCTTGATCTTCACGTCGCGCAGCCGGCAGCACAAGGGCATCAGTCGCCCTTCATTTGCCGTCGGCGCTCCCCGCCACAGCGCGGTACGCAATCCCCGCCAAGCCCGCGCCGATGAGTGGCGCCACCCAAAACAACCACAGCTGCCCCAACGCCCAGCCGCCAACGATGAGCGCCGGACCCGTGCTGCGCGCCGGATTCACCGACGTGTTGGTGACCGGGATGCTGATCAAGTGAATGAGGGTCAAGCCGAGCCCGATCGCGATCGGCGCGAATCCCTTCGGCGCACGCGTGTCCGTCGCGCCGAGGATGATCATCAGGAACATGAAGGTCATCACCACTTCGGTGACGAAGCCGGCGAACAACGAGTATCCGCCCGGCGAGTGGGCGCCGTAACCGTTCGACGCCAGGCCGCCGCTGAGATCGAATCCGGGCTTGCCGCTGGCAATGATGTACAGCAGCGCCGCCGCGACAAAGGCGCCAATGACCTGGGCAATCATGTACGGCCCGGCATCGGACGACTTGAAGCGGCCGCCGACAACCAGACCAAAGGTCACCGCGGGATTCAGATGACATCCCGAAATGTGACCGATGGCGAACGCCATGGTGAGCACGGTCAAGCCGAAGGCGAACGCAACACCCAGCAATCCGATGCCGACGTTCGGAAACGCCGCGGCCAGCACCGCGCTGCCGCATCCTCCGAGAACAAGCCAGAAGGTGCCGACGAACTCTGCTGCAACACGATTCCCGAGTGGCATATGTCCCTCCTCCTTCTGTTGGTTGACTGCAACTTGACGACCGCCTTCATCTTCGAGATGGCGGCAGATAGTTGGCTAGACCATTGCGGCACAAGAGTCAGAGGCGCATACGGCTCCTCCTTCAATCAGTGCGCCGAGTATACGCGCGCGGCTCCCGCTGTCCAGAGCGGACAAGTCGTTCGCAAGAGAGGAGGCGCCGCTACGTTGGTGGAGTTTCTTCCTCTCGCCCCGCCGAGCGCCCAACGGGAGCGTCCATAGAAGGGACGCCGGCCGCAGCCCTACTGCTTGTCGCGCGCGGGAAGAAATGGATCCAGCAAGGTCAGCGGGAGCTTGACGATCCTCGTCATCACGCGGAGCAGGCCGCTGCCGACGTCCGACGGGTCGAGCGGCGTCACCGAGGGATCCTGCAACGGACCTTTCACCTTGATCGGTATGGTCAGGAGATTGCCGCCAAGCACGTGGCCCAGAATTGGAATCCGGCTGACCACCATATCGACCGTCTTCAACGGCGCGGCCAGCAACGTCACATCAACCGTTCCGCCCTTGAGGTCGGCATTGCCTTCGCCAACCATCTTCATCGACGGCGCATCCATGGTCGCTTCGGTGAGGACCAGTTTGCCGTCCCGCAACTCGCCCTTCACGTCGATCGTATTGTAGGGCAAGCCGTCGTCGGTCAGGTCAGACAAGAGATTCCAGGAACCGTGCCCGACGCTCATCACCGCGAGGACCTTTTCGAATCCGCCGCCCTGATAGATCCGCCCGCTCTTGGCGTTAAACTGCAGCTGCCCATACGCCGTCGTCAGCAGCTGCGGACCGCGCCCGCTCGCATCGATTTGCCCGGCGAGGGTGCACCGCCCGGTTATCCGTGACGGTCCGCCGGAGAGACACTTCAGGATTTGATCGATCGGCTGATTCGTCACCGCCGGTTTGAACTGCAGGCTCACGCCGTCCGCTGTCACCGCAATTTTCCCGGGTGTGGCGATGCCGCACAGGTTGGCTTGCGCAATCGTAACGACGGGTGCCGCTCCCGACACATCCACCACCGCACGCACGGGTTGCCACGTGTAGCCACCATAGGTGAACGACGCCGCGGCGATCCGTACCTTGCCGCGCAACGGCAAATGAGCCGAGCCGGTGCGGCCATTGCCATCGCCGGCCTGCGAGAACAGCGTTGCCAGACGCGTCCCTTCGAGCGGACCGGTAACCAAATCGAGGTCCGCGACCACCGCATCCGTCGCCGGCCGCAAGTTGCCACGGAGTTGCAGGAGGGGACCATCATTCACATCGCCTTGGGCATCAATGGCCAGCACGCCGCCCGCGGCGCGCAGGTTGGCTTGTGCAATGTCCACTCGCAGATCGCCCGGGCCGGGCAGCGCAACATTGAACACCTCGAGTCGGCCCTTCGCTGTCGACCGAATCGGTTGATCCAACGGGATCCGCACGCGAAAATCTCCGCGCATTGCATGGGGAACATCATGCTCGTCGTGGAGCAACGCCTTCAGGGTCTGCGTCGTCAAGTTCCCGGCAAATGCCAGCTCGAACTCGCGCTCCTCGACCTGCAACGCCAGCGTGGCGTTCGACTGACTGTCGCGAAGCGTCAGCCGCTTGAGGTCGACCCCCTTGGCGTCCCAGGCCACATCGACGGTCGCCTTCAGGCCGCCGGGCGCGGCCACCCCCATTAACACGCGCGTCGCGCCGGGATCGTGCGTCACACGCAGATCGGATACCGCTACCGGAAAACCCAGGGCCGTTACCTGTCGCAGCCGCGCACTGTCTACATCGAGCTTGGGCACCGCTCCGGCCAGAGCAATCTGCCACAGAGCGGGGCGGGCTGCCGGACCTCGTACGGTCAGGGAATCGACACGCAGCGTGCCCGCGAGGGTCGTCGGGGTCCATGCGGATTCGGCGAGCCACCCGGACGCCAGGACCCACGGATGGATCTCGTTGAGTGCGATGCGCCCGTTTGCGCCACTGATGTCGATGCGCGCAGTCGGAGCACTGGTATCGAAGCGCAGCGCAACCCCCGCAAGCGTCGACGCGCCAGTGACAACGGTGAGGTCGGTCGCCGCGATGCCGTCTGGGTTGTAGTGAAATTGCCCACCGGTCACCCGCACCGGCTGGGCCAGGTCGCGCACGTGCGCCGACACACTCAACTGCGCCACGTCCACCGTCGCCGTCGCGCCGTCGGTGCTTCCGCCGAGGGTCAATTGCCCCTCGGCTGTGCCTTGTACGTCCGTGAGCTGCGCCAGCACGCGGTTCAGGCTCTCGCTGTCGACGACCTGTTCGAGCACCGCCGGCAGGTCACTCACATCCGCCCGCACCGCGGTACTCACCGCCAGCTCGTTCGACTCGTCGGTCAAGCCAACCCGTACGCTGCCGTCGCGCGCGTAGGTATTGCCCACCCGACCGGCGGCGTGCTCGCCAATCAAGACACTCTTGACGACGGACACCGCACCACTGACATCGGCGAGCTCGAGACCACTGCCGGGTAGCCGCACCTGTCCGTCCACGAGCGCGCCACGGATCAGCATGGCATCCAAGCTGCCCAGGTCTGCCAGGGTCCGGCCCTCCGCCTGCAACGTCAGCTGCGGCACTTTTCCGCCCTGCAGAACGTCGAAGATCGCGCGTGCCGTCCGATTGTGTCCGGCGAAGAACACCGCCGCCTCATGCGCGTTGGCAACATCCAGATCCTTGCCCTCCACCTCCAGGCGCGCCTGCGGTGTGGCGCGATTCAGCGCCAGCGTTGCCGATAGCTGTGTGGGCGGGGCGGCAAGCTGGACACTGTCGAAGGCGATGCCGATGTTCTCGCCTTCCACGGTGAGGCTGGCCTTCACGTGGGCGCCTTTGAGCGTCAGCTGCGCGCCCCCGCGCTGCAGCGGCAGCTGCGGGGCCGTTGCCTCGATATTCGCGCGCCATGCGTCGATCGCAGTGGAGGTGAGGCGTGCGTCGAGACTTGCCGTGGCGCTGCCAAGTTCCAGATCGGCGGGCATCAAGTAGTGACCGATCACCTGCGGGCGCATCCCGGCCAACGTGAGGCGGCCGTCGCCGTGCACGCTGACCGGATCAATCGACCCACGCAGAGCCGCCTGCTCCCACAAGTTCGAGCTGGCCACGAGGTCGACGCTGAGTTGTTCCGGCGGCAGCTGGACCGTGCCATGAATTTCGGTGAACACGATCGGCTCCTCATCACCTACTGCGACGCTGAGCGAGCCGTGTGTCAGGCGCAATGCCAAGCCGGGAGCGCGCGCGGCAGCCACCGACGCGGTCGTTGCCAACGCCGCGCGGACCGCGTCTCGCAGCCGCAGCCGTGGCGTCGTGGTCGCGGCCGGCGCCTCGACCGCCGCGCCCCCTGTGGAGCGCAACTCTGCCTGCGCCCCGACGATGTCGACCTCGGCCAGCTGCAGCGTGCCGGTCAACAGGGCTCGCAGGCCAGGATAGACCGACGCGGACTCAACCGTGACGTCGACGGTTGGCGCCGAGAGGCGCAGCTCGTCGAGCACGACGTGCGGCAGCGGCAGCAGCGCCATACGCAGCGAGTCCAGATCCACCTGCGCACCGAGCTGGGCGCTCAACTCCGTCACCAGGCGTTCCCGCAGCCTGGCGCTCGCAATGAGCCGCGGCACAAGCAGCGCGGCAGCCGCCGCCAGGGCAAGGCTGATGACGCCCCCAACGACGACGACGCGCATAACCGTTGAGCGGGAGGGTCGGCGCACGCCCTCGCTATAGCGCGGGCGGGCCGCAGACGGTAGTCGTCCACGGGGTGGTTCACGCATCCGCCCCACGCACTCGGAAGCAAGAGGATGCGTGCTCGCAATCCTTCGACCTTGACTAGCTATATGGTACATGCACGTACGTAGATTGATCCACACGCAGGTATCATGATGGGTTCGGATGCCTCACCACTGCGGCCTCATGGCGGATACCGCCGCCTGCGCTCCTTTCAGGTCACGGAGATCGTCTATGACGGCACCGTGATCTTCTGCGAGCGCTTCGTAGACAAACGCTCACGCATGCGTGAGCAGATGGTGCAGGCGGCGCGCAGCGGTCGACAGAACATCACCGAGGGCAGCCGGGCATCTGCAACCTCAAGCCAGACAGAGCTGCGGCTGGTAAACGTCGCCCGCGCCAGCCTGGATGAGCTGCTGCTCGATTATGAGGACTTTCTGCGCCAGCGCGGATTGCGGACTTGGGGAAAGAATGATCCGGAAGCATTGGAGGTGCGCGCAATGGGCACGCAATGGTCGGATCAGACCGCTCAGACCGATCGGTCCGCCACAACTCTCTACGACCGATATCGCCCACTCATCGAGAAGGCCACCGCCGAAATCGCCGCCAACACGCTGATCTGTCTGATTCATCAGGCAAACCACCTGCTGGATCGCCAGATCCGCAGCCTGGAACGACAGTTCGTTGTGGCGGGCGGGTACAGTGAGCAGCTCCACGCAGCGCGGCTGCAGGAGCGTCGAAAGCAGGAGCATCAGGCGGATCAGACCGATCGGTCTGATCCGTCTGATCGCTCGAGGCAGACCGCCTCAGCCCCGGCTTGTCCGGCGTGCGGAATGCCAATGGTCGTGCGCACGGCCCGCAGAGGGTCCAAGGCTGGCTCGCAATTCTGGGGATGCTCCAGCTACCCCGGCTGCACCGCGAGCCTGCCGGTGTAACGAGAGCGCAGCGGGCCACTCAAATGCAACGAGGCGAGGACGGCCGCATTCTCGGCCACCCTCGCCTCGGCTCGCCGCTGGGTAGGGGGGAACCAGCGGATCTGGTTTAGCGCGCCGCGAGTGCGGCAAAGTGGTCGTTGCCGTCAGCTGGCCGCACCAGGAGCAAGAGACTCTTCCCCTCGGCGACCTTGGCAATCTCCGCCTTCAGAGCATCGACTGACCCGACCACTCTCCGGTTCACTTGCAGGACGATGTCGCCGTTGTGCAAACCAGCGTCCTCGGCCGGGCTGTCCGGCGCCACACCGGCGACCAGCACACCTTGGCCGTCCGCAACGTCCCGCTGGGCACGCTCCTCGGGAGTCAACTCGCGCAGCATCAGGCCCCACTTCCCCTTGTTCGGCGCCGCCGTTTCGGCAACCTCGTCCTCGGCAAGCTTGGCGAGGGTCACATCAAGCGTCTTCTGCTTGCCATCGCGCAGCACCCGGACTTCCGCCGTCGTACCGACCTTGCTCGCCGCCACCAGGGTCGGCAAGCCGTTGTGCGCGTCGATCGGCTTGTCGTTGAAGGCGGTGATGACGTCGCCCGTCTTGATTCCGGCCTTTGCGGCCGGGCCATCCGCGGTCACTCCCGCCACCAGGGCGCCGTGGGTGTCCTCGACGCCCAGCGAATCGGCTAGCTCCGGAGTCAATTGCTGAATGCTCACGCCAAGCCAGGCGCGGGTGACATGGCCCTTCTCCTCCAGTTGCGGGGCAAGCTCCTTCGCCAGGTTGATGGGGATGGCGAACCCGATACCGACGTTACCGCCGCTCTGACTAAAGATCGCCGTGTTGATGCCGATGACGTCGCCGCGCTCGTTGAAGAGCGGACCGCCCGAGTTGCCCGGATTGATGGGCGCGTCGGTTTGAATGAACTGATCATACGGCCCGGAGCCGATGGCCCGGCCCTTGGCGCTGACGATCCCGGCGGTCACCGTGTTATCGAGGCCGAACGGGTTGCCGATGGCTACTACCCAGTCACCCACGCGCAGCACGTCGGAATCACCGAGCCGCACCACGGGCAACTCATGCTTCGTTTCCACCTTGAGGACCGCCAGGTCGGTCTTGGGATCCCGGCCCAGTACCTTGGCGGGCAGCTCCGTGCCATCGCTCAAGCGCACCGTGATCTCCTTGGCATTCTCGACGACGTGGTTGTTGGTCAGCACCACGCCATCCTTGGCGATCACAAACCCAGACCCGGTTCCTTGCTGCCGTCCGGACGGTGGTGGCATCGGGGAGCGGAAGCCTCGGAACGGCCCGTCTTCGCCAAAAGGAAAGCCGCCTTCGACCGCCCCTGTTTTGACAGCCGACACCACCTTGACGTGCACCACGGCGGGCGATGCCGCTTCAACCAGTGAGGCAAAGGAGGGCAGACTCCGGCGGCTGTCCGGCGCGGCCTCCAGCTTGGGTTCCGCGGCGGCCGTCGTCACGACGTCGACGGCACGCTGCGGCGATGCGCCAGCTATCTGGTGCGCGATCCACTCGCCCTGCGCCACCGTGCCCAACCCAAAGCTCACCGCCGCCAACGCGCTGAGCAGCGCCGTCCTTCGTATGTATGTCTTCATCATCATCCTCCTCTGCGACGCCCCGGGCGCCGCGATGTTTCCCGACAACCTAGTCGCACAGAATGAGAGAACGATGAGCCGTGGATTAGAATGTTCTCATGCGGCGCCGCTCGCCAGCGGCAGCCGGACGCGAAAGCACGTGCCCTGCCCTGCCGTGCTCTCGACGGTGATCTCACCGCCGTGCAGGCGCACGATCGACCGCGCCAGCGGCAAACCAAGTCCGGTGCCGCCACGCTCCCGCGCCGGATCGGCCCGGTAGAAGCGATCGAAGATGCGCGCCTGCTCCGCCGCCGCAATGCCCGGCCCGTTGTCGCGGACCGTCAACACGGCGTCCGCGCGCGCCGCGCGCAGCGCCAGCGTCACGCGCCGACCCGCGCCTGCGTACTTGATGGCGTTTTCGGCAAGATTGAACACCACCCGAAAGAGCAGCGGCGCACTGCCGCGCACGGTGACCGGATACAGCGGCACATCGCTGACCAGTGCAATCCCCGCCGGCGCGGCGAGCGCCTCCACTCCCAGCGCCGCATCCGCCACCAGCGCGGTCAAGTCGACCGGCTCGGCCGGCAGCGGCACAACTTCGGCATCGGCGCGCGCCAAAAACAACAAGTCTTCGATGAGCGCCGCCAGGCGGTTCACTTCCTCCAGGCAGCTGGCGAGGGTGGCGCGGAACTCAGCCTCCGGCGGCGCCGTGCGCAGCGCCACCTCGATCTCGCCCTTGAGAATCGTCAGCGGTGTGCGCAGCTCATGTGCGGCATCGGCACTGAACTGGCGCGCCGCGGTAAACGAGCGCTCGAGCCGCCCTAGCATGTCATTTAGCACCGTCGCCAGCCGGCCGAGCTCGTCATCGCGCTCGTGGCCCGCAAGCCGTAGCGACAAATCCTCCGCGCTGATCCGGCGCGTCGCGGCTACCATGGCATCCACCGGAGCCAGGGCGCGGCCCGCCAGCAACCATCCTCCGAGCGCCGCCGCCAATAGCGCCAGCGGCGCGAGCGTCACACTCACCAGCACGAAGCGCGCGCGCGCCTGGTCAACGCGCTCCAGCGACATGCCCACCTGAACGAGGTGCACCAGACGCCCGCGCTCGACCACGGGCAGTGTCAGCAGCCGCACCCCGCCGGCGGGCAGCCCGGGGGACACGATCGTCTCGAACGTCTCCTGACCTGCCGCCGCGTTGCGCAGCGCCGTTGCGCTCAAGGCGAACCGTTGCCGATCACGGCGCGGCAGGCGTGGGTCGGGTCTGCCGAATGGATCCAGCAGCTGGAAGAAGCGCTCCGCAAACGCCGGCCCCAGCAAGCCTTCGATTTGGTCAGCCAGGTTTGCCTCCGGCGTCTGTTCACTCGAGGTCGCAATCGCGCGGGCCACCGAGACCAGCGAGTCATCCACGTTGGCCCGCAAACCGCGATCGAGCAGTACGAAGGCCGTCACCCCGACGGCCAACAAGAGCCCCCCGAATACTGCCGTGTACCAAAGGGTCAGACGACCCCGCAGCGTGCGGCAAAGGCCCAGCCGCCATCGAGAGCAGAAACTCATCGCACGTCTGCCATCTTTGCGACGGCAGCCCATATCGACCCACGGGAGCGGGCCATAGAAAAGACGCCGGGCGCAGCCCTAGGGATCCTTGAGGACATAACCGACGCCACGAATGGTGTGCAGGAGCTTCGGCTCGAAGCCGGTGTCGATCTTGCGCCGCAGGTAGTTGACGTAGACATCAATCACGTTGGTAAAGGTATCGAAGTCGACTCCCCACACGTGCTGCGCGATGAGCGTGCGACTGAGGACGCGACGTGGGTTGCGCATGAAGAACTCAAGCAGCGCATACTCGCGTGGACTGAGCTCCACCGCGTGCGCGCCACGCATCACCGTGCGTGTCGCCGGGTCGAGCGTCAGGTCGGCGAGGGTGAGGGTCGGCGGCCCCGTGGCCGCTCCGCGCCGGAGCAGGGCACGAACGCGCGCCAGCAACTCGGCAAATTCGAACGGCTTGGTGAGATAGTCGTCCGCACCAACATCGAGGCCGGCAACCTTGTCGGACAGCCCGGCGCGCGCGGTGAGCAACAGAATCGGCACGCGCTGCCCGCGCGACCGCAGTTCCCGCACAATGTCCAGGCCACCGCGGCCCGGCAACATCAGATCCAGGATCAGCACGTCGTAGCTCGCCGCCAGCGCCTGGCGCAGTCCCGCGCTGCCATCGTGCTCGACGTCGACCTCGTACTGCTCGGCTTCGAGGCCGCGGCGGATGAAGCTGGCCACCTTCTTTTCATCCTCGACGACCAGGACACGCATCCCGTCACACCCACGCGCTCCGCGGCACCGTTGACCTCCGGCCAGATTGTCGGCGCAGACTCATTTCATACTCTCGCGCAACTCCACAAGCGCCTGATCGAAGGCGTCGACGCGAATCAGTCCCAGCCGCGGGAACTCCAGGTCGACGATGACATACACGCTGACCGCCATGATGCCGGCGAACCCAAGCATATGGATCCAACTGCGGGTCTTTCCACCAGCCATGCCGTAACCGGCCAGCAGCGAGCTGGCCAGAGCCAGGCCACCAAGCATGACGAAGATGACGGCGGGTGGGTGAACCTCGGACGCCATGGTCCGCGTGGTGGTGATATCGATCATCTGGTTCAGTGCCGGAAGGAGCAGCATGCTCGCGGACGAAGCGCCTTCCCGAGAAGCGGCCAGGGCCGCACTCCAGATTTCACCCTGCATGATGGCGGATCGACCCAGCTCTGCTTTCGCCTCTTCGATATTCGGTAGCTTGCGGTATACCTCCAGCCGAGAGTCCACATACCGCTGGAAGCTCGCACGCAGCGCCGGTTGAGCGGCAGGCGGCAGGAGGTCGAGCCGCAAATAGGCAGTGCCGATCGCGTTCGTCTCTTCGATGATCAATGCGCGCCGCGCGTCGAAGCGCGCCGCGGCCCCCGAAAAGGTAAATGCGACGAGCAACCCCAGCAAACCAAAGACGGCACCGTCGACCGTCGCCACACCGGCACGTGCACCCTCAGGATCCGCCGCCGCGCGCCGGATGCCAATTCGCCGCCCGGCTTCCAAGAGGAGCAGCATGCCAACAAACAGGCCCCCGGCAAACAGCGACGCCACAGCGATGGGTTGCATCCCGGCTCCTTCACCTTTGCTTCTGTTCTGCCGCCTCACGCCCGCAGGGCGGCTTGCACACGTACGGAACTCATTTGGAGGTGCTCACTGATTTCGAGGCGACGCTTCAGATGAAATCGGCATCCGCGTTCATCTCCGTCCATCCGCGATTCCAGTGCTTTCTTCCGTTTGCGCTTGCTCCCGTTGGTACTCTCCGCCTGCCCGTGAACCTGACGCCTCCGAGGGCGCCGCCACGGCAGCGGCATCGGCGGTGAGCCACCGCCGTGGCGCAAAGGCCATCGACCCCTTGCGAATATTGATGAACACCAACTCAGGCACGCTGAACGCCGCACCGTCGACCCCCGCACGCAGCATCGCGCCACCGTCGACGGGCAGGAGGATCAATCCCGCAACGGCGCCGCCGATGCCCACGACAAGATTGGCAATCCCGTACAACGGGCGGCGCAGGACGACGTCATCCGTGAAGAACAGGAAGATCGGATCGCTGCCATTGCGTTCGTAACTGCGTGCCGTCAGAACGTTGGATTCGCGCAGGTCAACGCGCAGAGCGTTCTCGTGGCGAGACATCCGATCGAGGGCGAGACGTCGATACGACGGCCGCTCGACGCTGTCGGCAACACGATAGGCGTGACTGACGGCCCTGGCGGAAAGGAACGGAATGAAATTGAGCGTGTGGCGCCACTCGACGTAGCCGCCGAGGCCGCTGGTACTGGCGGCACGCACACCACCGGGTACGTTCACCCCTTCGGGTACGTTCACCCCTTCGGGGCCGTTCACCCCTTCGGGGCCCGTCGTCATCGCCGCTTCCATCGTGCGGAATATCTCGGTGACGCAGTTCCGTGAGATCAGATCGTAGTGGTACGCAGCCGCGAGCGCGGCGCGATAGCGGCGCTCACGTTCTTGCGCCACCGCCAGGGCTCGCCGCCCAGTACCCGCTGAGCGCTCGGGCATCGGCCAGTCGGAGCGCAGCGCGCTCTTTGTCGGGACGAGCGCGCCGCTGTAGACGCGCAGCGGCGCGCGCAGTAGAAGCGCCCGATCGAGGTCGACAAGCAGATTGCCCGCGGTCTCGAAGACGCTGAAATCAGCCTCCTCCTGCGCCGGCGATTCAAAGAAAGCCCGGCGCGCCGCCAGGAAATCAGCTGCGCGTTCATCGCGCATCTGCGCCAAGGTGTTGGCGTGGCGCGCAACCGTTGCGGACGGGATCGCGGTGGCGTCTTCCGGAAAGTCATCCAGCACAACGAGCTGGCCGGAGTCGACCGAAGCCTGGAGCGCCACGAGGCGGGCCATACCGACGAGCAGCGGATACCCCCAATCGGGTCGCTCCGAATCCATCAGCCGGATCAGGGCGTCCGCCAGCCGTGCCGCATACGCGTTCAGCGCGTCGACCTCCGCCGGTTGGAGCGCGAAGTCGGTGCTCTGCGGAACGTGAAAGCTGCCCGCACGCAACGGCGGTGCCGCGCGCAGGACCTCGAGGGCCAACCAGCCGCTGAGGAGCTCGCGATGTCGCGTCGCGAAGCCGGCCGGAGTCACGGGGAGCCGGTCCGCGTGGAGATCGAGGTCGGCCTCGCTGGCAGGCGTAAGCTGCGCAATGGCGCGGCGCAGCGTGAGACTGCGGCGTTCAATGAAGTCGCTTCCGTACGCCGCGCGCACGCGGTCCGCAAGGCGGTCGAGCGTCGCCGACCGCTGACTGTCCGACCAGAGGGGGCGCGCGGTCTCCGCCGTATCGAGGACGAAGTAGGCGCTGCCGGGAATGGGCGTGGCCGCCCGGCGGGCGTCGGCGCCGGTGACCGAATCGCCCCCGACGCGTTCCAGGAGTTGGCGATCGGCAATCAACGACTCCAGAAGATCGTACTGGCGATCCTGAATCTGCAGGCGCTCCTGAAATGCCGACCTGAGGCGATCGTAGGTCGCCGGCGCCACTTCAATGCGGATCGCATGAATGGTGCGGTTGCCGAGCAAGCGGTAGCGGTAGTCGAACTCCGCGGCGTCGTCGCGGTGCAGGCGAATCGTCTGCTCTTCGGCCTGCTGAAAGTGATAACAGCGGGTCGCGAAGCAGATGGCCGCGTGTCCGCCGCTGGAGTCGCCGGAGTTCGCCTCGACGTAGAGATACTCGACGAACCGTGGCGACGTCTCGGCATGGGCGCGAGGCACCGGCACACACGACACGCCGCACAGGACCGCAACCGGCAGCAACCACGCGCCCAGATCGCGCACGGGCGGGGGAACGCGACACATCGGCGCGTCTCTCTCAGTGCGTGATCAACGCGGCACGCACGGCAAGCGCGTCAGCGTCGTGCGTCGTAGCCGTCTTGTATCCACCCCGCCTGCTCAGGGTTGGTGGCCAGATTCTTCTTGAAGGCGTCGACTTGCACCTGGCGGTATCCCGCCTTCGCGAGCCCTTCGCCAATGCCACGGTACGTGGACGGGTTATTCTCCCAGTCCGTGATCCCGTGCTTGGCCGCCAGCGATCCGATCTGCCGGCGCAACTCGTCGGCCGTTCCCCCCGACTGGAGGTGGGCCGCTGTGTAGTCGCTGACGTCTTCGCGATAGGCCGCTTCGGGGCTGCTGCTCTTCGAGCTCGACGCAGAAGAGACGAACGGGCTCGAGATGCTGTCGGAGCTCGCCGAGAACGACGAGCAGCCGGGCACGAATGCCAGGGCAAGCAAGAGCAGCGGAGCAACGCTACAAACGCACGCGGTCCTCTTCATGGACTGGTCCTCCTTGGTCGCGACAGGATCACCGTGTGCTTCTCCCACAACTGAACACGGCAGCGCAAGCCGGGTCGAAATCGGCGCTGGACCTACCGGAGGCGCGCCTCCGGCCAACGAAAGCATGCGCGCCTCCGGCTGATGGCTGATCGCCGATGGCATAATGGTTCCGACCATCAGCGATACGCCATCTGCCATCAGCAAGCGCTTGAGGAAACGAAAGTGGACTCGCAAGGCGTGCCCGCCCCAACACCCTCAGTCGCGATACCTTCGTGCCAGGCGCACCTTGGTGGAGCGATCATTGCCACGCATGCGCAGCAGCGTAACGACGCGCAGGGGATGCGTGGCGCGGGTGCCCGTGTGCGAGTCGCCGGTCGGGGACGCGACCGCATGCGGCATAAGACGCCGACGCAAGGAGTCGGCATTGACGCCGAGCACATCGCAAATGCTCTCAAACGAGAATGGCCAGCTCATGTCCCTGGAGCGCACCCAGCGCAAGGCTTCCGCCGCAAGCTGATAGCGCTCGCGCGCGGGACCGGCGCGGCCCGTCAGGCACACAATGGCTTCGCTCAAGACCGCCTGCATCAGCTTGCGTTCCCCCTCGCCTGGATCCAGGCCTTGGCGCTCGTTGCCGAACGCTTCGTCGTGGTCCTCCCGATGTGGTGTTACTACCGCGTGACTACTGCTTGTCCTTGCCATCCGCTGCCTCCTGTTTTGCCGTTGTGAGACAGTGCTTAGTGCACCCGACATGCCACGCGTTGCCGGCGCCGAAGCGGCGCGAAGGCGCTTTTGACGGTGTGTCAGAAGCGGTGAAGAACGTCTTGACAAACCAGGACAAGACCGGTCGTTCTGCGAAGTGCGCTGCTTTTCTCTGTGTTTCGCGGGTGTTTTCCAGGGAAAACAGAGGCTCCTGCGCAGGGTCGGTGCGGCGGCAAGCAGCTACGCTGCAGACTCGTAGCCTTTTGACCCGTGGGTCAAAGCGCCGCATGAGGCTGCGGGTCTGTTGAAGCGTCGAACGCAGGGCGGCAATTCCAGACGCGCGGCGGCCGGAGGCTCGAAGCTCCTGGGCGCACACAACCAAGCCGGCTGGAAGCCGGCTCCCCACCGCCGCCGTCGACCAAGCTGGCTGTCAGCTACTTGCTTCTGGGCCGACGCTCGCGAACAGATCGGTCAGCTCCTCGCGCAGGACCCGCGGGAGGCGGATGACACTTTCCACCATGCGGATGCCCGGGATCAACTCGGCGAGTTGCATCTCGACTTCTTGCCCGGACTTGAACCCGCGCAGCGCTTGGAACGCCTGGAGCACGTGCGGCGCCATCGGCGCGATGGAGGTCCCGCGCAAAGCCAGAATGCGGTGCCCGGGCGCCGCCAGTGCCAGGTATGCCGCGCCGTAGGTGCCGCCGCCGAGCACACTGATGATAGGATGACCCAGCCACCGCGCCGCCGCCATCGAGCGCAGGCACTCGGCCAGGGCGCGCGGCAACCCGAAGCGCTCCTGCTCGAGGTCCACCGCGTGCCCCTGACAAAACAGGAACGTCAGGATCGCGGCCCGCGGCCCCGGCTGTGTCGTGGCACTACGGATCATGTCGGCGACGACGGCGGCTTCCTCGATACCGACCCCGGCACCGTACGAAGGCTCCGGTTCGAGAATGAGCCCAAGCGCCGGCCGCTCGCCGAGGGTGCCAAAGGCGGCATGAATCAACCCGGCGCGGTGGATCGGGCCCGTGCGTTTCCATTGGCCGCGCAGCGAGTAGCGCAGCAGATCGCGCCGCCGCGGGGCCAGCGTCGTCGTCACCTGCGCTCGGTTTGCCACGCCGCCGTCGCGCAGCTTGCGGCGCAGGGAGGCGGTGATGTCGACGCTGCCGGCGAGATGCTGCTCAATCGTCACCGTCTCGGCGAGGTCGCGGCTGTCCGTAACGAAGCGGCGCAGCGGTGCACGCACCCCTGCGGCGGAGTCCGCGACCACCGCATGCGCGTCACCGTTGGCGAGCCGGGTGGCCGCGCTCGTCGCCACGAAGCCGTCGTGCTCGGCGCCGCTGCGATCCGTCACCGAACCGATGAGCTTGGGACCGGTGAGCCCCCAATGCGCATTCTCCGTCATGATGATGCAGCGTGGCAGCGCCGCCATGACCGCCGGGGCGCCGAAGCAGCCGCGCGGCCCACTGATGATCGCCGCGAGCGGAACCCCGATCAGCGTCAAGCGCGCCAGGGCGACGCCGACTGCGGAGGCCGCCGCCAAAGCGCGCGGGCCTTCTTCGACACGCACCCCGCCGGTGTCGAAGCCGATCAGCAACGCCGTGGGGCGGCCGCCGGCGCGCCGGCTGTCTGCGGCGGTCTCGGCCAAAGCCGCAAGCAGGCCGGACTCGTGGACGCCGATGGTCCCGCCACGAAGGTGGCCATCCGTAAACGCCACCAAGACCGGTGCACCGAACAGCATTCCCGATCCCGCAACGAAGGGCGTCTCGCCGGCCGCCTCCATGAGCGGCCGGAAGGTCCCGACATCCAGGATCGCTTCGGCACGCTGCCGCGCACGCATGCCGGAAAACGACGGGACGGTCATCCGTCATTGGTACTACGCGGACAGCGCCACCACAAACGCAGCAATCGCTGAACGGCGTTTCGGGCCCCGATGGGCCCGTTGAAAACCCCGCCCCATGCTTCGAGAGCCTCAGCATGAGCGGATACCCTCCTGACATCTTTGGAGATTTGCCGCCCACCCTGAGGCTCCCGAAGGGTGAGCTCCTTTTTTAACGGGCCCCTATCTATGGGCCCGGTAGCGGAGTGATCGGAATGCTCGGATCAGGCTTGTAGTATTGCTGCGCCTCCGGCATCCATCCCTCGATGTTGTGCGTGCGCGTCCCGTAGCTCGGGTGCGTGGATATGTACTCCGGCGGTGTCTTCGCCCCGCTCTTTTCGAAGCGCTGCCATAGCTCCAGCGCCGCGTGCGGATCGTAGCCGGCCTTGGCCATGAGGATGAGGCCGATGTGATCCGCTTCCGCCTCCTGGGCACGGCTGAAGGGCAGCAGGACACCGTACTGCGCACCGAGCCCGAACGCCTGCATGACCGCCTGTTGCGTACCTGGAGCGGCTGAGCCGAGGTACACAGACAGACCGAGCTCCGCCACTTGCACCGGGATCATCTGACTCATGCGCTCCGCTCCGTGGCGCGCTAGCGCGTGCCCCACCTCGTGCCCCAGCACGGCGGCCAGGCCCGCGCTGTCATGGGCCACCGGAAACAGCCCGGTATAGACGGCTACCTTACCACCCGGCAATGCAAAAGCATTGACCGTCTTGTCGTCGTCGATGACCGTAAACTCCCACTGATAGTCCGGCTTGTTCGCCGCCTTGGCGATGCGCTGGCCGACCTCGCGGACGGCATCCACGACCTTTGGGTCGTGGACCACCTTGGCCGTCTTCATCGCCTCGGAATATGCCTGCGCCCCCAACGTCAGGTCCTGCGACTCGGGTACGAGCATGAGCTGCGAGCGATTGGTGTACGGCACCGTGGCGCACGCGGCGAGCGCGAGGAGCACCATGAAGAAGAGTCGAGGGCGCGCAGGCATTCGGGCATTCTAGGAAACCGGTGACGAGTGACAAGTGACGAGTGACCGGGCTCCGCCCCGAAGGGCAGTGAGAAGTGACAAGTGATGAGTGACCAGACTCGGCGCCACCTCCCGAGGCTTGTTCTTCGTCGTGATCATCATCCCACTCGTCACCTGTCACTCGTCACTCGTCACTTCCCCTGCGATTGACCCGGCGCAGTGCGGTGCTACATCAGGGGCGGAAGGAGTTCCGACATGGTCGTGCAGAACTGGATCGAGGTCATCCAGACCGCCACGCTCTCTCGCGACAAGCACATGGATCTGGTGTCGCGCTGGTTGATCATCACGCGCGCCGCCGTGTTTTCCATGACGCTGACGTCAGGCCTCATCGGCGGCTTGCTCGCAGCGTTTTCGGGGACCTTTGCCTGGACACCGTTCCTGCTCGCCCTGCTGGGCCTCGTTTTGGCGCACGCCGCCAACAACATGATCAACGACTACTTCGACCTCAGCGGCGGGGTGGATACGAACGAATACTACCGGGCGCAATATGCGCCGCATCCGATTCTGTCGGGACTCATCAGCAAAGCCGGACTGCGCAACGCCATCCTGCTGGTCAATGCCAGCGACGCCGCCATCGCCGTGTATTTGGTGGCTGTACGCGGTTGGCCGGTGCTGCTCTTCGCGGGCCTCGGTTTCTTCATCAGCGTCTTCTACGTTGCCCCGCCGATCCGCTTGAAGCACATCGGCCTGGGCGAGCTTGGGGTGTTTATCGTCTGGGGTCCGCTGATGATCGGTGGCAGCTACTACTGCGCCGCGGGCGCGGTGCCTGCCTGGGTGTATGCCGCGGGCCTACCCTACGCGCTGCTGGTCACCACCGTGCTGATCGGCAAGCACGTCGACAAGCTCGAGCAGGACCAGGCCAAGGGCATTCACACCCTGCCGGTCCTGCTTGGCCACGACCGTTCCTTACGGCTGAATCGGCTGTTGATGATCGCCTTCTACGTCGTCACGCTCGCATTGGTGTTCACCCACGTCCTCGGCTTCTGGGTGCTCCTGATCATCTTTTCGGTCCCCCGCCTGATGCGCGTCTTGAAAATGTACAACGAACCCAAGCCGGCGACGCCGCCGGAGAACTATCCGGTATGGCCGCTGTGGTATGTGGCGGGAGCGTTCTATCTCAACAAACTCTCCGGCGGCCTGTTCATTCTCGGGTTGGTGCTCAATCTGATTCTGCCGCATTGAGGAGCACGCAGCATGTCGCTCGTGGCTGGTGGCTCATCGCCAGACATCCTTTCAGACGCCACTCGCCGCATGCCACGAGCCACGTGCCACGTGCCCGCTCGGTTCCAAGCTTGATTCAGGAGGAATGACAGATGAAACTCGACAATGCAGTTGCGATCGTTACCGGCGGGGCCTCGGGACTCGGCGAGGCGACGGTGCGTGCGTTCGTTGCCAAAGGGGCGCGGTGCGCGATCATGGATCGTCCGAGCTCGCCGGGCGAGACGCTCGCCGCCGAGTTGGGCGGCAACGTGATCTTCACGCCTGCCGACGTCACCAACGCTGAGCAGATTTCACAGGCATTGCAGCAAACGATCGCGAAGTTCGGCGCGGTGCACATCAACGTCAACTGCGCCGGCGTCGGCGCGGCGATGAAGACCACCGGCAAGGGTGGCCCCATGTCGATCGAAATGTTCGAGATGGTGATCAAGATCAACCTCATCGGCACGTTCAACGTCATCCGGCTGGCGGCCACCGAGATGCTCAAGAACACGCCGAACGAGGACGGCGAGCGTGGCGTGATCATCAACACCGCATCGGTCGCGGCGTTCGACGGCCAGATCGGCCAGGCGGCGTATTCAGCCTCGAAGGGCGGTGTCGTCGGCATGACGTTGCCGATTGCGCGCGACCTATCGCGCGACGGCATCCGCTGTCTGACGATTGCGCCAGGCACCTTCGACACACCCATGTTGGCGATGCTGCCGGAGCCGCAGCGCAAGGCGCTGGCGGCGGGGATCCCCTTCCCCTCACGTCTCGGCCAGCCGCGCGAGTACGCCGCACTGGCAACGCACCTAGTCGAGAACGCCTACCTCAACGGCGAGACCATCCGCCTCGACGGCGCCATCCGCATGCCGCCGCGGTGATGGGGAATCGTGTTCGTCGGGCGCTCGATGAGCTTATCTCGCCACGAACACGGTACTGCTTGAACTCATACTGGGAGTTGGTGTATGACGCGCGCATGGCAATGACGATGCCGACGTGACAAATGTGACGTGGGTCACCCGCTTGATATGTCCAATTGAGCGTGGAGACAAGGAAGAGCGCACACAAATAGGAGATCACGATGGACAGCCGCCCCCGGAGCATATTTGTACTTATGCCATTCATAGACGAGTTCGACGATGTCTACATGGTCATAAAGGATGCGGCGAGAGAGGCTGAGGCACGAATGCAGGTGGCAATCCGTTGCCTCCGAGCTGATGAAATCGCAAAGCCAGGCCGCATAACGGATCAGATCATTCAGTCGATCAAAGACGCCGACCTCCTCATTGCCGATCTCTCCGGCAACAACCCCAATGTCATGTACGAGCTTGGGTTCGGTCATGCTCTTGAGAAGCCCACCGTAATCATCAATCAGGAGGTGAAGGAGTCGCCATTTGACGTCAAAGACTTCAGGCAGATTGTTTATCAACGAACTCGACTGGTAAAGGACTGCCGACCTTCCCTATTGTCTGCTCTCTGTGACTACTTCGGAGCGGCCGGTCCGGCCCAAACCGCTACAAACGTTTCATCCAGTCTGGAGAGCGGAAGCATATCTGATCCGAACGTCGGTGAGCCCCCCGGAACACTCCGGCCATCGACGTTCCTCAGCGCAGAGCTTCAGAAGTTCCATCTACGACTTCAAGTCGCCCGGTCGAAAAACGACATCGATCGGGCACGCGACCTGGCGAGGGAACTGCGTCAGCTGCTATCGAGAATCACTGTGGTGTCCGGTATGGAATCGGACCATGTGCAGAATTGTGGCGCTCCAGCGGGTAATTGCGCCGTGGAACTGGAGAGGATGGGGCTTACTGAAGAAGCCGAGCACATTTATCAGAAAGCAATCGGAATTTTTCCGGACTATGCCGGCGTTCACATCCAATATGCTGACTTCCTTGTGGACGCGGGTCGCATCAAGGAGGCTGAGCAAGAAGTCGCACGCGCGTACGAGCTCGACGAGGACGACGCCAGAGTCGGCAGGGTCCAGACCAAAATCGCGCTGCGGCTTGGCGAGCCAACGCCAGAGGTCGCTACAAAACTCCGAACCGAATTCGAAGCGGAACCAGCGAATGCCGACAAGGCAATAGAGTACCTCATGTATCTCCAGGGCTCGAACGCTCCCGTTGCCGAATTTGAGATAGCCTCTAACTTGTGGATGGAAGCATCCCCGCCGGAAAAGAAGTGGCAAGCAGAGCGTGCGCTTGCTGACCGACTCGCGGTCACTGGCGACCCTGCGTTGCATCGGCGTGCTGTAGAACTATACGAAGGGTTGTTGTCTAAAGTGTCATTGGACGGCAACGACAGGCACGCGACTCTGCACAACGTGGCTACCCTCTACGCCATCCTTGGTGACCGTGCGCGCGCGCGGGCGCACTGGGTGGAAGCCTATGGCATCAAGCGTGACGATCCAGCGGTGCGCGCCGCGTTTTCACAGAGTTTGGCAAAATGGGGAGACCTCGAGGTGGCTCTCGTAGTCTCTGAAGGACGAGCGCTGCCTCAAGAGCCTTAAGAATCAAATGGAAAGCACCGAGGGATAGGGCGCTTCGCGCCCCATCCCTCGCGCTCATGCGCCACGCACCATGTTATTATCAAGGGACCACAAGCTGGTACCTTTTTTTGGCAACGTCCCCCCGACTCGTGGCTCAAAAAAACCGTTACTACTTGTGGCAACCGACAAACTTATTTTTCACTACGCGTGCACCGGCGGACGCCGGTTTGACCACGGGCGTGCTTGCTCCAGCTGTGCCCCGACGCGGATGAGCACGTCCTCACGACCATACGCCGCCACCAGGTGCGTACCGATGGGCAACTCCTGGCCGTTCCAATACAGCGGTAGTGACAGCGCCGGCTGACCGGTCACATTGAACGGCGCGGTAAACGCCGCCAAGGGAAGGGAGTGCCGAAAGCCGCGCAGCGGATCCTCCGGCGTCGCGCTCATCTCGCCGAGCGTTGTCGGCGGCACAGCCATCGTCGGCGTCAGCAGCAGATCGAAGCCACCGGCCCACCACGCCGCCACGCGTCGCGTAAACGCTTGCAGCCAGAGCGTCGCCTCGATGTACTGCGCCGCCGACACGGCGCGGCCCATCTGCGCCAGCTCCCAGGTATGCGGTTCGACATCTCCGGCGGCGATCATGTGCCCCGTCTGCGCGCTCCAGAAATCGAGATCGCGCGCCGTCCAACTGGTCACGACAGCGCCAAAGTGTATGGAGAACTCGGCTTCATCCAATGCCGGCGGGTAGGCGGGTTCGACGACGTGCCCCAGCGATTCAAGCAAGCGCGCCGTGTCGTGCGCCGCGGCGACGCAATCCGCATGCACCTCGACGGCGTGCCCCGGCGTGTGGGTCAGCAGGCCGATGCGCAGGCGGCCGGGGCTGACGGCGACTTCGTCCCGGAATGGCCGTGCCGGTTGCGGCGCCACGCACGGATCGCCCGGCATTTCCCCAGCGACCGCGTCGAGGACCGCCGCGGTATCGCGCAGCGTGCGCGTCAGCACATGCTCCGCGATGGCGCCGTTCCACGAATCGCCGACATCAGGGCCGAGCGAGGTCCGACCGTGCGATGGCTTCAGGCCCACCAACCCGCAGGCGCTCGCCGGGATACGAATCGAGCCGCCACCGTCGTTGCCGTGTGCCAGCGGCACCATGCCGGAGGCAACCGCCGCCGCCGAACCGCCACTCGAGCCGCCCGGCGAGCGGCTCACGTCCCACGGGTTGTGCGTTGGGCCGTACGCCAGCGGCTCGGTGGTCGGGATCGGGCCGAGCTCCGGAACGTTCGTGCGGCCGACGCAGATGAAACCCGCCGCCCGAAACTTGGCCGCCAGATACGTATCGTGATCGGCGGTCCATCCGCGGTCGCGCAGCACGCGCATGCCGGCATGATACGGGTCACCTTTCGTCTGGCAGGTCAGATCCTTGATGAGAAACGGCACGCCACGAAACGGCCCGTCCGGCAGCGTCGCCGCGCGCGCCTGCGTGCGCGCCGGTTCGAACAGCGGAATGATCACCGCGTTGAGGCGCGGATTGACCTTCTCGATACGCGCGATCGCGGCATCGACCAGCTCGGCGGGTGAGACCTTGCGCGCCCGCACCAGCTCTGCCTGCGCGAGCGCATCCAACGAGATCAGTTCGTCCATCATGCGCCGGACGCTACGACGCAGGGAATGCAAAGTCCAGGGTGGCCTGCGGCCGGCGTCCTTTCTATGGACCGCTCCCGCTGGTCGCTGCGAACTTCCAAGTCCGACAGGCTGCTAGGAGCTGCCCTGTACGACAGGTTCCACTGGTTGCCGGCATGTACGGCGATATGCGATGCCGGGTCTTACCGCCAGGGAGGCGACGTCACATGTTTCCAACCACGAGGAGGCTTATGAGAACCATCGATCGGAGCCGCACCCAACGCATCCGGGGCTCCGTCCACGCCCGCCTTCGTTCACGCTGGGCCCCGGTGCTGCTGATGCTTGCCGGCAGCGGCGCTGCCGCGCCCGCGACACCCGCAACGGCCCAACCCGCGGCAGTGGCGACATTGCCGCATCCCAAACATATCGTGATCCTGATCGCGGAGAACAAGGGCTACGGCGACATCATCAACTCAACCAACGCGTCATACTTGAATGCGCTGACTACGCAAGGAGCTTCCCTCACCAACTTCTGCGCGCTCCATCATCCGAGCCAGCCCAACTACATCAACTTCTTCTCGGGCGCGACGCAGGGCATCTTCAACGACACCTGTCCAAAGGCGAAGTTTACCGCGCCGAGTCTCGGCGGAAGTCTCATCCAGAACAAGCTGTCATTCAAAGGCTACGCGGAAGATCTGCCGCACGATCTCACGATCTGCATGGCGGGGAACACCTACGGCCGCAAGCATTGCCCGTGGCTCGATTTCACCGACGTTCCCGCCGGCGCCAGCAGCACGTTCACGACGTTTCCGAAGCAGGCATCGGGTTTCGAGAAATTACCTGCCGTGTCCCTCGTCATTCCGAATCTCTTTCACGACATGCATTCCGCAAAGACGGACACGCAAGACCCGATCCCGGAAGAGATCGCCACCGGTGACGCGTGGCTGAAGGAACATCTGGATGCCTACGTGCAGTGGGCCAAGGCCAACAATAGTCTCCTGATTGTAACGTGGGATGAAGACAGCTCGACCTACGACTATCCTACAGATGCATCAATGAAGATCGACACACAGCCGCCCCACAATCACATTGCCACGATCCTGGTCGGTGCAATGGTGACCCCAGGGGCAACCAGCGCGCAGCAGTACACGCATCACGATTTGCTGCGCACCATCGAAGACATGTTCGGCCTTCCCCTGCTCGGAGGGAGTCAGAACGCCCGTGACATCGACGGGATCTGGAAGTAGCGATCTGTAGGACGCGTGCCGCAGGAACCCGGCGGCTTTCAGCTCGAAGGCGACTAATCCTTTCGTTCCGCGGTGCCCTGCGCCTCCGGCACAGTCGGCGTGGCCGTCGCCACCGTAGTCGACGCTGTCGCCGTCGCGCGTGCGGTTGGCAGCCGGGCCATTCCATTGCCCGGCGGCGGTATACGCACTGGCGGCAGCCACCAAATGAGCGCGGCGCCGAGGAGGAGTACGGCAACGATGATGTAGGGCGTTGAGCGGCTCATGCTTGCGCCCGGTCGGCTAGCGGGCGGCTCGCGCCGCGCGGAGCTCGAACATGCCGCGGAACATGGCGCCAATGTCGATCGGGGCGTCGTAGGGCTCGCCGCGCAGCTCACGATAGGCGCGCTCGACGTTGAACAGGATGCGCTCGGGCTCGGTCCAGCCGGCGTACGGGCCCAGGTCGATGCGCTTCGCGGCTTCGAGCGCCGGCAGTCCGGCGTTGAACCACTGCGCGGATTCGGCACGCACGTATTGCAGATACGCCTTCATCTCCCGGGGACCTTCGACGCCGCACAATGGCCCGTGTCCCGGAACGATGACCGCAGGATCGAGCGCGACGATGGTATCGAGCGCCGCGATCCAGCGGTCGAACGTGCCTTCCCACCCGATCGGCGTGCACAATCGGAAGAGGAGATCCCCTGTGAACACCACGCGCTGGGCCGGCAAGTGTACGATGACATCACCGGCGGTGTGCGCCGGACCGGCGTAGAGGAGATCGATAGCGATCCCGTCCAGGCTGAGCGCCAGCCGGTCATCGAACAATGTCGTCGGCGGTGTGAGCTCGATGCCGGCGAAATCCCACATGGCCAAGGCGGCTGCAATCGACGCCGTCAGCGCGTCGCTGCTGCTCCCGGCATTGCGCAGCATCTGCATCATGGCGGGCTGTTCCTTCGTGAAGCACTCGGCACAGCGCCGATGGCCAATGATCTCGGCACCCCGAAACAGCTGGTTCCCCCAGCAATGATCGCCGTTGTGGTGCGTGTTGACGACCCGCTGCGCCGGCGCCTTCCAGACGCGCGCATACTGGTCGATCAATTGGCGCGTGTGGGGCAGATCCCAGAAGGTGTCGACCACCAGCCCACCACCGCGGTTGATCAACCCCGAGTTACTCGTCCCGAGGCCGCGATCTTCTTGCAGACATACGAAGACGTCGGTTCCGATCTCGCGCAGCTCCATAGGCGCGACTAAAACAACATCGACACGCCGAGCGCAAGCGTCTGCCGTGCGCCCCAGCTCGCGCAACTGGCCTTCGATCTGCTGAGCTTGTCCGCAGATTCACGCCGATTTTCGCAGATCCCTATCCACTCAGCATTTGCTTGGTTCGCGACTCGGCAAGTCGCAGCGACCAATCCTGTCCTGCGGCTCCCCGAAGGGGGGAGCGGGTCATGGAAAAGACGCCGGCCGCAGGCCTAGTTGGGGAGCTCGCAGACGAACGTGGTACCGGTGCCTTCGGACGACAGGCAGCGCAAGCGGCCGTGGTGGCGGTGCTCGACGATATCGCGGCAGGAGCTCAGGCCCAAGCCGCTGCCGTTGGACTTCGTCGTGAAATGCGGATCGAAGATCAGCGCGGTCAGCGGTGCCGCGATACCCGGTCCGTTGTCGGTAACCGACAGCACCGTCTTCTTCGCGTCCTGCCGCACAGCCACCAGGATCGTGCCGCCCGGCGGCAACGCCTGGGCGGCATTGATCACCAGATTCACAATGACACGTTTCATGTCGAGGACATGACATGTCACCGCATTGATTGGCGGCTCGACGTGCACGCGGACATTCACTTTCTTCAGATCGCTCTGGAGCACGAGGTCACGCTCCAGGCACTCCCGAACCAGCGCGTCGAGCTGCACCGCCTGCTTCGTATATGGCGCTTCAGTCCCGCGCGCCCGCTGCAAAGCCGTCTGCATCAGGTCCCGCAGCTCGTCTTGCGCGTGGAGGATGAAATCCAGGAACTTGCGGTGTCCATCGGCGGCCGGCAGGCTGTCAAGGACGAGCGACGCACCGCCGAGCACATTGACAAGATTGAGCATGTCATGCACGAGCATATTGACCTGCTCGCACGCCGTCTGCGTGTCGTCGAGGGTTCCACGCAGCCGCCGGCCGATGGTCCGCATCAGCGCAGCCATGGCCTCCGGCTCGCCGCGCAAATAGCGCTCGAAGGCCTGCCGCGGCATCTCCAGCAGCGTGACTTCTCCGAGCGCACTGACCGAAGCACTGCGCGGTGCAGACTCGAGCAGAGCCAGCTCGCCGATGTAGTCGTGCGGCCCGACCGTGGCAATCGCCCGCGTGCCGCGGAAGATCCGCAGCTGACCTTCGAGGACGATGTACAGGGACGATCCAGTCGACCCGTACGAGAACAGCACCTCTCCGTGGGCCAGCGTCCGCAGTAGACAGCCACGAATCAGTCGTTCGAGTACTTGGGGTTTGAAGGTCTCAAACAGATCAATACTGCGCAAGGCGCATACGATCTGCTCATCGGTCATTCCCTCGCTTGGAAACGCTTCACATAGTGCCTGCACTTGACAGCCCGTCCTCGCGGAAGGCTCACAGCAAAGGTCGAGCCAGGGACGAGCAACGACCGTCCTCCCTGACCGCAACGGTGCCGAAACACGTCCGCACCGTCACGGCCGTCACGTCCAATGAGCCAGCGCTGCAGGATTGGCGGTGACGCCAATTGCCGGCACGGCGCGGGTGGGACTACTTCTTGCCGGCCAACTCATCATACAGGGTGACCTCTGGACGGCCATCCACAAGGCCCCCGATCGCCCCGAAGAACTGCATCATCGGCTCACTGCTGCCGTGCACCGCCAGCGCATCTTGATCGCGATAGACCTCATAGAACACAAATTCGCTGGGGTCGGCCGTCGAGCGATACAGCAGATACGTCAGTGCCCCAGGCTCGTTGGCGGTGACGTGGGCTATCATTTTGTCGGCGGCTTGCCGAAAGGCCGTCTCGCTGCCGGCCTTCACCTTCAGTCTTGCCATCACCGTGATCATCGTACGCCTCCTCTCTTGGCAGCAGCGTAGTGCCCTGCGGCCCGCGCTATAGCACACGTGTGCCTGACACCAAGCGCGGCGCACCTGGGGGCAGTACGTCAGCTCACACGCGACGCATGGCTTCGCTACTCCAGCACGCAAACTTGGAGTAGCGAAGCCATGCTTCGCCAACCTTAGACCTCCAGGCCGACGGCACGCATCAGCGCCACGGCATTGCTCTTCTGCACCACGCCGGGATGCATGTGATAGTCGAAGCGCATCTGGCCGTCTTCGAGATGGTCTTGGAAGTGCACATTGGCGGCACGCGGCGCCAGCGCCTCCGCCACCCGCGCCAGGGCGAGATCGTGGGTGGTGACCAGGCCGATGGCGCCGCGCTTCACGAAGCTGCGGATCAGCGCATCGGCACCCACGCCCCGATCGTGCGAGTTGGTGCCGTGCAGGATTTCGTCGAGGAGAAAGAGCACTGGCAGCGGTCCCGTCGTCAGGTCCATGAGCTGACGCAAGCGGGTGATCTCGGCGTAGAAGTGCGAGGTGCCGGTTTGCAACGAATCGAGAATGCGGATCGAGGCGCCCACGGCGAGCGGCGACACGCGGAGCCGCCGCGCCCGCACCGGCGCGCCGGCAAACGCCAGCACGGCGTTGGTTCCGACACTGCGCAGCAACGTACTTTTGCCGGACATGTTCGAGCCGCTGACAATCAGGACGCGCACGTCACCGAGGCTGACATCGTTGCGCACGCAGCGGCCTTCCGGGATCAAGGGATGTCCCAGCTCCTGTGCGGTGAACAACGGACCATCCTCGACGATTTCCGGGAACGGGTCGTCGGCATGTTCGTAGGCGTAGCTGGCAAGCGCGCAGAGCGCTTCGAACTCGCCGACTACGGCAAGCCAGCGCGCTACTGCCGGTCCGCAGGTGGTGCGCCAGGATTCGATCGCCAGCGCCAGTTGCGTCCCCCAGAGGAGCATGGCGCCGAGCGCACCGAACAGCTCGTTGCGCCGCGCGTCGAGCAAATGAATCAGGCGGACAAGTCGCGCGATCCGACGCGACGGCGGCACACCGTCGGTATCGAGCGCGGCACGCAGCTGGGCCAGGCGTGGCGTACCGAAGCGTTCCTGCTCGATCCGTCCCAGGAGCTCTGCCAGCAGCGTCAGGTCGCGTGCCGGTTGCTCGACCGCATGGATGACGCGTGCCACGCGGCGCCGCAGCCACCCGGCAAGGACAGCCTCGGCACCGAGGGTGGCCACAAACGGCAATGGGCCGACGTCGGTCGCCGCCCAGAGCAGCGCGCTGATGACGGCGATCGCAGCCAGCAGCGCCGCAACCGGGCGCACGGCACGCGGCACCACCCAGGCCGGCGCCGCGCTCCACGCTGCCAACGCAGCGGAATGCAACCCGGCCTGAACGTCGGCACCAAGGCGCGCCAGATCTTCACGCAGGTCGAGTCGCAGGCGCAGCTCGTCGACGGCCGCATGGCGCGCGCCGACCTCGTCAGGGGGCGCGGGCACGCACAACCAATGCGCCAACGTCTCTTCACCGCGACGCGTGCGCGCCGTGCAGAGCAGCTCAAACAGCGAGCCGCGACCGAAGAGGTCCAGGTCGTTGGCGTACGGATGCGACGGTTCGAGAAAGCGCTCGCCGCTCTCGCCCCGGCCCGGCCAGCGATCCTCGAGCCGTGCCAGGCCGCGGTCGTAGAACGCCGCGGCGCGCTGCGCTTGCTGGCGCACACGGATGACGCGGTCGTGACGTAGGACGAGGCCGACGAACAGGAGCGCCGGGAGCGCGATCCACCATGGCGACAGCCGGTGCGTATCAAAGGCCACCAGTGCCACGACGGCGGCGGCCACGAACACCAGCAGCCGCGCATTCGAGATGCGCCGCTCGAGGCGCGCCAAGCGGTGTGCGGCGACACGCCGCGCCGCCAAGCGGCTGGTGTACTCCTGGCGCGCCGGCCGGATCGCTTCGGTGTGCCGCCCTGCTCCGTTCACAACCCCGCACAGTCCAGGGTCGAGCCGCGAAAGTCAAAGGTTGGCAACACGCAAGCTGGAACGCTGCGGCGCGGTGCCGAGCCCCCCGCTGCCTTCATGCTGCTACGGCGGCGCCCCCTGCCAGCACCCGGAACTGCCGCTCCGGCGCATCCGCCGGCGTGCGCACCACCGCGCCGCTCGCCGCATCGCGCTCCACCTGGGCCGCGCCATCTGGGGCAAATTGGACGATGTAGGTCTTGCGCACGCTGCTGGTCGCGTTCGGGCCGGTGCGATGCGGCGTCAGCGAGGAGAACACCACGATGCTGCCGGCCCGCGCCGGCACGGGCACCGCGCCGTCCGGCTGCTCAAGGCAGGTCCACCCAAAATCCGTCATCCAATGTTCAAACGTGCCCTGCCGATGCAGCCCCGGCACCACCCAGGGACAACCGTTCTCCACCGTCGCGTCGGTGAGCGCGACCCAGCAGGTCACGTACTGTTGCGGCTCGATGTACGTGTAGCCATTGTCTTGATGCCACGGGAACTCACGCCGCGGTTCGGGCTTCTTGTACACCGCTTGATCCCAGTACAGGCGCACGTCGGGGCCGATAAGGTCGTGCATCAGATCCTGGAAGACGGGTCCGGCGCAGAAAGCCCGCAGCCAGGGCGAATGCCCCACGAGATGCGTCGTGAAGGTAATCGCGTCGGCCTGCGCGATGAAGAAGCGGCCGTCGGGCTGCGCGCGCAGGAACGTTTCGACGCGCTGCTCGACCGGATCGATCGCCTCGATGACCTGCCGCACGGTCGCCGCGTCGAAGGCGTCCTCGAAGAGGAAGAACCCCTGCTCGTCGTACGCCCGCGCCTGCGCGGCACTGATGCGGCGGTAGGGTCCGCGCGGCGGGTTCCATTCGAAGTGGCGATTCGATGCATGGAGCTTGGGAGCCATGCGGCGCAGCTTACCCTGAACCCAACGCCGATCGCAAAGCCGCGGCCCCCGCGCGCCTTGCGACCAGGCATGCAGCCAGGCGCCATGCCGCGCACGGCCGCCGCAGCCATACGCGCAAACACGCACGCGCCGTTCGACGGCTGAAATCCACCGTTCACTGAACTTTTCCTTGCTCACCTTCCCGCCCTGCGGTACGGTGGATGACACTGCTATAGTGCGCTGGGCGGCGGGGTAGCCGGGACGGCAGCCTCCTCGGTTTCAAGACCACATAAGCGGAAGATTTGCAGCACGGAAGGATTACCGGACATGTCGATGACGCAGACCATAGAGGCGCCGCGCACGCGCCAGGCACGTAGCGCCGATGAAAGGATTCAAGTTCTCGAAAGCTTGCCGTTCTGGGGCGTGCATGCGGCCTGCCTGCTGGCCTTCTGGACGGGCGTGAGCTGGGTGGCCGTGATCACCTGCGTGCTCGCCTACTACATCCGCATGTTCGGCGTCACCGCGGTCTACCACCGCTACTTCTCGCACCGCACCTACAAAACCAGCCGGCCGGTGCAGTTCGTCCTGGCGCTGCTCGGTACCTCGGCGGTGCAGAAGGGCCCGCTGTGGTGGGCGGCGCACCACCGGCACCACCACCGCTACGCCGACACCGATCAGGACATTCATCCGCCCACGGTGAAGGGTTTCTGGTGGTCACACGTCGGGTGGATCCTGTGCAACAAGTACATGGCTACGAAGATGGATGCGATCCGCGACTTCGCCAAGTTTCCGGAGCTGCGCTTCCTCAATCGCTATCACATGCTGCCGCCCATCGCGCTGGGGCTGGGCATGACCGCGTTCGGGTGGATCCTGCATCACTTTGCGCCGTCGCTGCACACGTCCGCGGCGCAGATGTTCATCTGGGGCTTCTGCGTGAGCACCACCCTGCTCTATCACGGCACGTTCACGATCAACTCCCTGGCTCACGTCTTCGGCCGTCGCCGCTTCGTCACCAACGACACCAGCCGCAACAGCCTGCTGCTGTCGTTGATCACCCTGGGCGAAGGCTGGCACAACAACCATCACCGCTACCCAGGGTCGGAACGCCAGGGCTTCTACTGGTGGGAGATCGACGTCACCCACTACATTCTCACGGCGATGTCGTGGATGGGCCTGGTCTGGGATCTACGCAAGCCGCCCGGCTTCATCTACGCGGAAGCGGAAGGGGCTTGAGGGACGCCCGGAGTATTGCCGGCAAAGTCACTTGGGGTCTTGGGAACGCGGCAGCAAAAGAGCGCCCCGCGCTACAGGAGTAGCCCGTCACCGACGCCGATCTGATAGGCCATCATCAGCCCCAGGCCGACGCTGAAGACCGCGGCAACGGTGCGCACCGCAAGGTTGACGCCGGTAAAGCGCTCCACGGTAAGATGGATCGGCAAGCTCACCAAGGCGCTCATGAGCAGCATGCCGCCGATCGAGCCGATGCCGAAGACGGCGATGTAGGCGAAGCCGAGTAGCCGCGACGAGATCGTCGACAGCACCAGCAACATCAGTGCAGCGCTGCCGGCGAGGCCATGCACCATCCCCACAACCAAGGGACGGGCGCGAAAGCGAAACCCATGGTGTGTGTGCGGAGCGGGCTCCGGACAGCCGTCGTGCATATGCGGGTGCAGATGGGCATGGCCACCGTGGGTATGCGCGTGGAGGTGCACGCGGGCACCGCGCACCAGCTTTTTCAGTGCGTTAGCACCCAGCCCGATCAGCATGAGCGCCACGCCAAACTCCAGCATCAGGGCGAGGCGCGGCCCGATCTCGACATGCAGCAGCATGACAACCACACCGGCGAGCAGCAGCGACAGCGTGTGGCCAACGCCCCATAAGGCCCCAACCAGCGACGAGCTGAGGACACTCTTGCGCTCGCTGACGATCGTCGAGATCGCCGCGAGGTGATCCGCTTCCAGCGCATGCTTGAGGCCGAAGATCAACCCGAGACCAAGCACGGAAGCGCTCGACAGCCATCCGGTTCGGATCAGATCGACCCCAGCCTGCGCCAACGCCTCGTGACAGATGGCGGCACCGGCACCCGTAATGACTAGGGCGCTCATCACGGGCAGGACACGAACCAAGTGCTCCGAGCGCTCGCTGCGCTTCATCCACTTGCGGGCATAGACGAACGCTAGTCCGACCGCCGTGAGCATACTCGCCAACCCCGCACTAAAGGCGACGATCAGCAGCAGGCCGAAGCCGATGCGATGCAACGCCACCGCGGAGAGCAGCACGACCAGCGCAGACGGGCACGGCACAATGCCGCCCGAGACGCCCAGGGTTAGCAAACTGCGCCAGGTGATCGACCCACCATCAGCGCCCGGCGGAAGATGTGAATGCCGGCCGTGCGCATGATCGTGCTCGTGGTCATGGTCGTGGTCGGCACCGGGTACGAGCGCGCGGCGCAGGCGCCCGACGAGCAAAGTCAAACCCATCGTCAGCACAATCCCCCCAGACATCATGCTGAGGATCGGAAACACGCGTTCTGGCACCACGTATCGCGACGCAAACAAGGTCAGCAATCCCAGTGTGAAGACACCCAACGTGTGGGTAATCGTCACGGTAAGCCCGAGAAAGACCGCGTGCCGTGCGGTACCGCGCGAGCCGACCAGATACGCCCCAACTACGGTTTTGCCGTGGCCGGGCGACAGCGCGTGCAAGCCTCCGAGCAATGCCGCGATCAGTAACGCCAGCAATGTCATCGCCGGTGTCAGGGTCGGAATCGTGATCAGCTCCGCCAGGCGGTCGCGCGTCGCCGGGGTCGTGACACGGCCGTCACGAAAGCGCAGCGGCATCGTACCGGCCGGCGGCGCACCCAATACGAATTTCAAATCGGCCGCCCGCTCGTCGAGCGGCGCCGTCAACAGGTCGGTCGGGTAGGCCTTCAGCTCGTCGGTAACCGCATTGCCAAATGCCGAGCTGTCGAAGACCGCGACCCCTGTCGCCGGCACGACCACCAGCTCACGCCAGCCGAGCCGGTCGCCGTGGGTGCTGTCCGCAAAATGCAGCAGGTGCGTCTCTGGCATCGTGGTCGAAGGGAGCTGACCACTGAAATCGGCTTCTATGCGCAGCGTCCGCAATCCACCAGCGGCCACCGGCATCGACAGTGCCCGCGCCGACGACGTGAGGGGAAGGCGCTGACCATCAACGGTCACCAGAAGACCAGCGGCATACTCAGGAACGGCACGATCGAGATAGTCACCAATTTCCGAGGTTGACGCCGAACCATCGCCGTCAACGTCGATCGCTTGCAGTTCCTGGAAAGCCGGGATCTCCGCCATATCGACGACGAGACGAACGCCCACTTGCTCAGGTCCAACCGCCAGGCGAACGAAGTGATTGATAGTGAAGTTGCCCAGCGGATGCGCGACTGCGACGCCCGTGAAGACTCCGGACACAACGAGACCGAACAGCACCCGTGCGACACACCATCGGTGAACCCTGTGTGCGCGGCGCTTGCACTCGGCATCCTGTCGTATGCGGTGGCTGGCGCGAATCATTGCGTACCTCCCAGCGTGCTTCCCATGTCTGCCAGCATCCGTCTGGCCACGTCCACCTGCAGCACATCGAACGCCGGATTCGTTGCCAGCGCGCGTCGCAAGTACTCGGCGGCGCGAGCGCTATCGCCAACGGCCTGGTCGATCATGCCGGCATGGTAGTAAAGCCGGGCGTCGCGCGTGCCCAGCCGGAGCGCCTCGTCGCTCGACTGTTTGGCAGCAGCGAAGTCGCCAGCTTTGAACAGGCACCACGCCAGCAGATCGCTCGCGTAGATATCGGCCCGCGCCGCGCGCTCACGCCGCGCAATGGCCAGCGCGTCCCCGAGCCGCAAACCGTGATCCGCCCAGAACAACGCCAGCTGCCGCGAATAGGTGGCGCTGCCCGGTGCGCTCGCGTTCTCAATGAACTCCAAAAGCGCGTACTGGCGTCGCGCGTCATCCGGCCGCCCCAGCAGCGTGTACAGGTCGCCGAGCGCAATCACCGTATCCGGCAACGGCACCCGATGTTCGGCCTGCACGTACAAGTCGAGCGCCATGGCCGTGTCGCCGCGCGCGGCGCGCAGCCGCGCCTTGGCGGCGAGGCCCAAGTGGTAGTTGGGAAAGGTTGCGAGAGCGCGATCCACCTCGCGTTCCGCCTCGGCAAAGCGGCCCGCATTCATCAACTCCGCGGCAAGATGGACACGGTACCACGCGACCGCCTCGATATCCCGCGGGCTTGCCGCGTCCGCCGCCAGTTGCATGGCAGCGATCGCTCCGTCGGTGTCTCCATGCAGCGAGCGCAAGTAGGATACGCGCGCGTACGCCGCGGCATCCGGGTGCATGTCGATCATCGCCTGCGCGGTGGTGCCGGCCTCCTCGTAGCGACCCAGTTCAACGAAAGCGTCGACCAGCGCGCCGTAGATCTCGTGATCCTGGGGCCGCATCTGCCGCGCTTGCTGCGCGACCTGCAAAGCCTGATCGAAGTCGTGGTAGGTGAGCAGCACCCAGGCGCGCAGTTTCAATCCATCGAAATCGCCCGGCGCGAGAGCTTCGGCCCGCTCGATGGCGGCCTGCGCTTTGGCATTGAAACCGAAGTCGCCGGTCTCGCGTGCCTTCTGCATGTAGGCCGCGGTAAGGGCGTGATAGCCGTGTGCGTCTGCCGGTGCCTGCCGGACCGTTTCCTGTGCCGCCCGCAGGCGTTGATCCGCGAGCGTGCCACGTGCCGATTCAGTTGACATGCTTGCGCTTGGAGGAGCGGGATGCGGGACTCGAACGGACGAACGCATCACCAAAGCAGCGGCGATCAGCGCCAGGCCGAGGCCGGCAACAATCACCGGCGGCCGCTTGAGCGTAGTGGTATGGCTGTCCATCGTACCCTCACTCAACCTTTGGGTCTCGAACCCCACTCCTCCACTTTTGGACCCGACCTATCTCGAGCGCCGGCGGAGCAACCACGTCAGCGCCACCGGGAAGAGCAGCGTGAGACCGCCACCCGTCCGGCGGCCGGGCGTCAGGTTGCAGCTGCCACCTTCGTCCGCTCCCGACACGGCCGTCGGCTGTGAGGTATTGGTCGGAGCGACGCTGGGCGTGGCGGTCGGTTTCGGAGTGCTTGTCGATGCCACGGTGGGCGTCGAAGTCGCATTCGGTGCCGGGCTCACCGTGGGCACCTCCGCGTTGCCTTGCACCGGCCCGGCATGCACCGTGTCCTTGCCGGCACTGGGTACGCCGATAAACGGGAACGTCGTGAGGAACGGCTGGTCGTTGACGTCGACGCCATCAGCCAGCAGGTTGTTCGGCGCCACGTTGAAATCCGGGCCTTGCGGATCGATGAGTGCCTTGTACAACACGCCGGCCGCCACGCGCAGCTCAACGTCCACAATGTCGTCCCACGGGCGCCGGCCATTCGGAAAACCGGTGGTGTCACCGCCAATCACACCCAAGCGGCTGTAGCACGGGCCGCTGGCCTGTGGGCACGGTGGATCACTCGGCTTCGTCGCCGCGCCCAGGCTGGTGTTGAGACGCAACAGATCGGCAGGAGCCGGATGATCGCCAATACGATTCAGCCCTGGCACGCCGGTGAGCACCGCGGCGACCAGATCATCGCGCCGGTCCTGCGGCGGCAGATTGATCGTGGTGAATGCCTCTGGAAACAGCGCGCGGAACAGTCCCGTAAGCTCCGGGTTGCGCAAGCGCGGCTGCAGCGTGTTCACATCGAAGTCACTCCCCGGTTCGGCCAGGTTGTATTGGTCTTTCAACGTCGGAATCGAGTCGAAGAGCTCATTGGCGAGCGGAAAGCCCAGGCGCGACACCTGGACAAACTCGTTGCTGGTGGCGGTGGTCCCATCGGCGTTCAGCACGGTCATGGTCGGCCGACTCGCTGAAGTATACATGCCAAGGATCGGTTGCTGCGTGGTCACCAACTGACTGATCGGCACCTCGAGCACGATGGAGTGCACATTGAACCCCGCGAGCGCGTCTCTGCCGCCACCCGGCTGTCCAAGGCGCGCCGGGTTGTCCATGTGCAATGTGCCCGTCACCGGCCGCAGTTGCAGCCCGTCGAACACCGCACCAAGATCGACGAAGAACGGATCGTCGCGCTGCCCGGCGAACACACGCACGCCGTTGCCGATATCGTACACGGCTTGCGCCGCCAGCTGCGCGTAGCTCGGCGTCGAGAACGGCCCGATGTTGTTCGGCGGCGACAACAATCGGTGCCCGGTGACGTCCTTGTCGATCGGCGCGGCGGCGACACCGTTGACGATCTTGGTGACGGTAAAGTACTGTCGCAGGTTGTAGTGGTCATCATCCAACGACGCGATCGGCCCCGTGGCCGCGAGGAACGTGGCGTCCGGGCTCTTCACCTCGGTCTGAAAGGCAAACTCGTAGACGATGTCGTCGACGGGAAGTTGGCCGTCGATGTCTATGTTGATGCGGTAACGCGCGGCATCCGCGAAGCGGTAATAGTTCGGCCCTGCCGACGGCTCCTCGCCGGGTATCCAGTTGCCAACCAGGATCACCTTGGTCGGGTCCTCCGGGCTGACAAACACGTACGGGTCAGTGTCGTCCACCGTCGGGTCTTCGCTGATCCCCGGGGCTTCACGATGACTCGACGCCGGTGATGCGACAGGCATCGCGACACAGAACACAGCGAGCAGTGCGGTTCCAAGCCGGTCCCAGGCACGACCGCCGTTGAGTATTCTCATGCGCTTCATGGTTTTCTCCTTTTGACGTTCGGCATGAACAGCTGCCCTGTAGACCCGGGTGCTCACTGGACCGGTCCTGCGTGTGAGGTATCCTTGCCCTGGCTGGGCACCGCGATGAACGGGAACACGCTGAGGAACGGCTGATCATTCACATCGACGCCGTCACTCAACAGATTGTTGGGCGCAACGTTGAAATCCGGCCCTTGCGGATCGATGAGGGCCTTGTAGAGCACGCCGGCGGCAACCCGCAGCTCAATGTCGACAATGTCGTCCCATGGGCGCCGCCCGTTGGGGAAGCCGGTCACGTCGCCGCCGATGACACCGAGACGGCTGTACCCGAATTCGCCGGGCCGTTTGGCAGCGCCCAGACTGGTGTTCAGGCGCAGCAGATCGGCAGGCGCCGGAGTCGTACCGATCCGATTGAGACCGGGCACGCCGGTCAGCACGGCGGCCACCAGGTCGTCGCGCCGATCCTGCGGGGGCAGATTCATGGTGGTAAACGCCTCTGGAAAGAGCCCCTTGAACAAACCGGTCAGCTCGGGATTCCGTATACGCGGCTGTAAAGTATTGACGTCGAAGGCGTCACCCGGCTCCGCCCGGTTGTATTGGTCCTTGAGCGTCGGGATGGTGTCGAACAGCTCGTTGGCCAGCGGGAAGCCTTCGCGCGACACTTGCACGAAATCGGCGCTGTCCGTGGTTTTCCCGTCACTACCGAGCACGCGCATGCGCGGCCGGCTCGCGGAAGTATACATCCCGAGAATCGGCTGCTGCGGGGTCACCAGCTGTGCGATCGGGACCTCAATGGCGATGCTGTGCACATTGAACCCGGCCAGCGCATCCCTGCCGCCCCCGGGCTGGCCAAGCCGCGCCGGATTGTCCATGTGCAATGTGCCAGTCACCGGCCGCAATTGCAGCCCGTCGAACACCGCACCGAGATCGAGAAAGAACGGATCATCGCGTTGGCCGGCAAACACCCGCACGCCGTTACCGAGGTCGTACACGGCCTCGGCGGCAAGCTGCGCGTATGCCGGCGTCGAGAACGGGCCGATGTTGCTCGGCGGACACAGCAGCCGGCGGCCCTGGACATCCTTGTCGACCGTCGCGCCGCGCGTGCCGTGGGTGATCGTGGTGACGGTAAAATACTGGCGCAGATTGTAGTGGTCGTCGTTCAGCGAAGTGATCGGACCCGTGGCCGCAAGGAACGTCGCGTCTGGGGCGTTGACCACCGTTTGAAACGCGAACTCGTACACGACGTCGTCGACCGGCAGCTGGCCGTCGACATCGACGTTGATCTGGTAGCGAGCCGCATCGGAAAAGCGGAAATAGTTGGGACCGCTCGACGGCTCTTCGCCCGGCACCCAATTGCCGACCAGCACAACCTTGCTGGGATCTTCGGGGCTCACGAACGCGTAGGGGTCGGTATCGTCGACCGTTGGGTCCTGGCTGATGGCGGGTGCCTCGCGGTGGCTCGATGCCCACGCCGACATGGGCACGGCAAGGCTGCCGAGAACCAGCAGCGTGGTGCCTAGCCACCGGCACCGCTGCACTAAGATGATGGGGCGTGACTTCATCGCATCCTCCCTTGTGCGACCCTCGCCACGTCGCGTCTGCGCGCCTGGATGGGTCACGAGCAAAATGAACTTCGTGCACACCTATACGCAGGCGCGATAGGATTGGATTCATCGCCGCTGCGGACCTCCGGCAAAGGACGCGGCCGCCGCAGCCTGATCAGACACAAGCCCTTGAACCACGAAGGGCACGAAGACACGAAGAACGGGAGCCATGCAAAACTCTGACACGGCTCTACAAACCTCAATGGGAATGAACGCTTCTTTCTGGGTCATGAGCGTCCACGTTGTGCGCACCCTTCGTGCCCTTCGTGTCCTTCGTGGTGCAGCGGTTTTCTCAGATCAGGGTCAAAAAAGTGCGAGAGGACATCCGATCGACCCGCGCTGCCGTAGTACCCACTGTGAGCTGCGGCACGCTCTGAGGATACGTGTCGGACACCAACGAACTAGCGCATGCTCTGCAGCGACGCGACGAGTCCGCGTTGGGCGAGCTGTACGACCGCTATGGCGCGGCGGTGTACCACCTCGCCCTGCGGATCACGCATGATCAGGAAACGGCGGAAGAGATCAGCCTCGATGTCTTTTTTCAGGTGTGGCGACAGGCCGACCGCTACAACGCGACACAGGGCACGCTGTCAAGCTGGCTCTTCGCGATCGCGCGCAGCCGGGCCATCGACCGCGTGCGGGCCTCGAGCGCTGCCAAGCGCACCCATGCCGAGGACCTGACACCGGTGCAGGCCGTGCGTCAGCCGGAGGAAATGACGGAGACCGCCGAACGGCGCCGCTTGGTGCGCGCGGCGATGGCCAGCTTGACTCCGGCGCAACGGACGGCGCTCGAATTGGCATTCTACGAGGGATTGTCGCACGCGCAGATCGCGGCGCAGCTAGGCGAGCCGCTGGGCACGATCAAAACCCGGATCAGACACGCGATGCTGGTCATGCGGCGGGCGCTGACACCGGTTCTGTCGACGACGATATGACGCACGAAGAGATCCAGGCTGAGCTGTCCTCCTTCGCCCTCGGCGCGCTCGACACGCCCGAGCAGCGAGCCGTAGAGGCGCACCTCGCCACCGGCTGCGCGGCCTGCCGGCAGGAGTTGGGGGTCTGGGAGGCGGTCGTCGGCAGCCTCGCCCTGGCCGGCCCGGAGGGTGACGCACCCGACCTGAAACCAGCGCTCCTGCAGCGTGTACACCCCGCACGGCGGCGGGGCACCGTCATCACCCTGCCCCGCTGGTCGTTGCTCCCGCTCGCGGCCGCCGCCGCCGTGCTGCTGATCGTCGGCGTCACGCACGATGCGAGCTTGCGCGAACAACTCCAGCTGGAGCAACAGCAGGTTGCCAGCCTGCGTGCCGACGCCAGCGGCGCGCAGCAGCAGATGGAGCGGCTCGCGCAGCAACTGGCAGCCAAGGAGAATGATGTTGCCGCGTTACGCGCGGCGCTCGCCGCGGCGCAAGAGTCATTGGCCATCGTCCAGCAGCGCGGATTGCAAATGGTGCGGCTACAGCCGCAGGTCCAGGGGCAACCGTCTCCCGGGACCCATGCCGAGGCGCACGCCTTGATTGATAGCGAGACCGGGCGCTCTCTTTTCTACGCCTTCGATCTCCCGGAAGTACCAGCCGACAAGACATATGAGCTGTGGTGGATCACAGAGAAGGAAGGCCCCGTGCGCGCCGGTCTGTTCATACCGGACCAGCGAGGATTCGGCCGCCTCGAAGGGCCGCTGCCTCTGAACGTCGGGGCCATTCAGGCGGCCGCAGTGACCATCGAACCTACCGGCGGCGTTGCCAAGCCGACGGGACCGATGGTTTTGAAGCCGGTGAGGAGCTGAGGGATAGTGACAAGTGACAAGTGATGAGTGACGAGTGACGAGCAAGAATTTCTTGCGGCGTGGTGAATCCAATGGCGCCGTTGCGTTCGTAGACCTTGTGGGAATCCGTGACGCGTGGGCGCAGCTCTGTCAATACGATTGGTGGTTGGACCCGTGCGGGCCGAAATGATAGCAACGTCCGCCGTGAGCAGAGTCCGCTCCGACGCCCACATGGCAGAGACGAACTGGACGGGTCTGATTCAACGGACCGCCACCGGTGATCAGCACGCGATCGCCGAGTTTTACGACGCGACCAGTCACCTGGTGTTGGGGCTGGCGTTGCGCATCCTCGGCGATCACAGCGCTGCGGAAGATGTCGTCGTGGAAACCTACGCCCAAGCCTGGCGTCAGGCGAAGCACTACGATCCGACACGGGGCACGGCGTGCGCGTGGCTGCTTACTCTGACGCGCAGCCGCGCCATCGACGTCCTGCGCGCTCGCAAGCGCGACCGCGAGTCGGACCCGCTGGAAACGGCCGCCGATGTGGAATCGAGCACGCCCGGGCCAGAGGCCGCCGCCGCCGATGCCGAACGCCATCACTTCGTGCGGCACGCGTTGAGCGCCCTGAATGCGGAGCAGCGCGAGGCCATCGAGTTGGCCTATTTTGCGGGCCTGAGCCACACGGAAATCGCCGCGCGTTTGGAGCAGCCGTTGGGCACCATCAAGACGCGCATCCGCCTCGGCATGCTGCGCCTGCGCGAAGTCCTCGGCCACCTTGCACCGCATACGCTGGCAAGCGAGCTTCGCGATTCCCATTGGCCTGTCCGGCGTACTGATGGTAGGTCTGTCTGATGGACGGTGATCACTCCCGCGATGACGGGTGCGCGACAGCCGCACTTTATGCGCTCGGCTCTCTCGACGCCGAAGCGATGCAAGCCTTCGAGGGACATCTCGACGGCTGCGCCAGTTGCCGCGCCGATGCCGCTACCTTTGCTGCCACTGCCGGCGATCTAGCGCGGGCAGCAGTACCGCAGCTCCCGCCGAGCGCGCTGCGCACGCGTGTGCTCGAACGCATCGCCGAAGAAGCCACGCCCAGCAATGGAGCGGTGATCGAGAGAGCCGGGGTACGCTTCGTGCGCTCGGAACAGCTCGGGTGGGAAACGGCGGCCGCGCCCGCTGTCGAAGTGAAAACGCTGTCGGTGGATCGCGAGCGCGGTTACGTCACCAAGCTGGTGCGCATGGCTCCGGGCGCCTCGCTCTACCCACACCGCCACGCCGATGTCGAGGAATCGTACGTGCTCGACGGCGATCTGTTCGTCTCCGGGGTGCTGATGCGGCGCGGCGACTACTGCCGCGCCGAAGCCGGTTCGATCCACACGGGCGTCACCACACGCAGCGGCTGCCTGTTCATCGCCGTGTGCTCGCTGCGCGACGCGGTGGTGAGCGAGCCTTAGGGCCTGCGGCCGGCGTCTCTTCTATGGTCCGCTTCTTGTGCGGTCGTTAGCAGTCACCCAACACTACACTTTCACTCTTATGGCCCGCAGACAGGCCATTTCCCAGCTGAAAGCGCGCGTCTAAGCCCGCATCTGACGCCTGTTTTGGATGATTGTCATGTGTATATCATGAGTTAGGATGGTCAAACCAGCAAGAAGGCTTCATCCAATCCATTGGCGGTTTCGTTGCGTCGCTCATGAGCGGGCTGTAGCAGCGATGAAGTAAAGCCCAACAACGACGAGTGCCACACCGGCAGCCCTGATGAAGCCCGCGCGCGGTGGCGGCTCTTCGCGCGAATAGTCTCGATCCATTTTCGCCAGGGCACTGTACATCTCCGCTATGCCTTGCGGAGCAAGCAGATGGATAAGCCCAAGGACCACCGCAAGCGTGCCCGGGTTCTGGAGAATTCGCGTCACAGGGAACTGCCTACCCTTCCCGACACGCCGAACGCCTGCGGGTCAGGCGCGGCGGGCTTCAGGTGAAACCGGCGACTGCCCGCCGTCGCCTGCAGCCGCTTTGTTAGAATCTCCACCAATCACGGCGCGGACAAGAAGAGCTGTAAGAAGCGCCGACCAAAGCCCGAACGAAACAACTGCGAGTGGATAGTACAACAGAACGCCCGACCAGAACGGACCAGGGATGACAACCGATGGACCTCCCTGCCAGTGCCACCGGAGGTATCCGATCTCTCCGACGAGCGGGACAATGAAGAAGGCGCCAACGGCAGCGCGACGGACGATGGGCTCCTTGCCGAGCGCGTACGGGAGGGCAAGCAGCGGTGTTACCAAGCCGAGAATCGCGAGTGCAATATCAAGGAACTCCATTTGGGCAATTCTAACGCTTAGCGTTAAGCCGCGCGCGTCTCTCCGCGCGTCGGCTGCGCGCTGATGTTCGGCACGTTCATGCTTGGTTCACAGGTTGACTCGATAACGTAGCCGCTTGCCTTCACGATCTTCCGGAGGGCAGCGTTGTCCAGGACACCCCGCGGACCTCCACCGAGCTGGAGCTGCGCCTGATCAATCGAAAGCAGGTTCTCGCATTGGGCGACGCAATCAACTGTGAAGCCGAATTCGCCAGCGCGAAACGGCACGCAATTCGCCAACACACCTTGCCGGGGTCAGGTCTGGAAAGTGGAAAGTCAGCGACATTTCCACTTTCCAGACCTGGCCCCATTTCCCCCTTGAGGATCAGACAATTTCTGGGAGCTCGATAACATCGCCACCAACCTCCACGATTGGCAGGACAGCGCTGGGACGGCTACGCAACTAAGAATTTCTATTGACGGGGGGCAACCAAACGGCGTGAACGGCTGGGGCACCTATTACGGTGGTGCTACGCTCATCAGTGAGTTTTGTCCACCGACACCAACATCAACACCGACGCCGACGCCGACGCCGTAAATCGCATGGGACCGATAGTTGTAATGGCACTTCGTAAATCCGATGAGACTGAACGGCTAATAGAGTCCCACTTCATGCGATGATGAGTGGCTGTCCAGTATCTCGCTCACTGCGACGGGCGATGCTCCGGTGGAAGGTCCTTTGCGAGTAAAACGCGCCAGGGCTCTGCCGGCAATCTCGTGTCCGCGGGGATTGAAGTGCGTGTCTCGACTGTAATAGACGTGCTTTCTGCCGTCTCGCAGTGGCTCCGCCGCTCGAAGATCCGGGAGGAGGTCGAGGTAGGCGATGTGGTTCTGATCGAACCAATCTCGCAGGATCCTCTGGGGTCGATCGCGCTCCAGCTTCCCGAGGCTCGCATCAGCCCGTTGTTCAATTTCCGCCCACAGCGTGTCTTCGACCTGAAACTCGTCTGGAATGAGCACAAAGCGCACAGGGATGTTGCCCGCGGCCGCCCTGATCTCCTGCAAGACCGCGAGCATCTCCGTTACAAATGAATCGAGCTCAGTGCTCGTCATAATCGCCGCCCTATTCCTCTCAATATCAATGAAAGTCTCTTCCGAGAATGTTGGATGCTCGAGGAGCGGGTCCCGGATCCAAGGGGGAATCTCGCTGCCAGGAACACCATTCTCGGGCGAGGTGTCAGTGGCGATTGAAGGCTCCAGTCGCACTCTCCACTTCTCGCGTGCAGTAAGCCAAAATCGCCGCAATACGGAGTAGAGAAGCAATCGGCGACGCGTCGCCTGATGTTCTGGCTTGTCGAGATCCACAATATCCGTGAAGTCGTTACCCATGAAGAGGTTGACGACGATGAGGTCAGGGTTGACGCGCAGCACTTCAGTTTTCAGAAGGTAAAGATATTCGCGCGGGCCAATGCAACTGACGCCGAAATTGTAGATCTGGCATCCGGGCAGATTGCGCTCCGCGACCGATGTGAAGTGACGTTCAAGGCCCCCGACAGATTGGCTGTAAGAATCGCTGATGGATGCAATGAGACATTCCCCCTCTTGTTTGGGCACGAACTCGACGTCGTTCTCGCCGGAGCTGTTGACGTGAAGACTCCAGACATCGTTGCTGAGGGGAAACCGATACCTCTCGACGTTCTCTGCCGGAGAGCTGCCGGGCTGTGCCAGCCACGGTAGACTCGGGTTCATCCCGCTGAGGAGCCGCAGCCCGAGCTCTAGGCCGATGATCGTGATCGCCACGTTGACCGTGATGACCGTGGTGAAAAACAAGAAGCGTGCATTGATGATCCGGAATGCGCTGTTGGCGAAGGCTGCCGTTCCCGCGAAAGCAGCGAGTCCAATGCAAGCGAGCGAGTGTTCTTCGTTGAGACCGTAAGGCGAGAAGAAGAGACCCAAGTAGAACAGCACGCTCGCGAGGAGCCCGAACTGCAGGAGCTGCGTCGGCTGCTGTCGAAGTTTCCCGGCCCAACACAAATACGCCCCACGAAGCCATGCGGCTGCCGTCAGTGCCGGCAGGAGCCACTCGAAGATCTGAAGGTATCCGCCGTTGGTAGCGAACGACGAAGACGGAGAGAGCCACACGGACGCTACGAGCACTCCGGTGAGCATCGCGACATACACAGGACCCCACCACCGACGGACGGGCCGCAATTCCTCCCGGCTGCTCCCTTTTGGCAGGCGGTCAGCAGAGCGAACAACTTCGTTCATGATCCGTATGAGCGCGCCGGCTTCGCTATTTTGACATTTTGAGAAGTTGCGGATTGTCAGGGATCAGCGGAGAGTGGCCGGCCAGAATGCAGTGCAGGGGGCAGGTCACCCGGGGCTCGCGTGCCGCTTCGCTGATGGAGACCCCGAGGTTGAGCAGTACGTCATGCCCTAGGATCTGGCGGGCTTGCATCGGTCGCCGCTCGCGTCGGGAGCGACGATCTGAGGCGCAAATTCTCCGCGTCTGTGTGAGGTTAGCCATAGCCTCCCGACTATGCCGGGCAACTTCGTGAACGACATCCATCAGACCCGCTACGAAGAAGACCCGGCCAAGATCACCAACCAGACGACTATACGGCATCCACTTGCTCCGTGCGACGGTATGCCAACCGATTAACGTAGGCAAGACCGAGCGACACCGGGGTAAGGAGTCACTGGAGATGTCCGGGCATAGGCAGTTGGGGATGTCCGCCTTAACCGGCTACGTCTCTCTGGACGCGAGCCAGCGAACGCGCGATACCCAAGAGAGTGAAGGCGATGACGAGGAACGAAATGATCATGCGTGCGATTGTCGGAAAGCTGACGTGGCTCCAAGCCGCGCACATCTGCCGGAACACGGCGCGACAGATGCGGCGGATGAAACGACGCTATGAGGCGCACGGGTATGACGGGTTGGTAGATGGCCGCGGGGGAATCCGCTGCTCCTCGATGACCGGCACAACGGCATCTTGATAGGTCTTGTGCGGGTAGGTAGCATAAAGCACCGAATTGACGTAAGGCCTCCCTATCAGACGTTTCTCACATGCGAGCAGTCGCGCGCAATCTCAGATTGATCCAGATTGATCCCGTGTATAGCCTCCCTATCAGACGTTTCTCACATGCGAGCAGTCGCGCGCAATCTCAGATTGATCCAGATTGATCCCGTGTATACGGCTGATCCTTCGGGAAGAACATCGGGAAGCTGATCGGGACCTGGTTGGAGCTGGTGGCGATGCCGAAGGTGAACTCCACGGCATTGAAGTTACTGGGGTCGATGAGAATGCCACGGTCTTGGATCTCCTCGAGTGTCAGTTGCCGCGAGCTGACGCTACTGACGAAGATCTGCTCCAAGGCGCGAATTTCGATCACCGACGGGTCGGCATCCAGCAACCGGTTGTTGACTCCGGTCAGGGGATCATCTCCGGTCAGGTACAGGCCATCGAGGAAGTAGGTGCCCGCGCGCGCCAGGAGCGGGATCTGCAACGACTCACCCAGGCCCACTGGATCGAGCTCCGTGTCGATCCCGTCGCCGTACAAGTGTCCGTGCACCTGCAACGTGTGCGCGTCGAACACCGCAGCGGGGGAGACGGCGGCGCCGTCGGCACGAACGACTTGTGTGCTCAGGGGGAAGGTCGCATTGGTGGGCACTTGTATCGGCTGGTCGCAGAGCTTGGACGGGTCAGGATGGGGGCACGGGTGCACGTCGGCGGCGACTTGCAGGCGCAGGCCCAGAAGCTGGATCGACGCAGTTGCCAGCGGCTGCTGGGCGTGGGCGCGCGACGCCAGCAGAGCGATGGCCACCGCCGCAAGAATCGTTGTCCACGCTGTTCGTGTGTGCCGCATCAACTCATCCTCTGCTCGTACCCAACCGAGACCCAATCGCTGTTACCTCCGATACCGCGCTACGTCCCCGAAGATTGCCCTTCCGCACCTGACAGCTGCCACAGCGCCGCTTCCGGCTTTTGGTTCAACTCTCTTCGCATCATTGCTTCCGCTACTGCGCTACGTCCCCATCGATTCCACAACTCGGAATACTCAGTCCTACGCCTCGAAAAGTTCTTGCTCCTGCTACTTCCGATACCGCGCTACGTCCCCCGAAGATCCAACGGCACGACGTAGTCGGCCGTCCTCGGGCAACCTCTGATCTTCACGGCTGCTTTCATGCCCTCATACCATCTCGTTCCCGTCGCCTGAATTCCGCCCATTCCGCGCTGCATCCCCCGATTTCCTGCGTGTCTCGGATTGTCTCCGGAACAACAGTGAACAGATGATGAACCCCAAAACGAACGGAGCACATACTCCGATTGTTACGAGCACGTAATGTTGGAGTGGCTTAACTACCCCATGACCCCAATCCGCAATCGGCTGCATCACGGAAACTCCTAGTGCTACAAGACAACCTATCGCACAGATAAGTGAGCCGCGCTCGAGAAGGAGAACAAACGAGGTCCGGTCTTTTGCGCGGGTAGGTAGCATAAAGCACCGAATTGACGTAAGGCCTCCCTATCAGACGTTTCTCACATGCGAGCAGTCGCGCGCAATCTCAGATTGATCCAGATTGATCCCAGATTGATCCCGTGTATACGGC
>Ga0265331_10000252_pt1 | contig 63468 bp, 51 predicted proteins | sample 41923metaG_FD_202088 | JGI IMG/M metagenome (GOLD analysis project Ga0265331, IMG submission 202088) | Rhizosphere microbial communities from Carex aquatilis grown in University of Washington, Seatle, WA, United States - 4-19-23 metaG | ecosystem: Host-associated > Plants > Roots > Rhizosphere... | reverse complement strand
CCACCGTCAGCATCCCCGCCTCCCGTCTGTCCGCACAGCGGGAAGCGCATCACGCTCACCGGGGAGGGGTCAATTTTGGACGCCGATTACCCCGGTTTGGGGGTCAAAATTGCACGCCGAAACACAGCGAGACGAAGTTGAGCGGCAGCCACCCCGTCGTACAAGCCTTCCAAGAGGCGTCGCGCGCGCTCGCCGCGATCCCGACCGTCGTGCCGCGGAAGATTAAAGTCGTGCCGGGGTGGGGGAAGGGGAACTGGGCGAGCGTTCCGTGGATTTCGATGCTCGACCCTCGAGAGACGGACACGACCCAAAAGGGCGTGTACATCGTCTATCTCTTCTGTGGTGACATGCGGGGTGTCTACGCAACGCTCAACCAGGGAGTGACCGAGCTCAAAGACCTGTCGGGGCACGCGCAAGCTCAAGAGCTCAACCGACGGGCCGAGGCCATTCGTGCGCGCGTCCCTGAACTGGCGGCCGCAGGTTTCGCGCTCGACAACAACATTGAGCTTCGGTCGGCTACGACGCTCGGCGCCAAGTATGAACCCTCGACGATCGCGCACAAGTTTTACCCCGCAGAGGAAGTGCCCGAGCCCGAAGAGCTCGCGGCAGACCTCCACGCGCTTCTTGACGCCTACGCGCGCTACCTCGATGGAAAGGCGGTACCCGTGGCCAACGGCACCTCCGTCAGCCCCTCTCTCCGGTCCAAAGCTTTCGAACTACTGCTGCAGCACATCGCCGCGACCGGCTTCGTCTTTGAGCCCTGGCAGTTGGCCGCCTACGTCACCGCCGTGCGAACGAAGCCGTTTGTCATCCTCGCCGGTGTATCCGGCACCGGGAAATCTAAGCTCCCGCAGCTGGTGGCTGTTGCGACAGGGGCCCAGTTCAACCGAGTCTCTGTGCGCCCCGATTGGACCGACAGCTCGGACGTCCTCGGGTACGTCGACCTGCGCGGCTCGTTCAGGCCAGGGGGGATTCTGCAGTTCGCCCAAATCGCTGGAGAGGCACTGGCGCAACAGCACGTATGTCTGCTCGATGAGATGAATCTGGCGCGCGTCGAACAATACTTCACCGAGTTGCTGAGCGGGATGGAGGATCGACGGCCAGCGCCGACCGGTGGATTCGCCACCCCACCGTTGCTGGTCCAGAAGCTCGGCGCGGAGGACGCTGCATGGAACGAGGTGGGGTGGCCCGCGAACCTGGCGCTCGTGGGGACCGTCAACATGGACGAGAGCACACACGGATTCAGCCGGAAGGTCCTCGACCGCGCCTTCACCCTGGAGATGTCTGACGTCGATCTCGGCAACTGGAAGGAGGCCCCGACGGCTGTCCCAGCGGCCTCCCCGTGGCCGATGGAGTGGTGGTATCCGCGCGCACTGCGCCTCAGTGACCTGCGCGACCTGTCTGAAGAAGAGACCACGGGCATTGCGAATGTGGTGACGACGCTGACGGAGGCGAATGCCATTCTCGCCAGCGCCCAGCTTCAGGTCGGGTATCGCGTCCGGGATGAAGTGGCCCTCTTCGTTTTGAACGCCCGTGAGCTGCAGGCGTGGTTTCGAACGCAGCCCGGCGACGCTGTCGACCCACTCGATCTCGCGCTTCACATGAAGCTGCTGCCTAGGCTCGCTGGAGGCAGCGGCGCGATCCGGCGAGTGCTCCTGCGGCTGCTCGGATGGGCTGTCGATGGGAAGACGAATCTGGCCGATGAGGACCTGGCCCCACATGCGACGCGCTGGGAAAAGGAGGGGCGAAAATCGTCGCTTGCGGGCGCGCGGCTGCCGCGCACGGCAGCGCGCCTGTGCCTGATGTGGGACCGGCTTCAGCAGGAGGGTTTCACCTCCTACTGGCTGTAAGGAAGCCGTGTCGGCGCTCTTCACCATCGCGACGGATCGTGCGCGCCTGACGTGGAGTGAGGTGCGAGGAACGCCGCCAGTCACGGTCAACGGCGGCGAGGCAAAGCACGGCCTCCTGGTGCTTCGTCTCCTTCGGCCGGGCGCACAGTTCGAGCCCAGCACCTGGCGCGCCTCTCCCGCGGCAGTAGCGACAGACCCAAACGTACATGCCGGTCCGCCGCTGTTCGAGCAAAGCGAATACAGGGTCACCCTGCGCAGCGTTGATCCTCGGGACGTCGCGTTGGAGCACCGCGACCCGCTCATTCTGAATCGATTTGACGATGATGAGCGAGGCCGCTTCGATGGCCTCATCAATTTCCGCTCGCAGGTTGGCGTTTCGACGTTCCGCGTTCTGGTCGACAACGCCCCTGAATTTGAGTTCGACGTTGAGGTGTTTCCGACGAAGCTCGACTACAAGAGCGATTACGACGAGATCCTCGCGGATGTGCAGGAAACGTTGGCCGGCCTGGCATTCGAGTATCTACGCGCCACGTGGCGAGGCGCCAAGGCGGTGGACGCCCCGGCGCCAACGCAAATCGAATGGCTCACACTGCTGCGGAGTGTGGTCGAGGAGTTCGAGCAAGCCCTGCGCCACATCTCGAGCCGGCCGGTTCGGGGGCTGCGACGAGCAGCGGTTGTGCGACGGGCAGCCCAGGTCCATCACGTAGACAGCAGTATCCGATCGTTCTTGCGACGACAGGCGCAGCGCAGCAGTGCGAGCGAGATTGTCGCGGGCGTGCCCATACCCGAGCGGATTACCGAGCGGCGTGTCCAGCCGACCCTCGACACGCCTGAGCACCGCTGGCTGGCGTCGCAGGTCGACCGGATCCGCCGCCGACTGGCGGAACTCCTCGAGATCGAGCGCAAACACCATGAGCGGCGCCCGTCGGAGAGAGGCGTGCGGATCCTTACGGAGCTGGGGCGGCTCGAGAGTCGGGCGAGCCAGTGGTCGCAGCTGGAGCCACTGCAGTCCGCCACCGACCTGCCCCCACCGGGATTTGCTTCACTACAGCTGCTGACGGCGCCGGGATACCGGGAGGCGTATCGGGCCTGCATGACCCTGTCGCTCGGGCTTCGGGTGGAGGGGGGACCGCTGCAGCTGTCGGTAAAGGACCTGAACCTTCTCTACGAGTACTGGTGCTACCTTGCACTGCTCCGAATCGTCGCTGAGGAGACGAAAGCCCCGATGGATCCGCGTGTTCTGCTCGAGGTTCGCGCCCAGGGGTTGTCGGTACTCCTGCGCCAGGGAAGTGAGTCGAAGATGCCGTTCCTGCTTCCGAACGGGCGGCGGCTCACGGTCCGGTACAACCCGGCGATGGAGAAGGGCTCTCTCGTCCCGCAGCGCCCGGACCTGCTACTCACGCTGGAGCATCCCGACTGGCCGGCTGTGCATCTCGTCCTCGATGCGAAGTATCGACTCGACGCATCCCCGGAGTATCTTGCGCGATACGCCTCATCTGGGCCGCCGGAAGATGCGCTCAACGCAATGCACCGCTACCGGGACGCGATATTGGATGAGGTCGGCGGAACGGCAAGGCGCACCGTCGTGCAGGCAGCCGCGCTGTTCCCTCAGCGCGTGGACCCCGAGAAGTACAAGACTGGGCGGCTCTGGCGTGCACTCGGTCGCATCGGGGTCGGCGCGATCCCACTGCTTCCCGGGCACGACCAGTTCTTGCGAGTCTGGTTGCGGAGCTGGCTCGACCACGGCGGCTGGAACATGGCGGACCAGGCCATCGACCATGCAGCGATCCGACAGGCAGCGGAATGGCGGCGCGCTGCAGCCGAGCCCGTGCTCATCGGCGTCCTTCGCGGTGAAGACCCTGTCGCTCACCTCGCGTGGATTCGCGAGCAACGCCGCTATCATACGCGACTGGCCAAGGACCAGCCGCGCCTATTCGCTGCAGGGGTGGTCGCGTTCTACGAGCCCGCTCGCATGGTCGGAGACGCTCGCCATGGCGTCGTACGCCTACGTGCGAATATCCTCGGCGTCCGAGTTGTGCGTCGCAACGAAGTGGCGACGCCGTGGGCGTCCCAACACGGGGACGAGGAACAGGTACTCTATGAGCTCGGCCCCATTACCAGGCTGCCTCGGGAGATCGTCAACAAAGACGATCGCGGTCGCGGTGGTCCCTTGCGCGACCGGCGCTGGACCTCACGCCTCGCGCTCGAACGCGCTCGCACGGTCGCGGAGTTGCTCCTCGAAGCCGAGGCCGAATGGCGACTGTACGAAGAGCTTCGAGCTTTAGGTCTTCCATTCAAGCTGAGCGCGCAACGACCGAGGATCCAGCGCGAGGAAGACCTGCAGGGTCGCGTGCGGTTCGTCATGGACGACGCACGCACGGTGACCTGGACTGGCGCCGCGGGGTTCGTTCTACGCGACTCGTTGGGCCACAACGTGGCAGCAGCCACTGTCCCGGCTGTGTTGGCGGCGCTGCAAACGTGACCGCGGGGTGGTCGCGGCGCTCAAGGAGTCTCCCGGACACGTCTTGCACCGCGGGCGCGGCCAGCATGGCCGGGCGTGAATCACCTGATCAACCGTCCGCATCGCCATTCGAGCGCCGCCGAATTGGGCTTGAAGGCTGGATCACCTGGAGAAATCAGACGGCGACCGTCGAGCGAAACGAGTTCCTCTTCCCTGTCCCTCCCGCAAATTCCGTGCGTGTTGAATTGAAAGAGATTTTCCTTTGGGTCTGACTGCGCCAGAGTGGGCGGATGATGAGCGTTTTGGTCGTCCTGTTCACCGCAGCGCGAGACCACTTTCGCCGTCGCTCCGACCTGGAAGCTGAGCTGCTCGCGCTCCGACATCAGCTCCTGGTTCTGCGACGACAGCACGGGAAGGGCCGAGTGCCACTGCGCCCCGTTGATCGGGTCTATTGGGTGGTGCTGTCCCGGCTCTGGCCCCGGTGGCGCGAAGCGTTGCTCGTGGTGAAGCCGGAGACAGTCATCGCCTGGCATCGCCGCGGTTTCCGCTGGTACTGGCGGTGGAAGAGTCGAACGCGGCGAGTTGGGCGGCCCGGCACCGGGCGCGACGTGATCGATCTCATCCGATCGATGCGCGGGGCCAACCCGCTCTGGGGCGCGCCACGGATTCACGGCGAGTTGCTCAAGCTTGGTATCGAAGTCGCCGCATCGACGGTCTCGAAGTATCTGCCGGCTCCATCGCGACCAGCGCCATCGCAAGGCTGGCGAACGTTTCTTGGCAACCACCTTGCCGAGATGATCGCCATCGATTTCGCCGTGGTGCCAACGGTCACAGGACACCTGCTGTTCGTCTTCCTCGTTCTCAGCCTGGTCCGACGGCGAGTGTTGCACGTCAATGTGACGACTCACCCGACGGCGGCATGGACTGCGCAGCAGGTCGTCGAAGCGTTACCGTGGGTAACGACGGATCGCCACGTTATACGGGATCGAGACGGGATATACGGGGCGGCCTTTCGAGAACGAGTTGGAGGTTCCGGAAACTTTGTCCGGGGATTTCCGGAAATTTTGTCCGGTGTGAGATGCGTTTGAACGCTCTTGGAGTCAAGCGTCCGGTGTGACGGCCCGTCGAGGACGAGCAGGCGGCCGCGTTCGAGCGTGCGGTCGACAATGGCCTCGGCGAGGTCGTGATCATGCAGTACGTCGCCCCACGCGGTGAGCGGCGACTTGTTGGTGGTGAAAATGATCGGGCGTTTGCGCAGGTGCCGATCATTGACGACGTGGAAGAGCACGTTGGCCGCATCAGGGCCGTAGGTCAGATACCCGACCTCATCCACGACCAGGACGTGTGGCTGTAGGTATTTCGGCAGCGTCTCGCGTAAGCGGCCCTGCAAACTCGCGGCGGAGAGTTCGTCGATCAGGTGTGCGGCGGTGGTGAAGAGCGCCGTCGCCCCATGCTGGATGGCGCGATAGGCGATGGCAATCGCGAGATGGGTTTTCCCTCTGCCGGTTTTCCCGAGCAGGATCAAATTGCGTCCTTCGGTCACGAACTCGGGGCCGAGATACGAGCCCAGCAGTGGCGGACGCAGGACCGACTGCAGCGAGAAGTTGAAATCGTCGACGGTCTTGAGAAACGGGAAGGCGGCGTCGTGCACGGCGCGGCGCAGCTTGGTCTGCTGGCGGTGCCCGATCTCCTCGGCCACCAGGACGGCGAGGAAGTCGCGACACGACCATTGCTCCGCCTCGGCGCGCTCGCACAGCTGAGGCCAGGCCCGACGGGCGTTGGCCAGATGCAGCCGCTTGAGTAAAGCGTCGAGATCCACGGTGCTCGGATCGAAGGGGAGCTCCGCCACCATCAGGACACCTCCCCACAGACCAGCGGCAGGGGCAGTGTGGAGCGGCCCAGGCACTGGGCAACGAAGGCGGTGGAGAGTTGGCCGATGTCGAGCGCCGCGCGAAAGGCGCGGTCCATCGCTTCCGGGCCGACCTGCTGGAGCATGTCGTGCAGGTCGTCGACATCGCGGTACCAGCTGCGGGGATGGTGGTGGACGAGTTCGGTGAGATAGCGCACGGCGGCTTCGCCGGTCTCGAAGAGATGCTGGCGTTTGAGGTAGCGCTTGGCCCGCGTGCCCGAGAGTGCGGCCAGGTGCGCGGCCCGATGCTCCGACAAGCGCGACGGCGCGCCGCGCTCGTGCTGGCGGGGATGGCTGACCTCATGACGGCCGGCGACGATGCGGACGCGATCGCGATACAGGTACAGGGTGCCGGGCAGCCCGGCGGCTTCGGGGGGCATCGAGTAGGGATGGGTCTCATGGAGCACCTCGGCCGTCGGCCCGACCGAGATCGGGATCCGCAGGGCGAGTTCAGCAGGTTGCACCCGTGGGGCACGCAGGCGCTCCTGTTCCCGACGCACGGCGGGGATAACCCCCGTGGGCCGACTGGGGCGCTCGGTGTTCATCTCCGTGAGCCACTGCGTGAGCTGCACGAGCAGGTCATCCATGTCCTGAAACCGGCGCTGCTTGAAGAACGACCCCTTCACCCATTTGACCAGCTCTTCCACGGCCCCCTTCTGGCGGGGCTGGTAGGGCCAACAGACTTCGGCCGTAAAGCCGATCTCCAGGGCAGCGTAGGCGAAGATCGGATTCCACTCGGTGATCTCCCCATTCTTCTTCCACTTGAGAGCCACCGTCTTGGGCCGATCGAATACGGCGCACAAGGGCACCCCGCCGAAGGCCACGAAGTGATCGGCCAGCGTGCGGATCAGCGTCTCGGCCGTTTCATTGGGCACCACAGTCACCTCGATCCAGCGCGACCACTTCAGGCGTGAGGCAAAGAAGTGGACGCGCTTGGTGTTGCCGTCACGAAAGCGGATCTCGATCTGTCCGAAGTCGTGTTGGGAGAACTCACCGGGAAGCCCTTCGAAGCGCATCTCCACCTGCACGTCGCGCGGGCGCAGCGCGGCGATCAGCTCGTACAGCGCGGTCTTGCCGCCAGCATAGCCCTCCAGCCGCGCCCGGCGCAGGACCTCGACCGAGAGCAGCATCGGCTCCTCCCCGAGCACGTCGGTAATCAACTGCCGGTAGGGCTCCGCGGTGCTGGGACGTCCGACGCGCTGCGGCGACACGATGTCCTCGAGCTGCGTCACGGGAGCCTCCCGAGCAACACGGCGAACGGTGCGTTCGTTGACGCCGACAAAGCGTGCCACCTCGATGTAGGTGTGGCCGGCAGTAACCAGCACGTGGATCGCGTGGCGTTTGAGCAGCGGCAGCATCGGCACCTCCGGGAATGGAGGTGAGATGGAACTATCCGCGCCGCCGGCGCCACAGGCGCCGGTGCCTCCCGCAGGCACCGCCCCGCCGCGCTGCCTGGCTCCGTCAGGGGCCCGCCGCGCCCCCACCCCGGGTCAGTGAACCCCGCTACCGCTTGAAGAACTTGTATTTCCAGAATCTTGCTGTCCATCACTTCGAATCTCCTTTCGAAGACCGGACAGAATTTCCGGAATCAGACCGGACAGAATTTCCGGAACCCGCACGAGTCGGCGGACTCGGCTTGGAGGGAGTTGTCATCGCGGCCCGATTGCCGTGGCAAAACGGGTACGCCGAGCGCTTCATCGGGTCACTACGCCGGGAATGCCTCGATCACGTCATCGGCCTCAACGAACGGCAGCTGCTGCACGTGGTGCGCGCTACGTAGCCTACTACAACAAGTCGCGGACCCATCTCTCGCTTGGGAAAGACTCACCTGAGCCACGCGCTGTTCAGGCCGCCGACGCCGGCGAGATTGTCGCCATTCGCGAAGTGGGTGGGTTGCATCATCGATACGAACGCCGGATGGCAGCGTAAGGCGGTCAGATGGAATTTTCGGGATGCCAAGTGGGGAACCAACGTTGGGGTGCACTCCAGAGGAGCATCGCGGGAGGATGCGTGGCCTGTCCGACGATGGCGGATTGCACGCCTAAAATGCCGGCGATAGCATTTTGGCGAGGCACAGTGGCCGGCAACCGCGTGCCGCCGCGCGCGCCGATTGACAGGCGCTTTGTCCACCCCGTATAGAGGTTCGTTAGGAGGGCGCGAAGCAATCACGCTAGCGGGGCACGTCTGAGAAGGGAGAAATTACGTCGGCCAGCGCGTTTATCTGGACTAGCCGCTAGAATCGAGCTCAGATATTACAAAATATCTTCGCCGAGCGCATGCATCGCCTTGCGACGTTTGAGGTCTAATCGAATGAACGGTTGCAGTTGCCACAATCGATGACACGACTCGATCGGATTCGGCTTTCCGCGAGATCGTGACACGTTTGACGTCAGAGTTCAACGGAATGCAGGAATTGTCCTCCCAGCCCGCCGAGGCGTCGGCGATTCGGGTGGCTCCGGAGCGCTATCTGGAAACACTCCTCGAAGAGTGGCGCATGCGCTACATCCTGCGCGGCGAATTTCTCGGTAACGATCAGTTGCAAAAGTTGATCGACTTTCTCTTCCCGCAAGCGCGCGCCTGGCCCGAAGTTCTCGTGTTCTTGTTCTTCATTGACGACCATCCGCTCTTGTCGCTGTCGCGTGGATTCAACGCGGGTAAGCCCTTGTTGTTCAAAAAACGGAGCTTCGACGACAAAAGAGGGCTCCAAGATGCATTTTCATCGAACTCGATTGGTCTCGATAGGCTGCAGACTTATTTCCTCACTCCGATTACGGTAGCCGATAGTACCGCGAAGCTTTGTTGTGCGCACCTGCAAAACCAAAGCAGTTCCGCGAAGCCGATCGTAAAACTCGTCGGGTCGCCCGATACGGTGCGCGATCTGACGGGCTCGGAACACGTGCGCGATGCGCTAACGCTTGTCTGCACGTTCAGTGTGCAACTATTCTCAAAAAGAGCTGCCGAGAGGACGAAGCAAGTGGCCGATAGTGTTAAGCGTTCTCTCAGTTATCGCAGCAAGCACATCTCATCGGATCTCCCGATGGAGCAGTTGCTCGATCGCCTGCTTCAAGCCGCCGTTGCCCTGAGTCAGAGTGAAGCGGGGTCGGTCTATGTCGCGGACGGAGGCGGTCAGACCTTGAATCTGGTTTCCCATTTCGGCGATTTCGAGCCACCTCCTCGCTTCGAAAGATCTGCGCCGAACGTGATTCCTTACGTCTTCGGCAACGCGGGACTGCGCTTCTTCCTGGCCAATGACGTTCACGCGACCTTGGCGCATTATGAAGATGATATTTCATACTGTCCTGCGTTCGCTACGATCGATGATCGGCCCATCAACGAGCTTGTGTTTCCGATCCTCGCGTTCGAACCTCTCAAGTCTCGCACGATCGGCATCTTGAATTTGGAACGGCGGGGGCAGCCATTCAACAAGACCGAGATCGTTCTCTTAGAACAGCTGCTGACTCACTTTAGCTTCGAACTTCATGGGATTCGGTTGTACGAGCCGCTGCACGATACGATTCAGGCCTACTTGACCGAGGTCATGCAAGCTTCGCATCTGGCCACTGTTGAACACTCACTTCGACAACTCGGCCACAACTTGCTGGAGCCGCTCCTCCACCAGACACCCTGCAGTAGCATCAGTGTGCGTATCTATGACGGCATGACCACTGCCTTGCGGCGTACCTTTCTCACCACACGGCGTGGGCGCGATGATCAACAGGCCGAAAAAGTCATCGCCATATCCAAGCTCGACCGTAGCAGCGTTGTCTATGCCTTTGTGCACGATCAAACCGTGTATATCCCGAGTTTCGATCAGGAGGTAATCCAAGGCTTGAAGAGCGACTATCTGGGGCTGGAAAACGTGATCCATGTCGAAGGGCGCGGCTCACGCTGCAGTCTTTCCGTGCCGCTGCGGGTTGGGCGCCGAGTGGTGGGTACGGTGAACTTTGAGTCGCCGGACGATCATGTGTTGCTGTCCTACATTCCGATTCTGGAGAACCACGTGGGTCTGGTTAGCTTTCTTCTGCTTTTCGCGGAATTAATGAGGGTGAAATCGGCGTTCGGCCAAGAATTGGAACTGTTAGCCAATCTGCATACGATCCGATCATGCCTCAAGGACTTGCAGCGCGGAGTGCGTTCCCGAATGGCTGCAACGGAAGGCGCGCACCAAGTGGGTGACAGCTTGGCACGGGTCCTCGATCAGCTCAATTTGCACCAGCAGGCATTGCGGCCGGAAGCTCCCTTGACGAGCATATCGCTCGACGATCTTCTGCGCGAGCTGCTCATCGCAATCAGTGGCCCCGAGTGGAAGCAATCGTTTGTGCTGAACTTCGTGCCTACGAATCTGATGGTGCGCGCCGCGCACCGCGCGGGGATTACGTACGCCTTGGACAGTTTGCTACGCAATGCCAAGAACGCCAGCCCTATCGATTGGCGAGTGCGCATCAGGGTTAATGCTCCAGTTCTTGGTCTGGCTCGAGTCGCGATTCAAAACTACTCGACCTCTGAGATACCACCGGACGAGCTCGATCGATATCTATGGCAGCCGATCTACCGCAGTGAGAAGACCTGTCTAGGCGGCTTTCTCGCTCGCCAACACCTGCTTTCGGTAGGCGGCGATTTGTTTTTCGCCGGAGCCAGCGGCGAGCTCTATCCCGGCTTCACGGCGGTGGCGGAAATACCGGTTGGAGAAAACTGATGACGATACAGTGCCGAGTATTGGTCGTTGAGGACACGAACGCCGATTGGGAGCCACTCGAGGCGGTGCTCGCCAGGCATCCCACCATCGCTCTGGAACGGGCAAAGAACCCCGAGGAAGCTCGCCACAAGATCGATTCCACATTCTTCGAGGTCGCTTTGATCGACGCTGATCTTGGTGATCTTTCAAAAGCCCATAAAACTCTGTTTTCCGGGCTAGATGTGGCGAAATATCTGCGCGCACAATCGCCCCTGACTCGCCGCGTGCTGTGGACCGGCCATACGATGGCATCGCGAGACATCCTTCTGAAACAGATGCAGCCCGCTAACGACGTCTTTCATTATCTGCTCGATAAGGACACCCACCCCGCCTATGTTCCCAATCTCCTCGCACTCAAAGAGGAAGTTCAACAAAATTGGAAACTCGAAATCGACATCGGCGATATCGACGCCGAAATCGACAAGAAGTTTCCCCAATCTGATCGCGCCTTGGTACGCGATTCACTCTTGGTATTTCTGCGGCGCTTTTTTCACAGCCCGATTCGCTCCGATCACGGCAGCGAGCCGGATCAGGTCATCTCCCGGGTATGCTTGGAATCGATGCCGGGCGGAATGAGCGGCGCATTTGTCGCGGGAGTCCGCGTGTTCGCGGGAACACATCAGTGTTCGATGTGCGTACTGAAGGTTGCGGAGGGTCAAGCGATCGCTAAAGAGCGGCGCGCATATACCCGATTCGTACGCTATATGCTGCGGCGCAATCGACGAGTCGAGCTTCTCGACGCGATCGAGAACGGGCGCTACGGTGCGCTGTTATATAGCTATGCAGGGTTGGCATCAGAACGAATCCAGAATGCGGCTGCAATCTGGCGGGAAACCACAGATCTCACGCCTTTGATCGACATTGTCCGCGGGCTTTTCGATCCGTCGAATCGGGAATGGTATGCGGACGAGGTGCTGGAAACCGGCCATAGCCTCCGCACCCATTTGCTCAATCACTATGACATCACTGAGTACGTCCCTGACATGGAACGAAGCGTCAAGAGAGTCATTGCCGAATCGACATCGATCGCGGAAAAGATTGTCGGGCAGAATGAAGACCCGCAGCTGCGTTTTGCGGACAAGTATTACCTGACCGACCCGATGCCGATCCTACGCAAGGTAAGGTTTGACATTCCTTTCATATCGTCCGTCGGACACGGCGATCTACATCTCGGCAACTTGCTCGCGGTCGATACCCAGCAGTGGATGTTGATCGACTTTGAGAGAACCGGCCGAGTACACTGTCTCCAAGACTTTTATTCCCTGGAAGGTAGCATCCGCCAAACACTCGGTGGCCAACCCATTGCATCTTCAATGGCGCAGGAGAAATTGCTTCTAAAACTGACGAAAAGACTAGTCGAGGACAGGTTGATCGTGCCCGCGCCGCCACCGTCTAATGGTGAATCCCTATCCCGTGAGTATCAGCTAATTCTCGAAATTCGTCGCTTGTCGATGGCAAATTTCATCCATCGCATGAACTATGTGGAATGGTTGCGTCAATACTTTCTCGGCTTGACGGTAATGCTGATCTTCATTTTGACGAGACGGAATAATCCGCAAAATCTCCGGGAGAGCATGTTGTTTCAAGCTGCGTATCACTTCGCTCGATTGGTCGACGCCTTCAAAGACTAGTGCATTTCGCAATGCGTGTTTCCCGCTAAGCTTTGCATCGCAATCGGAGGGGAGGAATGGAAGATTCACGTACCGAAGGCGAAGGAACCTACGACACGCCCGGCATCCTCTCGCTTGCCCGGGTGATCGAGGATCGAGTTCAGGAACTGCAGTTGTGGAAGCGGGTTTGTCACGGCGCGGTCGCGCTGGCCGGCATCGCCGGAATGTTTTTGGGCCACAGTTATGCGTATTACACAGCCGTCTTCGGCTTGTTGGTAGAGTTCGCAGCATTCGGATTGCGGCACAAGGCCTCGTTGCTGCACGGCATTTCACGTGGCGCGATGCGTCGCGTCGCGCTCGTCTCGGCCAATGTCCTTGCCGAAGACAGTCTCGAAGTGACGCAGCTCCGTGCGCAACTGGTGATGATGGAAGATTTCAAAGAACGCGCTACGCGGTGGGAAGCTCGCCAGGCGGGACGGGAATACTATTCGACCAAGGCAACTGAGCCCACTGACCGTCTGTTCGACATCATTTTCGAGTGCGCTTTTTGGTGGGAAACGCTCGCCCAAGCGGCTGCGAAGCGAGCCGGTCGATGGATCGCGGCTGGTGCCATCGGAATCCTGTTGCTGTTCTCTCTCGGTATGATGGTCGGGCAACTCGAGACGCGCGAAGTTATCGGCACTCTAGCGATGCAAGTAGGTTTGGTGCTGATCGGAGTCGACCTGGTCGAAAATTATTTGAAGTGGAAGGACACCGGGGCGGCGAGCCGTGAACTGCTCAATCGGCTCTCGGGGGCGGCGCCGCTGCAAGAGCAGGTGCTATTGTTCTTATGGTTGTCGGATTACTTCGCCCTGACCGCCGGTAGTCCCCCGATTCCAACCGGGGTCTACGAAGCACAATGCGATGCCCTCGATGCCGAATGCATCCGTATCCTCGAGCAGCGGGAGCAGAGCCGCACCCGTGTGGCGGACAAGAGGGCAGCACTGCTGGCATAATCGGCCGCGCGCAGCGAACATGGTGCGGTATGCGCAGCTGCGGTTGACACCACTGCGGGCTCCATCGTGCTGGCCGATCCGCTTGCCGGGACGATTCCTGCCACGATGGAAGCGGGCCAGCGGTCGGCGGATCTTGTGGTGCGCCGGTCGACGGCGTATGTGACGGGACTGCAGTCGTTGACCATCGACCTCGCCGGCCGCAGCCTACTCAAGACCATCACTCTCCCGGCCGCCGGTGCGCTGACTTTCGCGAGCGGCGAGGAGCTATAAACCGCCAGCCGAGCCGGTGGCGGGGTGGCTCTCGTCTCCACAGCCGGGCTGCGCATCATGGCCACCGCTTATCGGCTCGGCGCCCACCGGTCTCATTTTCGATGATCGCAATAGCCGCCTGTATGTTGCCGACGCACCGGGAGCGGTCTTGGTCGTCGATGCCAAGAGCACTCAGGTGGAGCGCACAATCGCTCTCGGCGAGCGGACGTTTGCAGAAGCGATTGCCTTCGCCGCCAGCCGCCGCCTCTACGTCGCCGCTCAGGGACCAGAGCCCAGCGACGGCAGCGTCTTGATCATCGATCCCGATCAGGGTGAGACCACTGCGCGGATCCACGTCGGTGGAACGCCACGTGACGTCGTACTCAGCAGTGATGGTTGTGAACCAACGTCCAACTTTGACCCCTGATCGGCGTCCAATTCTGACCCCAGACGGTCTGAATCTTCAGTACTGGGGGAGCGGGTTGGCCGATCTGGAGTGGGGTTAATATTGGAAGCGGCTTGGGGGGGCAGACCCCACGCTGATTCACAAGGCGGCGTCTCAATCGACCGGCACCTGTTCGAGGACGTATGTAAGATGCTGCATCCTGATCTGGAACAACGGGATGTTCTGCTCCATCGTCAGTTCGCGGATCTCCTGGCGAAGGCTTTCGTCGGTTGCAACTCCGAAGGTGACACCGGTGATGGTACCCGGCGGGAGCGGCAGCAGATATACAGGCCACCGGTTTCCGGATATTCCCGCGGATAGAACGCCCTCCGAGAGATTCATCAGAGAGCGGAACTCGCGCTCGTACGACCATGCCAGCGACTTCTGGAACAGCACGTCCCAGGGAACCCCGTCTTCGATGTAGTAGATCTTCCTCTCATCCGAGTAGACCACCTCTGACGGGTACGGCAGCCCTTCGTAGGTATGCAGCGCGCGATACGGCTGCTCGCGCCATACGAGCTTTTGTTGGAACAGCGCGGAATCCTGGTCGAAGTGCAAGAGGAACCCGGCATGCGAGCCAGCGTAGTGCCCCCACATGAGGGTGTTGGTCGGCTCCGCCGTGAGTGAGATCACTCCGATCTGACCGCTGAACGCCTCCTGCAACGAACGCGCGTAGATTCGCTCGACCTTGAAGTCATCCGCGCGGACTCGCGCCCCTCCGTCGTGCTCCTCCAAGCGGGATCGCACCGCGATTAACGCGTCGTGTGGATCGTTTAGCGCACACGGCTGGGAGATCCTCATCGATTGATTGCGCAGGACGTCGATCCGCGGCGGCGGAAGATACTTGTAGAGCGTCGTCATCGTCGACCTCTCATGCGCCACTCCTCGTTGCCTGTCTTTCCGAAAGTCTCAGCAATCGGTCGTGATTTTACGCGGCCATCCGCCGCTCGTCCAGGTGGTGCGACCCGCCGACCTCTGGAACGGCGACAATCGCACCCGCGTCGGCTCCCTCAACGGGCCGCTGCTCAGGTGGTCCTTCCCCAGCGCATGCCGCGCTGCACGCTTTCCTGGACTACTATCACAACGATCGGACTCATCTGTCGCTCGGGAAGAACCCGCCGCTCGCGGCGGGCAAGCAAATCAAACCGCTTGCATGGCCACGGCCTTTATCGAGGTCAACTGACGGACGCAGCGCCGCCTGATCGTACACGCAGGACGATCCCGCACAATTTCGCGGCCGTCGGCCCGACGGCGAACGATGTCCCGGACTCCACTGAGCAGGGCGATCAGAGCAGTTGACCATCGATCGATTTTGGCGCAGTTGCAAGCCGAAGGGAAACTGTTTGCGAGTCGGCCACGTATGAAGTTTTCGGAAGGGACAGGTCTCCAGCGGTTCTCCGTCAGCATGCGAGCAATGAGCTCACGCAGTTGAGCGTCGGTTCGCGGTCGGCCCGGCTTGCGGGAGATGCGCCGCCAATAGGCACGATAGGCTCATTTGTGCCAGGCGACGACGGTAGCAGGTTTCACGATCGCCAGGGCTGCGCTCCGGTCGCTCCAGAGCGCCCGCAGCGCACCCAGAAGGCGCGATCGACCGTGAGCAGCCGCGGCCGCCGCGCACGGCGACGGCGAGTTTCTGGCGCAGTGCGAGATTGTCGAGCACCAGGGCCTTGGAGGGACCGCAGGCCCCAGAGGATTACTTTGAGAACCAAGAGCATGCGACACGATGCGAGATCCGCTCAGCGATGGCAAGCGACGGCGCACAGGGGCTTCTCTAAGCTCTCGATTCTTCGCTCAAAATGTCGCAAATGGGTTTTGGCAAACCACAGGTTGAAGCCACGCTACCTCCGATGGGACGATCTTGTCGGGGGTGAAGACGTAGGATAAGAGATGCAGTCAACCCACTTGGGTCGCATTGGTGAATTGGAGTGGACGTTCCCGACAAAGGCCCGCACGAGGTCAAGAACATTCTGCGGAATTACGCGGAGGAATTGCTCAAGCCCGTGGGCAGAGCTCTCCGTACTCTCTACCTCGTGACGTTGCGACCCGTCAGCTTCTTCTGCGGCAAACTTGATCAGCGGCCATGCTGGACGCCAAGGTCAGCTGCTGGATCAGGCGGCCAGTCCGCGATGGGCCTTCTGGGATCGGCTTCCGCGGTTTTCATCGCGGCGGGTGGGCACGTGGTCGTCAAGGCGTACGAGACTTCGGCGCCTCATAAGGTGAGCGGAATTCCATTCGTCGGTGAAATGCTTACGGCGCTCACCGTCGAACTGCTCGCCATCAGCCTGACGATATTCGCAGCTAGCTTAGCATGGTTGGTTTCGGGAATCCCTTTTGCGAGATTGGCACAGTTGTGGACGTACAAGACGGCCGCCCTCATTATCTATGTTTGCGTGCTCGCGGGAACTGCGGATCTTATCATCAAGATCCCGACGGGTGCTGCGACTGCCGTACCGACGATTGCTCGGTACCTCCTTCTCGCGACGTTCTGTTCCGAGATGTTGATCGTTCCTCTTTGGGTGGTCAGAGCGATGGAGCAAGAATCCAGAATGACCACCGGTTCGCCCTACACTCTCGATGCCATCCAACTCGAACAGGCCGTACAGGCGCTTCAGAAAGTGAAAACGCTCCGCCCGACCGCACGTGACGAACGTCTGTATCGCGTGCTTGGGCGATGCCTATGGGTTGGCGTTGCTGCACTCGCCGGTGTGATCCTCGCCGTGACCACTGATGCATCCCCCATGTTGACCGGGGCTCTCGCTATCGTCTTCCTTCTTGCAGCGGGCAGTGCACCGATGTTCCTACTGCTGAACCGGTCAGTCGTGGGCGAGGCGTTCCGGCTACGGATGCGCCTGAAGAAACTCGGGATTCGGGTCTCGACATCTGCCTGGAGGCAGGAACGCAAGGGCTACCGATGGTCGAGGCTCGCGGGAGCGGCCCTCACTTGCGCCGGTGTCTTGAGTCTCCTACTCGGCTTGCTCACGTGGATCGGCTTCGGCCTGAACGGCACACAGGAGCATCTGGGGACGTTCGTGATTGTCGCACCGCTCTTTGCGCTTGGCGGCACCGTTCTCGTCTGGAGATTCGTGCAACGAAGCCACGAGCAATTGGCGATCGTGGCCGACGCGGACCGCCTGCGCTCGGCGCTCCAGTCTTTGCAGATCGAGGGTGGCACGGGTGAGGTCGAGGTTCCGGCGGCGGTCCTCGAGGATGTGGTGCGAATCGAGCACGTGCAGATTGCACCAGAGCGGCGCGATACGATTGTGGTGAGCGCGGGCGCCGCCAAACCTTGGTATGATGTCCTCGTGGCGCCCGACCTTTTGACGCAGAAGGACTTGCTCGTTCCGAAGCAACGCGTCGCGGTCGAAGATCTGGTTGAAGGTCTTAGTGTGATTCGGCGTCCAACTTTGACCCTTATCGGCGTCCAATTCTGACTCCGCTCGACCACGCGAAATCACCGGTTGCACAGGCAGTTAGCGCGCCGCCGGCAGGGTCAATGTTCGACGCCGATCCAGGGTCAGACCCCACGCCGATTCACAGACATCACGCGCGACTGCAAGTAGATGGCTGTAATTTCACTGACGCTCGGCGCACCCGATTCCGTCGTGCGCGGTGAAGGGTGCCGGAGCAACTACCTTCCCCGTATCGAGGCGTGCGTATAACCACGCACGTACTGGTCCGGGCTTACGAGGACACCGTACCGCCTGTACAACGTCACACATGTCCGCGTTGCAGCAGGCACATCCGTGATCCGCATATTTGGATCAGTGACCCGGATTCGTGACTCAGGATCTGGATCGGTGATCCATAAGATACAGCGTCCTTGTACCCTTTGTACCAATGGGAACAGGGCCGCTGTCCAACACCACGAAAGCCGAAAAGGTATGGGAAAGCTTGAAGGTAAGGTTCAATGAACAGACTGAATGGAAAGACCGCCGTGATCACCGGTGGCGCTACCGGCATCGGCCTCGCCGCGTCAAAGCGCTTTATCGAGGAGGGAGCCTTCGTCTTCATCTTCGGCCGCCGGCAGAAAGAGCTCGACGCCGCTGTGGCCGACCTCGGGCCCAATGCCCGCGCGGTGAAAGGCTCGGTCTCGGCTGAGGCCGACCTCGACCGACTCTACGCGGCGGTGAAGGCCGAGCGCGGAACCCTCGACATCGTCTTCGCCAATGCCGGGGCGGGAAGCCCGCTTGCGCTCGGCAAGATCACCGCCGAGCACATTGACGAAACCTTCGACACCAATGTGAAGGGAACGATCTTCACGGTCCAGAAGGCGCTGCCGCTGATGGGCAAGGGCGGTTCGATCATCCTGACCGGATCGAGCGCCGGCACCACGGGCGCCCCGGCGATGACCGCCTACAGCGCGAGCAAGGCGGCAGTGCGCAACCTCGCGCGGACCTGGGCGGCGGAGCTGAAGGGCACCGGCATCCGGGTAAACGTGCTGTCGCCCGGGGTGACGGCGACCGAACTCGCGAAGGCAGCGCTAGGCGAGGAGGGCCAGAAGGCCTACGCCGCGATGACTCCGCTCCTGCGCATGGCCGATCCGACGGAAATCGGCGCGGTGGCCGCCTTTCTTGCGTCGTCGGACAGCAGCTTCATGACCGCCAGCGAGGTCGCCGTCGACGGCGGCCTAGCGCAACTCTGACGCGCCACGCCCAGGCGCTCCATTCGATTATTCGGAGCGCCGTAGGGCGTGGTAAACCGAAGGAAAAACATTATGGAATATGCAATTGTAGGATTCGGTAAGATAGGCCCGGCCCTCGCCCACGCCTTCGCCCGTAAAAAGATCGACGTGACCGTCGCGAGCCGCCGGCCGCCCGAGACGTTGGCACCGCAGGCGGGCGATTGGACCCACGGTCGTCGCTAAGTCACTGCGGGATGCACTCGAGGCTGACACAATCATCTTGGCGGTCCCGTTCGGGGTGCATCGCGAGGTTGCGAAGGCCCTGCCGAGCTGGAAAGGCAAGACGGTCATCGACGCGATGAACGCGCAAGTTCCACTTGGGAGCTGGACAGTCGCCTGTCCTCCGCCTTCGTTGCGAAGGCGTTCACCGGTGCCAAGTTCGTGAAAGGTTTCAATCACTTGATTGCAGCCACCCTGGCTACCGATCCGGTCGTCGAGGGCGGCCACCAGGTCGTCTTTCTGTCGAGCGACGACGAGGACGCGATCGCTCCCGTGGCAGATTTGGCCAAACAACTCGGGTTCGCACCCGTCGCGCTGGGAAAGTTCAACGAGGGTGGCGCGCTGGTGCACGCACGCGGCCGCACTTGGGGTCGGCTCATTTTCCAGGATTTGTTTAAGAAGGAGCAGTAATCGATGACTGTGTTAGCTTCAGAGGAAGAGCATAAATTCGACATAAAAAATAACCAAAAACAAAAAAGCAAAATCATATGAGTAGTAAACATGGACAAAAATTGGTGGGAAAAATTGCGGTAATCACAGGCGGAAGCAGCGGGATTGGCCTGGCCACAGCCAAGCGCTTCGTGGAAGAGGGTGCGCACGTCGTGATCACTGGGCGACGAGAGAAAGAGCTGAAGGAGGCCGCAGCCTTCATCGGGAGAAACGTTACCACGGTCGTGGGCGACGTGTCGCGCTTGGAAGATCTGGACCGCCTCTATGCCGTCGTGAAAGAGAAACATGGTCACATCGACATTCTCTTCGCGAACGCGGGCGCGGGTACAATCGCACCGCTCGCGGTGGCTACTGAGGCCCATTTTGACCAGACCTTCGAGGTAAACGTGAAGGGAGTGTTCTTTACGGTGCAGAAGGCCCTTCCCCTCTTCAAAGACGGGGGCTCAATTATCCTGACCTCTTCGGTCTCGAACGTGATGGGGCTCCCAGGGTTTACCGCCTATGCCGCGAGTAAGGCGGCTGTGCGCAACTTCGCGCGCGGCTGGACTCTGGAATTGAAAGACCGCAAGATCCGCGTGAATTGTATGAGCCCCGGAGTAATCGATACCCCGGCCTTAGCGACGACGACGGGCCTTACCGCTGAACAGGTCGAGCAAGCGGTCGCGCAGTTCACCACGCAGATCCCAATGGGTCGCAGGGGCAAGCCAGAGGAAATCGCGGCTGCCGTCACGTTCCTCGCCTCCGATGAAAGTTCATATATCACCGGCATGGATCTCGCCGTCGATGGGGGCATGGCGCAGGTCTAATACGGGGAGTGCAGATCAAGTTGTGAGAGAAATCGAAAAAATAGCGGTGGTGCGAGAGCTGTCGCGCTGAAGCTTACACGATCCGATGTAAGGGAAATGGAGGGATTTCGATGAGCACACAAGAGAATGTCCAGATTGTGAAGGAGTTTTTTGCAGCACTCGGCCGCCGCGATAAGCAAGGTTTGCTGGCGGTGTCTGCCGAAGATATTGAGTGGATCGTTCCGGGCGAGGGCTGGCCGCTGGCCGGCACGCACCGCGGGCACGCGGGATTGGAGAATTTACTTCAGAAGGCTAACGAAACGGTGGAAACTTCATACCCAAAGCCCCCCGAATTCGTAGCGCAGGGAGACCGGGTTCTAATGATCGGCTCCGCTAAGGGGAGAATCAAAGCCACGAATAGGACGTTCGAGGACGATTGGGTCTTCGCCATTACCGTTCGAAATGGCAAATTGACGAATATCCGGGAATATGTCGACACGCAAGCACTAGCGCGGGCCTCCGAGATGGACGCGAGCCCAGGCACAAACCCATCGAAACCGATGCCACACGAAGCGATTCGTAAAGTTAGCTAACACGTTGAACAGCGGCAACGCCTTGCCGAAGCACCAAATGGCGGTAAACAACTCCAGAAAGGATCGAGTATGCTTGATCATGAAAAGTTCATCAGAAAACTCTACACCTATGCAGAGGGGCAAGGATTAGATACGGAGAAGTTTGTCTCAATGTTCTCTGACGAAGGATACATGTTGGATATGGCTTCCGGCACGAAGTTCCGCGGGAAGGCCATTGGTGACTCCATTGCTAGCTTGGCAAATGCATTCCCCGACGTCCACCGTGAGTTGCTTAGCATCTACGTCGCGGAGAACGTCGTCGTTGTCGAAACCGCAATTCGGGGAACGCATAAAGGTGAGCTGGCCCTTGCTTCTGGAACTCTAGCTCCAACGGGCAAGACAATAGATGTCCCGGTCTGCGATGTTTATCACCTTGAGGGTGGGAAGATCATATCCTTTCATTGCTACAACTTGCCTTCCGCAATGCTGCGGCAACTTGGGGAAAAAAATATGCGGTTATCGTGACCACCAAACCGCGCATCGCCATCGTGATTGGCTCGACTCGGCCCGGTCGGTACGCCGACAAGGCCGCTGGCTGGATGCTGAAACAGAGCCAGGCCCGTGACGACCTCGTGGCGGAGCTTGTCGACCTTCGCGACCATCCGATGCCCTTCTTCGATGAGAAGGGGCCGCCTATCTCGACGCCCAGCGAGAACCCCGAGGCATTGCGCTGGCAGAAAACGCTCGCACGATACGACGGCTTCGTTTTCGTGGTGGCCGAATACAACAGCTCGATCACGGGTGTGCTGAAGAATGCGCTCGACCAAGCCTATAACGAGTGGGGGCGGAAGCCGTTCACTGCCATTGGTTATGGCGGGGCCGGAGCGGCGCGGGCGATTGAGCATCTACGCCAAATCACGAGTGCGCTGCGAATGGTTTCGACCGCAGCCACCGTTAACATTGGCGGCGCCGATTTCATGTCGACCTCACCGATGGGTGCAAACAAGCCCATCGAAGACATCGAGGCACACCTGCTTGCCTCCACGAAGTCGGCTTTGGATGAGCTCGTCTGGTGGGCCCACGCGACGATGGCGGCGAAAACCGCTGAAGCTTCACAGCGGCGCGACCCGAACGAGCTGGCGGCGTAGCGCAGGCCATCTGCGGCCATCGGGTCAGTATAGACGGTGGATCAGCCGTGGCTCGCTGTGGGTCCCGAAAATTCCATCATCCCAAATGTTCGAGCAGAAATGGGGATCGCCGGACGCATGTCTTACGGGTACTCGCGGCCGGTGACAAAAATTGTCACCGGCTCACAAAATCGGGCGGATGGGATTTTGGCAAGGCACAGGACCTGTTTCCCCCCGTTGCACGCTGCGTGGCATGTCGTGGAAACGAAACCGTCTCGGGGACAACTCTTGCGACGGATTCTTGCTCCTCGGCCGTTTAAGCAAGTGGGCCAATAAGAGCCCAAAACGGAAAGGAGACTGACATGAAACTTGGCCGATGGTTCCTGATGGGCACAGTTCTTACCCTCGCTACACCGCTGTTTGCCCAAAGTCCACCGAGCGCAGCGGAGATCGAGGCGGAACGTGCCGCGCTCTTCGCGCAGGCCGACGCCGACGGCAACGGCGCGTTGTCCCTTAGCGAGTTCAAGACGTTCGAGTCGCTCATGCGGGACAAGATGACCGAGCACCACTTCAACCATCTGGATACGAACGGTGACGGCGCCGTGAGCCTGGACGAGTTGCAGGCAGACCACCCGGGTCCGGGATTCGGCCATCCTCCCTTCTAAGAGTTGCCGCACCACGGTGGCTCCTCGACTCCTCATTCGGTACCATGCGCCAGACGGAGTAACGAACTGGCGCATGGTACCGGCACCGAGGTGGATGGACAGCTTTGGACGACTCCGATGAGAGCCTCATGCTCAAGACCGGCGCGGGAGACCGCGAGGCCTTTCGCCGGCTCCTCGATCGCCACCTACGCCAGACGGTCGCTTTCGCCGCTCGCGTACTCGGAAATCATGCAGCCGCCGAAGATGTGGCGCAGGAGGCGTTCCTTCGGCTCTGGTCGCACGCGCCACACTGGCAACCCGCAGCCCGCGTCACGACATGGCTCCACCGGGTCGCACTCAACCTCTGTCTCGATGTCCGTCGGCGTGGCCGCGACGTCGCCCTGGACGACGTCGCGGAGCCCCTTGACCCGGCTCCGTTGCCGCTGGCGTGCGTCCAAGCTCGAGATCTTGGACGTCATGTTAACACGGCGCTGGCCGAGCTTCCCGTCCAGCAACGCGTGGCGATCACGCTCTGTCATTATCAGGGACTGCGCAATACGGAGGCTGCAGAGGTCATGGGCGTGAGTGTGGAAGCGGTCGAGTCATTGCTGGCGCGGGGAAGACGCACGCTGCGCGCGCGCCTCACAGCATTGGTCCCCGATCTGCTCGGAGAGGAGTAGCCGGGCTCATGAACCAGCCCTCGACAATGTCACTCGAGCGACTGCGCGCACTGCTCGATGCCTACGGGGCCAACCCGGATCGCTGGCCGCTGGGGGAGCGCATGGCTGCCCTCGCGCTGCTCGAACAGTCGCCCCATCCGCAAGGCTGGCGCGACGCCAGTGCCCGCATCGATGTGCTGCTCGATCACGCGCCAGGATTCGAAATCTCGGCAACCCTGATAGATCGCATTCTCGCCGCCGCGACCACACCCGCTCGCTCAGCGAGTCGGACGCCCCCTCCGTTTCGCCACACCACACGGCGGGTGTGGGCGTGGCGGACTCTCGCTGCTGCGCTACCGCTTGCTGCTGCGGCGGCGGTGCTGCTGTGGGTGTTGACCAAGCCCTCTCAAACCCCTGAGCGCGCCAACGTGACCCTTGCCGAAATCGAGACCTTCGACGTTCCAACCGACGCACTGCTCGACGTGCCGAGCCTCCAGGTGCTTGACCATGTTCCGACCTTCGGATGCGCCGGTGGCGGGCTCGGCTGCGTCGACACGGGAGAGGCCGACAATCGGTCGCAATCGACGCTGGATTTGGAGACTTTTGCATGATGCACCGATGTCTGATGATCGTTTTCTTTCTGATTCTGCCGTTGGCCGTGATGGCGCAGCCCATGGGCGAACCGCCGATTGGGCCCGGCCTGGCGGGCATGAGCCCTCCCGCTTTCATCGAAAACGTCTTCCCACCGAGTCTGATCATGCGGCACGAGACCGAGATCGGCCTCACAGATGCACAGCGCGACGCGATCACGAAGCAGATGGAAGACGCGCAGAAGTCGCTCGTGTCGTCGCAATGGGACGTCGAGCGAGAGTCGCAAAAGCTCAGTAAACTGTTGGAGCCCCCACATATCGACGACACGGCGGCGTTGGCTCAGGTTGATCAGGTCATGAAGGCCGAAGAGAAACTCAAGAAATCCCACCTGACGCTCCTGATTCGGATCAAGAATATTCTAACTCCGGCACAACAGGAGAAGCTTCGGCAACTGCGCCCGGAACGGGGACGATTTTAGCGCAGCAACGCCGTGTGAATCGCTCCAGCCGTGGGTCGCCGAACCCTGGAGAGGGCGCCATCGAGCATCAGGCGCGGGCAACTGCCGGCGACTAATTCGGCAGCGGTCATCACCGCGTTGGGTGATTACGGCCGCTGACCGCTTTCTCCACTCGTTACCCCCCTCGGGCTCGGTTTGTTCGAGTCTTCCACCGCTACCTCCGACGGGCTGGCGAGGCACTCGATACTCCGGCCGTTGGCCGGGTGATCTTCAATGGTAATGGCGCTGCAAATCACATTGGAATTGTTCCTCGCGCGCGACGGATTTATGAGCATCGGCCGTTTAAGCGGGTGGGTTACTAGCCTCCCCGCAACGGAAGAGACCGCTTATGAGCAACACGCCGCGTTCATGGCAGGCAAAGGTAGGAAACACCAATCGATCGAGTGAAAGACTGGCCAGAGGTACTCACGCTGCTGGCGATTTCGAGCGGCGCTTTTCCGAAGCAAGAATCGATCGTGTCGGTGGTGTACCCGACGCCTCAGCCAGGCGCGGCGATCCTATGCTGAGCCCAGCCCGCATCGTATTCGTCTGGCTACTACTGGGCGCGCACGTGTTGCACGCCGTCCAGCGGTATGAGTTGCGCAGCTCGGTGCCGGGGCGCGCGACCGCGTCACGCTGGGTTGCGCCGGCCGCATCAGATGAGTCCCTGCACATGTCCGTCACCCTCCGGCTGCGGCAGACGGACGTACTCGCAGCGCTGATCTCCGCGCAGCAAGATCCGCAATCGCCTGACTACCATCGCTGGCTCACGCCGGATGAGTTTGCGGCCCGGTTCGCGCCTGCGGCCGAGGACTACCGCGCCGTCGCCGACTGGCTCCAGCATCAAGGATTCACGCTTCGTCCCATGGTGAGCACCGTCCGTATCGATTTCAGTGGGACGGTCCGCGATGTCGAACAGACCTTCAGCGTGCACATGAATCACTACAGCCATCGCGGACATATGCCGTTGGCGAACGAAGATCCGCCGCGGCTGCCCGCCGAGGTTGCCGGTACCGTGGACTTCGTTCGCTTGAACACCTTTCCGCTGGCCGAGCCTCTCGCGCGTCTATCCACCTCCACCGGTACGGTCACGGCAATGGCACCCTCGGACATGTATACCGCCTACGACATGCAGCCGGTGCTCGATGCCGGAAACAAAGGCTCCGGGCAGACGATTGCAGTGGTCGCGCGCTCCGATTTCAACGTCAGCGACATCACCACATTTCAGCAGCAATTCAGCGTTCCCGTGCGCAGCCCGGTGAAGGTGTTCCCGTCCACCAACCCTGGCGTAGGGGCGCCCAATGGCGCATGCCAAGGCATCCGCAATCAGCGCGAGTATCATGACTGCCTTCAAGCAGAAGAAGGTGAGGTGCTCCTCGACGCGCAGTGGGCGGGTGCCATGGCGCCGGGCGCCACCGTGCTCGTCGACATCAGCGGTACGGACATTGACACCTCGCTGTTGGACATCGTCGCTCACCATCCGGAGGCGAAGATCATCACGATGAGCTTCGGAGCCTGCGAGCGGCTGGACAGCTCCGACATCAACGTGTTCGGCCCCATGTACGCGCAAGCCGCCGCCCAAGGTCAGGCGATCATGGTGTCCACCGGAGACGACGGTGCCGATGGCTGCCAGGACGGTCGCGGCCACAGCGTCAACGTCCTCGCCAGTGACGCGAATGTAACCGCCGTCGGCGGTACCGCACTGGACCCCGGTTTCGCAGCCAACGGCGCAGCGACCACGTATGTCAGTGAACGCGTGTGGAATGACGCAGACGGCGCCTCCGGCGGCGGCGCAAGCACTCTCGTGGTGAAGCCGGCATACCAAGATGCCCCGGGTGTGCCGGCCGACGGCTTTCGTGACCAGCCGGACGTCTCGCTGCTCGCCAGTCCTTCGAGCCCCGGTTACATCATGGTGATGGAGGGCAGCATGGAAGTCGCCGGGGGAACGAGTGCTTCCGCCCCGAGCTGGGCCGGCATCGCCGCCGTCCTGAACGATGTCGTGGGCACCAGCGGGCCGTGGAACGCGACCTTGTATGCGCTCGCACGGCAGCAGTACGGCGGAGATGGCCCTGTGGTATTTCACGACGTCACAACAGGCGACAACAGTTTCTACGGATCCGGTTATGTCGCAGCACCGGGCTATGATCTCGCCACCGGCCTCGGGTCACCAGACGTTACGGCCCTTGCGCATGCGCTGGCGGCAATAGCGAGCACCTCTACGCCAACACCAACGGCAACCAACGCGCCACCTTCGCCGTCTAACACCCCGTTCACGGAAGTTTGCCTTGGCGATTGCAATGGTTCGGGAGATGTGACTGTCGACGAGCTGCTCACGATGGTGAACATCGCACAGGACACGGACGAACTCTCGTCGTGTCCGGAGGCGGATCACAACCATGACGGGTCGGTCACCATCGACGAGATTGTGGCTGCAGTTGCCAACGCCTTTGATGGCTGCCCAGCCTGAACGCCGTCGCGGGAGACTGCGAGATCACCCGGAATGCGTCGCCGCGCGCGCTGAGTGCCTTTGCAATTGGATTTCGCGGGCCGGCGACGATCAGCACCATCCGTCGTCGGCGATCGACGTCACGCGGCCCGAAACGGGAGACGGAGTTTTCCTCGTCGGCCGTTTAACGGTGCAAGGCAATAGAGCCCCGCACAACAAAAGGAGATCGGTATGAGGGTTCACGGATGGTTGCTGATCAGTAGCTTGTTTGTGCTGCCCGGACCGCTGTTCGGCCAAGGTCCACCCAGCCCGCAAGAGATGCAGAGGGAGCGAGCCGCTACTTTCAATGAGGCGGACGCCGATGGCGATGGGACGCTGTCCCAGGACGAGTCTGGTGGGCGCTCTCCTTACGGCACCATATTCCGAACCGGGTATTGTCCGCTGGTAGACCTCTCGAGTGCTGGCGGAGCCCGCAATGCATCCGAGGAGTTGTAGATGAGAATCGGCCAAGGGCTAGTTGCTTGCGCGTTATTGGTATCGCTGGCTGGTTGCGGAACCAATAACGGCTTGTCGGGCGCGAACCTGCATGCTGTGGGATTCGGCCATGGGACGTTTGTCGCTGTGGGCGACGGGGGCGAGATTGCCACGTCCAGTGACGGCGCTTCCTGGACGCCGCAGTCAAGTGGTGTTACCGAGGACCTGCTTTGCGTCACATACGGTGGGAACAAGTTCATCGTCGTCGGCTCCGGCGGGAGGGTGCTGATCTCGAGCGACGGTACGGCGTGGAACGCCACAACACTCTCGAACGATGTGTCATTGCTTGGTGTGGCCTACGGGGACGGAACATTCGTCATCGTCGGCAAGAACGGGGCGGTCTACACGTCGACGGACGGGGCCGATTGGAGTTCTCAAGGAAGTGGCACATCGACCACACTCGAAGCGATTACCTTCGCGACCATGTTCGTGACCGCCGGCGACAATGGGACGATGCTCACGTCTTCGGATGGCGCCAGTTGGTCCCCGGTCACCACCGGCACCCGTCAAACACTCCTGGGCGTTCGTTATGGAAACGGTGCGTATGTGGCGGTCGGTGCCAACGGGGTGATCGTACAATCAAGCGACGCCGAATCCTGGTCGGCGGTCGAGACTGCGGTGAGTCAAGATCTGAACGGGGTGGGATATGCCCTGGGGCTGTTCGTGGTCGTCGGCGCGCAGGGCAACATCCTTACGTCGGCTGACGCCACCACGTTCACCCATCGAACCTCCGGGACAGGTGAGCGCCTGACAGGCGTTGCGTTCGGCAACAATGTCTTCGTCGCCGTGGGATTCTCCGGAACGATCTTACATTCCGACGATGGCATTTCATGGACGACAGCGTGAGGCGAGGTCGCCGCAAGTGCCGTAAGGGTGCTGGCGACGCGTTCGCCGACCGGGTTGCCGATGGCGATCTCCTATGGGTACGTGGGACTTGACGTTCCACGGGGATATTTGCATAATGGAACTATGCCAAACCGCAAGAGTGCCGCCGGCGGTTCCCGCACCGCTTCTGGGGCGCCAATCGAAGGCGGTGCGCATGAACTGGTCACTCACCTCGATCGTGCGATGCGCCGGCTGGTTCTGACCGCCGTCGAATCGGACTCCCACGAGAGCTTCAGTCGCTCCGAGATCGCGGTCGTCGACACCCTCGGCGCCGAGGGTTCCACGACCATGGGCTTACTCGCCGTGCGCGTTCGGATGCCGCTCAGCACGGTCACTCGCGTGGTCGACCGTCTCGTCGGGCGGAAGCTGGTGCGGCGCGAGCGGCCCGAAGACAACCGCCGCATCGTGCGGGTCGCCCTCGCGACTGCCGGGCAGGCCTTTTACCGGGCGGCGCTGAAAAGCCGGGTTGCCGGCGCGGAACGCATGCTGGCCCGTTTGACTGCAGCGGAACAGCGCGAGTTCATCCGACTCTTCCACAAGATTGCCGTTTCTATTGATGAGGAGTCGACAAAATGAGGCCTGCCGCGCCGCGAACAGCATGGGTCTTCCGTCTGGTGCCGGTCGGCTGTGCCGCCTGCCTCGCGGGCTGCGTGCTCGTCGGCCCGAACTACGTCGCGCCGACCGCTTCCGAACTCAACGTACCATCTTCCTGGCAGGGAGCGTCGCCAACAACCGGAACGGGCCTCGAGGTCGCAGACTGGTGGCAACACTTGGGCGACGCCCTCCTGACTCGACTCATCACTGAGGCCATGCAGGCCAGTCCGGACGTACAGTCCGCCCGCGCCAAGCTCCGCCAAGCGCGAGCGCAGCGTCGCCTGGCCTTCGGTAACCTGTGGCCCACGATCAACGCTTCGTCATCGGCACAACACACGGAGATCAGCCAATCCGGTGTGCAGGGTGGCCAAAACCAGGGCCCGAACGGCGCGCAGAACGCGGGATTCGGCGGCTCGCAAGACCTCTACGACTTCGGCTTCGACGCGTCGTGGGAACCGGACATCGTGGGTGGCCAGCGCCGCGCCCTCGAGGCCGCGCGCGCCGACGAGGAGGTATCCGCGGCAACCCTGCGGCAGACGCAGGTGACGTTGGCCGCCGAAGTGGCGCGCAACTACGTCGACGCGCGCTCGGCGCAAGCCCGCATCGTGATCGCCAACGCAAATCTCGCCAGCCAATCGGAGACGCTCGAGCTGACCGAGTGGCGTGTACAGGCGGGGCTCACCAGCTCGCTGGACGTGGAACAGGCCCGCACCAATGTTGAACAGGTCAGAGCGGCGATTCCGGTTCTCGAAACCTCCCTGGCGGAGGCGGAGCATCGGCTGGCGGTTCTCCTGGGTCTCGCCCCCGCGGCGTTGCACGACGACCTCGCGACGGCGGCCTCAATTCCGCACGTCCCGGAGCCGCTCACGATTGGCATCCCTGCGGACATCTTGCGGCAACGACCGGACGTCGCAGCCGCCGAGCGTACCCTGGCGGCCGCCACCGCACGTATCGGTGAGGCTGCAGCAGCCCGGTATCCGAGCCTCACGCTGTCCGGATCTGTCGGGCTCGAAGCCATGACGATCGGCGCGCTCACCAATGGCAGTTCCCTCGCTGCGAGCGTGTTGGGCAAGCTTGCGCAGACCGTCTTCGACGGCGGCCGCATCAGCGCGCAAATCGAGATCCAGAATGCAGCACAAGAACAGAGCTTGGCGAACTACAAGGCCACGGTTCTGGGCGCACTCGAAGATGTCGAGAACGCACTGGTGTCCATCGCCAACAGTCACGCTCGGGCAACGGCACTCACCACTGCAGTCGAGGCCGCCCGCAACGCGGCGCTCCTCGCCCGCCATCGCTACACCTCGGGCCTCATCGATTTCCAGACCGTCCTCGACACTGAGCGCACGGTGCTGACCGTCGAGGAGACTCTCAAGGGCGCGGAGGCCGACAACACAACTGCCGTCATTCAGCTGTACAAGGCACTGGGGGGAGGCTGGGCTCCGGCCGAAGCACTCATCGGGGCCAGAACGGCATCGAATTCATGATGCGCGATTCACCGCGTTCTGCAGGCACTGACATCGCTGCCGTGCTTGGTACCGACAGTACGAATCTCCGTCTGGGGCGCCTTCTGCGGTGGATCGGCGTTCCGGCGATGCTCTTGCTCGGAGGCATCCTCTTCTTGTTCGTGCGTTCCGGCAACCGCAACCACGGGCCGCTCTACACGACCGAGACCGTATCTCGCGGCAATCTTGTCGTGAAGGTTTCGGCCACCGGCACTCTGGAGCCGACCAATCAGGTCGACGTCGGCAGCGAGCTCTCTGGACTCGTGGAAGTGGTGTTGGCCGAAGAGAATGACCACGTCGAAAAAGGCCAGGTCCTGGCCCGTCTCGATGTGTCGAAACTCGGCGACGAGATCACCAAATCGGAGGCCACACTGGCCTCGGCGGAAGCCAAGGTCCTCCAAACGAGCGCCACCAGTAAAGAGGCCAGTGCGAAGCTTGACCACCTGCGCGACGTGTTCCGGCTATCGGGGGGCAAGGTACCGTCGACAACGGAGCTCGAAACCGCAGAAGCCACGCTGGCGCGAGCCCGTGCGGATGTTGCGAGTGCGCGCGCCGCAGTAACGGAGGCCCGCGCGGTACTCAAATCGAACCAAACCAACCTTGCGAAAGCGTCGATCCGTTCGCCGATCAACGGAGTCGTTCTGAAGCGAAAGATCGAACCCGGCCAGACCGTCGCCGCGGCGTTTGAAACGCCGGTGCTGTTTACGATCGCGGAGGATCTGGCACAGATGGAACTCCACGTGAAGGTGGATGAAGCCGACATCGGCCAGGTGCAAGAAGGACAATCGGCAATCTTTACGGTCGACGCGTATCCGACACGGAAGTTCCCGGCCCAGATCCGACGTGTAGGATTCGGATCGCAGACCACCGATGGAGTGGTGTCGTACAAGACGATCCTGAGCGTCAACAACGACGACCTGAGTCTGCGACCGGGCATGACGGCGACCGCGGAAATCACCACCACGACGCGGGAGGGCGCGATGCTGGTACCGAACGAGGCGCTGCGCTTCACGCCCCCAGCCGCCGACGACTCCAAACACCGCTCGGGCGGCATCGTCGCCAGTCTGTTGCCGCACCCGCCCGAGCCGCAGGCGAGGAAATCTGCCACCTCTCCTGCACATGGCTCGGGGCAGCAAGTGTGGATCCTTCGCAACCAGGAGCCAGTCGCGACGCAGGTGGCGGTGGGTGTGACCGACGGCCGCTACACCGAGATTGTGGGGTCTCCGGGCAGCGGTCTGGAAGCCGGCATGCAGGTCATTACCGATGTCGTCGCCGGAACCAACTGAACGCGGCGCGATCCACCAGGTCACTGCGCCGCTGATCGACCTGACCGGCATTACCAAAATCTACGGCGGCGGTGACTCGGCGTTCCAGGCATTACGGGGCGTGGACCTGCGTGTCCACGAAGGCGAGTTCGTTGCCGTCATGGGACCGAGCGGGTCGGGCAAATCGACGGTGATGAACATCCTGGGCTGCTTGGATGTCCCGACGGCTGGTGCGTACGTGTTTCGCGGCGTGCACGTCGAAACCCTCTCACGCAATCAGCGTGCATTGCTCCGGCGCCACTTTCTCGGGTTCGTGTTCCAGGGGTTCAATCTGCTGGCCCGCACATCGGCGCTCGAGAACGTTGAGTTGCCGCTGCTGTATCGTGGTAAAGCCGCCGCCACACGTCATGCCGCGGCACGCGCCGCACTGGCGTCCGTCGGCCTCCAGGGATGGGAGGACCATACCGCTGCGGAGCTCTCCGGCGGTCAACAACAGCGGGTGGCCATCGCGCGCGCCATCGTGACCAAACCGACGCTGCTGCTCGCCGACGAACCCACCGGGAATCTCGACACGCAGCGGAGCCGCGAGATCATGGAGTTATTGACCGCACTCAATCGCGAGCAGGGGATCAGCATCCTCATGGTCACTCACGACGCGGACATGGCTAGCTTCGCCCGCCGCGTCGTCCATTTCGTGGATGGCCGCATTCAACGCGTCGACCATAACGGGGAGGCGTAATGATGGTCTGGAGTACCGTCGTGCTGGCAGTCCGCGCCATTCGGCGCAACCTGATGCGCGCCTTTCTCACCGTCTTGGGCATTGTCATCGGTGTGTCCGCGGTCGTCAGTATGGTCACGCTTGGCAACGGAGCCACGCGCGCAGTCTCAGGTCAGATCGCAAGCTTGGGAAGCAACCTCGTGATGGTCAACCCCGGGCAGCGACTTGGCCCCGGACGAGAGACCGCGGGCGCACCGAAGTTCAAGGTGGAGGACGTGACAGCCATTGAGAGCCAAATCGGGGGACTCAAGGGCGTCGCTCCAAGCGTGAGTACGAGTGTCACCGCCGTGCACATGGCCAACAATTGGTCGACAAGCATCACCGGCACCACGGCTCCCTACTTCTCGATCAGCAATTGGAAACTCGCTGCCGGCCGCACGTTCAACGAAGCCGAGGAAAGAGCTGGCAAGGCGGTGTGTGTGATTGGCGACACCGTATGGCGCGAGCTGTACGGCCGCCAGAATCCCGTCGGCAGCGATTTGCGCATCAAGCAGTTTTCTTGCGAGGTGATCGGCCTGCTGCAGGCGAAAGGTCAGGGGGCGATGGGCATGGACCAGGACAATACGGTGGTCATGCCCCTGCGGACCGTTCAACGCCGGCTGACCGGCAACCACGATGTCGGCACATTGCTCGTCTCGCTGAAAAACGATGTGTCGAGTGAAAAGACCAAGAACGAGATCGAAGGGCTGATGCGCGAGCGTCGGCGAATCGCCGAGAACGAAGACGACAATTTCAACGTGCTCGACACTCGGCAGATTGCGGAGACGCTCTCCGGTACGACCCGCGTCATGACCATGCTCTTGGGTGCGGTGGCTGCCGTGAGTCTTCTGGTCGGCGGCATCGGCATCATGAATATCATGCTCGTGTCGGTGACCGAGCGCACACGTGAGATCGGCATCCGCCTCGCAATTGGGGCGCTCGAGCGAGAAGTCCTGCTGCAGTTTCTCGTAGAGGCCGTCGTGCTCTCCACGTTCGGCGGTCTGGTCGGCATTGTGCTGGCGACGCTGGCTACAATGGGACTCGCCCGTGTCATCCAAGTTCCCTACCTTTTCAACCCGCAGATCAACGTGCTCGCCTTCCTCTTTTCCGCAGCGATCGGCGTGATCTTTGGTTTCTTCCCGGCACGCCGCGCGGCTCAACTCGATCCGATCGAGGCGTTGCGACACGAGTGACCCAGGTGGTTGTGTTTCGGCGCCGGGGTCCGAGCGCGATCGGCGTCCAATGTCGATCCCTGTGCCTCGCCAAAATTCCGTCCGCGGCGTCGGATGCGGAATCCAGGGCTTACCGGAATTGGTTCGGACCGGAACTTGCCACCGTCGGACAGGCCGCGCATGCTCCCACGATGCGCCTCGTTCTCAAATTGCTGCTCTGGTCCATCCGATCCCTGACTCTTTCTCGCCGCGCCTTGGTTCTGGAGAACCTCGCTGTGAATCGGCATCCAACCTTGACCCCGATCGGCGTCCAATGTTGACCCCAGCAGCCGATCTGAATCTTCAATGCTGGAGGCCGGTTGGCCGATTTGGGGGTGGGGTCAATATTGGAAGCCGATTGAGGGTCACCCCACGCCGATTCACTCTCTGCGCGGCGCCGGTCTGGCTGCACGGCGGTGCAGAGCGGCCGCGAAGTCGCTGCCGTCAAGCGGCGCGGCCCGAGCTTCCGGGTACGCCCAGCTCGGCCGCGGCGCGACGCCGCTAGCGTCGCAAGGGTTGATTCATCCACCAGATCGAGGGCGACACAATCATCGAGCGGCCCGGCGGCACGCACGCTCAGAGCGACTCGACGAAGTGCCTGAACGTTTCGAGGGCAGCCGGTTCGCGGAGCGCACAGTAGTGCCCGTCGTAGTCTGATGTCGGCGTGCATGGCACGAGTGTCCCGTTCGGGAACGCAGCCGCGAGCCAGCGCGCCGAGGCCGCCGGGACGCGCTGATCGCCCGCGCCGATGAACACCGTGGCGGGCACAGTGACAACGTCTGCGACGGCGAGTGGGTCGGAGCCGTCGATGGCGGTCTGGAACGGGATGAAGAGCGGGTGATGCCGATCGAAGTCGGCCCAACCGGTTGCCGGGACGCCGAAGAGGGCGCCGAGGATCGATTGGGGCGTCACCAAGTCGGGCTTGGCCACCCCCGCTACCATGAAGAGGAGGTCGGCGGTGTCCCCAAGCGCCAGCAGATCGCTCGCGACCATGTAGTTGGCAATGAAGCCGCCGGCGCCGGAGAGGAGGAGGCGCGAGGGCCCCGTACCCGGCGCCACCGTCGCCGCTGCCACCACACTCACCTGCGATCCGGTCGAATGCCCGAACGCGCCGACACGCTGCGTGTCCACGCTGCCGTCGCCGAGCAGCCCGGGCAGCACCTCGGTGACGAAGCGATGGAGCGTGTGGAGATCGATCGCGGCCTGGCGTGGCGTGTCGCGGAAGGCGATCAAGTTGCCCGGGTTGATGTAGGCCTGATCACCCGAGTATCCATCCTCGATGAGCGGGAAGCGCCGGCCGAAGATCGGCATGTCCCAGCTGACCACGATCGCGCCCGCGCCGGCGAGGGTGGCGCGGATGTCGAGGATCCGGTCCGCTTGGTCGACGCGATTGATGGCCTCGCAGGCATCTCCGCCCGACCCGTGGCTCCACAGCACCACCGGGTGCGGCCCCTGGCCGTCGCGCGGGACCTGGATGAGGACGCGCATCGACTCGGCGTGCGCCGCGTCGAGCAGCGTGCCCTGCTTGTCGAAGTGAATCCAGCCGTCGGTGCGCTGCCAGTCGTTGATGAACCCGACCCCTGGCGAGCTGTAGGGGCGGCCTTTGGGGTCCTGGAACGCGGCCGTGCCGACCTCGGCTTGATACACCGCGTACGGGCCACTTCTCACGTCGATGGTGCGATCCGTCGCCGCGGCATCCTTGGTCAGATAGGTGGTCTCGGTCCCGCCGTCCTCGAAGCTCACAGTCTCCACCGTTGCCACCTTCATGTTCGGGGTCATGCCTTGCTCGTACCGCAGGCTGGTCACCGTACGAAGCGGCGCCCCGGGAACCAGCAGCCCGGGGTGCGCATCGATGAATGCATCAGCCGCGTCACGTAGGGTGGCGAGATCACGGCGGTGGTTCTGCACCGTGAACACACTGGCGACGCACGCGTCCTTGGCCTCGGCAGGCGGCGTCCACCCCGCGGCGAGGTCCGCCACGCGCGTCGACACCATGGCGAGATAGCGCTCGCCGGAGCGCAGGGGGTGCGTCTCGTCCGGCATGATGACCAGCAGGCCGTCGCGCAGATAAGGGTCGCCGTCTGCCGAGGCGACGAACCGGACGTTCACCGGCACGCGATCCTCGGAATCGAGCGAGCGCAGGACGATGGCGTCACCCTCCTTGCTCTCGTAGCGGCCGGCCACGGCGAGTGGCGCGTCGAAGCGGAAGTAGATGGTGCTGAGCGCCGAGAAGCCAAACACATCAGCCGCGATTTGCTTGGTCCACCCCCCCAGGAATTTCCTTCCGAGCTCCGGCCCCGCCTTGGGGAAGCTCGAGAGGTCGACCGTGCCGTTCGCTGTCAGCAGTTCGTCCGAGGGAAAGGGCCGGTCGAGGAAATGGCCGCTGCGGTCGGCGGCGACGAGCGCGCGGGCGCGTACGGTCGGCCCGGGGGCGGGGGGGGCTTGCTCGCCGCAGCCGACGGCCACCAGCAGGGAGAGCAGAGCTGCTATTCGGATCGCGCGCGCCCGTCGCTCGCTGGTGCGTGTGAAGCGGCAGCCAGGAAGGCGGTGGAAGTTTAGCATATCTGCAAGTATCAGCCCCGCCGCCGCTGACGCAACCACGTGACGCGCGGCTCGAGCCGCGCGAGGCGCACAGGCCCTAGCCCAGCAATAGGCCGGCAAGCGCCGCGCTCAGGCCAGTGGGCCGATGTGGACGGGGCCGCGCGCCGCCCGGAACGGCCTGCTTCCACGCAGCGGCCGAGCCATCGTGCCATCCACAATGTGGACAGCAGCTTATGCCATCATCCAGCGCGCTCTGTCCGCACGCGAAGAGCCCTTAACAACAAACCCAAGAGGCGCATCTCCGGCGACTACGTCGCCTGTCCCTCCCGAAAACGCATTTCAGAAGTCTTTGCGGAGCAGAACGCAGCGCTCCCTGAGGACGTCGACAGCCGAATCGATGGCGACGAACGATCGAGGGCCTGCGTATCGCGGCGTTCATGTGCGTCGCGCAGACCGGGACACCGCCCGCTGTCGGGGCGAAGGGTGATTGATCTGACGTGGCTGACGTGACGTGTAAAGACAGTGAGACGTCAGGCGGCCAGACGTTCTGGAATCTGCATCCAAAACGCCGCGCACGGAATGTTTGCGAGCCGCAGCGGCGCACTAGTAGTCGTGTTGATCGAAAACATTGATTACGATGTGGGCGGTGTTGTTGCTGGCATCCACATCGCCCCTGGTTTTATCCACGCTTACCGATGCCGTGCAGCGTGCCGGGCTCTTCGCGTTGCCGCTATGGAACGCAGCCGGGTTGACGGTCAAAGGCAGCGGTTTGCCTTTTCCCGCTCCGCCCTTCAGCAGAATTGAATTCTGAATGCCCGGCGTTTTCTTGTCGTAATCGATCATGCCAACGGTGCCAAGGGGGCAAGTCCCGTCGGCCGCTGTCACCGTGATCGTATGCCCCGGTTTCTCAACTGTCGGCAGAAAATCCGCATTCACAACCTTCACCGAAGCTGTACCCGACTTCGTCGCGACGGTGGCCGGCACCTTGATCGTGACCGGCTTGACAGCGTTCACCACCGATTCGTACATCGTCGCTTGTTGCACGTCGTGTTTGTCGATGAAGTTCACATCCACACTGACCGAATCGTTGCTGCTCACCGGATCCACATTGGCGCTTGGAACCGTTGTGGTTGCGGTGAACGTCAGGCTGCAGCGAACCGGAGCCTTCTTGTTTACCGTCGTGATATTCGCAATCCCGGTGGCATTGACGTCGATGCTGACCGTTGCGCTCCTCGACTTTCCACCGGCGAGGGTTACCGACGTGTCGGGCGCCGGTGTGCTGGCGTCAAAGTCGGGTGCACTCACAGTGACCCCGGCCGGGCAATTCGTCGTCGCGGCCAGCTGGATCGTATGACCGTTCACTTCGGGAATCGGCAGGATATCGGCGTTGAGAACTCCAACCTTGATCTTCTTGGAGTAGGTCGCTACGCCAGCCGGAATGGTGATCGTAATCGGGCTGACCGGCAGCACTACCGAATCGTGCGCCGGCGCCACCGTCGCCCATGTGCTCGCCGTTGAGGTCAGCGCGACGACTTGCGCATCGCCGCTCATCGGATCGATGCTGCGGCTGCTGATGCACGGGTCGGGGGACGCTTGATTTGCGGGACCCGTACAATCCGGAAGCAACACACCATTCTTCGACAGCTGCAGATCGGATACCGCCAAGCCGGGCGGCAGAATCGACGCGTCGGTCGTGAAGATCAGGACGAGCGGCGCCGCCGCAGTAGCCGGCGGCGCATCGATGACGATTTGTTGCCCGAGGATGCCGTAGCCGCTGACCGGCGGGGACGCGGTTACCGTCTGTGAGATCGTCACGGTCCCGCCCGTGGGCGTCATCACGGCGGTCACGTTGGGAAATGCGGAGGTCGCGCCGCTTCCCATACCGGTCGACACTGTACCGTTGGCGCCGACGGTTTGCGTCACCATGACGGGCGTGAACGTGCAGTTTGCTTGGCAGCCGTCGCCGTCGACGGTATTGCCGTCGTCGCACTGCTCATTGCCGCACTTGAAGCCGTCACCGCAAATCAGTTGAGGGCCGTGATCGCAGGTGCCGGCGCCTTCGTCGCAGGTGTCGGTCGTGCACGAATCCGCGTCGCTGCAATCGCGTGCCGTGCCGGTGCATATGTCGTTGCTGCAAGTGTCGTTGACGGTGCAGAATAGGCCATCGTCGCACGGTGCCGTGTTGAAGGTGTACGCACAACCCGTCGCCGGGTTGCAGCTGTCATCCGTACAGGGGTCGCTGTCGTCGCAGTTGAGCGCGCTGCCGCCCGGAACGCAAACATCGCCGCTGCAGACGTCGCCGACGGTGCAAGCGTTGCCGTCATCGCATGGTGCGGTGTTGTTGGGATGGGTGCAGCTTCCATTGTCGCAGACGTCGTCCGTGCAAATGTCGCCGTCGGTCGTGCACGACGTACCGAAAGGCAGGTTGCAGGTAGCGTGCGTCTCATCGCAGACGTTGTTGCACTCGGGTCCGCCCACGCAGGGGTCGCCGGTGTGCTGGCAAATGCCCATGGCGCAGGTGTCGGTGCCATTGCAAAAGACACCGTCTTCGCAGGAGCTGCCTGAAGGCGAAAGCGAACAACTCGAGGGCTCGCCGTTGCACGACCAGCAGGGTTCTACTTGGCAACTGGAGCTGCAGCCATCACCATTGGTCGTATTGCCGTCGTCGCACGTCTCGCCGCCGGCGCTGATGCCGTTGCCGCAGGCGCTGACGGTGCAATTGCTGTCGCAGCCGTCGCCGTCGATGAGATTGCCGTCGTCGCAAACCTCGCCGATGTCGACGATGCCATTGCCGCAGGCCGGGTGCAGTATGGCAAAGTTGTAGCTCGCCTTGTGGCCGATGGTGTCAAAAGCGCCGCCGATGTAGAGGTCCGTCCCGATGATGGCGAATGAAAGCACGCCGCCGACGGTAGAGTTGATGCCGTTGCCGAGCGCCGACCAGGTGCTGCCGTTCCACTTGGCGGCGAACATGGTGTTGACACCGCCGATAGAGTCGAAACTGCCGCCGGCATAGAGGTCGTTCGCATTGGCGAACAAGGTGTGGATGTCGGCGTTTGCCCCGGTTCCGAGGGCGGACCAACTACTACCGTTCCACTTGGCGAGGCGGTTTGCACTCCCTCCGCCGGCGGTATTGAAGTCGCCGCCGACATACAGGTCGCCGCCGCTCACAGCGAGCGCATAGGTGTGGGCCGTATCCGTGCCGCTCTTGACGCCGGATCCTAGGGCCGACCAGTTGTTGCCGTCCCACTTGGCAATGCTGTTGGCGCTGACGCTCCCGGCCATCGAGAAGTGCCCACCGGCGTAGATGTTGGTTCCGTCGAAGGCGACTGAGTCCACCTCATCGCCGGTAATTCCCGCGCCTAGGGCCGACCAGTTGTTGCCGTCCCACTTGGCGATGTTGTTGGCACTGACGCTCCCGGCCATTGAGAATGCGCCGCCCACGTAGAGGTCGGTGCCGTTCACCGCGAAGGCGTCCGAGCCGCCGTCGAGGCTGCCGCCGACGCTGGACCAGTTGTTGCCGTCCCACTTGGCGATGCCGTTGGCGCTAACTCCTCCGGCGGTGTGGAAGCCGCCGCCCGCATAGAGAGCGGTGCCGACCACTGCGAGCGCTTGCACCTCGCTATCCATCCCGGTGCCGAGGGCCGACCAACCGCTGCCATCCCACTTGAGAACGTAGTTTCCCGGTACATCGCCACCCAGAGTGAAGTAGCCAGCGAGATACATATTGCTTCCAGAAACGGCCAACGTATCGACGCGGGCGGCGCGCGGCACTGCCGGAATCTCGATTCCGAGGCCGCCGCTGGTCTGCGCAAGGTCCGACCACTGTGCCCCGTCCCAGCGAGCTAAAGTGTGGGCGACGCCGCTGGCGGTGTTGAAGTCGCCGTAGCCGCCGGCGTATACGTTGCTACCGCTCACAACCAGAACGTTTACGGTGCTGTAGTCGCCGGGGTTGACGCCGCTGCCGAGCGGCGACCAGCCGCTGCCGTCCCACTTGGCAGCATGGTTGACGGTGATGCCGTCGACGTTCGAAAACGCTCCACCGACGTAGAGATCGGTACCGTTCACCGCCAGCGTATTGGGGTCGCCGTCAAAAGAGCTGAACGTCGACCAGCTGCTGCCGTCCCACTTGGCGATGGAACGGAAGCGCCCGGTCGCATACAGGTTTGTCCCCATTACAGCCAGCGCGTTCGGCGCGTCGGGTAGACCGCTGCCGAGAGCCGACCAGCTGCTGCCGTCCCATTTCGCGATGAAGTTGGCCGGGTTCCCGCCCGCCATGGTGAAGCTGCCACCGACATAGAGGTCGGTGCCGACGACCGCCAGAGGATGGGCAATCACGGAATTGTGCGTGGGATCCGCCACACCCGCGCCAAGGGCCGACCAGGCGCTACCGTCCCACTTTGCGATCGGACCGGTAGTGATTCCGCCGGCTTTGCCGAACCTGCCGGTCACGTACAGGTTAGTTCCGATGACCGCGGAGCCAAAGGCGGTGCCATCGAGTCCCGAGCCGAGGGCCGACCAGTTGCTACCGTCCCATTTGGCGATGTTACTTACGCTGACGCCGCCGGCCTTGATGAACTCGCCGACAACGTAGAGATCGGTGCCGATTGAGGCCAACGTGGAAACGGTGGCCTGATTAAAGCCGTTATGCGCGTCGTTGAGCCCGCTGCCGAGCGCCGACCAACTAGTGCCGTCCCACTTCGCTATCCCGTTCACTACCGTGTCGTTGATGGTTGGAATGTCGCCGCCGACATACATGTCGGTACCGACGAAGGCGATGGCATAGACAGTGTACTCCACACCGCTGCGCCAGAAGCGGCTATCCCATCCGGCGTCGGGGTCTACCGCCGTGCTGGGCACCGACAGCGCCGCGTAGCTGCTCTCGGGGACGAAACGTGGGGCGCCGTTTGCGGCGGTAAGCATGCGATAGCCGGACCCGTCGATGCTGGCGCCGGCCGCGCCGGCCCTGAGGCTACCATCAGAATTCAACAGCTGCGCCAGCGGCACCGTGCCGTTAGACGGAGCGTGCGCGGTCGACCCCGCGCGCGCTCCGTCTGCGGGCCCGTGAGTCGTCCAGACGTTGGTGCCAGCATGAGCCACACCAGCCGGTACCAGCGTCGTGGTCAGAGCCGCAGCGATAATGAAGAAACGAATGACGAAGTTCATTCTGTAGGCACCCCCTTGACGCACCCGTACGCCTGAAACCCAAGAAGACGTTAACCCAAACGTCCCATAGCCACCGCACCGCCGTCAATTGGGGGAAACCCGCGTATTATTTGCGGAACAGTCGGGAAGGTGCGGGCCGCCAGAGTCGCATCAGGCGGCACCCCTGACAGGTCCGGCCTGGTGCGGAACTGCCGGTCCACGCCGCAGCACCGAACTTCGTCGCGGCGACAAGAAGATTTGCAGCGATTGCGGCGTAGATGACCGTTCGGGAGGAAAAGCGTGAAGCCATTGGATGAGGGACCGTCCAGTCGCCTAAATCTCTTGCGCGCTTTTCATCATCGGGCGAACCCGCCGGATTTAGGGGAGGGGGCGTTGGATGACATGCCGACATCTGAGGTGCGATAAATCGCATCAGCGGCGAATGTCGATATGCTGGCCGGAGCGGCTCTCATCTAGAGCCCAGCAGTGCCTTCGCGCGTGCGCAGATGCTGTCGATGGTGAACCCGGATTCGCATAACAGCACGCCCGCCGAAGTGCATGTTGCGTCCGGCGTAACTCCAACCGCCGCTGTCGGAGCCCTGGGTATCGACATCGATGCGGCGCCCAGCGGCATGCCCGGATGGCCGCTGTTCGCCTTTTGCACGGCATCCACCGACAGGAAACGCACCGTGTTGATACACAGCTGCTCGAGTTCGTCCGACATGGTCTCTCCTTGAGCCCCAGCGAAAGGCCGTCGCTTTTTTTAGGATGTCACGCTCCGCCGAAGATGGTCGCACCTTCGAGCGCACCCACAATCCACGAGACCAGCGAGCCGGCAACCACGAGGGGGCCGATCCCCGGAATCCAGAAGAACGCCGAGCCAAGGAGGAAGCCCCATAGACCGCCCCAAAAAGCGCCGAGCTTGCCCCAGTACTTCATCCGATCGCCCGTATTGTAGTAGCCGACCACGTGCTCCACGGTGGCCACGCTGCGTCACCAAAGTCGCCCGGCATCGAGTGATGGCTCAAAGAGCTGGCTTCAAGCGATGGGGGCGCGTGCGGTCTGAGCACTCTTACTGCGCTGGCTGGCGTGGTGAACCCTGGTCGCCCTTGTCCGCAATGACGTGGCGGCGGTTCTGGGACAAAGAGCGTTCGTGGAGACTCCTCTTCCTCGACTCGCACGCGCGTAGTTCCACGCGCGTAGTCTCACGGACTATCTCGGTGCCCGCGGATTGTATAAGTGACGCTCGGGTTCGCTCACCACCCGGCGAACTCCCTGCTCGAGGTGGCAAAGAAGTCGGTGGCTAAGATCGACCCGGACGAAAGGGCGCGCACGCCTGACAATCTCACCGAGGAGAAAGAGTATGACAAGCCGCTGGCACATCGATCTCGTGGAGCAAATCGACACCCTGCCGGTGCCGTGGCGGCGCCCGCGCCGGCGCGCGTCAGCGGCTCCCCCACGTGTCCAGTCCGGAACCGTTGCCCTCGTGGCCGCGCTCGACCTGCTTATGCACCGCGGCAGTGGGCCCAATTCCTGGATCGCGTCCTTTCGCCATGACCCGTTGGCATTCTTGCTCGATACGGCGGGCGAGGCCATCGGCATCACGGTGTGGGGGCCCGGGGGCAATCACCTCTATCGGTCGCATGCGGCTGAACGGTTCGGGATCAGCCGGGCACAGCCTGCCACTCTGGAACGGCTCACCGTGCAAGGCCGCAGGCTTGAGCGCCGCTGCCTCCCCTTTGAGTGGAACGGGCGCGATTGTGTACTGGAAGTCATTTCCGAGACGGCTGGCGAGTAACCCGCAAGAGAACGGAGCGAACCGATGCGACTCGATCGCCTGACTGTGAAATCACGAGACGCGCTAAGCGCGGCGGAAGGCGTGGCACGACGAAACAACCACCAAGAGGTGACCAGTCTACATCTCCTGCAAGCGCTCCTCGACCAGGAAGCCGGGCTCGTCCCCGCACTCTTCGAGCGCGCCGGTCTGAGTGTGGCAGCAGTCCGCACGCAATTGACGCAGGCACTCGGGCTGCTGCCAACCGTGCAGGGCGGTGACACCTTTATTGGTCGCGACCTCAAGGATCTGCTCGACGCGGCGTTTGAGGAAGCCGAGCGCATCAAGGATGAATACGTTTCCACCGAGCACCTGCTGCTGGCCATCCTCGGGAAACGCAAGGTCGCCGCTACCGCGGTACTTGCCCAGGCAGGGGCCACGCGGGAAGTGCTTGAACAGGCGCTGCGTGACGTGCGCGGCGCGCAGCGCGTGACCGACCCGGATCCCGAGGGCAAGTATCAAGCGCTGGAGAAATATACGACCGATCTCACCGACCTTGCCCGCCGCGGCAAGATCGATCCGGTCATCGGCCGCGACGAGGAGATCCGTCGGGCCATGCAGGTGCTGGCGCGGCGGACGAAAAACAACCCCGTGCTCATCGGTGAGCCGGGTGTGGGCAAGACCGCCATCGTCGAGGGCATCGCGCGGCGCATCGTCGCCGGAGATGTCCCGGAAAGCCTGCGGAACAAACGCGTACTGTCGCTCGACCTCGGCGCGCTCGTCGCCGGCGCCAAGTTCCGCGGCGAGTTCGAGGAACGCCTCAAGGCGGTGCTCGCCGAGATCAAGGCCTCCGACGGCGGGATCATCCTCTTCATCGATGAGCTCCATACCCTGGTTGGCGCCGGTGCCGCGGAAGGCGGCCAGGATGCCGCCAACATGCTGAAGCCGATGCTGGCGCGCGGCGAATTGCGCTGCCTCGGTGCCACAACGCTCGACGAGTACCGCAAGCACATCGAGAAGGATCGCGCGCTGGAACGCCGCTTCCAACCCATCTACGTCGGTGAACCCAGCGTCGAGGATACGATCGCCATTCTGCGCGGTATCAAAGAGAAGTACGAGGTCCACCACGGCATCCGCATCCAGGATGCCGCGCTGGTCGCCGCGGCGAAGCTCTCGCACCGCTACGTCACCGACCGGTTCCTTCCCGACAAAGCCATCGACCTCGTCGATGAGGCGGCGAGCCGACTCAAGATGGAGATCGAGAGCGTACCGGCGGTGATCGACGACGCCGAGCGCGAGATCACACGCTTGCAGATCGAGGAGCAGGCGCTGAAGCGTGAAGAGGGCAAGGAGGCCAAGGCCAGACTCGAAGAGTTGCGCCAGCTGATCGCTGACAAACAGGAGCAGGTGCGCGCCCTGCGCACGCGCTGGGAAGAACAGCGCGAGCTGGTGCGCCAGCTGCGGGCACTGAAAGAGCGCCGGGAAGCGCTTGCCACCGAGAGCGAGCAGGCGCAGCGGCAAGGCAATCTCGCGCGCGCGGCTGAGATCCGCTTCGGTGAGATCCCCGAGCTGGAGAGACAGCTCGCGTCGATCCAGGAGACCCTGCAGCGTCGCCAGGCCGCGGGCGCGTTCCTGCGTGAGGAGGTCACGGACGAGGACATCGCCGCCGTCGTCGCACGATGGACAGGCATCCCCGTGTCCAAGATGCTCGAGGCCGAAAGCGAGCGGCTCCTCCACATGGAAGAGCGGCTGACGCAGCGTGTGGTCGGCCAAGACGAGGCGGTCTCCCGCGTCGCGCGCGCCATCCGCCTGGCGCGCTCCGGCCTCAAAGACCCCAATCGGCCAATCGGCTCCTTTCTCTTTCTTGGCCCGACGGGGGTCGGCAAGACCGAACTGGCACGTGCGCTTGCCGAGTTTCTCTTCGACGACGAGCGTAACATCGTCCGTCTCGACATGTCCGAGTACATGGAAAAGCACACCGTCTCCCGACTCATCGGCGCACCACCGGGCTACGTCGGTTACGACGAGGGTGGCCAGCTCACCGAGGCGGTGCGGCGGCGGCCGTATGCCGTGGTGCTCTTCGACGAGATCGAGAAGGCGCATCCCGACGTGTTCAATATTCTTCTGCAAGTCATGGACGACGGGCGGCTCACTGACGGACACGGGCGGACCGTCGACTTCCGCAACGTCATCCTGATCATGACGTCGAACGTGGGTTCTACTTACGTGCTCGACGCCACCGATCATCGCGACGCGGAGAAGCGCGCGCTCGAGGCGCTGCGCGGGACCTTCCGGCCTGAATTTCTGAACCGCATCGATGCCGTTATTGTGTTCAAGCGGCTCGACACCCGACATATCCGTGAGATTGTCGACATCCAGGTACGCCGCATCGCGCCATTGCTCGCGCAGCGAGACCTCACCCTCGAACTCTCGGATGGCGCCAAGGACTTCCTCGCCGAGGTCGGCTACGATCCGGCGTTTGGTGCGCGCCCGCTGCGGCGTGCGCTCCAGGAATATGTCCTTGAGCCGCTGTCCGAGAAAATCATCGCGGGTGAATTCCAGCCCGGTGACCGAGTCGATGTCGACCGTGCCGGGCCTGCACTCGTTTTGCGCCCCGCGCCGCGCAAAGAGGCGGCGTAGAAGATGGCACGCACGGCGAGCCGGTGCGCTCGAATGCTCACCCGCATTGCTGCCGGCACGCTTCGACCGATTGCTCCGAGAGTGTCCCATGCCGCCGTTTCGGCCGAGACGGCATTGCAGACCGAGCCGTGGAGCGTCCGAAGGGGTGCTCTCCGAAGAGACCGAGATCCAATCCACACCGGGTTGACAGCGCTTAGCGCCAGAACGGCCTTGCCCGGCGCCATCGCTCGTAGGCCTGAACTGCCGTGGCGAGAAGCTGTGGCTCGTCCCGGTCTCGGCCGCCGACCACTTGGCCGGCGCGGAAGGCCACTTCGGCGCTGCAACCGACCACCACAAGGACCATTCGGTGGGCGGTCGCCAGGTCACTCAGTTCCCCCAAAGCGTTCTGCAACGCCTGCAACGACGCGATGAACTTTCGGCGCCGCTTATGCGTGCGCTTGCCGAAGGTCTCGGTGAAGAACTCCCCAGCGTACCGCAGCGTTTTCGCTTTGATGCGAACCTGGTGTCTGCCTGCGGGGTCAAGTGTCGCCAGGTGCTTGCCACTCTTGCGCAGTTGGCGGCGAAGGCGTGTCAGGGCTTGAGCCGCCAAGACGGAAACGGCGCCATCGCGCAAGCGTGCCACGGCTGGGTCGTCATCGCGCTGCCATGGTGCGGCCTGTACCCATTCCGCGCAATCCAGGAGAAGCCGGGCGAAGCGCTTCGAATCGACGGCCGCCAGTGCCCGGTCGTAGGCCATGGTCTGTGCCCGGAGCAGCCACTCACCGAACGTGGCCAGCATCGGGTCGCGGTGCGCGTCTGCCTCCGCCGAATGGAACGTACTCGTGATGAAGACATCGAGATCTCGCGCCGGGTCCAGTTCGCCAGCGAGCCATTTGGTCTCGCGTTTCAGTCGTTCCCGACCCTTGCGGGAGAGAATCGGCCTGAACGTGGCGAGCGCTGCACGCAACCGACGCAGGCCTACCCGAAGCTCGTGGAGCACTTCGGGATTTCTGACCCGGCGCAACAGGTGGGCGTTGGCAGACACCTGAACCAAGCAGCTCCGCGCCACTTGGGTGAACCCTTCGACGGCTGCCATATCGCTCGGTATCTTCGCGGCCTGCGCCGTGACGGCATTCAATCCATTCTGCCCGATCAGCCGATAGCCGCGCTCGGCCTTGCTGTCGAACGACAGCCTCAGGACAGCAGCGGCAGCCAGGCGGCGAGCGACGCCGAAGAGGGCCGCCGCGTCCCCGGCTTTCAGCTCGAGCTCTACCTCCTCGATCGGCTCGCGACGTTTGCCGGCGACCAACTCGCCTTGGTCGAGACTTGCCTCCACCAGACAGGCTCCTTCGTCCAAGAGGCGGATGGTGCGCTGTACCGTGGTACTGAACACCGGGCCAAGCGCGTCCGCGCCCTTCGCAGTCAAGATGCTGGCCACAGGCGTCCCGGCCCACGCCAAAGGGTCAGGGTCTTCACCATTGACTTCGCTCTCCCACTCGTCGCGGTCAAACAGGCTCAAGCCAGCCTGTCGCTTCACCGTCTGAATGAACACTCCCTCCCTCAGTCGTACGCGGAGGCTGACTCCGCCCCTGCGCAGGTCCCAATCGGGTGTGTCGTAGTACACCGACCGTAGCTGGGCGTGTGTCGTCTTGTGGGCAAAGATCGGGGTGGCACTGACGGCAGCGACCTCGTCTGGCGAGAGCAGAAACTTCAGCTCCACCTCAGGAGAGGCATGTGAGGGCTGGATCACAGAAGCCTCCCCGTCGAGGCAGAAGCCCCGACGATCGTCTTCCAGAGCAAGAACCGAAGGCAATGTTGGGAAAACTCACTGAACAAGACGTTCATCGTTGCTCCCGTGCGCTCCCCAGAGCTGTGCCCAAACGCTCGTTCTCTGCTTCAGCTGCCGGCGAATTCGAGGACCACGCGCGACGCCACATCACCATGCTTGAGCCGGTCGAAGACTTGGTTGATCGACGACAGCGGCTGCAGCTCGATGTCGGCCTTCACCCTGCCCTCGGCGGCAAAGGCGAGCGCTTCGGCCATATCGTGGCGCGTCCCGACGAACGAACCGCGGATGGTGATGCAGTTCGCCACCACATCGAAGAGCGGGACCGGGAACTCGCCCGGCGGCAACCCGACCAGGACGCATGTACCCCGCTTGCGGGTCATGCCAACGCCCTGCTTGAATGCGCTGAGCGAGGGCGCAGTGATCAGGACGCCATGCGCCCCGCCGCCGGTCGCCTTCTTCACGGCGGCTGCCGGGTCGCCGGCCTTGGCATTGATCACGACATCGGCGCCAAGGCGCTCGGCGTGGGCGAGTTTGCCGTCGTCGATGTCAATGGCGCAGACGTGAAGCCCCATGACCTTGGCGTATTGGATCGCCAGATGTCCAAGGCCGCCGACGCCGGAGATGGCGATCCATTCGCCAGGCTTGGCTGCGGTCTCCTTGATCCCCTTATACGTGGTGATACCGGCGCAGATGATCGGCGCGGCATCCTTGGCCGCAAGGCCGACCGGCACATGGGCGACGTAATTGGGGTCGGCAAGAATAAACTCGGCGAAGCCGCCGTTCTTGGTATAGCCACCGAACTGCGCCTGGGCACACACCGTCTCGCAAGCCGTCAAGCAATACTCGCAATGACCACAGGCCGAGTAGAGCCAGGGCACCCCGACCCGGTCGCCTTCCTTCACGATGGTCACGCCCGATCCGACGGCGGCGACCAGCCCGATGCCCTCGTGGCCAGGAATGAACGGGAGCGTGGGCTTCACCGGCCAGTCGCCATGCGCGGCATGCAAATCGGTGTGGCACACGCCGCAGGCCTCGGTCTTGACCAGGATTTGGCCCACCCCGGGAGCTGGGATCTCCCATTCCCGAATCGCTAAGGGCTTCCCGAACTGCTCGACAATGGCCGCCTGCATCTTACGTCCCATAGGTCAACCTCGATCATCTTTTCGGGGGTTGCGCATCGTCATGTTGCGGAAGGTTGGCCGGCAAATCTTGCGATCTGCCGGCATGACCTTTTTGAGTTGCTGCTTAGTATGAAACCGCGAGGTCGTTTTTGACCTCCGTTACGCCCGGAGCGCTCCATGCGGCCACCCCGGCCTCTTCTCGCTCGTCCCAGGAGTGGATCGTGCCGGTGAGGGTTACCTTGCCGCCATCGGCCGACACCTTGATGTGATCGGCATCGATCTCGGCGTCACGCTTGAGCGCCTTCTCGATCGCATCCTTGACCGCCGTCGGCTGGACGCTCGGTTTGAGGGTGATGTCATTGGCCACCCCCTTGACCCCGGACAGATATTTCACCGCGGCCTCGGCGGAGTTGCGCTCGAAACCCCACCTGACGCTACCCGTGAGTGTCACCCAGCCGTTCTCAACCTTCGCCTGAACCGTGTTCGGCACCCACACGTGCCACCCCAGTGCATTCACGACGGCCTCGGCAATCTCCGTATCCGTGTGCTTGTGCGTCCCGGAGAGATTGACTTCCAGCTCCTCGGCGATTGCCTTCACGCCTTCCACGCGTTGAGTTGCCCGTTCGGCAGCCCATTTCTCGGCGTAATATGGAACCGAGCCGCTCAGGGTCACGATCCCATCATGCGCCGCCACGGTGATGTCACTCGAAGTCACGGTGGGTTCCCACCGCAATTCTTCCGTCACGTCGTTCTTCAGTTGTGCATCCGTCTTTTTCATAAGAACCTTTCCATCGCCAAAGGCGATTCAAAGCCGCTGTCTTTAGACACCGAAGTGGTGTTCACTGCGTCGGCTTATTCCGTAACCGTCAACTATGACTGTTTGAATACGCATGACACTTTCCTAAGAAGTTTCCGTTGGTGTAGTCAGCAGAGGGCAACGCTGCCTACAGATTCCTTCAATCAGTTCCAAGCTCGCGCAGCCCCCACATCCTCACCCCACGGACACGCCGAGGATACGTCCGATGGCGGCGGTCACTGCCATCGCCAGGGCGCCGCCTAGGGTGACGCGCAACGCTGCGCGGCCGAGCGCAGCGCCGCCGAGATGACCGCCAAAGGCGCCGAGGACCGCGAGACTCCCGAGAGAGAGCGCGGCGATCACCGGGATACGCAGCGCCGCTGGCGCGACCAGCAGCGCGGCAATCGGAACAACGGCAAAGGATGCAAAGCTCGCCGCCGAGATCCATGCCGCTTGCATCGGACGCGCCAGGGATGCCTGGTCGATCCCAAGTTCGTCGCGCATGTGTGCGCCGAGCCGATCGCGCGCGCTGAGTTGCTCCGCGACTTGCATCGCGAGCTCCTTCTCGAGGCCGCGCTTCACATAGATCATCGCAAGCTCGCGCAGCTCGGCTTGCGGTTGACCCGTAAGCTCCCGCGTTTCACGCTCGATGTCCGCTTGCTCCGCGTCGCGCTGCGAGCTCACCGACACATATTCGCCTACGGCCATCGACATCGATCCGGCGACAAGGCCCGCGACGCCGGCAACTAGGATGGCGCCCTTCGGCGCTGAGGACGCTGCAACACCGATCATGAGGCTCGCGGTCGAGACAATTGCGTCGTCCGATCCGAGCACCGCGGCGCGCAACCACCCGGCGCGGCCGCTTCGGTGTACCTCCCCATGCGGCAGAGACCGCCGACTCGTCCCGCGGCGGGGCATATCAGGTGCGGGGCGCGGCCAACAGCGTCACGATCTTGTTCCACGTACTTGCGTGGACAGCTTTTCTTGGAAGCACGCGCCCCATTGGCGTGGCCGTGCCGCGGGCGCGCCGCACACCTTGATCGAGTTGCTCGAAGTCGAGGTATTCGTCCCCGTCCGCGAGACGAACTGCCGTCTCTGCGGTGCTCACGCTCGCAACTTCATCGTCGGAGAGCCCGTTCAAAATGCTTTCACGCGTGACGTACTGGGTTCGCTTATCGTTCTTCATGGTCGCCGGTGACCTGTGCATGTCCATCTTCTCCTCTTTCGCTTGACCATCGCCCGGTTGCGTCGCCGCGCAACGGTCGTTTGGCTGCTGGATATGTACAAGGCCGCGGCACCGGCCGTAAGCCCGGACTACCACGCGCGTGCTTCTACGCGCGTACCATTTTACGGCTCACACTGGTGGCGGGGATTGGCAGACCTGGTACACCCTTAATGGAGACTGCGCCACGATGGGAATACGCTACGCGATGGCCGTGGGCACACGCCACTTGATCATTCGGACCTTCCGAGCATCTTTGACAACCAGACACGACACCATGGCGTAGGCGAAACTCGCGAGCGTCTGCGACCACGGTACTGGCATGAGTCCCGGAAAACCCATGCGCGCCGGGATGGTGCGGCGCCGACCGCTTTCACGTGGGGGCCAGCAACACCAAATCGCTGCGCTTACTGGGCGAGGCGCCGATAGAGCCAGGCACCGACAAACGTTAGAATGCCGGTGGTTCCGATCAGCACGAGGAAATCCACCCCAAGCCCGAACTGACTGATACCATCGGCCAACATCAAGGCTCGCAAGGCGTCAACCTCGTAGGTGAGCGGGTTGCCCCACGCCACCGCTCTGAGCCACGACGGCATCATTTGAAGAGGGTAAATGGCATTGCTCGCAAAGAACATCGGCATCGTCAACACCTGCCCGATGCCCATGAATCGCTCACGTGTCTTCACCAAACACGCGATGATCAGGGAAAACGTGGAAAACAAGGCGGCGCCCAGCATGACCACGATCAGTACACCCGCCACAGCCTGCGGACGCCATTCGAGCTTCACCCCCAAGAGCCAGGCCAGAAAATAAATGATGAACGCCTGCGAGAGCGCACGACACCCGGCCGATACCCCCTTGCCGAGCACCAATGCCGCGCGCGGTGTAGGGGTCACCAGCAGCCTGTGAACAATTCCCAGATCGCGTTCCCAGATCACGGAGATGCCGTAGAAAATGGCGATGAACAGGACGCTCTGGGCTAAAATGCCGGGGGCCATGAAATCCTGGTAAGGAAGGTCACCCGTGGGGATGGATCGCGCATGGGTGAACACCTGGCCAAACACCATCAACCAGAGCGCCGGCTGGATGGCCCGGGTGAGGAGCTCGGTCGGGTCGCGCCGCAGCTTCCGGAGGTCCATCGCGACGATGGCCACGGTCTTCAACAGAAACGACCAGGCGGACCGGGCGGGCCGGAACGCGTCAACCGAGTCGGGCCGCGGCGCGGCGAGTGGTAGCGATGTCACGGAATTGCTCTCCCGTCTTTGTGGGGGAACCGGCGTAATGCGCGAACACATCATCCAGGGTCGCGTCGGGGGTCTGCATGGCGGCCTTGAGCTCATCGACAGAACCCAACGCACACACTCTGCCTGAGCTCATAATGGCGATGCGGTCGCAGAGGGCGTCCGCTTCGTCCATCAAATGGGTCGTCATGACAACGGTCGTCCCGTGTTCGGCGACGAGATCCTGGATCTGATGCCAGATGGCGTGGCGGGCCACGGGATCCAAGCCGACGGTCGGCTCGTCCAAGAACAAAACGCGCGGGCGGTGCAACATCGCGGCGACGACTTCGAGCCGGCGAATCATGCCTCCCGAGTAGGTGTTCACCAAGTGGTGTGCGGCGTCATGAAGGCCGGCCGAGGTCAACGCCTGGTCGATGCGGGCTGCGCGCTCCTGGCGTGGCAGATCGTACAACTGGGCGAAAATCAGCAGATTTTCATAGCCGGTGAGCAGGCCGTCGGCGGACAGAAATTGCGGAACATAGCCAATCGAACGCCGGACAAGCGCGGGCTGGCCGAGCAGGTCGTAGCCGGCAACGGTTGCGGTCCCGCTGGTCGGCGGCAGCAAGGTCACCAGCATCTTCATCACCGTGCTTTTGCCCGCTCCATTGGGGCCGAGCAGGCCGAACACCTGCCCCTGGCTCACAGCGAGGGTCAGGCGGTCAACGGCAGTTACATGATCGAAGCGCTTCGTGAGCGCGTGGGTTTCGATCATCCACGCCGCTTCTGCCACGAGCGGAGCACGAATCGCGGTGGCCGCCCCGGCGGGCGGTTCTGCGGCTTCGCCGTGGCCGTTGACTGTCAACGTCGATGGATGTTCCAGTGCACCCGTCCCAGCGCGCTCACGGCACGAGCACTGCGGCGCCTTCGAAGCGACCGGTGCGGAGATCGGCAAGCGCTTGGTTGGCCTTGTTCAGTGGATAGCTCGTCGTCTTGGTGACGATACCGAACTCCGGCGCCAGGCGGAGGAAATCGATTCCATCCTGCCGCGTGAGATTGGCGACCGACACGAGCTGCCGCTCTTCCCATAGCAGCCGATAGGGGAAGCTCGGTATGTCGCTCATATGGATGCCCGCGCACACCACGCGGCCACCCTTACGCACCGCCTTCAGTGCCCGGGGCACGAGATCGCCAACGGTCGCAAAGATGATCGCAGCATCAAGCGGCTCCGGCGGCATCTCGTCTGAGCCGCCCGCCCATGTCGCACCGAGGCGCCGGGCAAAGGCCTGGGTGGCAACATCTTCCGGCCGCGTGAAGGCAAACACCGATCGCCCCTGCGACTTCGCGACCTGTGCCACGATATGGGCCGCGGCGCCAAAGCCGTAGAGCCCGAGGTTTTTGTTTTTGCCGGCGATCACCAGCGAGCGCCAGCCGATCAGGCCGGCGCACAGCAAAGGGGCAAGCGCCACGTCGCTGCCGATCTCGCCGAGCGGGAACGCAAAGCGCGCATCGGCGATCATCTCCGTCGCGAAACCGCCGTCGCGCGTGTACCCCGTGAAAAGCGGGCGATCGCAGAGATTCTCCTGGCCGCCCATGCAATAGGAGCAGACGCCGCAGGTGTGGCCGAGCCACGGCACACCGACGCGCTCCCCCACGTGGAGCCCCTCCACGCCCGCCCCGATCGCGTCGATCCGGCCGACGATCTCGTGGCCCGGGATGATCGGCAGCTGCGGCTCGGGCAGCTCGCCGTCGACGACATGCAGGTCAGTGCGGCAGACGCCACAGGCGGCTACCTTCACGCGAATCTCGCCCGGTCCTGGTTGCGAATCGGCAAGTTCTGTCCATTCAAGAGCAGCCCCAAGCGTCTTGAGTACCATCGCTTGCATAGCGCTTCAGCCGCTCGCAAACGGAGGGACGCTCGACGGCAACGGACCGGCCACACGTGTCGGTGACGCGGAACGTCCGCTTCGCGTAGGGAGCACCACGGGTGTGCGCCAGTCACCGGGTGGCGCCTGGCTTGGCTTTGCCATGCGCCCTACGCGTTCTGCAGCTTGCGGGTCTTCTGCGCAGCCATAATCTCGTCCAGTCGACTGGTGAGCAATAGCAGTTGTTTTTCTATGGCTGCCAGCCGCTTACTCTGAGCCTTGCCAGCGGCGTCGATCGCATTCTTGATGTCGATTACTTGAGAGCTGAAAGCACTTCCGGCGTCATTCATGTCGATCTCCTCGTGTCATTAGTGGCATAGATGGGCGGCAACAGGCCAATCGAACTCCGGTCAGATACCGATCTGCATCCATCGCCGGTGCGTCCATTTATAGAAGAAGGAGCGGCACACCCGTAAGGTCGGACTCTTACGCGCGTGGTTCTACGCGTGTCGTCTTCGCTCTCACGCCGGCGGCCATCGCCGGATCGCGTAGAGAGATGTAACTATCCCCAACTAGAGCTGGCTACTTCCCCGCGCTGGCGCGTGAGGGCATCAATACCAGCGGTGTACCCCCACACGCATGTCGGTGTGAATTTGCGGCGGGGCGGCTGTCGGAAAGCAGGTGCGTGTAGGGAATTACTGGAGATATGCGGCTCGGCACGACCCCGCGCCTTTCAACAGATCCGCGCCGCGCCTCTCTCGCATAGCGCCATTGTGTAGCCTTGCGTGTCACGCCGGCGTGCCGCCAGGCTGTTCGGTAGCCAGAAGGGATTCGACGAGACGCGTACTCGCCGCGACAACTCCCTGCAGACCCGGACCGCCAGCGGTTGCGCCGGTGAGAAATAGATTCTTGAACGCGGTGCGTTGCGACACGTGTCGCAGTATGCGGTTCTCGAAATCCAGTCGAGCGCCGTACATTCCGCCGCGCGGCAGGCCCACGTTGCGGGCCAGGTCGACGGGGCTCCACGCCTCCTGCACGGCACAGTGCTGCGTCAGATCGGGGATGAGTCGGCGTTCGACGGCACGCAGGATCTCCGCTGTGACGCGAGCCTTCTCGCTCGCGTGAGTGCCCTGGCGCTCTGCCGCGGCGAAGTAGTCGAAGTCGCTGCCGACATTGATCTGCACCGTGGTGCGCCCGATCGGCGCGAGAACTCCCGGATCGGCATAGAGGGATGGCGTCGAGAGAAAGAAGAAAGGATCTTCGTAGCAGTGCTCTTTCATGGTGCGCGCGAGCACGGCGTCGAGATCGTCACCCGGATAGTGCCAGATGTTGGAGCGCCCAAAGCCGCGCTGGTCAAGGTCGATGTCGAGCCCAAGGAAGATCGTGAAGCACGACGCCGACGGTTCGTAGTGCGGTAGCGTCGCACCGTCGATCATCGCCATGGTTGTCGCGGGATCGATGTTCGACACGACCGTACGTGCCGTGAACACGCCGTGCGGAGTTTCGACACGCACGACTTGATCGCCGTCGCGTACAATCCCGGTCACTGGCGTCGCGAAGTGAATCTCCCCCTGATGCTTGACGATGTAGTCGACGACGCGATCGACGAAGTGCCCCATGCCCTTCTTCGGAAAATGTGCCGACTCGCAATAGCCGAACAGAACCGCCTGCAAGCACAGCAACGGCTCTTCGTGCGGCGCCAAACCGATGTCACCACACTGCGCGGCCAGCACCGCCCGCAGCCTCGGCGACAGCTCGAAGTGCTCGAACACGCGCTCGACCGGCCAGGGACCGTAGAGAACCGTGTCTTTGAAACGAAACGGGTGGCGCAAGAACCGCTTCGCATCGAAGACGCCGCCGTCGATCTCGGCCTCGATTCGAAAGAGGACGATGAAAAGCTCGTCGATCCTCTGCTGCTCTTCAGGGAACGCGACGCGCAGGGCCGCTTGAAGACGGTGCGCATCGTGTGGAATCCGGAAGCTCAGGTCGGGCAGCTCGATCCGGTCGTAGCCGTCCGCGTCGAACGCATTGAACTCGACCTCATCCTGAAGATCCAACGCGCGCAGCCACTGCTGCACGACGCCGCCGGCTCCGCAGCCCATCAGGTACTGCATCTCGGCGCAGAACGAGAACCCGTCGCGGCTGAATGACTGGCCGCAACCACCGGCACGGTCCTGCGCCTCCAAGATGGCCACTTTGTGGCCCGCCTTGGCCAGCAGAGACGCCGCGGTCAGCCCACCCCAGCCCGCACCGAGCACCAAGACATCGTATTGTTCCATGCCCGTCTTCTTAGCGCTGATGATCGGCAGCCTTCATGTGAGTCACTTTTGGCACGCAACCCCTATGCCGGCGCGTCGATGGAAGCGACGCGAACAAGCTTTTTGTTCACGAACTCCTGGATACCCATGCGGGAGAGCTCGCGGCCATAGCCGGAGCTCTTGATGCCGCCGAACGGCAGGTCCGGTGTCGTCCAGGTCGGGTGATTGACGAACATCATGCCCGTATCGACGCGGCTCGCGACGCGTTTGCCGCGTGCAACATCCTTGGTGAAAACCGAACCCCCGAGTCCGAATTCCGAGTCATTGGCGAGGGCGACCGCCTCGTCCTCGTTCTGGACCCTGAAGAAGAGGGCGACCGGCCCGAAGAATTCCTCCCGAAAGGCGGGATTGCCCGGCGTGATATCCGCCAGGATCGTCGGCTGCATGAACGCGCCCGGTCGATCGATCCGGGTGCCGCCCATCACCAGGGTGGCACCCTTGGCGACGGCGCGTTTGACCTGGTCGAGTAGTTTGATCAGAGCCGCTTCCGTCGACAGGGGTCCGAGCGTCGTCGCTTGGTCCATCGGGTCTCCTGGCCTGAGTGCCGCCAGGGCTGTCCGGAACTTATGGAGGAAGCGATCGGCCAGTGCCTCGACGACGATGAAACGCTTCGCCGCGACGCAGCACTGCCCCGTGTTGTTCATCTTGCCCCAGACCGCCCATTGAACCGTCTTGTCGAGGTCGGCATCCTCGAGCACGATGAAGGCGTCGCTGCCGCCAAGCTCCATCGTCGACTTCTTGAGGTTTTGTCCGGCTCTGCCGGCCACGATTTTTCCGGCTTCGACGCTACCGGTCAATGCTACACCCTTTATCCGCGGGTCGTCGATCACGCGGTTCACCTGATCATACGAAATAAGCAGATTGGTATACGCGCCCGCTGGCGCACCCGCCTCCAGCCACAGCTTCTCGAAGGCGATGGCGCACTGCGGAACACACCCTGCGTGCTTCACCATGACGACGTTCCCCGCCATCAGGTTGGGTGCGGCGAAGCGCGCGAGTTGGTAGTAGGGAAAGTTCCAGGGCTCGACGCCGAAGAGCACGCCGAACGGGCTGCTTTCGACCTCGGCTTCACCCGAGCTCGGCGTGAGGTGCTCCGGGGCGAGAAAGCGCTCGGCGTTTTCGGCATAGTAGTGGAGGATGTCCGCGCTGAGCACCACTTCGCCGCGGGCCTGGTCGATGAGCTTGCCCATCTCGAGCGTCACCGGGCGAGCGAACTCGTCGACGCGTGCGTGCATGATTGCGGCGGCTTTTGCGACCACGGCTGCCCGCTCGGCGAAAGTTCTATGCCGCCAGGTCTCGAAGCAGGTCGCCGCGGTTTCCAGCGCCGTTTCGAGCTGCTTGTCGGTGAGCTCCTTGAACGTCTTCAGGATTTTGCCGTCATAGGGGTTGACGCTTTGATAGGCCATGGTGTGGTCCTCTTTCACTGTCGTTGTCTGGGGGCGGTCAGCTCGGAGTAGTACGCACGTGATTCTACGGAGTGGTTTCGCGCGCCACGGTGGCGCTGCGGACAAGGCCAGGTCTCACGGCACTTCAATTTGACAACCTTGGCTTTGATCTCGGGCGTCCGCCGGTCATCGACAGATTCCAGGCTGAGCGCGACCAGGCTTTGTTCTGGCAGACGATCTGCCGCGCGGCTGTTGATTCATCCCGCTTGGACTGCGCCCGGAGAGCCGGTCTGGGGTGGTGTCCTCGCTCTGACGGTTGAGCAACCGAACAATGTGCTCACCGATCCGGTTCCATTGCTTCATGCTTGTTGCCATTGTTGTCTCCCTGTCAATTCAGCCCCTACGAAGCCGGCCTGCACGACGAAACAGGTGAAAAAAGGTTCGGGAGAGTGGCATGATCGCTCCTTCCCCTTTGCGGTTCGCTTCCGTTTGCCCATTGGCGCCCGGCTGACATCACGGTGCTGGATTCCTTGTACTGGCTGAACCGTAGCGTTGTAAGCTCGGAGTACTACGCGCGTGGTTCTACGCAGATGGGCACGTTTCGCCAGCACTGCTTCCGAGCTGGCCATCGCGACGCTCGGTGGCCACCGATATCTTGGGCGTCTCGGGGCGCGAGATGATCGAGGCCCTCCAGCGTGGGGAAGCGGACCCCGCCCAACTGGCAGAGCTGGCGCGTGGACGCTTGCGCGCCAAGATTCCTCGGCGAAGCACGGCAGGCGGCCGAAGCGTTTCTGCGGACCGATCCGAAACTCGAACGCCCGGAGTCACGGGCGGTGCGCGCCGTGCTGGTGCACCGCTGGGCTGGGCGGTTGGAGTTGGCGGAGATTGGGTGAGGCGGGGCCGGTCTGCTTGCTTCGGATCGGCGAGCCTGTGGGAGGAGAGGCGCCCTCCGGGTCAGGGAGCCGGGCAGTTGTTGAGCGCGTAGCCCACCGCCTCAATGATCAGCGTGATGTCAACCGCTGCGCCGCTCGGGATGCCGTCCGGACAGGACGAAGGATCGGCGGTGCCGAGGTCGATGTTTACCAATACGATGATCTCGTCCACGGTCACCGCACCGTTGATGTTGCAGTCGCCGACACACCCCACCGGAAACTTTGGTGTCGCAGTTGGCGTCGGCGTTGCGGTCGCCGCGGGCGTCTTGGTCGGAGTTGCGGTAGGACCCGCGAGGCTGACGGTATAACAGGCGGAATTGTTCGCCGAATTGACGTCGTTCGGATTGGTCTCCGTCGCACAGTTCCGGAGTGCAATTCCCGCAGTAGCGCTCACTGTAACGGTGAACACCACGCTGTTGCCGCCTGGCTGCAGCGTCAACGTGGAATTCGTGCAGATGATGCCAGGCGGATTGGTACACACCCAGTGCTCGGGTGTGTTGGGGTTGAATTGCGATACCACGAAGCCCGAAAGGAGATTATCCGTGACGCTCGTAGAAGGGGGGCATGGCACGTTGCCGACGTTCGTGACCGTGACAATGAAGTCGAACGGAAAACCCGGCAGCGGTGGATCGAGGTCGGGGACCTTTGTGATCGCCAAGTCGCACCCTGTGCTCGCCGTGGGTGTCCGGGTCGGCGTGGCGGTCGGTGGCCCAGCCGCCGTGCGCGTCGGTGTAGGAGTTACCCGTGGTGTGGGTGTGCACTTGCCTGCCGGCGCCGCGGCGATCGCCAGGATTTCAGAATCGGTCAGCGCGACGTTGAAGATCTCGATCTCGTTGAGCGTGAACTCCGTGAATCCTGGAGCGGCAGGCGTGCCGTACAAGCGAGTTGCACCGACCCAGACGGGATCGGTGTTATTTTCGGCAGCAACGGGGGAGAAGTCGCCCACAGCAGGAGGAACAGCAGGCGAAAGAGGATTGCCGTTCAAGTAGAAGATGCCTACGGGCGTGGGTGGAGTGCGGTCCACTGTCACGGCGACGTGGAGCCACCGCGGCGGCTGCAGGGGGCCGAGCGGATCTGGCGGTGTCGGAAATGGGTACACGTTGCCGAAACCGTGGTAGACCGGTTGAAGACTGCGGTAAGACGTCAGGCTCGTGCCATCTCCCAGAACAAACACCAAGTTGATGTCCGTCGTCGATGTCGCACCGGCCGGCGGCGGAGGATTGCAGACAGCTGGGGGGCAGGTGGTTTGAACTTCGACGTAGAAAGCGTAGCCGGTGAAGTTCGTTACGTTGAGCTTGTCGACAATCGTATAGACAAATCGACTGTTCACGGCACCCGCAGTCCACGGTCCGGGTAACTGCCCGATCCATCCATCGATGGTAAGATTGGAGTTCGCCAGGTGGAGGTCGCTGCTGTCCGGAACCTCCACATAGGTTGTGGGCGAATAGAAGAACAACGCGCTGTCGGGCGGATTTGTCGCCAGGTTCCCCGGAACGGTTAGCGGGCCACCGGGTGGGGACAGCACGATGGGCCCGGGCTGGGGTACGCCGTTGTTGGCAGGGGGTAACCCGATATCGACCACGGTATGGGACCCGGCTGGATCGTCGAGCGGCCACCACGCGATCATGTTCGCCGGCGGCAACACACACGGACCAGTGCTCGTTGTTGCCGTTGGCGTTGGCGTCGACGTACGCGTCTGGCTCACCGTCGGCGTGGAAGTACGAGTGCGGGTCGGGGTAGATGTATTCGTCGCCGTACGCGTCGGGGTGGACCTGGGCGTGAAGGTACGCGTGAAGGTCTGGGTTGGGGTAAACGGACGCGTCGGTGTGCTGGTAACCGTGGGGGTCCTAGTCGGAGTCGCGGTCGGCGTTGGCGTGCACTTGCCGGCCGGGCCGGCGTTGCAAATGCTTTGAATGTCCAGCTGCGTGAGCGCGCGGTTGAAGATCTCGAGCTCGTCGATGTCACCCTTGAAATATGTCGTGGAGTTGACAATTGGATAATTACTCCCGATCAACAGATCGGCGCTGTTGGTGGCATTCCCTGCTCGAGCCGTGCCGGTGAGTACCCCCGTGCCGCACACGTAGAGCGCGACTTGAGGTGTCCCTGTCCTTTGCACTGTCACGGTAACAAGATGCCAGCGCCCATCAGCAACATTCACGCTCGATACGTAGTTCGTGCACGTTGCGGTCGAGGTTGGCGGCCCGGAGTCACAGACCGGATTGGCTGCCGCGCCGTCGGCCAGCTGAAAACCCAGTGCGCCGTTGGCGAGGAAGAAGGTGTATCCCCAGACCGTATTGTTGACCCCGACCCGCTTATCAACGATCGGCAGAATTCCTAATTGATTTTGCGGATCGACTTTGATCCAGGCGTCTATCGAAAAATTGTCAGTCGGGTTGCCAAAGCTCAGGCTGCCCTGACTGTCCGGGACCTCCACGAAGGTTGAGCTCCCATCAAACGCGAACGCACCGTTGACCATCCCGGCCACGGGAATCGGGCCCATACCGCCAATTGCTCCGGGTTTGGGGGTGCCATCCCGGCCGCCCACAATATCATGGGCGATGATGCCGGCCGTTTCATCGAAGGGCCACCAGTGCGCCAAATTGGCCGGCGGCTGATCACACGGAATAGGGCTCGGTGTCGGCGTCGGCGTCTGCGTTGGTGTACGCGTCGGCGTGAAAGTACCCGTGGGAGTCGGGGTGGACGTCTTGGTCGCCGTGCGCGTCGGCGTCGGCGTACGCGTACCCGTCGGTGTGGGAGTGAGCGTGAAGGTCCGGGTGTTGGTTGGGCTCGATGTTGGCGTCGCGGTTGGTGTCGGTGTGGGGGACGCCGTGAACGTAGGCGTCGGCGTAGAGCAGGGCTGTCCACAGAACCGGATATCCCAATTATCCATCGTATGGAGGGTCATGTACCCCGCGCTGTTCGGCTTGGTGGAGTTGGCGCGGACAAACCCGAAGGCGATTGGTGCTCCGTTGCACGAGAAATCCGGATGTTGACTACAGTCGATCGAAGCCGAGCCCGGGGCGCCAGATAGGAGGCAGAAATTAGCCGGGGGTAGGGATGGATAGGTTATCGCCGTGCAAGTTGGCGAGGTCCCCGTGACCACCAAGGAATCGGGAATGTAGAAACTCCCTCCTTGCAGCAGAGCGGGCCCCGTCCCTTGGCCGGCACTGCTGCTGTCGTTGAGAAGGTCTTTCGTGTCTTCCGAGTAGGCGAGCGAAGGGATTGCCCCAAGGATGCCTGGGTCGTACGGAGCCGCATTCGTGAAAATGTGAACCCCCCAAACAACCCCCTCCACTGAAAGACTTGGGTTGAGGGTAATGCTAACGTCCCGGTCGGCCCCGCCGGCGGGGCATCCGTTGGAGGTGTCGAACGTCCCCGTCGTCATTCCGCCAGTCCCGGCTGTGAAAGGCGTGAGCATCCAATCCGCATTGGCAAAAGACTCATCTCGGAGCTCGACGCATGTCGGCGTAGGCGTGGGCGTGAAAGTAGGGCTATTGATGGGTGTGAACGTCGGCGTTGGCGTCGGGCAATCACAGAGTGGGACTATCAATCGTAGGTAATCAACCGCGGTATCGTCCTGAATGTAAATATCCAGAGATCGATTGGCGTCGAGACCCGGCAGCAGGTTCACTGCCGGTCCTGACAGACTCGGAAGATTGTCCAACTGCAAGGCGAACACATTGCCTGTCGGCAACGGATAGTTGCCCAGTACCCATTGCGATCCGAGCAACGCGGGAAGGCCCGTGTTCCCGCTTCCGAAGAAAGCGCTCCAGTGAGTGCCCACAAGGTGGCCGCCAGGGTCAACGAAGCCCAAGGTGACGGCATCGTTGTCGCTACCGACAGCTGCGTCAGGGAGCGGCAGCGCGCGAAATTCCAGACTTGCCGCTGTGACGCAGCTGTCTTGCGGGAGGATGAACGTATGGCCGAAATGCCGATCTGTTGAAGTGGTATCGAAGTCCACAGGGGGCGGGCTCGATCCCATCAGCGTTTGCAGTCCTGCACTGGGAAAGGCCGGTTCGACACCGTTCGCAAGGCTGAAGCTGTCATCAACCCCCGCCTCGACGAGGACGTCGCGGCAAAGTCCCGCGGCCCGGGCCGCGGGGAACCCGGTGAGCAGCGCGAAGAGCATGCCCAGCATTCCGAAAGCTGGGGCAACCACCTGCCGGCCACCCCTGGGGCCGCTGGAGAAATGCATCATTCCCCCCCTTCGCCTGTAGCGTATAGTGAAGTGCGTTTGTTGCCGCCTTTTTTGTTTCGTTGGTGATGGTAGCGCGGAATTTGGAGTACTGTCAATGTCAATAGGATGCCAAAACCAGCATGCCGCCGCTCCTGAGCCTACCCGGCTTGCCGCTGACCGTTCGTCTGGTAGAGAAGATCGCGATGCCCGACGCACCAATTCAACCAATCAACCCCGCAACCGAAGAGACCCTGGCCAACTTCGAGCCATCGACCCCACCGCAAATCGAACACGCGCTGTGCAGTGCTGAGACGGCGTATCGCCCATGGTGCCGCACATGGTTCGCCGAGCGCGGCGCGCCGATGCACACGGCTGCGGCCTACCTGCGCGAGCATCAGGGACGCCTGGCCGCCGTCATCACCGCCGAGATGGGTAAGCCGATCGTCGAAGCAGAGGCCGAGGTCGAGAAGTGTGCCTGGAACTGTGAGTTCTATGCCGACAACGCGGCGCGCTTCCTGGCCGACGAGCCGCATCCGTCGAACGCGACCGAGAGCTACGTGGAATTCACGCCGCTGGGGACCGTGCTGGCCATCATGCCGTGGAACTTCCCCTTCTGGCAGCTGTTCCGCTTCGCGGCCCCGGCGCTGATGGCGGGGAACACGGCGATCCTGAAGCATCCGTCGAACGTGCCCCAGTGTGCGCTGGCGATCGAAGAGGTGTTTCGGGCCAGCGGTTTCCGGACGGCGTATTCCGTACGTTGCTGATTTCCGGAGGCTCGGCGACTCGGTTGATCGATGATCGGCGCATTGTGGCGGTGACGCTTACCGGCAGCGACGAGGCGGGACGGCGCGTGGGTGAGGCGGCTGGGCGGGCGATCAAGAAGACGGTGCTCGAGCTT
>Ga0265331_10000248_pt1 | contig 64443 bp, 67 predicted proteins | sample 41923metaG_FD_202088 | JGI IMG/M metagenome (GOLD analysis project Ga0265331, IMG submission 202088) | Rhizosphere microbial communities from Carex aquatilis grown in University of Washington, Seatle, WA, United States - 4-19-23 metaG | ecosystem: Host-associated > Plants > Roots > Rhizosphere... | reverse complement strand
TGACGTCGACCGTTCGCAACAGCTCCGCCGGTGCCGGCAAGGCAAGCACCACGCCGGGAGCCACCACCACGGTGTCGACCGGGCGCGAGGCGGCAGCGCAGGCGGAGAGAAGGAGGCAGACGAATAGAGAGGAAATTGCGCGCATTTAGTAAAAGTGGGCTAGGAGCAAGGCAACCTAGATTAGGTATACATGACTTTGGGCCTAGGCTCTACCGGTCCCTTGCCGGCATTCGCACGCCGATCGTCTTCAAATGCCGCTTGCTTTATGGCTGGGTGTTTCGTGCCGCCATCGGTGCCAGCAAAAATGCCAGCACCACCCCGATCGCCATGGCGGTCCCGAACGAGCGCACCCCGGCGACGCCGCTGGCAGCCAGCAGGCCGAAGGACAGCAGCGCCGTCGACATGGCGAGCGCCACGGCGAACAGGGTGACGGGATCGCGCCGCCCCCGCTCCTCGGCACAGAACACGGCGTAGTCGACGCCGATCGACAGCACCAGCACCAGCGCCATGGCGGAAAAGAAGGTGAAGGGCTGATCCAGCAGGCCCATCAACGCCGGCGTCAGCACCACCGCCGCCACCGGCGGCGCCATCGCCCGCAGCGCGCCGCCGAGGCCGTAGCGCCAGGCCAGCAGCGGCACCATCAACACCGCCGACAGCGCCAGCAGCACCACCGCGCGCCGGCGATAGGCGGCGAGCAGGGCGCCGACGTCGGCGGTAGGATCGACGAAGCGGATGCCCGGTATACCGTCGGCTGCGGCGCGCACGGCAGCGACGTCGGCAAGGCCGTCGAGGCCGACCAGGTGAAGGCCGGGTCCAAGCCGCAAGGCCGACACCAGCGGCAGCGCCCCGCCGGTCTCGATGGCGTCGACGGTCATCGGCCCACCATCGGCCTCGGCCGCCGGTTCGCCCATGCCCAGGCGGGCGCGGAAGGCGGCGAGATGCGGCCCGGCCAGGCGTTCGGCCACCAGCCGCAAATTGTCCTGCTGGCGCGCCGCCGACGGCACGAAGCGGGCGGGCGACAGCCAGCCCGACAGCCCCCCTTGCGCCACCACGCCGGCCAGGCGCTCGCCCAGCGCCTCTTCCCGCTGCAAGGCCTGCTCGTCGCCGTCTGCCTCGACCACGAAGAACTGGCTGGTCTGGCCGAAGCCGGTCAGGCGCTGGATCTCGGCCTGCTCGGCCACCAGGGCCGGCGACAGCGCCTGCTGGTGGCGGACGTCGTCGTCCGTGCCCAGGCGGGCGAACCCGGCGGCGCCGAGGGCCAGGGCCAGCAGCCCGGCGACGGCCCGGCCGCGCCGCCGCCCGGGATCGCCCCAGAACCCCCACAGCGCCTCGGCCAGCCGCCGCCGGGTCGGCCCCAGGGGCGCCGGCGGCGTGCGGTCGAGGCGCGGGAACCACAGCACCACGGTGAGAAACGACGCCATCAGGCCGACGGCCGAAAACACCGCCACCTGATGCAGGCCGGGAAAAGGCGACAACACCAGACTGGCGTAGCCGATCACGGTGGTGACCATGCCCAGGGTAATGCCGGGCAGCACATGGGCCAGCCGCGCCCGGGGTTCGGCCCGCGGCGAAAAGATCTGGCCGAAATAGAGCAGCGCATAGTCGACGGCGATGCCGATCAGGCTGGCGCCGAACAACTGGGCGGCGACATGCAGTTCCCCGAACGCCAGCAGGCAGGCCGACAGCGCCGTCACCATCCCGACGGCGATGGCGGCCATCCCCAGCAGCAGCGGCGCCACGGCGCGGAACACCAGGACCAGCAGGACCACGGTGCCGGCCAGCGAGACCAGTCCGATGCGCGACGTCTCGGCCATAGCCTGCTCCGCCCCCGCCGCGGCATAGAACACCGCCCCCAGGCGCAGCACCGACAGGCCGGGATAGGCGCCTTCGGCCTCGGCGCGGGCGCCGTCGAAGGCAGCGGCGAAGCGGCGCTGGAAGCCAAGGTCGGTCGGTCCGCCGGCTAGACGGCCACTGACCACGCCCCAGGTCCGCCCCGCCTCGGTGACGCCGAGGCGGCCGTCGTCGAGGACCAGCCTGCTGGCCGGCAGCGGCAGGCCGGCGAGAAAGGCGGGGAACAGCAGGAACGGATCGCGGGCCAGCAGGCGCCCGTCGGCCATGCCGGCGAAGCCGAAGACCTGGGCCATGGCGCGGGTGACGATGTCGTCGGCGCGGCCGCCGATCAGGCGCGCCCGATCCCGATCGGCCAGCAGGCCGGCGCGATGGGGGAAATAGGCCTGTCCGAGGCGGGCCAGCGCATCGCCGGCCGGCACGTCGCCTCCCGGCAGCAGCAGGCCGCTCCGGCGCAACGCCGCGTCCAGCGCCTCGGCGGCGGCGCGGGCGGAGGCGCGGCTGTCATGCCCGACCAGGATCACCACCCGCTGCGACACCGCCGCCGCCACCGCGTCCTTGGCGCGCTGGACCACCGGGTCGCGGTCCTCGCGCGGCAATAGCGCCATCAGGTCGGTCTGCAAGGGCAACCCCCGGCTTGCCACCACCGCGACATGGATCGCGGCGGCCAGCACCACCACCAGCCAGCACAGGGCGGCGATGCGGCTCATCGCGCCGCGCCATCCAGGGCGGTCGCCTCGTCGGCGCCGGGCGGGCCGGCGGTCAGGGACTGGCCGGTGAACACCAGGTGGTCGAAATCGCCGCCCGGCCTGACGATGTCGACCTCGTCGACGAAGCGTCCGACAACAGCGCCGATCGATTGGATCGCGGTCGCGTCGCCGGGACGCACCGGCGTCAGGGTGATGCGGCCGGCCTGGCGCGTCACCGTGAACTCGGCCTCCAGCGCCCGCCAGTCGCCGGCCATGGCGCCGGCCATCATGGCGTAGAGCCGCGACATGAACGGCAGCCGCGCCGCCGGCAGGCGGGTGGTCTCGGTGCCGTCGACGCTTTGCACCAGTCCCGCCGGGGTCACCACGGTGACGACCGGAAACGGCGATTCGGCCCGCCAGATCAGGCCGCGGCCGGGCACCAGGACGAAGCTGCCCATTGAGCGCACCGGCTGGGCGAAGCCGGCGAGGTGGCGATCCTGCACGAAACGGCCGCGCAACACCTCGCCCTCGCTCAGCGTCTGGGCCGAGGCGGCGGCAGCGGCGAACAGCACCAGGGCGAAGGCCAATCGCCTCATGGCAGCAGCCTGCGGATCTTGTCGACCAGCACGGCCGGCGATTCCAGGCACAATTCCCGGGTCTCGGCCTCGACCGCCACCTGGACGGTGCGCGCCTTGGTAATCACCTCGCCGCTGGCGGCGTCGGTGATGCGGTAGTCGATGCACACGCGGTTTTCGTACTCGGCCAGGGTGGCGGTGACGCGGACGCGCTGGGCGAAGCGGATGGGGCGGACGTATTTGATGCGCATGTCGACCACCGGCCACAGATAGCCGGACTCCGACATCTCGACGTAATTGTAGCCGATGCGGTCGAGCAGGGCGCAGCGCGCCTGTTCGAGGAAGCGGGGGTAATTGCCGTGCCACACCACCTGCATGGGGTCGAGGTCGTAGAACTGCGCCTCGACGATCACCTCGGCCGAAATCATTGCTCCTCCCCCGCCGGCCAATAGTCGAAGAAGTTGTACCACTGCCACGGGTCGCGCCGGCATTCCGTTTCCAGCCGGCGGGCATACCGGGCCGCCAGGGCGGCGATGGCCTGCCGGCGCTGCCCGCGCGGCAGCACCAGCCGCTCGGCGAAGGGTTCCAGCGACAGCCGCCACCGGCCGGGACGCTCGCGCCGGCAGAACAGCAGGTGGACGGGGCATTCCAGCAGCGCCGCCAGCACCCACGGCCCCTGCGAGAACGGCGCCGCCGCCCCCAGGAACGGCACCCGGCAGACGCGGCCCGTGGACAGCACCGGAACGCGGTCGCCGGCAATGGCGACCCATTCGCCATCGTCGATCCGCTGTTTCAGGCGAATGGCGGTCTCCGGGCCGATGTCGGTGACCTGGATCAGGCGCGCCGCCGCCTCGGGGCGGAACTCGCCCAGGATGCGATTATAGTTCTCGGCATGGCGGGTGTGGACCAGGACGGTGAGGCGGTCGCGCAGCCTGGGATCCATCAGCGCCCGAGCCAACTCGACATTGCCGTGGTGCGACACCACCAGCACGGCGCCCTTGGGATCGGCGGCGGCCCGCGCCAGGGCTTCCGGATCGTCGGCCACCAGGGACTCGCCGCCCACGGCGCCGGTCCAGGCGGCGAAGGTGTCGACGGCGCGGGCGGCGAAGTCCATGAAATGGCGCCACCCCTCCTGCGGCCGCGGCGGACGACCCAGGATCCGTTCCAGGTACGCGGCCGACGCCTGCCGCTGGATTTTTCCGGTAAGAAAGAAATAGAGGACGACGGGCGCCATCGCCGCCAGGCAGCCGCGCCGCCCGGCCAGGCGATGGGCGGCGGCGGCGAAGCGCAAGCCCCACAGGGCGCCCCGCTCGGCCAACCCGGCCCATTGCGACGGCCGGCCGGCGACCGGTTGCGGCCGGTTGGCCAGCAGGCGGGGCAGCCGCAGCAGCATGGTCGCCACCAACCGCGCATGCATGCGGCTGATGCGCAGGTTGTCGCGCCACAGATCGAAGTTGGACAGGTTGCCCGGCGGATAGGTCACCCGCACCGGCACCATCAGCGGCGCCACCCCGCGCCAGAACAGGCGGACCATGATGTCGGTGTCGAAATCCATGCCGGCGCCCACGTCTTCTTCGGCCAGCAGCCGCTCGACCGCCGCCAGCGGGTAGACGCGAAAGCCACACATGCTGTCGGTGACGCGTAGCGACAGGGTCTCGACGAACACCCACAGATGGGTCATCCAGCGGCCGATCTTGCGGCCGGTGGGGATGGTGTCGTCATAGACGGGGGCGCCGCTGACCAAAGCTTCGGGGTGGGCGCAAGCCGCCTCCAGCAGCCGGGCCAAGGCGCCGAGGTCGTGCTGGCCGTCGGCATCCACCTGGACGGCATGGCTGAACCCCGCCGCCCGCGCCAGGCGGAAGCCCTCGCACACCGCAGCGCCCTTGCCGCAATTGACCGGCATGCGATGGACGCGCACTCCCGCTTCCGGCGCATGCAGGGTGGCGACGGCCGATGCCGCCGGCTCGGCATTGCCGTCGTCGATGACGAAGACCGGCAATCCATGGGCGCGCAGCCCCGCCACCACAGCGGGCAGGGCCTGCCAATGGCCATAACTGGGGACGATGGCGCAGGGGGTGAACGTCACCCGCCACCCCCCAGCGCGATGCTGCCGCCGGTGCAGATTTTGGCGCCGCGGCGGAATTCGAAGCTCAGCCGGCCGCGTGCGCGATCATGGTCGAGCGCCAGCGTCACGACGTCGCCGGGCACGATCACCGCCTTGAACTTGACGCGGAAAACCGGGGCGGTGTCCAACGCCAGGCCCAAGCAGGCCCGCGCGAAATGCAGCGCCCAGTCGATCTGCACCACCCCGGGCAGGATCGGCGTTCCGGGGAAGTGGCCGTGAAACCACATCAAGTCGGCATCGATGGCGAGGTCGCATTCGGCCGTTCCGCAACCGCGCCGCGTCGCCAGCACGCGCGGCAGGCGGCGGGCCTCGGCGAACAGGGCTGCCAGCAGGGCCGCCGGCCGCTTGCCCATGGAATCGACCGGCATCCGCTCGACGAAGCGCCAGCGCCGCGGCAATCCGGCCGGCTCCTGGGTGGCTGCCAGGGCGCGGCGCAGGCGGCGGCCGAAGTGGAACCGCCCCAGCCGGCCGAGTTCGGCCCAACCCGGCGCCGACGGCCGCACCACCGCCGCCAGCACGTGGCGGTCTTCCGCCAGCACCAGGATTGCGGCGTCGTCCACATCGTCCAGTGCCCGCAGATGGTCCTCGACCTCGGCCAGGTCGATGCGCTTGCCCTCGATCTTGGCGACCCGGTCCAACCGGCCGAGCAGCCGAAAGCCGCCGCCTTCGGCCGGCTCCGCCCGGTCGGCCATCTCCACCCGGCGGCCGTCCAGGACATAGGGCGACACCAACTCCAGGCCGCCGGTCCCGGTGACCGTCAGCCGGTTGCCCGGCAACGGCCGCCAGGGCTCGTCCAGGCGGCGGGTGGCCACGGCGCCGGTCTCGGTGCTGCCGTAGATCTCGGTGGGCGGAACGCCGAAGATGCGCCAGGCCTCCAAGGCTGCGTCCGGCGGCAATGGCGCCCCCGCCGACAGCACCATGCGGGGGCGTGAATCCGGCGGCAGCGGCGCCAGTCCGCCCAGGCGGGTGAGGTGGGCGGGGCTGGAGACCACCACCGCCCCGGCCGGCAGATCGGACAAAAGCCCCTCCCACAGGTCGTGGGTCGCCGCGGCGAAGGGCCGCCCGCTCGCCAGTGGCCACAGCAGCTTGAAGGCCAGGCCGTAGACATGCCGGTGCGGCACCGTCGCCACCGCCGCTCCCCCCGCCGCCGCCTCGCCGAAGCGCGCCTGCAGCGCCGCCACCTCGCCTTCCAACTGGGCCAGCGTGCGCTCGACCGTCTTGGCCGGCCCGGTCGATCCCGAGGTGTGGAATTCGACCACGCCGGCGACGGGGCAATGCCAGGCGTCGGCGCCGGCCGGCGCCAGGGCGTCGTCATCGACCAGGCGGTCGAATGCGCCGGCCAGCGCCGCCAAGGTCCCCGGCTGGAGGTTGGCCGGGACCACCACCCTGGCCCCGGCCGCCAGCAGGGCGAACAGGCCGACGGCGAATCGATAGCTGTCCCCGCACACCAGGGCGCCGCGGCGACACCCGGCAAACGCGGCGGCGGACGCGGCGACGTCGGCCCGGAACCGTCCCCAGGTCAGCACCTCGGCCCCGCGCCACGAGACCGCCTGCGTGTCGGCGAAGCGGCTCAGCATCGCCGCACCCGGCGGCGAATCCAATATTCGGCGGCGAACATCAGCCCCATCAGCAGGTACGAGACCAGGCCGTTGTACAGGGTCCACAGGCCGAGGTCGCCGCTGGCCCAGGTGGCGGCGGACAGGGCTGCGTTGACCAGCAGGAACAGGCACCACGCCAGGCTGACGCGACGCATATAGGCGCGGGCGGCGGCCTCGGGCGGCGGCCCGGCGAGGGTGGCGAAGATCTCGACCAGGGTGGGCGACCGGCGCAGCGACAGGCCGAAGGCCGCCGCCATGCCGAGGCTCATCAGCACCGGATAGGCCTTGGCGGCGGCGGCCGCGTCGACCAGCCCCAGGGCCGCGGTGGCGGCCGCGACGCCCGCCAGCGCCGGCACCAGCAGGCGCGCGGCGGCGGCCCCGTTGACGGCGGCGATGCGCGCCCCGGCCAGGGCCAGGGCGACGAAGACGAAGGCGCCGGGCGGCACCCGCCCCAGGCCGGCATAGACCAGGAAGGGATAGGCCAGGCCGAGCGCCGCCAATAGCGCCGGGCCGACCCGCATCCTACCCGGTGACAAGCTCGTGCACGCGGTCGACCACGTCGCCCACGGTGCGGACGGTCTTGAACTGGTCCGGCTTGATCTTCTTGCCGGTCAATTCCTGCAGCTTCACCACCAGGTCGACGGCGTCGATGCTGTCGAGGTCGAGGTCCTCGTAAAGCCGGGCCTCCAGGGTGATCGCCGCGGGCGGCACCTCGAACATGTCGGCAAGATAGCCGGCCAGCGTGGCAAAGATTTCATCGCGGGTCATCCGCACCCCCCTTGCGCGAGCGAATGAAGGCGGCAAGGCTGCGCACATTGGCGAAATGCGCCCTCACCTCCTCGGAAACGGTTTCGATCTTGATGCCGTAGGTCTTGCGGATGGCGACGCCCAGTTCCAGCGCGTCGATCGAATCGAGACCCAGCCCGCTGTCGCTGAACAGCAGATCGTCGTCGCCGATGTCCTCGGGCGCCAGATCCTCCAGCTTCAAGGCGGTGACGATCAGGCGCTTCAACTCGTGTTCCAGGCTATCCATGAGCCAGCCTTTCCGAATAATAGCCTTCGAGGAAGGCCACCAGCTTGCGCGCTCCCACCGACCGGTGGCGATAGCGCAGGAACCGGCGGATGTCCAGGCGCTCGCCGACGTCCAAGGTGAATTTCGAACGCGTCGGCGGGACCCGCCACCATGGATTGCCCTTGTGCAGGATCGGCGGGTCGCAGGTGATCGTGACCAGTTGCACGTCGGCCTCGGCAAGGGTGGCGATGTTGGCGAAACCCCGCCGGAACACCCGCCGCGGTCCCGCCGCCGTGCGCGTTCCCTCGGGGAAGATGATCAGATTGTTGCCGGCATTCAGGGTGCCGACGCAGGCCTGGACCAGCGCCGCGCCGTCGAGGTCGTTGGGAATATAGCCGGCCCCCCCGATGGTCAGGCGGAAGAACGGATTGCGCCACAGCGCGGCCTTGACCACGCACTGCACCCTGGGCACCACCGCCATGATCATCACCACGTCGAGCAGCGACGGATGGTTGGCCACGATCAGCGTGCCGTGCAACGCATGCAGCCGCTCGGCCCCGACGAATTCCACGTCGGCCACCCGCAGCGCCCGGATCGCGCCGCAATAGGCCTTGAAGGACAGGTGCAGCAGATACTGGATGCGCCGCTGGCGGCGCTGCGGATTGGGAGTGACCAAGGCCACCAGGGGGAACAGGGTCACCGCCATCAATGACCCGCCCAGCCCGATGACGGCCAGGAACAGCCCGATGCCGAAGGCGCGCCAAATGCGATCAAGCAGCACGGCGCCACCGCCAGGCCAGGCGTTCGCCGTCGACGACGCATTCGGCGGCGCCCGATTGCAGAAAATCGAGGAAGGCCCGCGCCGCGTCCTGCGGCGCTCCGGGTGGCCGCGCGGCGGGGCCGACGGTAAACTCAAGCGCTTCCCCGCCGCCCGGCGCGATCACCACCGCCAGGGCCAGGGCCGGCGGATCGGGCTCCGAGACCGGGCCGTAGCAATCGGGCAGCGGTTCGTCGTAATGGATCAACACCACCGGCCGGCCGTCCTCGATCGCGCAGGTGGCGGCTTCGAGCATCCCGTAACAGAACGAGTCCGCCCCCGCCGCCACGGCGGTGTGGCCGGCGCGGTTGCCGGTGGCGATGGACAGCAGGCCGACCAGGGCATGATGCACCGACATGGAAAAATCGGCGGGCGACACGGTGCCGTCTTCGACCAGCGAGCGCAGCAGACCCCAGGTGCGCGCGTACTCGCCGTGCCGCGACGACAGCACCAGCCGCGCCCCCGTCCCGGGCGGGATCACCGCCCATGCGGCGTCAAGGGCCTTGCGCCCGATGGCCGTGGCGCGGCGCTTGGTCGCCATGGGCGGCGTCCCCGCGGCGCCTGCCGCCAGATCGGGCGGTATCGCGACCCACGATGAAATGGAGAAATTCAGCATGGGACTCAATAGGCCGCGCGCATCAAAAAACTATCGATCGTGTTCTCAAGGCGATGCACCGCCCTATTGTATTCGCGATGAATGTGGCCCTGGTCATCCTGCTTCAGGTTGTCGGACGAAACCAGCATGATGCTGAACGACTGCAAATCATAAAGGATGTCTGCAGTCGCCGAATGCTTGTCGGAAATATTCAAAATCGCGCGTATCTGGCCCGGTTTGATCGGCATCGACTTCCAGCCGGACGCCAATGCCGCGTCGGCGATCAGCTTGGCTTCGTCGTTTTCGCCGAGTTTCTGCTGCAACGACTGGGGTAGCGGATGGCGCTGCACCTGATAGAGCATCTCGGTATGACAGGCGGCGGCCAGCAGCCCGCCGACCAGAATCGCGACAGCGGTTTTGCATTTCCCCGTCATGCGCCCCCCTGTAGACTTCCACCATAGCGCGCCTGGCGCCGACAATATCATGGGAACACCGATGCGGGAAGAAGGACCGTTCCTGGTCGCGGCCCCACTGGGGGCGGCCGACGCCGCGACGGATCGCGATCGGTCCGACGTGGCCGGCTATCGGCGCCCGCAGCGGCGGCGCCAGGCTCTGGCGGCGCGCGCGACCTTGCGATGTCTGCTGGCCGAGACCACCGGCATCGACGGGGCCGACTGGACACTCGCCCGCCGGCCCACCGGCGGTCTTGCCGCGCTCGCCCCCGGCGGCCGTCGCGGACCGGAAGTTTCCCTCGCCCATGCCGGCGATTGGGTGGCCTGTGCCCTGGCGCCGCAAGGGACCATCGGCGTCGACATCGAAATGCCGCGGCCGGGCCGCAGCGTCGTCGCCATCGCCGAATCGGTCCTGTCCGCGGCCGAGCGGGCGGCGGTGATGGCCGAGGGCGAGGCGGCCCTGCTCGCCTGCTGGACCTTGCGCGAAGCGATCGGCAAGGCGTTGGGCGAGGGTGTCGGCGCCGGTTTTGGCGTCGGCGGCGACATCGTCCTGGCGGCACGCGACACCGTGTGCTCGGTTCCCGTCGGGCGCGGCACGTGGGTGCTGGGGCAGCGCCGGTTCGGCGCCGGCAGCCTTGCCGTCGCCTGGCTGCGTCCGTCGCGATGACGGCCCGCGGCCGGCGCATTTCGGCGGTGATGGCGGCGGTGATGGCCGGGCTGGCGGCCTGCAGCTATCGCGGCGGCGACATTGGCGACGCCATGACCCGCAAGTTCCGCTGGTACTCGTACCTCCAGGGCGACGACATCCGCACATGGTGTCCCCTGGGCAGCGGCGACCGTTTCCGCGTCGTCTACAACGCCATCTACGGCGAGCAGGTGCGGATGTACGACCTCGACGCCGCCCGCCGGTTTCTGGTGGTGCATGTCACCCAGCCGAACGACGCGGCCGTGTTCACCCTCGACGACCCGCTGGCGCCGGGCCGGGCGCAGGAGTCGCGGGCCCAACTGCGCCCGGCCGAATACGACCGGATGATCGAGGCCTTTGCCGCCAGCGGCATGTTCGCGCCTCCCCCGGTGGGCCTCCGGCTGCCGTCGCGCAGCTATTTCTGGACGGCTGCCTGGTGCCGGAACGGGACCTTCGGCTTCACCGCGTGGCGTTATCCGTCGCCGTCGTTCGACGCCATCGGCTTCGACCGCCTGCTGTTCGCCCTCGACTTCACCGAGGTCCCGGTGGCGCAGCCGGCGCCGGTGCCGTTCGACCCCCTCCGGGCCGACGAGCAAAGGAAGGGGCTGACCGGCGAGTTCACCCTGGAAATCGGGCCGCAAGGGCTGGTGCGTTGATCGCGGCGGAGCCGACCATGGCGAGCAGAAACCCCAAACAAGGATTCGGCATTGAACCGCTGGAAATGAGATGGGTGGAAGGCTATCGTCGACCATGATTCACGCCACCGTTTGTTGATGGAAAGACATCGAATGAGGTGCCGAGCAGCCTTTGCGGTCGCCCTGATCCTGCAGTCGTCGATTGCCATGGCGGCCGATGTCTCGGAACCGTTTTCCATCCGCAAGCAGATGCATCTGATGGCGCCGCAGGCGATGGCGGAATTGGTCGGCGCGTCGCTCACCCATCTCGGCACCCGTCTGACTCTGGCGCCGCCGCAGGTCGAGCCTGCCGAAACCGCCGCCGCGATCGTGCATTTCTGCGGCGGCCTCGGCGCCGAGCATTCCGACATGGTGGCGGTAACGCGCCGGATCAGCCGCGCCGAGTTCCGCCGGTGCGTGGAAAATGGCGTCACCGACGTTGTCGAGATCGCGATCGGGTATGACGCGGCCGTCCTGGTCACCAAGGCCGAGGTGCCGCCCATGCTGCTGACATCCGAGCAGATCTTTCGCGCCCTGGCCCGCGACCTGCCGAGCAACAACGGCTTCGTCCCCAACGTCGCCAAGACGTGGAACGATGTCGATCGGACGTTGCCCAGCCTGGACATCCGGGTGGTGACCACCGGCCGCGGCACCGCCGCGCGCAGCCTTCTGGAAGACAAGGTGCTGCAGGCTGGATGCCGCAACCTTCCCGAGATCCGCGCCATCTATGCCGCCGACAGCCGCGTTGCCCGCTGCGTGACCCCGCGCGGGGATGGTCGCCTGGTGGAGGTCGCAACGCCGGAAGCGGCGCTCGCGCTGCTCGACGCAAGCCCGCCGGGGGCGGTCGCCGTGATCCCGCAGCAACAGGCCGAAATGACCGGTCAACGCTACCAGCGCATCTCCGTCGATGGGATGTTGCCCAGCGGAGAAAGCATCCGCAGCCGCGAATACCCACTGTCGCGCCGGCTTTACTACTATTTCAAGGTCGGCCATATGCGCGACCGCAAGGGCTATGGGGTGGCGTCCAACCTGCGGGAACTGATGGACGACGCGGTCGGCGAAGCCGCCGTGGGGCCGGACGGCTATTTCACGGCGGCGGGATTGGTGCCGCTGGAGGAGGGCGAACGGACGCGCCAACGCCGGGCCGCCGCCGCCTTGGTCCCTATGGAGCGGTGACATGCGCGCCCCCCTCCTGGTGATGTTGATGGTGCCGGTTCTGTTGCTGCTTGCCGCGCCGCCTGCGCTCCCCGAATCGATCAGGCTGCGCGTGCAGGCCGCAAGCGTGGCAGCCGCACCGCCGGCCGACGTCCCGCCCGAGGCGCCGCTGTCCTGGATGGCCGAACTGGAAAGCGTGGCGGGGTGGCTGCGGCGGTCGTCGAGCACCGCGGTCGCATGGCTGGGGAATGCCCTGTCGCCGCCGAATCCCGAGGATGTCGCCCGACGGATCGAGCGCAAGGATTCCGAGCTATGGGCGCTGATCGAGGATGCCGGCTACCGGCTGAGCAATGTCGAAACGGCGTTGGGGTTCATTCCCTCGGCCAAAGCCACATTCCGGTTGGCGCGCGAGCTGTCGGCGGTCGACCGCGAGCAGCTGGAGGAGCGCCTGGAGCGTTACGCCGAAAGCGACGGCGGATTGGCGGCGCGGCTCCATCGCGAGATCCTGCGTATCCTTCTCGACGGCTCGGAATCGGGGACGCACAGGATCGACAAGGTCGAAATCTCGCTGTGGCCCCTGCCGCGGGCCGAGTTCTCGCTGACCCTGACGGACGGCGAGAAAACCGAGGCGGGAGCGCCGGTTTCGGCGGCGCCCTAGGAAATGGATCGTTGGGTCAACGACGCTTCTTCTTGTTGCCGTAGGTGCTGAGATAACGCTTGTGGACCTGCCCCGACAGGCGGGTCATCAGGGCCGGCCACGACACCCCGACGCCGAGGAAGAGAGCGAACGACGCCAGCGCGATGACCTCGATCACCGGCCGGACCGCGCTGGCCGGTTCGACCAGACGATACAGCTGATGCCCGCCCAGGCCGGCGACCGTCAGGCCGGCGGCCATCCCCTTCACCCCGAGAGAGCCGCTCACCACCCAGAACAGGAAGACCCAGATCACCGCCAGCACCACGCCGACGGCCGCCTTGGTGGTGGTCATGCCGTCGGCGGCCCAGTGCAGGTAGGAATGGGTCGACGGGTTGTACGTTCCCATGACGACGGACGCGCACAGCAAAGAGCGGAAAAGGACGTGGAAAATCATAAAGGCGCTCTTCGTCGCAAAAAGGGGTGGAGGCCGACGCCGACGGTGTATAAGGTTAATGCAATGCGGCGTCGGTTAGAAGCGAGGTGTGCGTGGCTCTGAATCGGTGGCTCGGTGCCCTTTCGGCGGCCCTGCTGTTCTGCACGGCGTCTCTCGCCGCGGCCGATCCGGCCGTTGAGGAAAACGCCCATGAGGGCCGGCGGCCGTGGATGGTGGGAGCCCTGCTTCTGCATCCGATCGCGGCCGAAGTCTTCAAACACATCAGGGCGGCGGCTCCTGCCGTGCCCGAGCCGAAAATCGAGTCCAACGGCGCGGTCAAGGACTTCGACGCCTTCTGCTCGGGGCCGGATGCCGGCACCCCCAGCATTTTCGCCTCCACCCGGCGCATGGGCGGGCAGGAATTCGAGCATTGCACCAAGAACGGCGTCGCCCTCGTCGAGATCCAGATCGGCCTCGAAGCGCTGGTCCTGGTCACCCGCCGGGAAGATGAGGAACTCGATCTCTCCATCGTGGACTTTTATCGCGCCATCGCGGCGGAGCTACCGTTCGGCGACGATTTCCTGCCGAATACGATGCAGACCTGGAAAGACGTGAACCCAAAGCTGCCGCCACGGGGAATCCATGTCATCGTTCCCGGGTCGAACACCGCCGCGCGCGCCTTCGTCAACAATCGCTTCCTCCAGGGCGCCTGCCGCGAGATCGCCGAGTACAAGAACATTTTCTCGGCCGACGAGCGCGTGGCCCAGTGCATCGGACTGCGCAAGGACGGAATCGTGACGGAAGTGCCCAATCCCTATACCGTCGAGGCGGTGCTGAAGGCCCTGGACAAGGAACCGCACGGCGCCATCGCCATCGTCGCCTTGCGCTACGCCACCCAGGCCGCGGAAAGGGTCAAGCCCCTGCCTTTGGAAGGAATCAAGCCGAACCGCGAAACGGTGAGCCACCTCACGTATCCCGCCGTCCGACGCCTGTATTTCTATGTCAAGCGCCAGCACGTCAAGGACTACACCGGCAAGGGTCCGGTGCTCGGGTTGCGTGAATTCATCAGCGAGGCGACCCGGGAAACGGCGATCGGAGACGGCGGCTATCTGGTGCCGTTGGGCGTGGTGCCGATGACGCCGGAAAGGCGGGCCGAGGTTCGCGATGGCGCCCTCCGGCTGACGCCGTTGGACCGTTGAGGAGAAGGCCATGACGACGATCGCCAGACATTTGGCCGCGACATTCCTCGTCGCCCTGCTCGGCCTATCCGCCGCCGCCGCCGCGCCGAGCCAGAACGGGCCCGTCGACATCATCGAGGATCGGCCGTCGATGATTTCCAATGCGCTCGGGGCGGTCGCCGACGTCGGCTACTGGGCGTGGGACAAGGTTTCCTCCGTCGTCTCCGTGGTGCTACCGCCGTCGCCCACCAGCCTGTCCAAGACCGTGGATGCCGAGGATTCGTCCGAGTTGTTGAAGCTGCTGGGCTATGCCGGCTACAAGCTGAAGGAGATCGACAATCAGGTCGGGGTGATCCCCACCATCGCCTTCAAATTCGCCCTCACCCGCGAATTGTCCGAGGCCGACTGGGAGTATCTGGATTATCGCCTGGCGGTGTCGCGCTTCAACAATGCCGGCCTCGGCTTCGCCATCCAGCGGGCGATCGTCGAAAGCGTGATGACGGTCAATACCGGCGGCGCCTATCAGGTGTCCGAATTGAAGGTGCAGCTCCTTCCGCTGCCCAAGGTCGCCTTCAGCGTCACGCCCAAGGTTTCGACGCTGAACGAGGAGAACAGCACCCTGATGCGCGCCATCCAGCGGATGGAAAAGCGGCTGCGCGGCGACATCGCCAAATTCAGCGGCCAGTTCCTGCCCGGCCGGGTGTTGCACAAGTACATCGTGATGCATGAGTGGCTGGCCGGCCTGTCCGTCGCCTTGTTCGCCGTCGCCTTGCTGTTCGAAATTCGCCGCCAGTTGCGCCCGGCCGCATCGGGCCGCCAGGGTCCGAAGGTGAGCCTGGCGATGCTTGGCGGCGCGGCCCTCCTGTGGTCGGCCTATGCGGCCATGCCGCTGTCCCTGCTGGCGCTGGCGGGCGGGCTGGGCCTGATCGGTCTCACCGCGCTGATCACCGCCGGAAAAAGCGCATCTCAGCCGCAACCGGCGCCGGCGGCCGGCGCCGAGGCCTTTTCGCCGCCCGCTCCTTCGTCTCCCGATCCTGCGAACGTGCCGCCGGTCCCCGAGATGGCGTTGACCTGACGCAGCCCCATGGCGGCACAACCCAGTTTCAGCTTTCCCAGCCTGGTGTTGCGGTGGTTGGCGGCGGGATTTGTGGTCTTCGCGGTCTACAATCCCAGCGGGCACTCATATTTCCACTGGCTGATCGACGTCGGCGACGACCGCTGGTCGTTGAAGGCGCTGGCAGGCGTGTCGCTGGTGATCGCCCTGTTGACCTTCGTATACGCCACCCTGCGGGCCATCGGCAGGACCGGAGTGCTGGCGGCGGTGACGTTCTTCTCCGTTGTCATCTGGGCGATGGTCGATAACGGCCTACTGGCTTCGCTGGGGGTTTGGGCGTGGGTGACCATTATGCTGGCGGTAGCGTCCAGCATCCTGGCGATCGGCATGTCGTGGTCGCATATCCGGGCGCGCCTGTCCGGACAAACCGATTCCAACGACGTCACCCTGTAGACGGCGCACCGGAGTCTGACTTCCGCCCGATTGAAGTTTGCCGGCCGCGCAAATACGTTCGTCCAAGCATGGGACGAGGCGTGAATGCGGATCCGGGGATGGCGAAGATGGTGCGTCCTGCTGCTTCCGGCACTCGCCCTGCTGGCATCGGCGCCGGCCCCCGCGGTCGAAGCGGGGCCATTGCTGATCGGCAGCGAGCCGATGCGGCCCCATGTGATGGCGCTGGCCGCATCGATGGAGGCCCGCTCGGGATCGCCGCTGCCGACGGATATCGAGGATTCCGCCCGTGACGCCATCGAGCGCTTCTGCGCCACCCGCCAGGCCGTCGCCCTGGCCCTGCATCGCCGCCTGAACCGGCTGAACCGGCGCTGCATCGGCACCGAGGTCGAGGTGGAGGAGATCGTCCTGGGAGTGGACGCGACGGTGGTGGCGGTCACCAGGGATTGGAAAGGCTTCGATGTCACCCTGGGCGGTCTGTTCAGAGCGATTGCGCGCGACGTTCCGGGAGAGGGTGGGCTGCACGCCAACGCCGCCGAAAGGTGGAGCCAAATCGCCCCCACCTGGCCCGACAGCCCCCTCCAGGTGCTGCTTCCCGCCCGCACCCAGATTGCCGGCGCGCTTCTGGAAGAGCGCGTGCTGCAGGCGGGATGCCGGGAAATCCCTGACTTGCAGGCCATCTATTCGGCGGCCGAACGCACCCGCCGCTGCGCCGCCCTCCGCCAGGACTCGCGGGTGCGGGAATACGCCGACGCCGCCGAACTCGCCGCGGCGCTGGCCGAAGACCGCCCGACGACCCTGACGCTGCTGCCGTTCGCGTCGTTGCGCCGCCATGCCGGCCGCCTCGACGCCTTGACGGTGGAGGGAATCGCCGCCGACGACGCGACCATCGCCAGCGGCGCCTATCCCTTGAGCCAGCGGCTCTATCTCTACCTTCGCCGCCCGGTCGAGGGCGGCCGCGCGACCGCCGCCGAAATATACCGCCTGCTGCGGATTGCCGATGTCGCCACGGCGGAAGAGACGGTGGGTCCGGGTGGCCGGTTGCCAACGCTGGGCGTGACCCCCTTGCCGATGGAGGAGCGGGGCCGCCAGCGCGCCCGGGTGCTCGCGCGCTTTGCCGAGGCGAGAATCCGGTGACACCGGCCAACGACCGACTTGACTCGTGGGCCGGGATCCGGCGGCCGATGGCCCTGGCACTGGCCATCGCCTTGGCCACCGTCTCCCCGGCCACGGCGGCGACGCAGGCGAATTGGACGGCGGCCCCGGATTCATCGGCGGGGACGCTGTGGACGGGACTGGTCGGCATCGTCGACGGCGTGGTTGGCTGGTTGTGGCCCGGCCCCGCCGACTTTGCCGGGCAGATGGCGGGGCGCGACCGTTTCTGGTCGCTGGTCGGGACTGCGGGCTACGGCCTCAAGCAATTCCGGACCTCGATCGGCCTGATCCCCAGCGCCAGCGCCAGCTTTCAGCTGATCCGCGAGATGTCGGACGCCGATTGCGACGAACTCGACCGCCAGCTGGAAGTCTACGAACATGAGGAACGCGGGCCGGTGGCGCGCTTTCAGCGCATGGTGGTCGCGGCCCTGATGGACGCGCAGGGCGCCAGGGCCTACAAAGTCGATCGTCTGGAGGTCACTCTGCTGCCGCTTCCCCAGGCGACCTTCTATCTGGCGCCCCGCCAGACCATGATGAGCGAGGAGCATGACGCCTTGTTGCGCGCGATCGAATCGCTGAAGGGGCACTTCCAATGACGGTACGCCGGACGTGGCGGCGGCTGGCGGTGGCGCTCGCCTTCGGCGGACTGGCGGGGGCCGCGGCGGCGGCGATGCACGATTCGCCCGCCGATCCTCCGGCGTCGATGGCCGCGGGCTTCGTCCAGGGCCGCTGCCGCCTGCTCGACCACCATCTGCGCCAACTCGACGGCGAGGCGCGACGGCTCGCCGTCGAGGAACTGGCCCCAATCTTCGACCGCATGGACGGCCGCATCGACGCCTTTGCCGAATGGGCGTTCCGCTGGCGCACCGCCTACGCGATGTTGCGGCGCACCGTCATCGGCGGCCTGTCGGCGATGGCGCAGGGCGATTCGGTGCCGGGCCGGGTGCGCGGCGAACGGGACGGCCTGGTCGAAGACGCGTTCCGGACCATCGTCGTCGTCGGCGAGGACGAGGCGATGGCGGCGGCGGCCCTGCGCTGGCGCGCCCGCCTTCGCCTGGCGACGGCCGAGGTGGAACGCGACCACGAGACGGCGGTCGCCATGTATCTGGGATTCGTCCCCGGCCTCGGCGGCGGCCCCCAGCCGTTCAACGCCCTGCCGCCGCAGCCCAGCGCCAGCGACGCCGAGGGCGGCGCCAGGGACTTGGCCACCACCCGGATGACGCGGCCGCTGCTGGTGCGGGTCGGCACCCGCCTCGGCGCCCTGGCCCTCCCCGTCACCTTGGTCCCCGACGCCTTGGAGACCGGCGCCCTCCTGCCGACCTGGCCGGCCTCGATCGCTGCGCTGCTGGGCTTCGACTTCGTGGTCAGCCGCATCGACGCCTGGGTCAGCCAGGAGGCATTCGCCGCGGAAATGCGCGCCGCCTTGGCCGATGTCCGCACCGCCACCAGCGACAGCTGGGCCGCTGTCGGACGCGACGAAATCCGGCGAGCGGTGCAGCGGCACCGCGAGGTCCTGACGGCGATGTCCGGCGGCGCCTGCCCGACCGAGGCGTGGAATCACCCCGACGGCAGTGATTCCTCCAACTGATACAACACCCTGAGCGGGCCGGAGCGGGAACCGTCGGCGAACATCGCCTGAAGCTGGGCGATGTACGCATCCGCCCGCGTCTCGATGACCGGCGACAGGCTGGCCCGTGTCTGCTCGAAATCCAGGTATTCGTAGCCGATCCAGCTTCCCCACACGAACGATTCCCACAGCAGCCAGCCCAGCAGGAACCCGAACAGGCTGAACGGGATGACGCCCGAGCGGATCAGGATGATCAGCCCCAGCCAATAGACCAGGTACGAGCCGAAATAGACCGCCGCGTTCTCCCCGGCGGTGAAGATGCTCCGCCCGCGCTTGTCCACCAGCGCCGCCGCATCGACGATGCTGGGGGCGCGCTCGAACCGGGCGATGGCGGCGGCACCGATGGCGCCGGCAAGATCCAGCCATACCGGGTCGGGCGCAACCAGGCTCTCGGCCGGCATGTCGCGGCGGCGCCCATCGGCGCCGACGAACGACAGCTGTTGCCGCTTCGCCAGGTAGGCCTGCCAGTCGGCGAAGGAAATGCCCGCGCCGTCCTGAATCTCGTGCAATCCGGCGGCGACGCGCTCGGCATAGCCGTCGGCGATGTCCTGGCCGATGCGCAGCAGGTTCCGCCGCGTCTCCTCGGGGCGCAGCACCTGCCGGCCGAATTCGTTTTCGAAGGTGGTCAACATGGTCATCTGCGCGCTCTGCTGCCGTTCGCCGGTCAGCCATTCGACCACCCGGTCGCGGGCGTACAGGTTGTAAGCGTGCAGTTCCTCGAGCTTGCGGCGGCCGAAGGACAGGTACCAGGGCAGGAAGTCGCGACCGACCCGGCTTCGCATGGATGCGGCCAGGGCGGCGGCGCGGCGCTGCAGCACCGCGGCCTGCTGCAGCCGGGCGGTGAGCAGGACCTGGGCGACCTGGCGGTCGATGGCGCTCCAGTCCCGCCCCGCCGGCCGCAGCGCGACCGCCGTTTCGGCAGGCGCGGCGGCGGTCTCGACCCGCGCGGCGGGGGGACGCGGCGCTTTTCCCGGCGCGACCAGCGTCAGAGTCGCCGCGGCCGCGACCGCGGCCAGCAGGCCGGCGGCCATGGCGGGACGCCACGGGCGGCGGCGCGGCGGTGGCGGTTCCGTGGCCGGCGCGGTCTCGACTTCTTCTTCCGGAAAACCGGGTTCGATCAAGGCAATCGGCCTCCGCCATTTCAAAGTGCTAGGTATTTCCGCTGCGGCGGCTGCATTAAACACATTCCCATCGCTGCTGTCATCGCCGGCCTCGGCCCGGCGACAAGCTGCGCTCTTGCCCCTTACATTTCGCTGCCGGCCGTCGAGAAGTCTGACGTTTCCAAGTCCAATCGCGTGTGTTAATGTTTCCCTTCCAAACTGTGTCGGCTCTGGCGCACGTCTACGGCGATGGCAGTGTCGACAACAAGCAGTGCTTTCGTTTTCTGGCAGGCAACTGGCTGCGAGAGTCAAATGCGTTCGGTCGTTGCCATGGTGATCATGGCGCAGATGGTCGCGGGGGGGGCGTTGGCTGACGAGATCAGGCCCCGTCTCGGTGCCGCTTGGCTGTTCCCCGCGCAGGCGAACGACGAATCGACTGCCCCCGCGGAGCCGCCGGCTCCGCGCCACGCAGCCCCTCGCCCGCCGGTAGCGCAGGCGCCCGCGCCGCCGCAATCGGCGGAAGAGACCCCGGCGCCCCAGCCGGCCCCGGAGGCTTTGGAACCGCCCGCCCGCCCGCCCGCCGCACAGGCAGCCCCGGAGGCTTTGGAACCGCCTCCCCGTCCGCCCGCCGCACAGGCGGCCCCGGCCCCGTCGGCGCCTTTGCCGCCCGTCTTCGGTCCGCAGGGCGAACCGGTGCTGGTGATGACGGTGCCGCATCTGGCGGCGATCGGCGTCGGAGTCATCGGCGGGCTGATCGTGCTGGACGGGGTTCTCGGCGTTCCCACCGCGGCCGCGGCGTTCGTCGGCGGCCTGACCGGGCAATGGTGGCACACCAATTACCAGGCGCCCGCTCCCGACCATCGGGTGATCTTTCGTTCGACGCCGCGCGCATGGCAGGACACCGCCGGCCGTGACGGCGCCATGCCGCAGCGCTGGTTGCGCCAGATCCACGACGACGGACGCGAAGGCTAGAGATGGCAGCCGCCAGGGAAGACCGGGGGCGCCGTGCTCGGGTGATCGTCGCCGCCACCGGCAAGGGTGGCGCGGGCAAGACCACCACGATTGCCTGCCTTGCGGTCTATTGGGCCGGCAAGGGCAGGCGGGTGTCGCTGCTGGATGCCGACCCCAATCAGACCCTGGCCCGCTGGCACAGCCGAGGCGAGGTCTTGAAGGATCTGCCGTTGACCGCCGAACACGATTCGGAGCAATTGCTGCCCGCGATCGAGTCCCTGGCCGCCCACGGCGATGTGGTCGCGGTGGATTGCGCCGGCTTCACCAGCCAGTCGATGCTGTTCGCGATCGCCGCCGCCGATCTGGTGTTGATCCCGACGATGACCGACGAGGCCAATATTTTCGAAGCCGCCCGCACCATGAAGCTGGTGACCAACGCCGCGGCGCTGACCCGCAGGCCGATCCCGGCCCAGATCGTGTTGTGCCGGGTGAAGCGCTCGGCCGTGGCCAACCACGCGCGCGAACAATTGGCCAAACTGGGCCTGCCGGTGCTGCATGCGCAGTTCAACGACCGGGTCGCCTTCCAGGAGGCCAGCTTTTTCGGCACGGCTCCTTCGGTCTTGCAGCCCTCGGGCGCGGCCAGCCGGGACATCGCGGAAGTGGGGGAAGAATTGGATGGTCTGTTGTGGTCGTCTGCGACGTCGCGCAGAAAGGGAAGCTGAACTATGAGCTTGCAGCAAGATCTCCGCAGCGAAGACCGGCCGGGCGGCGGGGCGGGATGGAACCAGCCCGTCGTCATTCATCGCGGCGCCGGCCGCGGCACCACGGTCATCGCGGCCTTGGCGCTGCTGGGAGCGCTGGCGGCATTGGCGGTGCCGGTCGGCGCGCCGCTGCTCGATCTGCTGGCTCCCGAGCATCCGGTCGTCAAGGCGCTGAACCGCGACAGCCGCGCGTTACGGGAGGTCCGCGACGGCCTCTCGGGCATTTCGAACCGGGTGGGCGCCCAGACCAGCCGCCAGGAGGCGCTGGAGGGCGGACTGACCGCCTTGGCCGAACGGCTGGGCCGGATCGAGGGGCAAACCCAGGCGACCAACCGCGACGAGGCCGCCGCGAACGTGTCCAGGGCCGCGCTCGGCGATGCCGCGGCCAGGCTGTCGGCAGTCGAGACCGCCCTGGCCCTGGCGGTGAAGCGCATCGACACGCTGGACACCAGCGGCAGCAACGGCAAGGGCTTTTCGGCCCGCGTCGACGGGGTGGAGGCGCGCGTCGGCGAACTGGCCACCGCACTATCCGAGCAGTCCACCCAGAACGCCGAGACCGCTGCCCGGGTTGCGACGCTGCCCGCCCGCTTCGACGAGGCCGCCGGCCGCGCCGCCGCGACCGATACGGTCATCGCAGCCCTGTTGCACCGGCTCGAGGCGAGCGAGGCGGTCGCCAATTCCGCCAACGGCGCCAGCAAATCGCTGCGCCTCGGCATCGCCCTGCTGCAGCTCAACAACGTCGCCCAGAGCCATCGGCCGTTCGCGCGCGAGATGGCGCTGGTGACGCGGCTGTGGCAGCCGGCCCAGCGCGGCGCCGATCTGGATGTGCTCACGGCGAATGCCGATGCCGGCGTCGCGACGGTGGCCGAACTGCGCGACAGCTTCAGCGTCATCCTGGCACCCAAGCTGCGGTCGATGGCGACCGGAGCCGAACGGCCGGTGGTGGACAAGGTGCGCATGTGGTTCGCCTCCTTCATCGCCCCCGAGGTCAATTCGGCGCGGGCCAATCCGGCCGACATGATCGTCGACGTGACCACCGAGAAGTTGGCCGAGGAAGACCTGCGGGGCGCGGTCGAGCATCTTGCCGGCCTGGACGCCACTCTGGCTCCGCTGACCACCCGCTGGATGGTGGAGGCGAAGAACCGCATCGCGGTCGATCGCGCCATGGACACCTTGCTCTCGATGAGCGTCGACGAACTCACGCGGCCCAACTGACAACGGGGTGAGACGATGTTGAAGCGCACGGCTCTCATTCTGGCTCTCTGGGCCAGTATCCTCGCCCCACTCGCCCCCGCCCATGCCGGCGATGCGTCGCCGCACCTCCGGCTGGCGGCGTCGGGGCCCGAGGAGACGCCGGCGGCGGCCGACGACGGGCGGCTGCTGATCGCCGGCCTGGGCGCCATCGCCGGTGTCGTCGCCTTCAACCTCGCGATGGGCGGCACCGGTGCCCTGCCCTTCTTCTATGAGGCGGCCGGCACCTCCGGGGCCGCCGCCTCGGGCGCGGTGGCGGCAAGCCGGGTCTACGCGGTCAGCACGGCGGTCGGCGGCGCACTGATCGCCGATTCGCTTTATCGCCGCAGCGCCCATGCGGATGCGCGCACCATCTCGCGCACGCTCACCGACCGGGTGGCCCCGCGCTGACACCTGCGCCCCGGCGGCCGCGGCCAAGCGCGCGGACGCGCGCGCCCGGCGAGGGGCAATACAGCCGGCCGCTTCATTGGCCGGTTGAGATCAGTGGTCCGCGGCGCGGTTCCGCCGGTATTGAAGGTAGAACGCCATCAGGGCGAGGGACCAGAAATTGGCGCGCTGGATCAGCCAAAGCGGCAGGGTGATCAGGTAGACGGCCTGCCATGCCGTCACGACCGTGGTGACGATGATGACCGATTGGGCCGACAGGCGGCGACGTGGCCGCTTGAACATCTTCAGGCTGAGGAATTGCGCCGCCGCCAAAGCCAGCAGCGCCGCCACCGCCGCCGCGCCGGCCATGCGGGATTCGCCCGAGGCGATCCATCGGCCGATGGCACCGAAGTCATAGGCGAATAGATTGCCCTCGCGCTCGAGAAAGACATGGGCGGGAATGTTCCAGACGCTTTCCGGCGTGAACAGTTCCGACAGGCGGAACGCCCGCTCACCCAACCCCCCCGCCAGCCATAGCAGCGCCCAGACGAAGCCGGCGAGGCGCGACAGGATGAAGATCACCGGGACCTGGTAGACTTCCTCGTCGACCACGGCGTGGAGAAGCTTGGTCACCCCGCGATAGATGAGGATCGGCAGGACCAGCAGGCCGGCCGCGCTGGCGAATTCGACAACGGCAGAGCCGAGGCCTCCACTCATCTCCGCCCTCCCCTCCCCCCGACGTCAGGCGCGTTCGGGATCGGCTTCCAACAGGGGCGGTTGGAACGCGGACATCGCGTGCCCCTGTGCCGCGGGAGCGGGGGCCGGCACGTTGCGGAAGTGCAGCAGCCGCCAGTAGTTGAACCAGTTGACGTCCTTGACCGACACCAGTTCAAGCCTTGAATCTTCCAGCAACTCGTCCAGGGAATAGGTGGAGCGGAAGCCGATCAATCCCGACAGCGGCGCAAGGCACATTTCCAGCGCCTGGGGCAGCCAGCTGTTGGAGGCGAGATGGTTGACCACGACGATGTCGCCGCCGGGCTTGCACACCCGCGACATTTCGCGGAAGACCCGTGCCGGGTCGCCAACCACCGAAACCACGTACATGGCGACCACCGAGTCGAAACTGTCGTCGGGGAAATCCATGGACTCGGCGTCCATCACCTGCAGGTCCTCGACATGGGACAGCCCCAGGCGCTCGACCCGTTTCCGCGCGCATTGCAACATCGGTTCCGACAGGTCGATGCCCCAGACCCGGCAGCCGTTGCGATAGGCGGGAAGCGACAAGCCGGTTCCGACGCCTACTTCCAGGACCTTGGAGCCGGGGGTGCGGGCGCCCAGTTCCACCGCCTGGCGTCGCCCGTCCGCGAAAACGGTGTCGAAGAGATTGTCGTAAACGCTCGCATACCGGCGATAAGCTTTCAGAATGCTACGCGTCGACATCACCAAACTCTGCAGCTCAAGGAATCAACGGCGAGATGCCACGTGATCGGCATCTCGCCACACACAGGGACCGACTACGCTACCTGATCCAGGCGGAATTCGCGGCCCGGGCCTCCGCCGAGCGGGACAGCTTGGCGATCGCGTCGTCCAGATCGGCGCGGCTGCGGGCTTCCGCCAGCCACTCGCGCACCACCTCGGCTGCCGAGCCGTCAAGCTTGGACAGGTGTTCGATCGCCGCCTTCAGATTGCCTTCCTTGAGGGCGGCATCGGCATCGTGGACCTCGCGCAGGTCGACGGAAGGCGAAGTGACGGTATCGGCCAGGGCCTCGACCCGCATCGCCGTCGCCAGCTTGTGAACGCCCCAGTTCCACCAGGACTGGTCGTCCTTGGCGACCACCTTGCCGACCAGCACCTCATCGGCGATGCCGCGGAAATGGTCGCGCAGATCGGCCAAGGTCGGCGCCCCGGTCGCAGCGAGCGGCTCGATGGTGGCGACCACTTCGTTGATCGCCGCGTCCTTGGGAAGAACGCGGGAAAGCAGGGCCATTTCCTGCCCGAACGGCGCATCCTGCGCCGCCAGCTGCCGCAGGTGCGCGGTGGCGAGCAAGGTGGTCTGGCGGGTGGCGAGGTCGTTGTCGAAGGTGCGGGGCTGCCACCAGGGGCTGCTCAGGGCGACGAGGACGGCCGCGACGGCCACCGCCGTGCCGATGTTCGCCATCCGGGAGGCCTTCGCCAGGCTGAATTCCAGCACCTTGATCTGCGCGGCGTAATCCACCGCGGCGGCTTGCGCCGGAGAGGCGTCGACATTGACACCGGCGGACGACACGGCATCCACGTCCATGGACGGCAACGACTTCCGGGCCTTGCGATCGGGCGCCCCACCCAAGTTTCCTTCAGCCGCCTTATCCACGTTGTCCCCCTCCGCGTCGACGAAAGTAAAGTTTCCTTTCGCTAAGCTAAACGACCTGGGTCAAAATTGCAACACCGCCGCAATGGCATGGATCACAAGAGTTACGGAAGCGCCGAAAACAATCGACCGGGCGATGGCGTGATTGATGGACAGAACCGAGTCCTTGCGTCCGGCCCCGATCCGGATGGCCGTATAGGTGGCGACCAGCGAGGTGGCTGCTACCTTGAACAGAATCCAGCCGCTGTGGACAGCCAGGGCGTGCGGGCTGAGCAGGAACTCGCGAAAAAAATTCTCCATCCACAGCTCGAAAGGCTGCCCGGCAAAGATGAAGCGCCAGACGTGGTACGAGGTGAAGCTGGCGACCACCTCGGAAACGGCGGTCAACAGCAATCCGGCGACCACCATGTTGACCGCCATCGAGACCGTGATGTAGCGCCGGGCGGGGATTCCGAGATTGCTCATCGCCCGGAACTGGGCGGACAGCGAGCGGTTGCCCAGATCCGCAGTGATGATGGCGTTGTTGCAGGCCACCATCAACAGGCAGGCGATCAGGGGCACCACCACCGTGATTTCGATGAAGCCGATGCCCATCAAAGCGTCGTCGTGGACGATCGACCGGATGAAATCGCCCAGCGCTTCATAATTGAAGCCGAACCAGATCGACACGAACCCGACGATACTCGCCCCGAGCATGACATAACCCAGCAGCAGCGGCGAGGCGCACAACAGCCAGAAATACTCCGACAGGTAGAAATAGATCCATCGATTGCGGGATCTCGGCCGCAGCTTCCAGACATGAGCGGGCGACTTCTTGTCGTGGAAATCCTCGGAAGGGAGCATCAGCAATGCGGCGTCGACCTCGACCTTGTCGGGGGGAAGTTCCCGCAGCGTGCGCCGTTCGGCATCAAGGAACAGCACCCGGTCCGCCAGCGGCAGCAGGCCGTCGACATGATGGGCGACGATCAGCGCCGGCTTGCCCATCTGGTGGCACAGGCGGCGGATCAACTGCCCCAGCCGCTGGGCGGCCAGCTTGTCGAGGCCGCTGTTGGGCTCGTCGAACAGCAGCACGTCGCGGTTGGCGAGCAGGGTGCGGGCGATGGCGATACGCTGGCGCTGGCCGCCGCTGCACGAGGACAGGTCCTGGTGGGGATCGATGTCGTGCAGCAGCTCGCCGATCAGTTCGGCGATGACCGGATCGAGGGTGCCCGCATGGTCCGCGGTGATGCGCGCGTTGCCGCCGGCGTCGAGGTCGTCGAACAGGGCGTTGTTCTGGAACACCAGGCCGCCGACGTTGCAGCGCTCGCGCGACAGGTCGTAGCTGCGACTGGCGAGCCGCACCTCTCCGGCCACCGTCCAGCGGTCGCTTTCCCCGTCGAGCAGCCCCGCCAGGGTATTGATGATGGTGGACTTGCCGCTGCCGCTGGCGCCCACCAGCAGCACCACCTCGCCCCGGCCAAGGCTGAAGGCGCCATGTTCGACCAGGGGACGCCCGCTCGGGGTGATTACGGTCAAGCCCTCGATCGCGATGATCGGCTGGGTCATGACGGCTTCGCCGGAATGAGGACGATGCCACGCCCGGCCGAGGCCGAGAGGGTTTCATATTGCCTGGGCGTCAGCATCAGCAGCACCTGGCCGGAGCGGCCGTGGATGGCCAGCCTGACCACGTAGGCCGACAGCGGATTGTGGTCCCGGCGCGAGCGCAGCTTCAGCAGCTTGCGCGGCAACTCATGGGGAGCCGAGTCGCGGCCCAGCGCCGCCACCGCCCCCAGCCGCCGGTCGGTCAGCAGATGCTGGAACAACTGGGGCACCCGCGGATCCTCCAGCAGGACGACGCAGAATTCCGTCGCGATCACCGTGGCGGCATCTGCGGCCCCGGGAGAATCGGCCAGGCGGGGCAAACTGGTACGAAGGTTCTGGCGGACGCGGGGATCGTTCAAGGCGCCGCTCAGAATCGAGGCCAGGCTCTTGGCCTCGCCGCCGCCGCCCAGCAAATTGCCGGCCATCGCCCGCAGACTGTCCCACAAGCCGCCCTCGATCCGCTCCACCACCACCGGCACGATGCCGGCCACCACCGCCTCCATGGCGGCGGGATCGAGCGACCCCGTGGCGCGCTCGATGGCGTCACGGACTGCCGGCCGCTCCAGGGTGCGCTGGAGCGAATCGCGCAGAATGTCGCGGATGAGCGGACGGTATTCCTTGTCGAAAAAGTCCTCCGCCAGCGAAGCCTGCACCGAATGGCGCAGCTGGTCGGCGGTGTCGCGCACCATGGCGAGGATCTCGCCGCGTTCCGCATCGGTGAGCAGCGACCACAGCAGGCGGATGTCGGCGTCGTAGACCACCAGGGTGGCGGTGCGGGCGCGCTCGCGGCAGCCGCCATCGGCATAAGGCGCCAGCAGCGGTCCGTCGGCGACGAACAGACGCCCGCACTGGTGGGAAAAGAACGACTCGTCGAGGATGAAGGCCGGCGACGAGGCTTGCAGAGCCGGCGCCCGCTCGAAGGCCGGAACCAGCGCCACGGCGCCGGACGGCGGGCCGAAATACGGCCAGATCTTGATTCCGGCCGCCACGGCCAGAGCCAGCAACGCCATGCTCACCAGCCGGTTCGCCCAAGTACTTTTCAGGAAACTGGCCATCACGGTTCGTTTCGCGGCCTTTCCACCCTTGCGGACACCCCTGACGCGATGCCGCCGAGTTCGCCGTCGACGAAGGTCATCAGATTGCCGTCGAGGCCGCGCAAGACCTCCAGCATGCCGGCGCGGGTGGCGTCGGTCAGCGCCGCTTCGATCCGCTTCCGGAAGTCGGGAGCCTGGACCGGCCCCCGCAACAGGTGGGAAACCAGGGCCGGACTGCAGACGCCGTAGCTCCACAGCACGGCCGGGACCTTCGCCACCGGCTGCGGCAGGCCGTAGCCGGACAGCACGCTGAACGCCTTCTGGTAGGATGCGCTCATGCCGCCGACGACATCGGAGGCGGGACCGGCGATTTCCCGGGCGATGTCGTGGACGGCCATGGCGGGATCGCCGATGGTCCGCATCACCGCCTCGTCGAACGTCGCCTCGTCCGTCCGGGCGGCCCGCAGGGTCTGGCACAACGAACGGAACGTCGCCTCGGCGGGCTTCCACTCGGCACCGACCCAGCGGCCGTCCTGGTTGAACACCTCCACCTTCGTCGCGTTGGCGACCAGGAACGAACGGAACGCCTGGTCATAGCGGTCGCACGAGCGGATCAAATCGCCGCGCACCGACGCGGCCACCCGGCCGGCGATGGCGCGCAGGGCGGGAAGGCTCAATTCGGGACGCAAGACCCGCTGCCGGTACAGTTCCACGTAACGCTCGCCCAGCAAGGCCGCCGCCTTTTCCGACAGGCTTGCGGCGGTGTCGCCGTCCGCCGTCCCCAGCGCCGAAAAGCCGCCGCTGATGGCCGCGAACTGCCCCTGCATGCCGGCGATCTCGTCGAGGAAGGCGGGGATCCGGGCGGTGGTGTCGGCGATTTGGGATTCGGCGTCCTGGCGAAGACGCTGTTCGGCCAGGTGGGCCAGGCGGTCGCGGTCCTGGCTTTGCGCCGCGCGCAGGGCGGCGACGAACTCGTCATGGACCGACGCGGGCATCTCCGTCCGCAGCAATTCGCCGCCGGCGGTGGCCCAGACCACTTGCCGGGTAGACGGCAGGGACGGCAGGTGCAAGGTCGAGTGCGACAGGCCGACGACGTCCTCGATCCGCGCCAGCAGCGCCTGCCCGCGATGGCGAATCGAATCGATCCATCCGGTGCCGGTCGCCCGCCACTCGGTCCCGGCGGCCCGCCAGCGTTCGGCGGCTGCGCCAACCAGTTCGGGCTGCGTCTGCCATACGCCCACACCCCCGGCACCGCCGAGCAGGACGAGAACAGCCAGAGTCCGGAACTTCACGGGGCATCCTCCTGGTTACGACAGGGAAGCGGCCTTTTCATTGGCCTCCATCATCCGCTCGAGTTCGCCGATGATCCGGTAAAATGGTCGGTTGTCGAAAAGGCTCATCAACATCGCGTTTTCCGCCATCACGTCCCGGAGATCGTTTCCGGTCTGCCGGGGCGCGCCCGGATAGGAAATTCGCAGATAGCGGAAAAAAAGAATCGGCCTATCGATTTCGATCGCTGAAATCTGGCTGATTCGAAAGACACGCTCGGTAAAACCGCCTTCGAATCCCATCAGGCTCGCCAGCAGACCGAACATTCCCCCTTTCGAAACCTTGAGCCGGTTGCCGTGCAGCACCAGCTTGCCGCCAAAACCCACCGCCGTCAGAGTAGCGCGGCCTTGCAGCCTGCGCAATCGGCGCCTGGCAGCCAAGGTGCGCCGCAACCAGCGCCACCAATGTCCCATCATGCGCAGCTCCCGCGGCCGGCCCCCTTTCGCTGGCCAGATTACCTCCTGAACCGGTGGAATCAAGCGGCTCAATGGCTTACCACCAGCCGCCCGGTCGCGATAGAATTCGCCCGCCGGAATTTCACCGGCGGCTGGGGCTCGGGCGGCCGGCGCGCGTCGGCAATGGAACGGCCGGAGGCGCATCCGCGCTGGACATAGTTCAGGTGATCGGCGCGCGCGGCCCGGTAGACGTCGCCGTCGCCATCGGCGGGCGTGGAATTCATGTAGCGGAGCGCCGATGCCGAACCGCCGAGGTCGATGATGATGAAATCGGCCGCGGCGACGGTGGGCGAGATAAAGCTGAGGGCGTAGACCTCGATCGCCACCGCCGATGCCAGGGTCGCGGCACTGTAGAGGTTGGCCGAGCCCACCAGCGGCAGGACGAGGTAGGGGCCCGGGGACAGGCCGGTCTGGCACAGCGACTCGTTGAATTCCAGTTCCCGCCGCCGCAAGCCGAGCCTGGTGGCGACGTCGAACAGTCCGCCGATGCCGAGGGTGGAATTGACGGCGAAGCGTCCGGCCGACACCGCGGCGTAGCCGGGCGAGCCGACCAGCATGTTGTTGAGGACGAACTCGATTTCGGTGAGGTTGGAATAGGCGTTGCCGAGACCGACGACCACCGGCTGGGGCAGCCTCGGGCCGAGGGTGTCGACGGTGGGGTCGATGACCCACGTGACCACCGCCTGATTGAATGAAAACATGGCGCGGTTGAATGGTTCCAGCGGATCGTCGACGGCGGGTGCGGCGCCGGCGGCACCGGCGATCAGGCACCCCGCCAAGACAAGCAGCGCTGGAATCCGTGCTCGCGCCATCGATCGCGGTCCTCTCCTGGGCTATGGCCGGCGCAGCACCGCATAGGGTTTCGGGCTGATCGCCAAGTCTCCGGAGAAAGGATGGTAGAGCAGAAGTGCCACGTTCGTCACGATCATGATCGCCGCCGCCAGGAACGCGGCCGTCATCTGCATGAGGTTGAAATCGGCGAAACCGGACAAGTCAGTCTCCGGGCTTCAGGTCTCTATGCGGTTGAACCACTTGCGCGATCCGAGCCGGCGCCACAGGCGCTTGGCCTTTATGCCCTCTTCTTGCACCATGACTTTCACGCGCCGCTCCGCCTCGTCCTTTTCGACGGCGTCGTGCGTCAATTTCCTGTAAATCGCGACGGTGTCGAAAAAGTCGTCGCGGGTGATCACGCCCTTCTTGCTGATCTGTGTCAATAGGGCACGCAACAACTGTTCAGTTTGGCTTTGCAGCGCAAGACTTCTATTCTCGGCAACCCGGTAAAGCACACCCTTTGCTTCATCGAGGCCGATGCCGAAATCGCTGATTCCGGTCTTCAGGACTGCGAGTTCATTGTCATTTGAGATGTACTTGCCTTGTGTCGCGTGCAGCCTGATGTAGTCGGCAAAGCGGCGCGCCCTCGTTTGGCACTGGCAGTTCTCTCCTGAAGCACTTTCAGCCATGGAACTTCCGCAAGGGTAATCGATGGGACGGGACTGTAGCCCCTTCGATATATGAAAGGCAAGCCGGGCGGCGAAGTCGGCGGCGTCACCCGCCCTCGGTTCTCCCGGTCGCCCCGCCGCGGGGCGAACCGTCCCGCCGGGCCGGAACAATCCCCGCAGCCACAGAAGCGAAGGGCCGGGATTCCGCCGGGCCGCACCGAGAACTACCGACTATTGACCCCGGACCAATATATGTATAGGAAACTTCGGTCGCCTGAGCGATGTGCCGCGTGAGCATCGACCGCGACACTTGGTTTGGCAAGGGAAACGGCAACGGTCGGTAGTTTCGGGCCGGGAGGCATGTTTGGTGTTGTCTCGGCGCCTGATAGCGGCATTTGCGGATCCCCTCAATTCTCGCGTCGTCCTGCCCGTAATGCTGACCACCGTGCTGGCCACGGCGCTGTCTGCGTTTCTCATTTTAGGCAAGTTCGACCGCAGCGTGTCGGAATTCGAGCTTTCCCGCTACGCGTTCCTGCTGGGAAACATCCAGACCATTTTCGTGCGCGATCTCGACTGGGGGCTGGACCTCGACCAGCTCGCCGACGCGCAGGTGGTTTTGGAGCGCCAGGTGTCCAGTGGCCAAGGCGTCGTCGCCTTGATGCTTTTCGACGCCCGCGGCCATGTGCTGGCGCAAGCGGGGGAAAAGCGGTTCGCCCAGGTGCCCGAGCCGTGGATCACCCGCAACGGGACCGGAAGCGCCCGACCATGGACGGCGGAGGCGGACGGCAACCTGATCGTGGGCTTGCGCCTGTCGAACAATTTCGGCGAGACCGTCGGCGGGGTGGCGCTGGGGTATTCGCGGGCGCCGCACGCGGCCTTGCTGGCCCGCATGTCCGGCGACCTCACCGTCGCCGCGGCGGCGATCGCCGCCGGGGCGGTGTTGCTTTCGTTCCTGCTGGCCAGCCTGCTGCTGGCGCGCACCCGCAAGACATTGAACGATTTCAGGGAGGAGCTGTCCGCCGGTGAGGAATGCGCCGACGCGGACTCGATCGCCTTGCGTTTCCGGCAAACGGCCAGGTCGGCCCTCGACGATATCGACGCCGCCAATGCCGAGATTCTGCGCCTGGCCGAACAGGGGAAGCCCGATGCCGTTCGCCCGCTCCGTTGACCGCGCCAAGGCGGCGCTCACCCCGGTACGCTGGCTGTTCGGGTTGCCCCTGGCGCTGCTGTTGGCCGCCCAGCTTCTGCTGGCCGCCTATGCCTGGGGCGTGTTCAAGCGTGACATGTCGCCCGAATTGGACCGCAAGGCCAGCCTGGTCGCCGATACGGTGCGCGACAAGATCACCTATGCCCTGAACAACGGAGTGCCGTTCGACCACGTCGAAGGCGCCGAAGGCTTCTTCGCCAAAATCGTCCAGGACAACCCGGACCTGGCCTTCGTCGTCCTGACCGGCCCCGACGGCACCCCGATCCACGGGACGTCGGCGGGAGAACAGATGGCGCTGGTCCTGCGCGCCGATCTTTCCGACCTGGATGGCGAAGATCGGGTCGCGGTCACCTCGGAAGGCGGCTATACCGTGTCCCACGCCGCCATCCGGTTCGAGGGGCGGCTGGTCGGGGGACTTCACGTCGGCGTCAACCGCTCGTACCTCGACGCCAAGCTGGGCGAAATCCGCTTCGATCTCGCCACGGTGATGCTGACCTCGCTGCTGATCGCCTTCGAACTGTTGCTGTTCGTCACCACCGTCGGCCTTTCCGGGCCGCTGCGCATGGTATTCTCGCTGATCGGCGTGGTCGCCCAGGGCGATTTCCGTTACGCGGCCCGAGGGCCCTTCCGCGATGAGCTGGCCAATATCACCAGCCTCGTCAACAATGCGGTGGATTCCGTGAATGCCGCCTATCGCCGGCTCAAGCAAACGGCCGACGCCGTCCATTCCGGCGCTCGCCAGATGGCGGCGGATCGGGCCGACGCGGTGCTGGCGGCCGTGCGCGGCCGCTATCGGCTGCCCGAGAATGCCGAACCGCTGAGCTATCGCCGGCCCCGCCTGATCCACGTGCGCATTCTCACCTTCCTGTTCACCTTCGCCGAGATGCTGTCCCGCCCGTTCATGCCGATCTATGTCGGGGATGTGGCCCATCCCATAGCCGGCATTCCCACCCAGGTTCTGCTGGGGCTGCCGATCACCGTGTTCATGCTGGTGGGGGCGCTCGGCATGCCGGTCGCAGGGGCATGGATCGTCCGGCTGGGGCAACGCAACGCCTATGCGCTGGGGGCCATCCTCAGCGCGGTGGGGCTGGCGGGAACCGGGGCGGCGGTGTCGATGCCCGACCTGCTGCTATGGCGGATCCTTTCGGCGGGCGGCTACGCCTTGATGTTCATGGCCTGCCAGACGTATCTCATCGCCAATTCCGACGAATCCGACCGGGCCAAGAGCGCGGCGGTGTTCGTCGGCGCCCTGATGGTCGGCGAGATTTGCGCCCCCGGTATCGGCGGCATCCTGGCCGACCGCATCGGCTTCCGCCTGGTGTTCGCCCTGGGATCGGTCGTGTCGGTGGTTTCCGCCGTGCTGGCGTGGCGGATCATCTACGACGACCCCAGCCGCAGGAAGGCGCAACAAGCCGGCAAGCAGCCGACGCGGGCGTTCTCGCGCCTGTTGCGCAATGTCCGCTTCGTGGTGTTGATGGTCTTCGCCGGGATGCCGGCCAAGATCCTGCTGACCGGATTCCTGTACTTTCTGGTCCCTCTGTTTCTGACCGAACTGGGGTCGACCCAGTCGCAGATCGGGCGAATCGCCATGGTCTGGGGATTCGCGTCGGTGGTCCTGATGCCACTCGCCGCCAAACTGGCCGATCGCCATCACTGCTATGGCCTGATGGTCGGCGGCGGCGGGCTCGTGGCCGGCGCCGGGTTGGTTCCCGTCCTGTGGTGGCCCAATTCCGACCACGTTCTGCTGGGCGTGGCGGCGTTGGGGATCGGCCAGGCGTTCAGCATCGCGCCGCAATTGGCCTTGGTCACCAAGATTTGCGCCAAGGAGATCGAAGCCATCGGGACCCCGCCGGTGCTGGGACGCTACCGGCTGCTGGAGCGCACCGGATCGGCGATGGGGCCGTTCATCGCTAGCGCCCTGACCGTCAAGCTTGGCAGCGCCGGGGCGATCACCGCGCTGGGTCTGTTCGGCGCGGTCGCGGCGATCATCTTCTCGGTCGCGTATCTGGTGCTGGGCGTGGAACCGGGCCAGCGGCGCGGCGCGGTCGCCCCATGAGCGGCGCGGCCGGCATTTCGCGGCGGCACATACTGCGCCTGGCCGCCGCCGCCGCGGTCGCCGGAATGCCGGACCGGGCGGCGCGAGCGTCCTCCGCCGACGGTGGCGGCCGCAAACGCATCCTGATGATGCTCTGGCGCGGCGAGACGGCGGCCGAGACCGGGTTCCGCGCCTATCTCGAGTCCGCCGGGGTCGATTTCGAGCTGACCGTCCGCGACGCGAACCTCGATATCAGCCGTGTCGACGACTTCATCGCCGAGGCCCGCGCGACCCGCCCCGACCTGATCTATTCCTGGGGCACCGAGGTCACCCGCGCGGTCGTCGGCCCCTATTCCGCAATCGATCCGCGTCGTCACATCACCGACATCCCGGTGGTGTTCAGCACGGTGACCACGCCGGTGGGTTCGGGGATCGCGCCGAACATGGGGCCCACCGGCCGCAACGTCACCGGCGTCAGCCACGTGGCGCCGCTGGCGACACAATTGAAGGCGTTGCTGGCTTACCGGCCGGCACGGCGCATCGCCTGCATCGACAACCCAACCACCAACGTTTCCGCGGTCACCATGCGGGAATTGCGCGAGCTGTGCGTCCAGCAGGACATTGACCTGCACGTCGAGGCGTTTCCGCCCGATCGCAAAGGGGGAGCCGATGTCGCGGCGATCCCCAACATGCTGGCCGCCATCGCCCGGCGCGAGCCGCAATTCCTCTATCTCGGCACCGACAGCGTGATCGCCGCCAATCGCATCGCCATTACCGATATGGCCAGAAGTTTTCGCCTCCCCACCTTCGCCGCCACCGAAGTGCTGGTGCGGGAAGCCTCCGCCCTCTGCGGCCTGGTCGCCCCCTACGATTCGGTTGGAAGGCTGGCCGCATTCAAGGTGCTGCAGATCCTGCGCGACGGTATCCCCGCGGGGCGGATACCCATAGAAACCCTCAGCCGCTTCTCTTACCTCGTCAACATGCGGATCGCACACGAACTCGGCGTCTATCCGCCCCTGGCGGTGCTTGATTACGCCGAAATTCTTCGGTGACCCGGACACGCAATCCCGGCGCTGCCGCAGCTTGTCGCGAAATTTTTTGTTACGCTTCGTCTTTTTTTGCGTAACCGCCACAGCCCCACCCTCATCGTCAGAAACACCTTGAATTTCAACGCATGCAACAACCACCGGGCGTGGTTGTTTGGGCATCGTGTCGGCATTCGCACGCCGTCGCCCCCGCATGTTCGCATGGTTCTATGGCTGTCGGCGCGTGTTCTGTCGTGAACCCTATTGACAAGGTTCTGAACGTACCCCAGGTTCTCCGCGCCGCCATTCGCCGTGCGGTACGCAACCATCGGAGACGATCATGCAGGGCGCCATCATTCCCCTCCCGCCCGAGTGGCGGGCCCAGAACCAGCCGCAGGACCCGCTGGTCCAGCGCATCCAGGCCAATCGCGACCGTTCCAACGGCCTCGACGCCCTCACCAACGAGTTCCTGCCCAGGCTACGGGAAGCCTCCGACCTGTTGCGATCGAAGCGCGGACAGTTGCTGGACAAGGATCTGAAACAGGCTTTCGCCGCCATCGACAGGCTGCGGATCAAGGTCCGCGATGCGCTTCCGACCCAGGAGGCGCGCGACTGGTTCGACAGGCTTGCGAACAATTCCGTCGCCATCGAGTCAAACGCCATGAGCCGCCACGTCACCCACGAATCGTGGAAGTGGCGGGCGCGGGTCAGCGAAGATCTGCTGAAGTCCCGCATCAATGAGGCCGAGCGCTTCCCCGAAGACGACATCCGCTGCCGCGAGGCCTTGCTGGACGGCATCGCCGAGATCGATGCCCACGCCCTATGCCATCACCATGACGACAAGCGCACCGCCGCGCGGACCCGGCGCTTCAGGTCCGACTTCGCGATCGGGCGGCTGAAGGGTCTGGCGGCGATCGATCCCGCCAAGGCGAGCGCATTCTTCGCCACCGCCAAGGACGACGTCGCCCCGGAAAAGCGCGCCGGCATCGCGGCGCTTCTGGCCCGGGCGCTCGACGACGTGTTCGCCCGCGAGGCCGCCGCCGCCATCGTGTCGGGCCGGCCGCCCGAGGGTTGCGGCCTGACGCCGATCCACCCCGTGCTGCCCGACCCGCTGTACCACCTGCCAGGCTGGCTGGCCCAGGCCGATCGGGTGGCGGCCGGCCATCGCGCCGGCGATCGGAGCTTGCGCATCGCGCTCCGCGCCGAGGTGCTCGGCCATGTCGCCGACCGGCGCGGCGAACTCGGCCGCAAGGCGCGCGGCAACCGCAACCGCTTGCTCGGCGCCGTGCTCGACGGCTGCCCCGATCCCGCCTGCCACGCCAATTCCGACGTCCGCCACGCCTGGACCGCCGCGCCCCAGCCGTTGCGCAACCGCCTCAACGACCTGGCCGCCGGCACTGCCGCGGGCCTGCGGCCCGGGCTGCCGACGCTGGCGGTGCGCTTGCACCACCGGCTGCGGGGAATGCGCCGGGCGATGCCGGCCCATTTCGTCCGGCTCGACCTGTCGGACACCGCCCTCGACCCGCTGCCGCCGGCCTACCGCCGCCACTGGACCCAGTCCCAGGCGGCGGTCGACGCCGAGGGGACCGATGCCGCGAAGGCCCTGCGCCTGCTCGGCTGGCTGGAACAACTCGGCTCGCGCCGTTCCGCGACCGCCCTCGACCCCAACACCAAGGAGTGGATCTGATGCTCCCCGACACTGAAGACTTCGCCACCACGGACCCGCAGCCGGCCGCGCCGCCCGTGGACGCCGACCCGCAGGCCCCGCCGCCGGGCGGCGGCACCGGGGATCCCGGCGTCTCCGACCCGGCCAGCGAACCCGCCGACGGCGGTTTCGGCGGCGGGGCGGGCCGGCGCAAACCCGGGCCGGTCGATCTCGCGCCCTTCCTCACCGGCGACGCCCCGTTCGATTTCGGCCCGCCCAAGTGGGACCAGCACGATTTCACCCCGGGCATGTGGAGCGACGACCCCGACGTCGTCCACATGTCGGATTTCACCCCCGGCGAACAGCGGCGCTTCCAGTTCCTCGGGCATTTCGAGCAGTTGGCCGGCGACCACGAGGACCGGGTGGGCCGTCCGGCGACGCCGGAGGAACTGGGCGGCTTCGCCGACATCGCCAAGGCCAACGCCATCGACGCCCTGCCGTTCACCGACGAGGAACTGGCGACGATGAACGGCGGCAGCGACGGGGATGCGCCGGCGAAGGGAACTTCGGGATTGCGGACGCTGTCCGATGCCGCTCCCGCACCGGCCGACGACGCCGCCACCACGCAGGTCGCGGCGGCGCCCACCGACGCCTCACCACCGCAGGCGCCCGCCGAAGGCACCGCGGCGCCCGCGGCGGCGGCACCGGAATCCACGCCGCCGGCCCAGCCCCCGCAGACGAGCGCGGATGGCGCGCCCGGAGCCGTGACCAATTCCGCCCCGCAGCAACCCGGCGAGGCCGAGCAGAAGGCGAAGAATGACGGCGGCGTCCTCGACTGGCTCAAGGGACTGTTCGGCATCTCCAGCGCCGAGGCGGCCGAGACCACCAAGGCGCCGACGCCCGAAAAACCCGACTTGGAGACGCTGGCCAAGCCGGAGGAGGTGCCGCAGCGGGAATGGGACGACTTCAAGGCGGCCCTGCGAAAGCGGACGGATCTGAATGATCACGAGCGCTACGCGTTTCTCAGCACCTTCGGCTATGAGGGCGGCACCAAGCTGGATCGCAAAGGCGGGGGTGACGGAAACCCTTCGTCCGCCGGCATAGCTCAAGACACGCTCAGAAGGATTGCCAACAAGATTGGTGTGAAAGAAGGCACCGATACCGCCGACCTCACCATGGATCAGCGCGTCGCCGCCTACAAGTACTTCGCGGACGAGGCCCTGAAGACCAATTTTGACCGCCGCCCCAGCGGCGTGCGGCTTGACGCCTTCGGCGACCCCAAGGCGGCGGCGCAGTTCTTCGACACGATCTTTCAGACCTCGCCCGACTCGCGCGCGGACATCGTCCAGAAAGGCATCAACGCCACCATCGCGGCCATCCCCGAGGCCGAGCGAGTCAGGCTGGGTCTGGCGCCGGTCACGGTCGACAAGGACAAAGGCATCGACGGGAACATCGGCGCCGAGACGCGGGCGATGATGCTCAAGCTGGCTCAGGGCGGCTATTCGACCCAACTGCGCGCCAACGTCGGCATCCGGCGGGACGCCCTTTATCCAGGTGGCGCCACCGGCAACAACAAGGCGAGAAACGACGCCACCCGCTGATCACGGCTGCGGCAGGGGAAACCGCATCACCGCCGGCCCGTCGATGGTGATGATGTGGTTTCCGTCGGCCGTCAGCCGGGGAAAATCACCTTTGAGCGGGCGGGGCGTCAGCACCTCCGCATGGCCGGCGGCATCGACCCGTACCAGCCGGCTTTGGTGAGGTAAGAGGGGACTGACCGCGACAATGACGGAATTACCGGCAGGACGGACATCTAACCGGCCACCTTCCCCGTCGGGCCACAACTCGCGGAAGCGGTAAGTGGCGCGCGAAATCTCTTTGAGCCCGTCGTACTCGGTGACGTTGAAACTATGGAAATCGATGGCGGGGTCGAGGAAAGTGGTGGGTTCGCTCACCGTCAGTATCCGCCCGTCCGGCTTCGGCACCAGGGCGATGACGTTCCAGCCATGGGGAAGGGGCAAGCGCCCAACCTCCTCCCCATCGGCAGTCAGCCGTACCAGCCATTGGCGCCCCTCGGGGTCGCTGCCCACCTTCCCGGTGCCCGACGGCCAGTGCCGCAGAGCGAAGGTGACGTAGGCGATCACCCCGCCGTCCGACAGCGCGGCAACCTCGCAGGCCTCGAAATCCCAGCCGGGGGTGGGATCAAGCCAGCGCCAGACCATGCTGCCATCGGCAGCAAGGCGTACCACCACCGCAGGCTGACGGACCAGAGCGGCGCCGAAATTGGTTTGCGTCCCCCCCACGACCAGCCCGCCGTCCGGCATCACTGCGATAGCGTCGCCGGCGAGGGACAGGGGCGGTTTCCACACGCCGGTTTCCCTGGTGATGGTGCCGGTCTGCGACACCCATTCAATCTTCCTACCATCGTCGGTGACGATTGCACCGCCATCGGCCAAAGGATGGATGCGGGCACCCCACCTGGGCAGAAAGTGGAACGGTTCGGTAGCGACCACTGGAGCCCCATCGGCGCCGATCCGGAACAGGACTGCCAGATAATCCTCGTCATCGCCATCGTCCACCTCGGCCACCGCCAATATGCCGCCGTCCGCCAGCGGCTCGACGGCGCGCAAAAGGTCGTATTCCTTCTCCCCCGGTGCAAAGGGATAGCGCCAGATCTGTGTCCCCTCGACCGGCTGCGCCATCGCCGACGTTCCCGCCAGCCATGCCACCAGCATCAACACCCACACGACCGCGCGCGCCATCCCCGCCCCCTTGGTCAAGTCCCGCGCATCATAAGGCGCGCGCGTTTGGTCGAGCAAGAACATCCCTTGCGCGCACCACCGGCTGCGGGGAATGCGCCGGGCGATGCCGGCGCAAAACGAGAGGCGGACTTTTGGGCACCACTCTGGTACAACAACAAGTAATGGCAAAGCGTGCAGTCATTGGCGTGGCGGTAGTCATCGGCCTGCTCGGGCTGATGTCCATCGCGTGGCCGAGTGACGACGTCGATCGGTTCCGTCTGGTGGGACGTCGCTTCGCCATCCCACACCGCTACATGGTGCCGGGGTTCGATCATCCGGCCTGGGTCAGGGCATTGCCGCGCACCGAAAAGGAGGATCGTGAGGTGCTGGTCACCGTGCCAGCGGGTGAACTGGCAGCGAAGATCCCCGGATATCGCCAGATGGAAGGGCAGTATCATGCCCATGCCCGCATCCGTCTTGAGGTGATGCCGACAGCGCGCGTTCGCCTCGACCCCGCTCGCATGTTCTCAGACATGTGGAAAGCTACGGGCAGATTCGTCGAACGGCGGGTCGAGGCGGACCCACTGCCAGGGTTATTCCGCGTCTATGGCCAGTACGATTATCCTGAGGCCTGGGACGCCATGCGGGTATCCCCGGAAACCGATCCCATGCCTACCGAAGTATTGCCGACCTGGGTCGCTCGTTGCCGGGATTATTGGACACCGATCACGCCGGAAGGTCACCTAACGAGCTGCGATTCAATGCTGCAGATCGGCGATGTGCGCGTTCATTTTGAGATTACATACCAGAACATGGGTCACATCGACCAAATCAAGGATGTCCTCGCGACTGTGGTGAGCGACTGGCTGGTGGATGGCGTCACCGGGCAGATCGTCAATTAGCAACTCGACTATCTTGCCTGGCTCCATCAACAAGGCCAGGATTGACGCGACCCGATGATCATCGGGCCGGCGCGTGGAAGCGCACCACGGCCGGCCCATCGATCGCGACAATATGGTTTCCGTCTTCATCCAGGCGGGGGCGGAAACCTCGAATCGGCCTCGGGGTCAGGACTTCCGACATCCCATGCGCGTCCACGCGCGCAAGCCAGCTTTGGCGCGACTGCCGGACGGCGCCCGGATACACCTGCGCCCCGGGAAAGCTGAGCGAAATGAGAACGTCATCCCCGCGCGCCTGTACATGAAACTTGCCGAAGTTCGGCAGCAATCGCGCCAGATGCCATTCTGTGGGGTCATCCGTCCTTACATGCGGCATGTCAGGCAATTCCGGCCACAATAGCGTCAGGTCATAGCTGGCTCGTGCCACTTCCGCGAGCCCGTCATACTCGACGACGGTGATGATGCCTATGTTGTCCTCATGCCTGTAGACCGCGATCACGTGTCCATCGGACCTGGGGGCGAGCGCGACTGCGTTCCATTCGCGCCGCAGCCCAATGCGCGCCAGTTCCTCGCCCTCTTCACTCAATTGCACGAGCCAGTGGCGGCCTTGGGGATCGCGCCACGGCTGCAAGCTGCCCGGCCATCCATGTTCGTATCCGGACGTGACGTAGACGATCATCCTACCGTCCCGCAATAGCGCGATCTGCCGTGTTTCAAAATCCCAGTCGGGATTTGGGTCGCGCCAACGCCAGGACACCACACCACTAAAGTCGAACTTCACCACCACTGCCGCATGTGAACGGTTATCCAGCCCTACATCGGCGCCGCCGACCACCAAACCGCCGTCACGGGACACCGCAATGGCACCGCCCTTCAGAAGCAGCGGTCGCTCAGCCAAGTCGGGCGCTTGAACGATGCCGAACGTCGAGGAAATGCGAAAGATCTTGCTCCAGTCGTCGGCGAAAATGACGCTGCCATCGGCTTGCGGCAGAACCCGGGATCGTTCGCTGGGGAGGCAATGGAAGGGCGTGGTCGCATCGACCTTGCCATCATTGCCAATGCGGAAGAGAACCGCCTGATCTTCGGCGGTCTCACCTAACGCGAGTATCCGTCCGTCCAGGAGGGGCTCCGCCAGGTAGAGCAAGTCGTACTCGTTTTGCCCCGGTGCAAAGGGATAGCGCCAGATCGGTGTTCCCTCGACCGGCTGCGCCATCGCCGACGTCCCCGCCAGCCATGCCACCAGCATCAACACCCACACGACCGCGCGCGCCATCCCCGCCCCCTTGGTCAAGTCCCGCGCATCATAAGGCGCGCGCGTTTTGTCGAGCAAGAACATCCCTTGCGCGCACCACCGGCTGCGGGGAATGCGCCGGGCGATGTCTCCGCGGCCGAGCGAGCCAGGCTGGGTCTGGCGCCGGTCACAGTCGACAAGGACAAAGGCATCCACGGGAACATCGGCGCCGAGACGCGGGCGATGATGCTCAAGCTGGCTCAGGGCGGCTATTCGACCCAACTGCGCGCCAACGTCGCCACCCAGCGCGAGGCCCACATCGACGGCGGCGCCAGCGGCAACAATCTAGAAAGGATCAATGCCACCCGCTGATCAAGGCTGCGGCCACGGAAACCGCATCACCGCCCGCCCATCGTTGGTGATGATGTGGTTTCCGTCGGCCGTCAGCCGGGGAAAATCACCTTCGAGCGGGCGGGGCGTCAGCACCTCCGCATGGCCGGCGGCATCGACCCGTACCAGGCCACCTTGGTAGGGGATGTTACAACTGGTGGCGATGATGACGGAATCTCCAGCCGGACGGGCATCGAGCCCGCCGCATTTCTCGTCGGGCCACAACTCGCGGAAGCGGTACGTGGCGCGCGAAATCTCTTTGATCCCGTCGTACTCGGTGACGTTGAAACTATGGAAATCGATGGCGGGGTCTTGGGAAGTGGTGGGTTCGCTCACCGTCAGTATCCGCCCGTCCGTCTTCGGCACCAGGGCGATGACATCCAGGCTATGGGGAAGGGGCAGGCGCCCGATCTCCTCGCCGCTAGCGGACAGGCGTACCAGCCATTGGCGCCCCTCGGGGTCGCTGCCCACCTTCCCGGTGCCCGACGGCCAGTGCCGCAGAGCGAAGGTGACGTAGGCGATCACCCCGCCGTCCGGCATGGCGGCAACCTCGCAGGCCTCGAAATCCCAGCCGGGGGTGGGATCAAGCCAGCGCCAGACCATGCGGCCATCGGCAGCAAGGCGCACCACCACCGCAGGCTGACGGACCAGAGCGGCGCCGAAATTGGTTTGCGTCCCCCCCACGACCAGCCCGCCGTCCGGCATCACTGCGATAGCGTCGCCGGCGAGGGACAAGGGCGGTTTCCACACGCCGGTTTCCCTGGTGATGGTGCCGGTCTGCGACACCCATTCAATCTTCCTGCCATCGTCGGTGACGATTGCACCGCCATCGGTCAAAGGATGGATGCGGGCACCCAACCTGGGCAGAAAGTGGAACGGTTCGGTAGCGACGGCGTGGCCATCGGCGCCGATCCGGAACAGGGCTGCCAGATTGTCCTCGTCATCGGCCTCGTCCACCTCGGCCACCGCCAATATGCCGCCGTCCGCCAGCGGCTCGACGGCGCGCAAAAGGTCGTATTCCTTCTCCCCCGGCGCAAAGGGATAGCGCCAGATCGGTGTTCCCTCGACCGGCTGCGCCATCGCCGACGTCCCCGCCAGCCATGCCACCAGCGTCAACACCCACACGACCGCGCGCGCCATCCCCGCCCCCCAAAGTCAAGTCCGGCGCATCATAAGACGCGCGCGTTTGGTCGAGCAAGAACATCCCTTGCGCGCACCACCGGCTGCGGGGAATGCGCCGGGCGATGATCGCCGGCCATGTCGCCGAAACGCGTTGCGCCCTCGGCCGCCGGGCGCGGGCCAACCGCAACCGCCTGCTCGACCTGATGCAGGCCCGGCGCCGCGGCATCACCGTGCCGCACACGTGCGCCAGCCAGGGCGCCATGGATGGCCTGTTCGGAGTGCGCATCAGCGCGCCCGAGGCGTTCCGGCGCATCGATCTCGCCCACCCCCGCTTCGATGCCATCCCCGCCACCCTGCGGGCGGAGATGGTGCGGCTTCAGGAAAACCACGATCTGGGCCGGGCCGATCACACGGTGTCGCTCGACCTGTGCCGCCGGATGGAGCGCATCCATCCCCGCCGCCCCTGTCCGAGGACGAGGCGCACAACTGGATTCCGGGCATGTGGCCGGACGATCCCGAGAAGCTGACGCCCGACGACTTCACCGACGACCAGATGCGCCGTTTCCAGTTCCACGGCGCCTTCACCCGCCTGGCCGACGCCCACGAGCGCAAGATGGGCCGCGAATGCACCGACGACGAGTTGGGGCGATTCTGCGACATCGCCAACGACAACGCCCTGCAGAGCTATCCGCTGAAGGAGGCGGAGGTTTCCGCTACGATCCCATCGGCCGCGGAAAGCCCGGATGACGAGGACGGAAGCGTCCCGTCGATGCCTCCTGCCGGCGCCACGCCGTTCATGCCGCCGCCGAATCCGACCAGCCCGCCCATCCCTACTTCATATGCGACACCTGGATGGCCGCCGGGCCGGCGATGACCAGGAACAGCACCGGCAGGAAGAAGATGATCATCGGCACGGTCAGCTTGGCCGGCAGCGACGCCGCCTTCTTCTCCGCCACCGCCATGCGCGCCTCGCGGTTCTCCAGGGCCAGAACCCGCAATGCCTGGGCAACCGGAGTGCCGTATTTCTCGGCCTGGACCAGGGCGGTGGACAGCGACTTGATCTGCGGCAGGCCGGTGCGTTCGGCCAGGTTGTCCCACGCCTGCCGCCGTTCACCCAGGAACGCCAGTTCGGCGGCGGTCAGGCCGATCTCCTCGGCCATCTCGGGGAAATTGGTTCCAACCTCCTCGGTGACCCGCAGCAGCGCGGTTTCCACCGACAGGCCGGCCTCGACGCAGATCAGCATCAGGTCGAGGGTATCGGGAAAGGCCCGCGCCAGCGCCTGCTGACGCTTCTGCACCGCGTTGGACAGCAACAGCTGCGGCAGGTAAATCCCCAGCGCCAGCCCGCCGACGACCACCATCGTCTTGATGAAGGTGGTCTTGTGGGCCAGCACCGAGGTCGCGTAGAGCAGCGAGAACCCCAGCAGCACGATCGGCGACGCCACCCGCGAGAAGGTGTAGGTGACGGTGGCCGAGTTCTGCCGCCATCCCGCCTGCGCCAGCTTGCGCTTCAGCTGCTTGGCCTCCAGCACGTCCTGCAGCTTGAGGCGCGACAGCACCGCCCGCATGACGCCGACATGGCGCTTCGGCTGGAAGCGCCGCCCCGTCTTCAACGCCGCCCGCTGGCGGGCCGACAGTTCCTGCCGCCGCGCCTGCACCGCCTTCAGCCGGCTGGCGAACTGGTCGCGGCGCAGCAGCGGAACGCCGATGGCCAGGATGGCGGCGAACGCCGCGACGGCGGCGATCAGGGTGGCCAGCGTGGTGACGTCCATGAGCGCCTCCCGCCGTCAGATGTCGAAGTTGATCATTTGGCGCATGACCAGGGTGCCGACCGACATCACCGACACGCCGATGCCGACCAGCAGGTGGCCGGTGGCGGTGGTGAACAGCAGGCCGATATATTCCGGCGCCACCACCGCCAGCAGGGTGGAAACCACCACCGGCAGCGAGCCGATGATCATCGCCGACGCCCGCGCCTCGCTGGCATAGGCCTGGATCTTGTCGCGCATGCGCTTGCGCGACCGCAGCACCTCGGACAGCTTGGCCAGGGTCTCGGCCAGGTTGCCGCCGGTCTGCTGCTGGATGGTCAGCACGATGGCGAAGAACCGCAGTTCGGCGGTGGGCGTGCGCTCGACCGCCCGCTCCAGCGAGTCGGCCAGGGTCAGGCCGAGTTTCTGCGCCTCGGCGATCAGGCGGAACTCGGCGCCCAGGGGATCGGGCATTTCGTGGCCGATGATGTTGATGCACTCGCCCAGCGGCAGGCCCGAGCGGATGCCCCGCACGATCACGTCGAGGGCGTCGGCGAACAACCGGGTGAACTTGCCGACACGGCGCCTGGCCTTGAACGACACCACCATCTTGGGCAAGCCGATGCCGATGATCGCGGCGGCCAGCGGGATGCCGATCCGCGGCAGCGAGGTCAGCGCGTACAGGCTCCCCGACAGCAGCGCCAGCACGGCGTTGGCCGCCAGGTAATGGGTGACCTCGACATGCAGCCCGGCCTGCATCAGCTGTTCGCGCAGCACCGAACTGCGCTTCTTGGTGCGGCTGTCGTCGACCTGCTTGAGGCGGCTTTGGATGGCCCGGCGCTTGATGGCGGCGCCGACGCGAACCTGCTTGGACTTGACCACCGCCCCGGTGCCCAGCACCTGGGCCATCCGCCGCTTGAGCCTGGCCCGGGGTCCCTGCAGCACCGCCCACAGCCCCCAGCCGAACAGGGCCAGCAGCAGGAACAGCACCAGCACGAACAGCAGGACGCCGGTGGGCAGGCGGGCGAGGGCGTCAGCCATGGGCGGCCGCCAGGGCGTCGGCCAGCTGGCGCTCCAGGCCGAAATAGCGGGCGCGGTCCCAGAACGACGGGCGGATGCCGGTGGCGCGGTGGCGCCCGATGACGCGGCCGGCGGAATCCTCGCCGGTGAATTCGTACACGAACAGATCCTGGAGGGTGATGACGTCGCCCTCCATCCCCACCACCTCGGTGATGTGGGTGATCTTGCGGCTGCCGTCCCTGAGGCGCGAGGCCTGGATGATGACGTTGACGGCCGCGGCGATCTGTTCCCGCACCGCCTTGGCCGGCAGGTTGTAGCCGCCCATCGCCACCATGTTCTCGACGCGCGACAGGGCGTCGCGCGGGGTGTTGGCGTGGATGGTCCCCATCGAGCCGTCGTGACCGGTGTTCATCGCCTGCAGCAGGTCGAAGGCCTCGGGGCCGCGGACCTCGCCGACGATGATGCGCTCGGGGCGCATGCGCAGGCAGTTGCGCACCAGGTCGCGCATGGTGACCGAGCCGGCGCCCTCCAGGTTGGGCGGGCGGGTCTCCAGGCGCACCACGTGCGGCTGCTGCAACTGCAGTTCGGCGGCGTCCTCGCAGGTGATGACGCGCTCGCCCGGATCGATGAACTGGGTCATGCAATTGAGCAGCGTGGTCTTGCCCGACCCGGTGCCGCCCGAGATCAGGATGTTGATGCGGCATGCCCCGATCACCTCGAGCACCTTGGCGCCCGGCTGCGAGATCGAACCGAACTCGGCCAGCTTGTCCAGGGTCAGCTTCTCCCGCTTGAACTTGCGGATGGTCAGCGACGGCCCGTCGAGCGACAGCGGCGGCCCGATGACGTTGACGCGCGAGCCGTCGGCCAGGCGGGCGTCGCAGATCGGACTGGCCTCGTCGACGCGGCGCCCCACCGCCGAGACGATGCGCTGGCAAATATTCATCAGCTGGGCATTGTCGCGGAACTTGATGTCGGTGAGGATGATCTTGCCGTTGGTCTCGATGTAGACCTTGCCGGCGCCGTTGACCATGATGTCGGCGATGTCGTCGCGGGCGATCAGCGGCTCCAGCGGACCCAGGCCGAGGACGTCGTTGCAGATGTCGGCGATCACCACCTGCTGCTCGGTCGCCGACAGCACCAGGCTTCGCATGCTGATGATCTCGGAGACGATGTCCGAGATTTCTTCCCGCACCTGGGCGCTTTCCAGCTTGGCCAGTTCGGTGGGATCGACGGAATCGATCAGGTCGTTGAAGATCTGCACCTTGATATCGGACAGGCGCTCATCGAGGTTGGAGGCCTTCGACGACAGCAGCGCCGCCAGGGGCGAGGATTCGCCCCCGGCCGCCGGTTGCGCCGCAGGCACCGCCGGCTTGGCGGCCGGTGTGGCGGCGGGAGGGGCGCTGCGACGGCCGAACATGTCAGGTCACCTCCCCCATCTCATTTGCCGCGCTTGCCCAGCAGGCTGGCCAGCAGCGACGGCTTCGCCTTGGCGCCCTTCTTGGCGGTGGGCGTCTTGCCCGCCACCTGGAGGGCGAAGCCCTTGAGCAGTTCGACCGCCTTGTGCGCCTTGTTCTCGTCGCCCAGCATGCGGCCGTTGTTGCCGGCCTGGCCGAACAACTGGGGCTCGTAGGGCATCAGCAGCGCCGGCACCATGTTCAGCGTCTCCTCGAAGTCCTTGGGCGCCAACTGGGTCCGCCGCGCCGCCTCGAAGCGGTTGAGCACCAGGCGAATCTCGGTCCCCTCGCGGCGCTTGCCGGCCAGGGCCTCCAGCAGGGTGTTGGTGTCGCGCAGGCAGACCAGGTCGGCGGTCGACACCACGATCAGCTCGTCGGCGATGGACAGCAGGTGCTCGGTCCACGGCACCCACATGTGCGGCAGGTCCGCCACCACCACCGGAGCCATGCGGCCGACCAGGTCGAGCAGCTTGTCCAGCGCCTCGACGTCGACCGGGATGGCGGTGCGGGGGTCGCCGTTGGACGCCAGCACCGACAGGCAATCGTCGTAATTGACCAGGAAACGCTCCATCAGCGTCTGGTCGAGCCGTTCGGGATCGGCCAGGCAATCGGTCACCGTCTGCTTGCCGTCGACGTTGAAGGCCATCGACGAGGTGCCGAAGCAGACGTCGAGGTCGACGTAGATCACCTCCTCGTCGAGGGCGTGGCCGATGCACCAGGCCAGGTTCTGCGCCAGGGTCGAGGCGCCGACGCCGCCGCGCGCGCCCCACACCGCCACCAGCTTGCCGCGCGCCGCCGCATTGGGGTCCTCGAAGATGGCGGCGATGGCGGCGGTGATCTGGCCGGCGGTCACCGGCCGCAGCAGGTACTCGCTGACGCCCTGGGACAGCAGCGTGCGGTAGAGGGTGATATCGTTGAGATTGCCGATCACCACCACCCGGGTGCCGGGTTCGCAGACCTCGGCCAGCTGTTCCAGCCGGGTCATCATGGCGGCGTCGTCCGCGTCTTCCTCGACGATGACCAGCTGCGGCGTCGGGGTGTCGGCGTAATGGACCGCCGCGGCGGCCAGGCCGCCGGCCAGGACGTTGACCTTGGACTTGGCGAACAGGCGGTCGTCGCGCACCGCCTGCAGCGCCGCCGCGACCTCGGGCGTCAGGGTGAAGGCGTCGATGGAGACCCGGTAGATCAAGTCCCGCCTCCCGTCACTTGCCGAGGCCGGACATGGTCGACCCGGAGGTGTCCTCCTTGACCGACCCGGTGGAGGCGCCCTTGCGGTACTTCTCCAGGATGTCGGTGGACCGGTTGGCGTCGCGCCCGCCGGCATCGCGGGCCCGCGCCAGGTCGGCCGGATCCTGAACCATCTGGCCGATGTTGCGCTGGGTGGCGCAACCGAAATTGGAGGTCGTGCGGTTGCTCCAGTCCGCGGTCGGCTGCCACTTGAAATCGCCGCAGGCGGGCAGCTCGGCGACCCATACCGGCACCTCGACCAGGGCGGAGCCGGGCTGTTGGGCGCTGCCCACCGCCAGCTTCACCACCACCTTGCCCGGCGGCAGGTCGAGCCCCTGGGCGACCATGTCGCCGAACGCCTTGGCCGCCGCCTTGGCCTCGTCGGTGTCGTCGCTGGCCACCGTCACCGACGCCGGACCGGCGCCGCGGCGCAGATGTTCGCGGCCGAGTTCGGCCAGGGCGGCGGCATCGGCGGTGGGCAGGGCGCTGCCGGCTTCGGGGCGGGCGACGACGGCGACGGCGGTGCGGCTGGTCGTCGCGGTCGGGAAATGCTGGCGGTAGTCGTGCTCGGCCATGTCGGCGCAGGCGGTGAGGAGGACGGCGGCGAGCGGCAGGCAGACCAGGCGGCGCATGGTGGCGGGTCCTCCCTATTGCACGATGTAGCCGAGGGGGCCCTGGAGCTGGGCCGGGACCGGCGGCGGCTCGCGCGAGACGGCGTAGGTGTCCTGCAAACGGCCGAGCAGGAAGCGGTCGATGTCCGAGCTCGGGGCGAAGCCGTCGGTGGGCAGCGACATCTTGCCGGCATCGACCGGTTGGACCATGTAGGCCGAGACCACCACCACCAGTTCGGATTCATTGTGCTGGAACGAGTTGGAGCGGAACAGCGCGCCCAGGATCGGCACGTCCATCAGCCCCGGCATGCCGGCAACCGTCGAGGTGATGTCGTTCTGCAACAGCCCGGCGATCATCACCGATCCCCCCGAAGGCATCTCGACCACGCTGCCGGCCCGCCGCACCTTCAGGCCGGGGACCGAGGTGGTCTGGGTCACCGCCACCTGCAGGCTCTTGTCGACCGAACTCACCTCGGTCTGCATCTTCAAACTGATGCGCCCGCCGTCGAGGACGATGGGGGTGAACGACAGGCCGACGCCGAACTGCTTGAACGCCACCGACAGCGAGCCGTTGGAGGCCGACACCGGGATGGGGAACTCGCCGCCCGCCAGCATGGTGGCGGTCTCGCCCGACACCGCGGTCAGGGTCGGCTCATCCAGCGTCTTCAACAGGCCCTGCTGCTCCAGCAGGGTGAAGCTGCTGGCCAGGGCGCCGATACCGGCGACGCTCATGGTGGCGTATGGGGCCGCGGAGGTCAGCACCAGGTCGCTCGACGCGGTGGTCGGCACGTTGGCGGTCACCGTGTTGTTCAGCACCTGGGTCGACGTCGCCGTCTGGTTGCCCGCCCCCGCCGATTGCAGGATGGTGTGGTTGCCCAGGCGCTGCGCCCCCGACAGGGTGGTGGTCAGGCCGAGTTCCTTGAGAGCGCTCTTCTGCATTTCGGCGACCTTGACGTGCAGCAGGACCTGCTGCTCGTTGGCCACCTTGAGCAGGTTGACGACGTTGCCTTCCTCCTTGACGAAGCGGCGCGCCATCGACCGCGCGGTGGAAGCGGCGACGTCGCTCCGGACCGCGCCCGACAGGAAGATGCTGTCCCCCACCGCGGCGACCTGAAGTCCGCTCTCGTCGGGCAGCAATTGGCGCAGCACGTCCTTGAGCGCGTCCGAATCGATGTGGACGTCGATTTCCAGGCGCCCGATGGTGCGGCCGGCGCGGTCGCGGAAATAGATGTTGGTCTGGCCGGGGCCGCGGCCGACCACGAACACCAGGGTGGGCGAGCGCACCACCACGTCGGCGATGTCGGGGCTGCCGACGATGATGTCGCGCGCCTCGGCCGGCAGATTGAGTTCCACCGACTTGTTGACCGCCAGGCGCATCGGTTCGCCCAGCGTCGGCGTTCCGCCCTTCAGGCTCACCGCGTCCCCGTGCACCGCATGCGCCGCCGGCTGCGGCGCGCCGAGGACCACCACCTTGGCCTGGGGCGCGGAGATGGGCAGCGGCGGTTCGGTCGCCGGCCCCTGGGCGGCGGCGGGCGATGCCGCCAGGGCGGTCAACAGCAGGCAGAGAAAAAGGCGGGCGCGGCGGATCATGTCAGTAGGTCTTGCTCGTTATATCGCCGCCGCGGTTGATCTTCACCGGATGCCCCCTGGGCGCCGCCGGCGCGGCCGCCGGGGCGTCGGGCTGGAAGGCGCCGCTGTGGATGGCGAACAAGGCCTTGCTGGCCTCGGTGTCGGCGGTGAACGGCAGCTTGTCGGCCTTGTCGTCCTGGTCCGCCCCCTCGGCTTTGGCGATGCCGCGCAGGACCAGCGACAACTGGCCGATCAAGGCGGCGGTGGTGAGGATTTCCGCCTGCTTGGGCGTTACCTCGACGGTGGCGGTCTTGCCCTGCATGGCGGGGCTCTCGTGGCCGCGGACGATCTGCTGGTCGATGGCCAGGACGCGGACGTCCTTCAGCACCGTCTCCGAGGCGTAGTGGACGATCGGGCCGTTGGCCGTGCTTTCGCTTTTGGCGATGTCGGCGGCGAGCATGATGTCGACCCGGTCGCCGGGGGTGACGAAGCCGGACACCGCGCTGGGATTGGAGATGGCGATGCTGACCGCGCGCATGCCCGGCGCCAGCAGCCCGGCCATCAGCCCCGACGAATCCTGCTTGAACACCGCCGCCTGGGTCAACGCCTCGCCTTCCGCCAACGGCACCCGGACCACCGAGCCGCTGAACCTGGCGGCCGGATCGTCGGTCGGGGTCTTGACGCTGACCAGGGGATTGACCGCCGCGGGCGCCCACTTGTCATAGCGCAGGTCGCCGCCCTGGAGCACCGTGCCCATGGCGACCGGACGCGCCGCCACCAGCACCTCGGCCACGTCCACCGGCGCCGTCGGCGCCGGCTCGAGCCAACGCTTGGCGAGAAACGCGGTCAGCACCGCCGTCACCAGCCCGATGACCATCAAGATGAGCACGATCGGTCGCATCAGGCGCCCCAATCCCCTATATCAAGTGGCCAGTATTCGCCGCCCCATACCCAGTATGGTGGAGTATCCGTGTTACAATCGGTGAAAATCCAGCACACCGCAAGGCCATCCTCTATCTCATCCGGCGAAAGTCGCGGCCGCGGCCCCCAGCCACCAGTCCACCCCCGCCGCGGCGATCGCCACGCCGTAAGGCACATGGCCTTCGACCAGGCAGGCCGGTCGCCACGATCCTGCCACATCGTCCTTGCTTGCCGGTAAACGCCGCAGGACCAGCACCGCCAGGGCCAGCCCCCCGCCCGCGACGGCCATCACCGCCAGCAGCCGCGGCAGCCCGTCGAAGCCCGCCCACACCGCCACCGCCGCCAGCAGCTTGGCGTCGCCGCCGCCCCAGGCGCCGACGGCGAACAGGGCGACTCCGACGGCGAAAACCGCCGCTCCGGCGGCACAGTGGATGATGAAGGCGGCCCCCCCCAGCCCCGATGCCGGCGCCCACAGGGCGAAGCCCAGCAGCAGCGCCAGCGAATCGCGGTTGGGGATGCGCAGCCGCCGCAGATCGGACAGGCCGGCATCGCCCAGGCCGGCGAGGAACACCGCACCGGCGGCCACCTGCCACGCCCCGCTCACCTTGGCCCCCGAACAGGCGAAGGCGCTCCGCCGGCCCGCCGGGGAGCGCCTTGCACCCTGGGGCTCATGCCCGTACTTACAGGCTGCTGCCGACGCTGTTGAACATCTTCCCGAGATCGGAGCCGACGGTGGTCAGGGCACCGATGATGACGACCGCGATGAGGGCTGCGATCAGGCCGTATTCAATGGCGGTGGCGCCCTTCTCGTCGCGGCGCATTTTGGCAAACAACAAAGCCAACATTGTCTTCCACTCCTCTGCAGGTCCCACCCCTGAGGGGCGTATCCACTTCGCGCTCCGGACCGATTGGCGACCAGCCGCACTCGATCCATGATTATAGGGATACCATTTTCGGAGAGGCCTCGCAAGAAAAAAAGTTCGCGGGCAAAAATAATCAAGTGTTAATGCTCTATATGTGAAACAGGTCACAGTATTGATTTATGAATACAGAAAGAAAGATAAAATTCGACGGACATTGACGGGGGGCGGGCGGCGGGGTCAATCCGCGGTCTGGCGGGCCATCAACTGCAGGCGCTCCCAGTCGGAAATCAACAGTCCCATGGTCTTGCGCCGCACGATGCCGTCGCGCGCCAGCTCGCCGATGGCCTGCGCCACCTGCTCGCGCGAGGTCCCCGCCCACGAGGCGATTTCCTTGTGGTTGGGCATGTCCGGGATATGCCAGCATTCCGGGCGGGAGGGATCCGGCTCGGCGATACGGACCAGTTCGCCGAAGATGCGCTGGCTCTCGTTCTGGGTGGACAGCTGGGTGACGCGATGGTCCAGGTTGCGGATGATGCGCGCCAGCCGCTCCAGCACCCGGAGGCCGATCTGGGGATAGCGCCCGATGTATTCGAGGAAATCGACATGCTCGAGCGAGGCCAGCACCGCTTCCCGCATCGCCACCACCCGGGCCGAGCGCTCGCGGCCGTCGATGGCCGCCAGTTCGCCGAAGTAATTGCCGGCGACGACGTCGGCCAGCGCCACCTCGCGATCCTTCGACTGGGTGAGGATGCGGACCGAGCCTTCGACCACGAAGAACACCTCGAGGGTGTCGCTCGCGCGGTCGAACACCTGCTCGCCAGAGGCGAAGCGCCGCCAGGTGCAGCGCCGCTCGATCTCGCGAATCGCATCGGCCGGAAGACCGTTGAATAGTTCGAAGTGGGCCAACCCCCCCTCGACGACGTCCATGACGAGACCTCGCACATGCCCAACGACGCGGATTATCGGCGAGGATCGGGGTGTTGGCAAGCGACGCGCCACAATGCGTAGGCGAGCAACACCGCCGCCAGCGGCAAACCCACCCGCAGGTGGGCCAGGCTGGCCGCCCAGATCGCCGGCGGCAGCACCCACAGCAGCGCCAGCGCCGGCCAGTCGGCGGCGCGCGCCCGGCCGCGCCAGGCCATGCCCGCCAGCCAGGCGGCCGGCACCGCCGAGACCGCCAGGTCGTAGTCGAGCAGGAACGGCGTCGACAGCGGCAGCGCCGCGCTCAGCACCAGCAGCCTTGCCGCGGGGTCGGGCGTCCGCCGCCAGGCCCACGCCGCCGCGGCCATGGCCACGAGGCTGGCCGCGGCCTGGGCCCAGCCGGCCGCCGCCGGCCCGGCCGCGTCCAGCAGCGCCGCGAACACCGTGGGGAACCGGGCGACCGGCAGCACCCCCTGGGTGACATAGGCCATGTGCACCGGCAGATGGGCGAGGAACCCCGCCCAGGCGGCGTCGCCGAACACAGCCAAGCTGGCCGCGGCCAGCGCCGCCGCGGTGACCGCCGCCGCCCCCAGCGCGGCGAAGTGGCCGCCGGCCAGCAGGCAGGCGGGCAGCAGCACCGCCATCTGCGGCTTGATCGCCAGCAACCCGAACAGCGCCCCCGCCAGCCACCGCCGTTGCGCCGCCAGGGCCGCCACCCCGCCCGCCAGCAGCGAGGCCGACAGCAGCCCGTTCTGCCCGATGGCGAGATTGTGGGCGATCGCCGGCAGCATCAGGGCGACGGCGAGCGGCACGCCGGCCAGGCGGCGGACCAGCAGGACGAAGGGCAGCAAGGTGGCGCCCTCCCACACCGCCAGCGCCAGCGGGTAGGACAGCCACGCCAGCGGCGCCACCACCAGCAGGAAGGGCGGCGGATAGGCGAACGGCGTCGGGTTGACGGCGGGTGACAGCGTCGCCAGCAGCGGCAGGAAGACCTGGTCGTCCCAGGCCGACGCGGCGCGTCCCTCCACCGCCAGCCGGGCGGCGGCCCAGAAGGCGAGGAAGTCGTTGCCGACGGTGGCGCCGGCGGCATTGACCAGCCGCCCGCCGACCGGGATCAGGGTATAGGCGAGCGCCGCCAGCCCGTAGGCGAGGCCGAGCCCGGCCAGCAGCGCCAGCGGCAGGCCGCGGCGCAGGGGGACATCGGTTTCCTCACCGCCGGTTTGCATGCCGTATCCGCCGTAATTCCCCCTCTCACCATAGCCGGAGGGGCACGCGGGTGTCGCGCCCAATGGCAGGCTGGCGTAGGGTGATCGCGCCGAGAGCCCCCGGAGACGACGTGGTCCCCCTTCCCGCCCGCCTGTACGCCCTGCTCCGCGACGGCGCCTGGCTCGACCGCCGGCGGATGCGCGCCTACGGGCTGATCCTGCTGGCGATCAATGCCGGCGCGATGCTGGTGGTCGGCGCCCGCGCGCTCGGCCTGTTCCTGCCGCTGGAAGGCTTCGCCACCCTCGACTTCGACAGTTTCTACGCCGCCGGCCGGCTAACCCTGAACGGCACCCCCGCCTTGGCCTACGACATGGCCGCGCACAAGGCCGCCGAGCACGCGATCTACGGACGCGCCGACCTCGGCTACAACTTCTTTTTCTATCCGCCGGTCCTGCTGCTGCTGTGCCCGCTGCTGGCGCTGCTGCCCTTCGGCTGGGCCTTCGTCGCCTGGGGATGCGGGCAGGCGCTGCTGTTCGCCGCCGCCTTGCGCGCCGTCCTCGGCCGCGCCGCGACGCTGCTGCCCTGCCTGGCCTTCCCCTCCGCCGTGCTCAGCCTGGCGATGGGGCAGAACGCCCTGCTCACCGCCGGATTGTTCGCCGGCGGCACCGCCCTTCTCGGCCGCAACCGGCCGTTCGCCGCCGGGCTGGTGCTCGGCTGCCTGTGCTACAAGCCGCATTTCGGGCTGCTGCTGCCGGTCGCCCTGCTCGCCGGCCGCCAGTGGCGGGCGATCGCCGGCGCCGCGACATCGGTGGCGGCACTGGGGGCGGCGGTCACCCTGCTGTTCGGCCCCGACATCTGGACCGCCTACTGGCGCCTGTTCACCACCACCGGGCCGGCCACCTTCGCCAACGGGCCGGTTCCGCCCGGCCACCTGGTCAGCGTCTTCGGCGCCGCCCTGCAAGCGGGCGCCCCGCCGGCCGTCGCCAACGGCCTGCAAGCCGCCGCCGCGCTGGGTGCCGCGGCGCTGGTCGCCCGGCTGTGGCGCGGCCCCGCCCCGCTGGCGCCGCGCGCCATCGCCCTGGTCGCCGGGACGATGCTGTCGGTTCCGGTGATCCTCTATTACGACCTGACCGCGGCGGCGGTGTGCCTGGCCTGGCTGGCGGTGGACGCGCGACGCACCGGCTGGCTGGCGTGGGAGAAGGCCTTCGTCGTCCTCGCCTTCGCAATCGCCCTGTTCGCCCGCGGCGCCGGCGCCCACCACCTGCCGCTCGGCCCGCTGGTGGCGCTGGGATTCCTGGCGGTGGCGTGGCGGCGGAGTCGATACGAGTTAGAAAAAGGAGACGCCTACGATGTCGAAATCGTCGATTACCATTGAGGCGATCGCGCTTCCACCCATTCATCCGGGTGAAATCCTCGCCGACGAGATCGCGGAACTGGGCCTGAGCGCCAGTCGGTTCGCCCATGCGCTGGACATCCCCGCCAACCGGGTCACCGAAATCATCGCCGGCCGCCGCGCCGTCTCCGCCGACACCGCGCTGCGGCTGGAACGCTATGGCATCGGCAGCGCCCGTCACTGGTTGGCGCTGCAGGCCTCCCACGACATCGCCAGGGCCAGGGCTGAATCGGGCGACCGAATCAACACCGCGGTCAAACCGCGCGCGGCTTGAAGCCGGGGTTTCCCCGCGGCGGTGGCCGTGCTATCCAGCCCGGTGTGCCGCCGCGCCTGGAGGAATGCCCGTGATCCCCCGCTATTCCCGCCCCCAAATGACCGCCATCTGGGAGGCAGCCAACCGCTTCCGCATCTGGTTCGAGATCGAGTCGCATGCCTGCGACGCCCTGGCCGAGCTGGGGGTCATTCCCAAGGACGCCGCCCGCGCCGTGTGGGAGCGCGGCGACCTGCCCTACACCCCCGAGCGCATCGCCCGCATCGACGCCATCGAGGCCGAGACCAAGCATGACGTCATCGCCTTCCTCACCGAACTGGCCGAGCATGTCGGGCCCGAATCGCGCTTCGTCCACCAGGGAATGACCTCGTCGGACGTGCTCGACACCTGCCTCAACGTCCAGCTGACCCAAGCCGCCGACATCCTGCTGGCCGACGTCGAGGCGGTGCTGGCCGCGCTCGAACGGCGCGCCTTCGAGACCAAGGACCTCGCCTGCATGGGCCGCAGCCACGGCATCCACGCCGAGCCGGTGACCATGGGCCTGAAATTCGCCTCGTTCCACGCCGAGTTCCAGCGCGCCCGCACCCGCCTGACGGCGGCGCGGGCCGAGGTCGCCACCTGCGCCATCTCCGGCGCGGTCGGCACCTTCGCCAACATCGACCCCTTCGTCGAGGAATGGGTGGCCGCCAGGATGGGCCTGTCCCCCGAGCCGGTGTCGACCCAGGTGATCCCGCGCGACCGTCACGCCCAGTTCTTCGCCACCCTGGGGGTGGTCGCCAGCTCGCTCGAACGGGTCGCCTTCGAGATCCGCCACCTCCAGCGCACCGAGGTGCGCGAGGTCGAGGAATATTTCTCGCCCGGCCAGAAGGGCAGCTCGGCGATGCCGCACAAGCGCAATCCGATCCTCACCGAGAATCTCACCGGCCTGGCCCGCATCGTCCGCTCGGCGGTAGTGCCGGCGCTGGAGAACGTGGCGCTGTGGCACGAGCGCGACATCTCGCACTCCTCGGTCGAACGGATGATCGGACCCGACGCCACCATTACCCTCGACTTCGCCCTGGCCCGCCTGGCCGGGGTGATCGACAAGCTGGTGGTCTATCCCGAGGCCTGCCGCCGCAACCTCGACCAGCTGGGCGGGCTGGTGTTCTCGCAGCGGGTGCTGCTGGCGCTGACCCAGGCGGGGATGAGCCGCGAGGACGCCTACAAGGCGGTGCAGCGCAACGCCATGCAGGTGTGGCAGAAGGGGGCGAGCTTCCTCGACCTGCTGGTCGCCGATGCCGAGGTCACCGGCCATCTGCCGGCGGCGCAGATCGCGGCGCTGTTCGACCTCGGCTATCACACCAAGCACGTCGACACGATCTTCAAGCGAGTGTTCGGGCGGGCCTAACTTCCCGGCCACATCGGCTTGCCGCCGTCCGCGAGGATGCGCGTCAAGGCGTCGCCCTGGGGCGGCGGCAGGGCGGCATCGGCCTTGGCCATCATCTCGGCGACGGTGGCCAGCGCCGTCTCCGTCTCGGTCGGGGGCTTGACCTCGGGGGCCGGCGGCGGCGCGGCGGCGCGGCGCAGGTGGTAGACGGTCTGGCGGCCGAAATCCTTGGCCAGCGACAGCACCCCGACATATTCGGCGACGAAGCGCTCGACGAAGGAATCGCCGCCGCTCGCCGCCTCGGCGCGCAGGGCCGATTGCTCGGCGGTGACCACCGCGACGAATTGCTGGGTGGCGTAGACGTGGCCGATCACCGTCACCGGCTCCAGCCGCGCGGCGCGGTTGATGTGGCTGCCGTAGAAATTCTTGCGCCCGCAGATCGGATCGGCCGCCTCGAACACCGGCCCGGCATGGAGCGAGATTCGCAGGCTGAGCGGATGCGGCAGGCGGTCGGCGAGGAATTCGTCGGCGCGCACCACCGCCTCCTGCAGGGTGAGGGCGAACTCGGCCATCGGCGTCGCCTTGTCCATCACCGCGAAGATGGCGTCGCCCCAGGTGTTGATGGAGATCGGCTGCACCCCGGCCTGGTCGAGCTGGTGGCGCAGCAGGTCGAGGAAGTCGAGATAGACCGGAACGTGTTCTTCCTTGAGCTTGGAATAGCCGGCGATGTCGCAGAACATCATGCTGCGGATCACCCGGCCCTGGCCTTCCTCCTCGCCCGATTCATCGCCGCCGGGCAGGGTGGTCGACGGGCCGCCCTGGCCGGCCAGGTCGGGGCGCTGCTGCAGCAGATTGTCGAGGTCGATGATCCGCAGCCGCGAAATGTCCTCCCACTGGTCGATGAAATCGCCGGCGCCGCCGACCAGCGAGCCGGGCATCATGTCCCACACCGCCAGCAGGGTGGGGCTGGCGCCGAGGAAGGCGGCCCGCAAGGTCGCCAGGCCGTGCAGGCACTGGTTGGCGAATCGATACAGCATGGCGTGGCCGAGATAGCGTTCCTCGGTGGCGTAGGTGACGGTGCTGGCCAGCTTCAGCGCGTTCCTGAAGCGCATCTCCCAGCGCGGACCGGCATAGCGCACCTCGGCGGCGATGAAGTCGTCCAGGGCGAAGGGCAGCACCACGTTGACCTCGGCGCCGCGCTCCAGCATCGCCTCGATGAACAGCAGGTCGGAGCCGCAGGCCGCCATCGAATAGCCGACCTGGGCGCCGATCTCGTCGAGGGTGCGGGCGATCTCGGCCCGCACCGCGGCTTCCAGGCCGGCGGGGAAATGCGGCCCGCCGCCGGGCCGGTCGAGGGGATGGCCGGTGAACACAACCACGCTGGGCGGCGTGACCAGTTCGTCCAACTCGTCGGGCAGCGAAATGCCGCCGCGGCGCAGCAATCCCAGCTGCTTCAGCGCCCGCACCACCGGCGGATAGCCGACCCCGTCCAGGGCGGCAGCCTCGCGGTAGGTGGCGACCGCCGCGGCGCCGTCGCCCAACAGCAACTGGGCCTGGCCGAGGGTGGCCAGGCGCAGGTAATGCTGCTCGGGCGTGGCGCCGCCGCCCCAGGCTTCCGCCGCGTCAAGGCTGGCGAGCACCCGTTCGGCCAGGCCGCGGGCGGCGTCGCGTTCCCCCTCCAGCCAGGCCATGGTGGCGGCGTCGACGCCGTCGCGAGGATCGCCGCCGGCCTCGAACGCCCGCAGGAACAGGCGCGCGCACGATCCCAGGTCGCCCACCGCCCCCGACGACCGCCACGCCTCGCGGAACACCCGGGCGAGCGCGGTGTAGGTCTCGGGATCGGCGCTGGCCACCAGCTTCCTGCCGCGCACCATCTCCATCGCGTCGGCCAGGTCGATCATGGCGTCGAGCGCCGCCTGGTCGCCGCCGCCGACCACCTCGACCGCCCGCTTGAGACTGAGTTCGAGCCGGCGGAACGGCCCCTCGTCCACCAGCAGGGCGTCGAGCACCGGCTGCAGCAGCCGCCGCGCCTCCTCGATCGCGCCGGTCTGCGACAGGGCGATGGCGCCGAAGACCGCCAGCTTGTGGCTGTCGGGAAAGGCCTTGAGGCCTTCGCGGCAGGTGTCGTGGGCGAGGAAGTTCTGCCCTTCGTCGAGCAACGCCCGCGCCGCCTGCTCCCACCCGTCGCGGCTGCGCTCTCGGCCTGGGCCGCCTACCGTACCGGCGGAGCCGCTGTCGGTCACGCCAACGCTCCTATTCCCGTGCACCACCCCACCTGTTTAACACGCGCCCGCGCTTTCGGCGAGCCTTTCGGCGCAGACGGCCAGGCCACCCCGCGCGACATCAAAATATCGAATAGTCACAATGCGTTAATTCGATAACGGGGGCGGATCGTAGTGCGTTGACGCGGACCTTCCGTGGTACTACGGTGGTGGCCTCCTGTCCCTCTATTCCGAGGAGACCATCCCCCATGTGCACCAAAATCTACCCTCCCGGCATGTGCGTCGACGACCGCCTGCCGACCAGTGATCAGTTCACCGTGACCTCGGTGAACGGCAAGGTCGGAATGGGGGTGAAATCGAAGCTGCGTTTCGAGCGCGGCGCCTTGGTCTCCCGGTTCACCGGCCAGCTGTCCAACAAGGTGCTGCAGCACACGCTGCAAGTGTCCCCAGACACCCATCTGCACGACCCCTGGTTCGTGGGGTTGCTGACCCATTCCTGCGCGCCGAACAGCGTTCTCGACATGCAGCGCCTCGAAGTCCTGGCGCTTTCCGACATCGAACCCGGCGAGCTGCTGACCATCGACTACGCCACCACCGAAGACGTTCTGCACCGCCAATTCGCCTGCGGCTGCGGCTCGCCCGCCTGCCGCAAGTGGATCACCGGCCGGCGCGAGCACATCAGTGAAATGGGGCAGGCCTACCTGCTGGGCCTGGAGGCCCGCAAGGTCAAGCGCATCCACGTCCGGCAATTTCGGCGGGCGGTGCGGTGATACTGGCCGACGATCGAACAAACTCGGCGGCCGGTATTCAGCCGCCGTTGAGGCGGCGGCCAAGGGCCGCGGACGCGGCCCGCCCGGCTAGGGGCGATACAGCCGGCCTTTTCAAAGGCCGGCTGGTATGATCGGCCGCTTCGCCACCGTCGCCGACCTGGTCGCCCGCGAAACTCCCGAAACCCCCGTCCACCTGTTGCGGCCGCACCGCCTGACGGAGGCGGCGCGGGCCTTCGTCGCGGGCTTTCCCGGCGACGTGCTGTTCGCGGTCAAGTGCAACGCCCATCCGCTGGTGCTGGAAACCCTGCGGCGTGAGGGCGTGCGCCATTTCGACGTGGCCTCGCCGATGGAGATCCGCCGCGTCCGCGAGACCGTTCCCGACGGCGTGATGTTCTACCACCACCCGGCCAAGACCCCCGGGCAGATCCGGCTGGCCCGCGACCTGGGGGTCCGCCATTTCGCCGTCGACTGCGTCGCCGAGCTGGAGAAGGTGGCCGCCCATGCCGGGACCGGGGTGGTGCCGATGGTGCGGCTGGCCATCCCCAAGGGCTCGGGCGCGGTCTACGACCTTTCGACCAAGTTCGGCGCCGCGCCGGATGCCTTCGTCACCACCCTGCGGCGCGCCCGCGCGCTGGGGATGGCGCCGGGGGTGACCTTCCACGTCGGCTCGCAATGCCTGGACCCCGAGGCGTTCCGGCTGGGCATCCGCCTGGCCTGCTCGCTGCTGGAGGGCGCCGGCGTCACGGTCGGGCTGATGGACATCGGCGGCGGCTTTCCCGCCTATTACCGGCTGACCCAGGCGCCGCCGCTGGACGCCTATTTCGACACCATCGACCAGGCGCGGCGCGAATGGGCCGAGCCCCGCGGCATCCGCCTGCTGTGCGAACCCGGCCGCGCCCTGGCGGCGGAGGGCGGCTCGCTGCTCGCCCGCGTCATCCTCAGGAAGAGCGACGCGGTCTACCTCAACGACGGCATCTTCGGCGGCCTTACCGAGGTCTATTGGGGCAAGGACGAACTGTCCCTGCCGTTCCGGGTGATCGCGCCGGACGGAACGCTGCGCGCCGGCCGGCCGGCCAGGGTCACCGCCTACGGCCCCACCTGCGACGGCAACGACCGCCTGCCCTATCCCCTCGACATTCCCGCCGACACCGCCGACGGCGACTACGTCGAGTTCAACCTGATCGGCGCCTATGGCCGCGAGATGGCGGCGCGCTACAACGGCATGGCCTCGGACGCGGTTGCGGTGATCGACGCCGACTTCGCCGGGCATGGGGCGATGGAATGACCCGAGCGGGCGAGGGCCTTCGGGCTTGATCCTCACCCCTAGGTGTGTCCTTCTGGCCTGCGGGGATGGATGGACGGCGACAAGGAACCGACAACCGACATGACCGAGCTTCCGGAATACGTCGACGGCCTGCCCAACATTTGCGGCGCCGAGGATCTGATCGAACACACCGTCGCGGAGGGGCGCGAGCGCCGCCTGTTCGTCGGCCACGGCGGCATCGATTTCGCCCGCATCCGCAGCGCCGCGGCGGTGGCGCTGCACATGCACCAGCCGCTGCTGCCGGCGGGCGGGGGCGACCTGCGGTCGGCGGCGCTGATCTCCAACCTCCAGCACATGCTCGAACACCCCGAGATCCCGGACAGCCACAACGCCCGGGTCTACCAGTGGTGCTACAAGCGGATGGGCGAGTTCCTCCCCCAGCTGGTCGACGAGGGCAAGCAGCCGCGGGTGATGCTGGAATATTCCGGCACCCTGTTCCACGGCCTGCGCCGCGCAGGCCTCGACGACGTCTTCGACGCCTTGAAGAAGGTTACCTGCTACGACCGCTACCGCCACTGCGTCGAATGGCTGGGCTGTCCCTGGGGCCATGCCGTCGCGCCCAGCACCCCGGTGCAGGACTTCCGCCTGCACGTGCGCGCCTGGCAACATCATTTCGCCGCCATCTTCGGCCTTGAGGCGCTGGCCCGGGTGCGCGGATTCTCGCCGTCCGAGATGGCCCTGCCCAACCATCCCGACGTCGCCTATGCCTTCGTCAAGACCCTGAAGGATTGCGGCTATCAGTGGGTGCTGGTGCAGGAGCACACCGTCGAACGGCCGGAAAACGGCTGGGCGCCGGAACTCAAGCACCTGCCCCACCGCCTGGTGGCGACCAGTTCGACCGGCGAGAGCGCCAGCATCGTCGCCGTGATCAAGACCCACGGCTCGGACACCAAGCTGGTCGGCCAGATGCAGCCGTGGTACGAGGCGAAGAACTGCCACCGCATCACCGTCGCCGGCCATTCGGTGCCGCAGCTGGTCACCCAGATCGCCGACGGCGAGAACGGCGGGGTGATGATGAACGAGTTCCCGCCCAAGTATCAGCAGGTGGTGCGCGAGGCGTCCGGCAGCGACGTGCCGCTGCTCAACGTGTCGGAATACCTCGAGCACCTGTTCGCCACGGGCGTGCGCGAGGAGGATCTGCCGGTGCTCCAGCCGGTGCACCAGAAGGCGATCTGGGACCGCATGCAGCCGGGCGAGGGCCCCGAGCGGCTGGCCAAGGTGATCGCCGAGGCCGGCGCCGCCGACCACCGCTTCACCATGGAAGGCGGGTCCTGGACCAGCAACATCTCGTGGGTCAAGGGCTACGACAACGTCCTGCGTGCCATGGACGAGTCGAGCGCGGCGTTCTTCGCCGCCGTGATTGAGAAGAACGTGCCCAGCAGCGAACACCGCTACCGCAACGCCCTGTTCCACCTGCTGTCGTCGGAAACCAGTTGCTACCGCTACTGGGGCCAGGGCACCTGGACCGATTACGGCCGCGAGATCTGCCGGCGGGTCAACGACATCCTCCGGTACGATTTCTAGATCACAGATTCACTCAAAAGGTACGCCTTGTCCCCTTGATCGTCTTGCCCGTGCTTGTCACGGGCATCCACGAGGCGCCGCACAGACCGTTGTTTCCAAAGGACTTTCTGCGGACCGGCGTAGATGGCCGGAACAAGTCCGGCCATGACGTGAGGGGGAAATGGTGGGACCACTAGAGCACTGAACCAAACAGATGATTCATGACGGCTCGCTCTCCTCGTTCGTCACCCCCGCGAAGGCGCTAGGGGATGCACACATCTCGTTGGCGCCTGGGGAAACGGGATTGACCGCGCTGCCCCCGCCGTGATTCGATTCCCGTGTCTTGCAGGGGAGGCGTATTGCGATGGCGGCGGAAGGTTTGACGC
>Ga0265331_10000247_pt1 | contig 64888 bp, 54 predicted proteins | sample 41923metaG_FD_202088 | JGI IMG/M metagenome (GOLD analysis project Ga0265331, IMG submission 202088) | Rhizosphere microbial communities from Carex aquatilis grown in University of Washington, Seatle, WA, United States - 4-19-23 metaG | ecosystem: Host-associated > Plants > Roots > Rhizosphere... | reverse complement strand
GGCACCCCGCCCACCAGCTCGATGAGCTCCTGCCGTGGAACTGGCGAGCGCGCAACGAGGCCGTCAGCCAGGCGGCCTGAGCGTCACCGCGAGGCCGCGGCCCATGCGGGGCTCACCGGATGCATACTCTGCAGTGGCGGGACTCCAGAGATGATGGTGCACATGAACGAGGCCCACGACTGGAAGATGTGATGGGCAGTGTTGGACCACAGGTGTGTGAACAGGCGGTTTCGCGAGCCTTCTGCCAGCGTTATTCCAGCCGGTCACCGACGCCGTGCATGGCGAAGGCCAGAGCAGGCTCTCGCGTTCACGTTCATCGGCATCAGCCCCCTTGCCCAAGGCATCGGACAGGGTCGTCTTGACCCAACGTCCCTAGAATTTAGACCATGCCCGACAAAACGCCATCCGCGGCGATGTTGTCGCGGATTCGCTCGTGGTATTCGACCGGCCAATGGCGCGGCAGGCAACCCAGCGATCCCGCCAGCGAGACCTTCTTATAACGCTCCCCCGATCGCTGCATGATCCAAAACCCGCGGTAAACCGACACGTCTCCAAAAAACTCTCCCACTCCCAACGTAACGCCTGGGTGAAAGGCTATCCCGGTTCGCGGGTCAACAATATAGTCGGTTTCCAGGTTTGCTCTCGCATGGGCAATATCGATTTGGGGCATTTGCAGCTCCAGATCATCACCGCAAACGTAACCATCATCATCCAGCAGCTTATCGCACGCCGCGATATCATATACCGTGCAGTCGTAAAGATGGCACCCATCAATATAAATTATGTCAAATTTTTCCCTTAGCGTAGGCAGCACCTCGTCACTTTTTCCAATTCGATGCCTTACCTCTACGCGGTGGCCAACCTTCTTGACATTGTTCATAAAGACCCTATAAGCGGCGCCCGTTTTTAAATAGCCAGACATGACCGCAGAATATTGCTCGAGTGCCGCCCCATCCCAGGGATCGACGCAGGTAATAATCGCCGTTCCTTCCGTAAGTTGGGTGACGGCGGCAGCCCAAGTGAGCATGGACGCCCCCATATAACTGCCGATTTCCAGAATGCGCAGCGGGCGATTCCGGTTCCGCTTCATATGCACCGCCGCTGCCATATAGACTTGTCGCTCCGGAGCGTGTTCGCCCTGCAGGCCGGTCGTTGGGATATATCGGCCATTCGCCAGGCAGTCGAGAAGATCGCGGCCGCCCGGGATGTCCGAAGATGCCGCCAGCGCCTGACGCAGGCCGGATGCCGCCTCATCGATATAACCAAGTTCCGCCCTGGCCAAGGCACGAAGACGGTGGACATCCGGCGAGACGTCTGGCTGCAAGGCCGCCTGTTGAAAGGCTACGATAGCTTCATTCATTCTCATGGAATTGAACAAAGCCGAGCCAAGCAAGCTGTTAGCTAGCGCGCTTTGAGGATTGAGTGCCGCGGCTTGACTGTAGGCGCGGATGGCATCGTCACGCCTGCCAAGCTTTTCCTCCGCCATCCCCAACTGAATGTAGAATTCCGGGTTGGGCTCGATATTGATCGCCCGCTGATAGGCAATTGCGGCCTCTTCGAAGCGCCCCATCTGAGCCAGAGCGCCGCCAAACGTCACGTGAAACGCCGAGCCGGCCCCGGACTCAAGCTCAATTGCCCGCTGATAGGCAACCACCGCGTCTTGACGCTGTTCCATCAGCAACAGAACTTCCGCCAGTGTCGCATGGGTCCCGGCGTCACCCGGCCGAAGTCGTGTCAACAATCGATAGATCGCGGCAGCCTCGGGCCATTCCTGGTCCTCGATGAGAAGACGGCCCAGGCTGAGAAGCGGCTCTGCATAGGCGGGATCGAGGGCCGAAGCCTGCCGAAAAGCCTCCTTCGATTCGCCCCGCCTGCCCATCCGCTCCAGCACGAGGGCCAGATTGTTGCATGCCCTGGAATGATCCGGCTTCAGCGCGAGGACGGCGCGAAAGGCCGTCCCGGCTTCCTCCAGCCGATCCATGGATTCCAGCGCGTTGCCTAGATTGTACCATGCGCCGAAAAAGGCCGGCGCTATTGTGGCCGCTCTTTGGTGGGCGGACACCGCCTCATCCATTCTCTCCAATTTCTGCAGAACATTACCAAGATTGTTGTGGGCTTCGGCATTCGTGTCGTCAACTGCCAGCGCCTGGCGAATGGCGGTCTCCGCGACGGCGAGATCGCCCATTTGATAAGCCGCCACCCCCAGGTAATGGAGCGCGACTGGATCATCCGGGCGCAGCTTCAGGGACTCGAGGTAGAGCGCACGCGCTTCCGCCACCTGCCCCGCCCTATGACGACCAAAGGCGTCCGAAAACAACTGGTCGGCCGATTTCATCACTATTTCCACTCCTGCCGGCCGAATTCACGCCGGACGCCGTCCACCACCGGCCCACATTCTGCCGTTTCGCCAGGAAACGCACAAGCCAACGTCAAGGGATCAAGCGATGGAAATCCGTTGGACTTCGGCCGTAGAAATTGCGCGCGAATTTTGATAGTGCTGCTTGTGGCCCACGGCCGGGTCACCCATCGGGGCCCCTCAATGAATCGCAAGCAACGCCGCGCCAACCAGAAGGCCGCTCCGCCTCAGCAGCAGTTGGCGCAGATGTACCGCGAGGCGTTCCTGCATCAGCAGGCCGGCCGGCCGGCTGCGGCCGAAACCGTCTATCGCCGCATACTCGCCGCCGCGCCGCGCCAGGCCGAAGCCCTTTGCAACCTGGGCATGGCCTTGGCGTCCCAGAGCAGGCTCGACGAAGCGGTTTCGGTTTGGCGGCAAGCTATTGCGGTGACGCCGGATCTGGCCGAAGCCCAGTTGAATCTCGGTGCCGCGCTGAGGCAGCTGTGCCGGTGGGACGAGGCCGTCGCCGCCTACCAGCGGGCCATCGCCCTCAGGCCCGACGATGCCGACGTCTACAATAGCCTCGGCCTGGCCGAGGTGGGCCGGACGCGGTTGGAGGAGGCGATGGCCGCTTGGCGGCGGGCCGTCGCCCTGCGGCCCGACCATGCCGAGGCGCACTCCAACCTGAGCTGCGCGCTGCTGGGCCAGGGGCGATTGGACGAAGCGGTTGCCGCTTGCGGGCGTGCCATCGCCCTGAAACCCGATCATGCCGAGGCGCACTCGAACCTCGGATGCGCGCTGTTGGGCCAGGGACGACTGGACGAAGCGGCCGCCGCCTGCCGACGCGCGATCGCCATGAAGCCCGACCATGCCGAAGCCCATACCATTCTTGGCGCCGCGCTGACCGAGCAGGGCCGGCTGCACGAGGCCGCAGCCGCTTGCCGAACGGCCATCGCCCTCAAACCCCACCATATGGAGGCCCACAAGAATCTCGGCGCCATTCTCGTCAAGCTCGGGCGGCTGGCCGAGGGCATGGGCAGCATCCAGACCGCGATCGATCTGCGCCCCGACGACCCCAACCTGTTCCGGAACTTGCTCAGTTGCGCGGTCTACCGCGATGATTTCGACAGCGAGGACAACCGGCAACTTCATCTCCGGTTCGGTGCCGCGTTTGCCGCGCCTTTCAAGCCATTGCCGCTCGGGGACCTGTCGACGAAGCGTCCTTTGCGCATCGGTTATCTGTCGTCGGATTTCCGCAGCCATCCCGTCGCCGGCAATTTTCTGCCGGTGGTCCGCAACCATGATCGCCGGAATTTCCGCCTGTTTTTTTATGCCCATGTGATGAGACCCGACGCTGTCACCGCCGAATTCCGCGCGCTGGCCGAAGGCTGGCGGAATATCGTCGGCCTCGGCGACCGCGAGGTGGCGGAGTTGGTTCGGGCCGACGATATCGACATTCTGGTGTCGCTGGCCGGCCGCCTCGACGAGAACCGACCCACGGTATGCTGTTGGCGCGCAGCGCCGGTGCAGATCAGCATGCACGATGTCGCTACCAGCGGACTGGCCGAAATGGACTACATCGTCGGTGATCCCTGGCTGTTGCCGCGCCGCACGACGGAATATTTCAGCGAGCGGCCATTGCGCCTACCCTCATTCTACATTGCCGCCCGCCCCGCGGCCCCGCCCGGTTCTGCGTTCGTCCGGCAGCCGGGTGCGCCGGTATACGGGTGCTTCAACAGCCCGGCCAAAATCACCCCCTCCGTGCTGGCGCTGTGGGGCCGGATTCTGGCCGCCACCCCAGGGGCGACGTTGGTGCTCAAATACCTGGAGGTCTACAAGTCCGAGGAGACCCGCACCCACTTTCTCGACATCCTGACGGCAGCGGGCGCGGATGCGGATCAGGTGCGATTCGTCACCGACGCCGTGTCCGAGGCTGAATTTCTGGGCCTCCACGACGGCATCGACGTGGCGCTCGACACTTTTCCCTTCTCCGGTTCGACGACCACCTTTCAGGCGCTCCGCATGGGGGTGCCGGTGGTCACCTGGCCTTGGGACCGCATGGTCAGCCGCTGGACCGCTTCGATGCTGCATGCTCTCGGCCTCGACGACCTGATCGCCGCTTCGGCCGACGATTACGTCCGCATCGCCGTTGCGGCCGGCGCCGATGCCAATGCCTGGCACCGGCGCCGCCAGGAAATTCGCGACCGCATCGCCGGCTCGGCGCTATGCGATCCCACCCGTTGGGCCGGAAACCTCGAACGCCTGTACCGGGCGGTGTGGGGGCGGCATTGCCGCGCCGCCCAGGACGCTGGAACTGCCCGGTAGCCGCCGCGCAAGCGCGTCAAGCCTCTGGCTTCCTCCCTCGCAGTCATGCCAGTATGGCGCCTCAAGCCAATTGCCGGGTTGAAGGTATGACGATGAAGCGTTTTCGGCTGGCGAACGCCCTATTGGTGGCGGCGGCGATCGCCATGGGGGCGGCCCTGTCCGCGTGCAACCAAGGAACGCAGGCCTTTCCCGACAAGGACAAGGGCTCCAACGCCCCGCGCATGAGCAACGAGAAGCGGGAGACGGTGTTCGGACCCGAAGGCTTCTTCGACACCGGCAAGAAGCGGGAAGGCGAAGGCGGTGGCGGCATCGGCGTCAATTCGTTCCTGTGGCGCGCCTCCCTCGACACCCTCGGCTTCATGCCCATCGCCAATGCCGATCCTTTCGGCGGCACCATCATCACCGACTGGTACCAGCTGCCCGAGACGCCGAACGAGCGCTTCAAGCTGAACGTCTTCATCATCGACCGCGCGCTCAGGGCGGACGGGGTCAAGGTGTCGCTGTTCAAGCAGATGCGCGACCCGACCGGCCAGTGGGCCGATTCCCGGGTCGACCCCAAGATGGCCAGCGACATCGAGAATTCCATCCTCACCAGGGCGCGGCAGCTGCGGATCATTTCGCAATAGCCTGGCCGGCCGGACAACAAGGGACAGCGACGCGAGCGATGGCGCGAACGGACGATCGTTACAACGTCAAGGAAACCGAAGCCAAGTGGCAGCTCCTGTGGGAGAGCCGCGGCTCGTTCCTGGCCCGGGAGGATTCCTCCCGCCCCAAATACTACGTGCTGGAGATGTTCCCCTATCCGTCGGGGCGCATCCACATGGGCCACGTGCGCAATTATACCCTGGGCGACGTGGTCTCGCGCTACAAGCGGGCCAGGGGCTTCAACGTCCTCCACCCGATGGGCTGGGACGCCTTCGGCCTGCCGGCCGAGAACGCCGCCATCGAGCGCGGAATCCATCCCGCCAAGTGGACGCGCGAGAACATCGCCGCCATGCGCGAGCAGCTGAAGACCATGGGCCTGTCCTACGACTGGACCCGCGAGGTCGCCACCTGCGAGCCGGAATACTACAAGCACGAACAGCGGATGTTCCTCGCCTTCCTCAAGGCGGGGCTGGTCTACCGCAAGGAATCCTGGGTCAACTGGGACCCGGTGGAGAACACCGTGCTGGCCAACGAGCAGGTCATCGACGGCCGCGGCTGGCGCTCGGGCGCCCTGGTCGAGAAGCGGCTGCTGGCCCAGTGGTTCATGAAGATCACCGATTACGCCGACGACCTGCTGAAATCCCTCGCCACGCTGGAGCGCTGGCCCGAGCGGGTGCGGATCATGCAGGAGAACTGGATCGGCCGCTCCGAAGGCCTGCACATGGCCTGGGACCTTAAAGGGCGGGCCGACCGGCTGGAGATCTTCACCACCCGCCCCGACACCCTGTTCGGGGCCTCGTTCTGCGCCATCTCGGCCAACCATCCTTTGGCCGCGGAATTCGCCGCGGGAAACCCCGCCCTGGCCGAATTCGTTGCCGAATGCAATCGCATGGGCACCTCCGAGGCGGTGCTCGAAGCCGCCGAGAAGAAAGGTTTCGATACCGGATTGAAGGCGCTGCACCCCTTCGTTTCCGGACGCGAGGTGCCGGTCTTCGTCGCCAATTTCGTGCTGATGGAATACGGCACCGGCGCCGTCTTCGGCTGCCCGGCGCACGACCAGCGCGACCTCGACTTCGCCCGCAAGTACGGCCTGCCGGTGGTGCCGGTGGTGCTGCCTCCCGGCGCCGATCCCAAGGCGTTCACCGTCGGCGACACCTGCTATGACGGCGACGGCACCCTGTTCAATTCCGGCTTCCTCGACGGCATGGCCGTCGCCGCCGCCAAGGCCGAGGCCGGCGCCCGCATCGAGGCCGCCGGACGCGGCACCCCCACCGTCAACTGGCGCCTGCGCGACTGGGGCGTGTCGCGCCAGCGCTACTGGGGCTGCCCGATCCCGATCATCCATTGCCCGTCATGCGGAATCGTCCCCGTCGCCGAGGCCGACCTGCCGGTGCGCCTGCCCGAGGACGTCAGCTTCGACAAGCCGGGCAATCCGCTCGACCACCACCCGACCTGGAAGCATGTCGCCTGCCCCACCTGCGGGGCCGCGGCGCGGCGCGAGACCGACACCTTCGACACCTTCTTCGAATCGTCGTGGTACTTCGCCCGCTTCTGCTCGCCGGGCCGCGACGACGTGCCGTTCGACCGTGCCGCCGCCGCCCATTGGCTGCCGGTCGACCAGTATATCGGCGGCATCGAGCATGCCGTCCTGCACCTGCTCTATTCGCGCTTCTTCACCCGGGCGATGAAGGATTGCGGCTATCTCGACGTCGCCGAGCCCTTCGCCGGCCTGCTCACCCAGGGCATGGTCTGCCACGAGACCTTCAAGTCGGCCGACGGCGCCTGGCTCTATCCCGACGAGGTGGTCAAGAACGACGACGGCAGCCTGGTCCACGTCACGACCGGGGCGCCGGTGTCGCCCGGCCGCTCCGAGAAGATGTCGAAATCCAAGCGCAACGTGGTCGACCCGGCCAACATCATCGCCACCTACGGGGCCGACACGGCGCGCCTGTTCATGCTGTCCGACTCGCCGCCCGAGCGCGACCTGGAATGGACCGAGGCCGGCGTCGACGGGGCCTGGCGCTACGTCAACCGGCTGTGGCGGATGGTGGCGGCGCCGGCCGTCGACCTGCCGCCCGTCGGCACGCCGATGCCCGAATTGTCGCCCGAAGCGGCCAAGCTGCGCCGGCTGATTCACCGCACCATCGCCAATGTCGGCGAGGACCTCGAGCGCTTCCACTTCAACAAGGCGGTGGCGCGGGTGCGCGAGATGACCAACGCGCTGGCGGAGCCGCCGGCCGACGGCGGCTGGGTGCTGCGCGAGGGGCTGGAGGCCGCCGCCCTGCTGATCGGCCCGATGATGCCCCACCTGGCCGAGGAGATGTGGCAGGACCTGGGGCATGCCGGCCCGCTGGCGGAAACCGCCTGGCCCGCGGCCGATCCCGCCCTGCTGGTCGAGGACACCGTCACCGTCGCGGTCCAGGTCAACGGCAAGCTGCGCGCCACCATCGACCTGCCCAAGGACGCCGATCCCGGGCTGGCCGAGCAAACGGCGCTTGCACAGCCCCCGGTTATCGCGGCAATGTCTGGGAAACCGCCGCGCAAGGTGGTGGTGGTGGCGAACCGGATCGTCAATGTCGTGGTCTAGGTCATTCCTCGTCGCCGCTGGCGTGGCGGCACTGTCGAGCGGCTGCGGGTTCCACCCGCTCTACGGCCAGCGGTCGAGCGCGGCGCCGGCCGGCATCGCCGACCAGATGGCGGCCATCCGCATCTCCGGCATCCAGGACCGCGAGGGCCAGATGCTGCGTAACGCCCTGATCGACCGGCTGACCCCGCGCGGCGAACCGTCGACGCCGGCCTACATCCTGGACGTGAGGCTGAGCGAGAGCATGACGGGACTGGGCCAGCAGAAGAATTCCTACGCCTCGCTCGGCGAGATGAACGTAGCCGCCAGCTTTTCCCTGCTCAGCCGCGACGGCAGAAACGGATTCTCCAGCGCCGCCCATTCGGTGGTGAGCGTCAACTTCCTCGGCCCCCGCTATGCCAGCGTGGCGGTGGAGCGCGACGCCACCGAGCGCGCCATCGCCGACGTGGCCGACAGCATCCGCGATCAGGTCGCCGCCTGGCTGGGCGATCCGGCCAACAAGCCGTCGCCGCAGGCGGTCAATCCCGAGCTGCCGCCGAACCTTCAGCGGCGATGAAGATCCCGGCGGGCCGCGGCGAATCCTTCGTCAAATCCCCCGATGCCGCGATGCGCGCCATCCTGGTCTACGGCCCGGACGGCGGCTTGGTGCGCGAGCGGGTCCAGCGGCTGGTCAAGGGCGTGGTCGCCGACGTCAAGGACCCGTTCCGGGTGGCCGAACTGACCCCCGCCCGCCTCAAGGAGGATCCCGCCCGCCTCGCCGACGAGGCGGCGGCGCTGGCGCTGACCGGCGGCCGCCGGGTGGTGGTGCTGCGCGACGCCGGCGATTCCCAGGCCGAAATCATCGCCTCGTTCCTGGCCAACCCCAAGGGCGACGCCCTGGTCGTGGTCGAGGGCGGCGAGATGGGGCCGCGCTCGGCCTTGCGCAAGCTGTTCGAGGGCGCCGACAACGCCGCCGCGCTGGCCTGCTACGCCGACGAGGGCGGCAGCCTGGCCGCGGTGATCCAGGAGGAGCTGAAGACCGCCGGCCTGGCCGCCGATCCCGACGCGCTGGCCTTCCTGATCGGCCATCTCGGCGGCGACCGCCGGCTCACCCGCTCGGAGATGGGCAAGCTGGTGGTCTACATGGGCGGGGCCGGGCGGGTGCGCCTGGAGGATGCGGTCGCCTGCGTCGGCGACAGCGCCGCCCTGTCGATGGACGACCTCGCCTTGGCCGCCGCCGACGGCGATCACGCCACCGCCCAGCGGGTGCTCGACCGCCTGCTGCGCGAGGGCACCCCGCCGGTGTCGGTGCTGCGTGCGCTGGCCCGCCATTTCCTGCGCCTGCACCTGGCCGCCGGCCTGGTGGCGCAGGGCCGCTCGCCCGAACAGGCGTTGGCCGCGCTGAAGCCGCCGGTGATCTTCAAGGTGGCGGACCGGGTCAAGCGCCAGCTGTCGCGCTGGCCGGCCGAGACCGTCGGCCGCGCCCTCGAAGTGCTGACCGAGGCCGAAATCGACTGCAAGACCACCGGCATGCCGGCCGCCGAGATCTGCTCGCGCGCCCTGATGCAGCTGGCCCGCGCCGCCGGGCGGGCACGACGCTGAGGGTGCGACCCACCTGACCAGAGTCAGATGTTTCAGCCGTTGGTATAAGGGCCGGTTGCGCCCATCTCGGTCGTTCCGTAGATCGGGGTGCCGGATCCCGGCCCCTTTCGGGCGAAGTGCATCAAAATTCTGCTTTAACCAGCCAAGAAATCATTACGGTTCCCGCTGAATTACGGAATCTCGCACGGACGTCCCTATTTGCCGCGCGCTCGATCCACCTCATTCTGAATGGCGGCATCAAGCTCCGCAGCCGCTTCGCCAATGGCATCTTCCAGATACTGCATATCGTTTCGTAACGCTTGGTACCTGTCGAGCGCGGCGATGAAATCAGCCAGCAACCCGATCTCTGCTGCTCGCTTCCGCCACGCCATCGTGGGGAGTTTGCGGTACCGCGGGCGCCAAGATTTCTTGAGCCCCGTGAGGATTTCTGACGTTTGTCCAGCCGTCTCGGGATCGTAGTACGGGGTGTCGATGCCTTCCTTTTCCAGCATGCGAGAGAATTCGGCGCGGAATTGCACACAGTCCAGGATTTCATCCTTACGGGATTCTGAAAAGTTGTCGTCCACTAGGAAATTGAAGCTTTCCTCAATCTGGTCAATCGCCAGATCAGCCGAACGTGAAAGACAATGGACGATGTCAGGAACAGTCGGCAGCGCGCAGAGCAGCTTATTTGCTGCGGTGGGAATTGAACTGAACCCAATGCCGTACGGCTGAACGCCAAGATATTTTGTGCCGATCTCGCTCAATTTATACACAGATGAGACGCAAAGAGACATCGGTCGCAATCTTTCAAACAATTCCAGGCACAATTTGAAATATTGCCCAGCGATCGCTCGGACCACGCCATCATGCCGTAATCCCACATGATACAATTCGTTCCGATAATCATGGCAGATTGCGATGAAACGTCGCTCGCCATCCGATATGTCGCCAAGCACCACAAGCACCGCCAGCTTGTCTTCGAAGGAGCGTCCTCCCGCCATCCGCCGCTGTTTAGGCGAAAGCTTCCAGATTTCTCGGTGAAGCTGCCGATCCAACTCGACCGCGTCCGTGCATCGGCGATGGACGATGAGCTCAAGCGCGTTGTCGATAAGGATCAACGCGAGACGGCTATTGATTGCATGGTCGGTAGCCAGCTCCAGGACGGCCCTATCCAGCTGTTCAATAACGGGCGTGATGTAGCGCATGATCTGATGATTGCCTTCCGCCACCGATTCTCAGCCTCACTATCAGGCGTCAGGCTTCGCTGGGAAATGTCTTGCTGGGAAAAGGTAGCGAGTCGAGTTGTTTCCCGCCAGATACACTGGAGTCGAAATGGCCGTCGCGGGTCAAACGTTCCTGAAGAGCTCGTGCCCGCCCGAGAAGTCTCTTTTCGCCCATTCCGCGCCAAACAGCGGAAAGGCCGCTTCCGGCCCAATTCGGTCATTCCCGATCGCAGGAGCAATAGACCGCTTGTGGCACAGGCCCGCCGCTCAAAGGTTGAGTGCGGCAACGCAGTATGTAGTGGATGTCTGCGTTGACGGATAGGCACGGTTCCATGATCTGATTGCCCGCACCTTGCGGGTGGGAGGGAGCCCGGTCAGGTCGGCGCCACCCAGTTCTCCATCGCCAGCCCCGGATATCCGCTGAAATCCGCGGTGTTGTTGGTCACCAGCGTCACCCCCAGGGCGATGGCGTGGGCGGCGATCAGCTTGTCCAGCGCGTCGCGTTTCCGCTCCCGCGTGGCCAAGCGCACGGCGCCGTAAGCCTTGGCCGACGCGGCGTCGAACGGCGCCACCGGGATGTCCGCGGCCAAAGCCGCCAGCGCGTCACGGTTCTGCCCCTGCCGCTCCCCCGAGCACACCACCCCATGATCCAATTCGGCGAAGGTGACACCACCTCGCCGACATAGCAGGCAGATGTTGGTGTCGAGCATGTAGCGGGGCGTCATAACCCGTCGCGCTCCGCCTCGACCTCGCCGGAGCGGCCGTCGGCCATGAAGTCGGCGGAAAAGCCGGCGAACTTTCCCATCACGCCGTCCAGCCGGCGTGGCACCGGCCGGATGCGCAACTCCTCGCCGACCCGCTCGATCTCCACCTCGAGATCGCTGCGGTCGTAGGCGAGATCGGCGGGGATGCGGACCGCCTGCGAATTGCCGTTGCGGAAGACCCTGGTGACCGCCATGCGCCCTCCATTTCGGATGTACGCGTACACACTACGCCGCCCGCCCACCCAAGTAAGCCGTTGAATTTCCGCCGCCGGCGCCTAGCCTATAGGGGGTACGCCGTCACCGCCTCGGGATGCCCATGACCGCCGTCGACCTCCACGAGTCCAGCCTCGGCAGCCAGGTGGCGGCGCTGATCGGCGCGCGCCTCGACGTTGCGCGGGCGGCCGACGCGTTGGGCCTGCTCGCCGCCTATCTCGGCAGCCTGGCCGGCGAGGAACTGGCCGGAACCGATCCCGAGGTGGTCTATGGCGCGGTGATCAGCCAGCTGGCCTTCGCCCGCCAGCGCCGTCCGAGCCAGGCCAAGGTCCGGGTCTACCAGCCCGACCCCGAGCGCGACGGCTGGATCTCGCCCCATTCGGTGGTCGAGGCGGTCAGCGACGACATGCCGTTCCTGGTGGATTCGGTATCCGCCGAACTGGGCCGGCTGGGCATCGGCATGCATCTGCTGGTGCATCCGGTGCTGGCGGTGTCGCGCGACCGCGCCGGCCTGCTCCGCCACGTCGGCGAAGGCGGCGAGGCCCGGCCCGAATCCTGGATGCACATCGAGATCGACCGGCAGCCCGACGGCAGCCGGGCCGTGGTCGCCGGCCTCCAGGCGGTGCTGGCGGACGTCGCCGCCGCGGTGGCCGATTGGGCGGCGATGCGCGGCCAGGTCGAGGGCGCCGTCGCCGAACTGGCCGCCATCGGCGCCGCCCTGCCGGCCGACGAGACCGAGGAAGCCTCGCACTTTCTCCAATGGCTGCACCAGGACCACTTCACCTTCCTGGGCTATCGCCGCTTCGCCTTCGGCGAGCGCGTCGGCATCGACGGCGACGGTCTGGGAGTGCTGCGCGACCCGGCGGCGCGGGTGTTCGACGACACCGTGCGGCTGGCCGACATGCCCGACGAGGTTCACCGCTTCCTGCGCGCCCGCGGCCTGCTGCTGCTGACCAAGTCGGCCCGCCATTCCACCGTCCACCGCTCGGTGCACATGGACGTGGTGGGGGTGAAGCGCTTCGACGCGGCCGGCAAGGTGGTCGGCCTGCATGCCTTCGCCGGCCTGTTCACCGCCTCCGCCTACACCGCCAGCCCGTCCGGCATCCCGGTGCTGCGCCGCAAGGTCGACCGCGTGCTGGCGCGCGCCGGCTTCCCGCCCGGCGGCCACGATTCCAAGGCGCTGGCCTACGTGCTGGAGACCTTTCCCCGCGACGAGCTGTTCCAGATCAGCGACGACGCCCTCTACACCACCGCCATCGGCATCCTGCGGCTGCTGGAGCGGCCCCGCACCGCGCTGTTCGTGCGGCGCGACGAATTCGAACGCTTCACCTCGTGCCTGGTGTTCCTGTCGCGCGACCGCTACGACACGCCGCTGCGCCTGGCGGTGCAGGGGATGCTGGAGAAGGCGTTCGGCGGCACCCTGGTGGCCTACGCCACCCAGGTCGCCGACCTGCCGCTGGCGCGCCTGCACCTGGTGATCCGCACCCAGCCCGGCGCCGCCGCCGCCGTCGACGTCGCCCAGGCGGAGGCGCGCATCGCCGAGGCGGCCCGTTCCTGGGCCGACCACCTGCAGACGGCGCTGGTGCAGGCGCACGGCGAGACCGCCGGCCTCGACCTGGCCCGGCGCTGGGCGGCAGCGTTCCCCGCCTCGTACCGCGAGCGCCATCCGGTGCTGGCGGCGGTGGCCGACGTCGACCGCATCGAGCGGGTGGCGGCGGGAGCGGACATCGCCCTCACCTTGGCCCGCCCGGTCGAGGCGGCCGAGCATCAGGCCCGCCTCAAGCTGTACCACCGCACCGACTGGGTGGTGCTGTCCGAGGTGCTGCCGATGCTGGAGGCGATGGGCCTCAAGGTGATCGCCGAGATGCCGCACGAGGTGTGCCCGGCCGACGGCACCCCGCCGGTATGGATCCACGACTTCGAGGTCGAGATGGCCGACGCTTCGGCCATCGACCTGGACGCCCGCGGCCACGCGTTCGAGGAGGCGCTGATCCGGGTGTGGCGCGGCGAGGCGGAAATCGACGGCTTCAACCGCCTGGTGCTGAAGGCGGGGCTGGACTGGCGCGAGGTGGCGGTGTTCCGCGCCTACGCCAAGTACCTGCGCCAGACCGGCTCGACCTACAGCCAGAGCTACATGGAGGCCTCGCTCGCCGCCAATCCGGCGGTCGCCGCCGCGCTGGTGGCGCTGTTCGTCGCCCGCTTCGACCCCGCCGGCGGCGAGGATTGCAAGGTCGCCGCGATCCGGGCCGAGGCGGTGCTGGCGGCGGTGGCCAGCGCCGACGACGACCGCATCCTGCGCCGCTTCCTCAACCTGATCGGCGCCACGCTGCGGACCAACTATTTCCAGAAGGACAAGCCCTACCTGGCGTTCAAGCTGGATTCGCGGGCGATCGACGACCTGCCGCTGCCGCGTCCGCTGGTGGAGATCTGGGTCTATTCGCCCCGAGTCGAGGCGGTGCACCTGCGCGGCGGACGGGTGGCGCGCGGCGGCATCCGCTGGTCCGACCGGCGCGAGGATTTCCGCACCGAGATCCTCGGCCTGATGAAGGCGCAGATGGTCAAGAACGCGGTGATCGTGCCGATGGGCGCCAAGGGCGGCTTCGTGGTCAAGCGCCTGCCCGCCGAAGGCGGCCGCGACGCCGTCCAGGCCGAGGCGATCGCCTGCTACCGGACGATGATGCGGGGCCTGCTCGACCTCACCGACAACCTGGTCGGGGCGCGGGTGGTGCCGCCCGCCGCGACAATGCGCCACGATGCCGACGACCCCTATCTGGTGGTGGCCGCCGACAAGGGCACCGCCAGCTTCTCCGACATCGCCAACGGAATATCCGAGGAATACGGCTACTGGCTTGGCGACGCCTTCGCCTCGGGCGGCAGCCGCGGCTACGACCACAAGGCGATGGGCATCACCGCCCGCGGCGCCTGGGAGGCGGTCGCCCGCCATTTCCGCGAACGCGGCATCGAGTGGCGGAAGCGGCCGGTCACCGTCATCGGCATCGGCGACATGTCGGGCGACGTCTTCGGCAACTTCATGCTGCTGTCGCCCGGCCTGGAACTGGTGGCCGCCTTCAACCACAGCCACATCTTCATCGATCCCGATCCCGACCCGGCCGCGGCCCTGGCCGAACGCAAGCGCCTGTTCGACCTGGCCAAGTCGTGGCCCGATTACGACCCGGCGCGGATTTCCCCCGGCGGCGGGGTGTTCGCCCGCGCCTCGAAGGCGATCCCAGTGAGCGCCGCGATGAAGGCCCGCTTCGGACTGGTGGGCGACGGCGTCACCCCCGCCGCCCTGATGCGGGCGCTGCTCGGCCAGCCGGTCGACCTGCTGTTCTTCGGCGGCATCGGCACCTACGTCAAGGCCGCGGCGGAGAGCCATGCCGATGTCGGCGACCGGGCCAACGACGCGTTGCGGATCGACGGCCGCGACCTTAAGGCCCGGGTGGTGGGCGAGGGCGCCAATCTGGCGATGACCCAGCGCGGCCGCATCGAATACGCCCAGGCGGGGGGCCGCCTCAACACCGACGCCATCGACAATTCCGCCGGCGTCGACACCTCGGACCACGAGGTCAACATCAAGATCCTGGTGGACGGAGTGGTGGCGGCGGGCGACCTGACTCCCAAGCAGCGCGACGCCCTGCTGCGCGAGATGACCGACGAGGTCGCCGCCCTGGTGCTGCGCGACAATTACCTGCAAACCCAGGCGATCTCGGTGATGGAGGCGCAGGGTCCCGACCTGCTGGACGCCGAGGCCCGCTTCATGCGCCTGCTGGAGAAGGCCGGCCGCCTCGACCGCGCCATCGAATTCCTGCCCGACGACGAGGAACTGACGCGCCGCGCCGCCGCCCGGGCCGGGCTGGTGCGACCCGAACTGGCGGTGCTGCTGGCCTATGCCAAGATCTGGCTGTACGACGCGGTGCTCCATTGCGGGCTGCCGGACGACCCGTTCCTGGCCGCCGACCTCGCCCGCTATTTCCCCACCGCCATCCGTCGGCGCTTCGCCGCCGAGATCCCCCGCCACCGTCTGCGGCGGGAAATCGTCGCCACCCATGTCACCAACAGCATGATCAACCGCGTCGGCATTGCCTTCGTCGCCGACCTGATGGAAAAGACCGGCTTCGGCCCCGCCGACGTGGCGCGCGCCTATATCGTCGCCCGCGATGCCTTCTGCCTGCGCGCCATCTGGAAGGCGATCGAGCGGCTGGACGATTCCGTGCCGGCGGCGACCCAGACCGCCATGCTGATCGAGGCCAATCGCCTGCTGGAGCGGGCCACCCTGTGGGTGTTGCGCTGCGTGCCGGCGCCGTTCGACATCGGCGCCGCCATCGCCGACCTGGTGGGCGGCATCGGCTGCCTGCAGGCCGCCCTGCCAACCCTGCTGCCCGCCGACGTGACGGAGGGCTCGAGCGCGCGGGCGGCCGAGTATGTCTCCCAGGGGGTGCCGGAGGCGCTGGCGCGGCAGGTCAGCGACCTGATCGTGCTGGCCTCGGCGGCCGACATCGTGCGCATCGCCGGCCGCCACGGCATCGCCGTGGAAGCGGCCGGCACGCTCTACTTCGCCGTCGGCGCCCGCTTCGGCCTGGGCCGGCTGCGCCAGTCGGCCGAACGCCTGGCCGCCAACGGCCGCTGGCAGAAGCTGGCGGCGGCGGCGGCGATCGAGGATCTCTACGGCCACCAGCGCGACATCACCACCCGGGTGGCCGCCGCCGGCCTGCCCCCGGCCGAGGCGCTGGCCGCATGGTCGGCCGCCTGCGGCCCGGCCATCGAGCGAACCGACGCGCTGCTGGCCGAGATCAAGGCGTCGGCCCGCATCGACCTGGCGATGCTGGCGGTGGTCAATCGCCAGCTACGGACGCTGAGCGAGTAACCATTCGCGCCAGTTTGCGCTTGGACGGGACCGCCAACGATGCTAACCATCCGGCCAGCCGCAACGGGGATATGCGACCAATGGCCAAGGGCGTCATGCACGAGGATTTCACCCGCGCCGCCGGACCGGTGCCCGTGGGATCCGAGCGCTCGTTCGGCCTGGTCTTCACCGCATTCTTCACCCTCGTCGCCCTGCTGCCGCTGAAGGACGGCGCGCCGGTGCGTCTGTGGGCGCTGGGCGTCGCCGCATTGGTCCTGGCCGCCGCCCTGCTGGCGCCCCGATTGCTGCGGCCCCTGAACCTGCTGTGGTTCCGTATCGGCATGGTGCTGCACCACGTGGTCACCCCGGTGGTGATGGCCCTGCTGTTCTTCGTCACGGTGACCCCGGTGGGACTGCTGATGCGCCTGTGCGGCAAGGACCCGCTGCGCCTGGCGCGCGATCCTGCCGCGGCCAGCCATTGGATCCCACGCCAGCCGCCCGGCCCCGCGCCGGACACCATGAAGCACCAGTTCTAGGAGGACGTCGGCATGTCGTTCCTTGCCGAGCTTTGGGCCTTTCTGTGCACCCGCAAGAAGTTCTGGCTGCTGCCGGTGCTGATCATGATGGTGATCTTCGGCGGGCTGATCGTGCTGTCGCAGGGCTCGGCGATCGCGCCCTTCATCTACACCCTGTTCTAACGCGGAGGCCGCCGGCTTTGCGCATTCTGGGGCTCTCGGCCCTCTACCACGACAGCGCCTGCGCCCTGGTCGAAGACGGCCGCATCGTCGCCGCCGCCCAGGAGGAGCGCTTCACCCGCAAGAAGCACGACCCCGCCTTCCCGGCGCAGGCCCTCGCCTGGTGCCTGGCCGAGGCCGGCTGCGCCTTGGCCGACATCGACGCGGTGGTGTTCTACGACAAGCCGTTCATCAAGTTCGAGCGCCTGCTGGAAACGTATCTGGCCTTCGCCCCCCGGGGCTTCCAGTCGTTCCGCATGGCGATGCCGCTGTGGCTGAAGGAGAAGCTGTTCCAGAAGGATCTGCTGCGCAAGGAATTGCAGAAGTTCGCCCGGGACTTCGATTGGCAGAACCGCCTGCTGTTCGCCGAGCACCACCTGTCCCATGCCGCCTCGGCCTTCTTCCCCTCGCCGTTCGAGGAGGCGGCGGTGCTGACCATGGACGGGGTGGGCGAGTGGACCACCACCTCGCTGGCGCTGGGGCGCGGCAACACCCTGGAGATCCAGCGCGAGCTGCACTTCCCCCATTCGCTCGGCCTGCTGTACTCCGCCTTCACCTACTACACCGGCTTTCGGGTCAATTCCGGTGAGTACAAGGTGATGGGGCTGGCGCCCTACGGCGAACCCAGATTCGCCCAGCTGATTCTCGACAAGCTGATCGACGTCAAGGAGGACGGCAGCTTCCACCTCGACCAGTCGTATTTCAACTACTGCACCGGCCTGACCATGACCAACGACCGGTTCGCCGCCCTGTTCGGCGAGCCGGTGCGCCGGCCCGATCGTGACCGCCTGACCCAATTCCACATGGACGTCGCCGCCTCGATCCAGGCGGTGACCGAGCATGTGGTGCTCAAGCTGGCGCGCGCCATCCGCAAGGAGACCGGGGCCAGGAACCTATGCCTGGCCGGCGGGGTGGCGCTCAACTGCGTCGCCAACGGCAAGATCGCCCGCGCCGGCATCTTCGACAATCTGTGGATCCAGCCGGCGGCCGGCGATGCCGGCGGGGCCTTGGGCGCCGCCCTGGCCGGCTACCACTTGTTTCACGGGAAACCGCGCCAGGCCGTCGCCGGCGATGCCATGCGCGGGTCCTATCTCGGCCCCGACTTCGCCCAGGCCGACATCGAGGCCCGGCTGGCCGCCGCCGGCGCCAGGTTTACCGTGCTGTCCGACGACGGCCTGATCGCCGCCACCGGCCAGGCCCTGGCCGACGGCAAGGCGGTGGGGTGGATGCAGGGACGGATGGAATTCGGCCCGCGCGCCCTGGGCGGCCGCTCGATTCTGGGCGATCCGCGCTCGCCCACCATGCAGAAGGTGCTGAATTTAAAGGTCAAGTACCGCGAGAGCTTCCGTCCCTTCGCGCCCAGCGTGCTGCGGGAGGACGTGGCCGAGTGGTTCGAGCTGGACGGCGACTCGCCCTACATGCTGCTGGTGGCGCCGGTGCACGAGCGCCACCGCCGCGCCATGACCGCCGACGAGGAGGGTTTGTTCGGCATCGACAAGCTGAACGTGCCGCGCTCGACGATTCCGGCGGTCACCCATGTGGACTACTCGGCCCGCATCCAGACGGTGCACGCCGACACCAACCCGCGCTACCACGCGCTGATCGCCAAGTTCAAGCAGCTGACCGGCTGCCCCGTGGTGGTCAACACCAGCTTCAACGTCCGCGGCGAGCCGATCGTCTGCACCCCGGAAGACGCCTTCCGCTGCTTCATGGGCAGCGAGATCGAGACCCTGGCGGTGGGCAATTGCCTGCTCGCCAAGGAGGACCAGGATCCGGCCCTGAAGCTGGACTACAAGGGCGCGTTCGAACTGGATTGAGCGCTGCGGCGGCTACAGCTTCAGAACGATTTCATCGGCAACCGCCCTGAGCGAGCGCCCTTCCCTCTCGATCAACCCGGCTGTCGCCAAAGCATCGACGTCCTCGTGGACGTTCTTGTAATCCCGTCCCAAATGCCGGGCGAGATCGGCAACCGAGGTCGTCGGGTGTCGACGAAGAAACCGGACCATTTCCAGGCGTCTGGGTGTGACGTGCCGAAGGAACGCCTCCATGCTTTCAAAAGTGACGGTGATCTCAGGCTGGCCGATTTCACCCCGTTCAGCGTCATGCCAGGCGGAGACAACCTTCTTGCCCATTTCGTCGAGAAGGTCGCCATGATCATTGCCGATGGAGACGTTGATCCTGTTCAATTTGCCCTCCGCCTTCTGACGTCGGCTTTGAAGTCGTCGATCAGCCGTTCGATGCTGGTGAACACATAAGGCGTTTCGCCGCCGTCGATGTGCCTGTGGTCGCCCTTTCCGGCCTCGTTGTCGTAACCGACGATCCGTACGCCGTCTCGACCATAGAAGAGCGAATACTTGAACGCATGATCGCTGCCGGAGACCTGCTCGGGAACCCGCCAAACGGTCATCTCAATGATGGAGCCATCGTCGTAGATCGCCTTGGTATGGATGATGAGGGCCGCCTTCATGCCATCCCCCTACCATAATCGCTTTATGGTATCCACCGCCATAGATCGGTGGCGGAGAGGCCATGCGAAAATGGCTGGCGATCTGCCGCTACGGCTCCCGACGGGTGCCGCCGAAATCGGCCGGCAGCCAGCCCCGCTTCTTCATCCAGGCCAGGGCGCCGGCGATGGCGCGGGCGTCGGCGATGCCGTCATGGCCGTGGCCGTGCGCCGGCAGCCCCAGCATCTTGGGCAGGTCGCAGCTGTTGGGCTCGTGTCCGCCGACCGCCACCGTCAGCAGCGGACGGACGTCGAGATAGCGCCCGGCAAAGGGATCGGCCAGCCCGAACAGCCGGCAATTGTCGGCGATGACGTCGGGGTCGCGGCCGTTGCTGATCAGGGTGGCATCCGGCCCGGCGAAGGCGGCGAGCCGGGCCAAAGCCTCGCCGATGTCCGTTCCCTCGGCGTCGATTCGGGCCTGGGTCAGGCCGGTGAGGCGGACGAAATAGTCCGACAGCACCGGGTTGAGCCGCGGCCGCACCAGGATGTCGGCGAAATCGGTCTCGTGGAAATCGTCGGACACCCGCACCGCGCCGATCTGGACGATTTCGCGGTGTTCGCCGTCCCGCGACCAGCCGTGTTTGCGCGAGCCTTCCCAGGCGGTGTATTCGAGGTCGTAGACGATGAAGCCGGTCAACGTCCGTACTCGTCCTCGTAGCGGACGATGTCGTCCTCGCCGATATAGCCGCCCGACTGCACCTCGATCAGGCGCAGCGGCACCTTGCCGGGGTTCTCCAGGCGATGGTTGATGCCGGCGGGGATGAAGGTGCTTTCGTTCTCGCGCAGCACGAAGCTTTCGCCACCCCGCTCGACCACGGCGGTGCCGGCCAGCACCACCCAGTGCTCGGAGCGGTGCCAGTGCTTCTGCAGGCTGAGTTTCGCCCCCGGATTGACCAGGATGTGCTTGACCAGGAAGCGCTCGCCGCGGTCGACCGCCTGGAACCAGCCCCACGGCCGCCACGAGCGGGTGCCCTTCGAGGCCTCGCCGCGCCCGGCCGCCTTCAGCGCCTCGACCACCCGCTTGACCTGCTGGTCGTGGGCCTTGTCGGCGACCAGCACGGCGTCGTCGGTGGCCACCACCACCAGGTCGCGCACCCCGATGGCGGCGACCAGGTGATGTTCGCTGCGCAGGTAGGTGTCCTTGGTGGAGATCGCCAGGACGTCGCCCAGCAGCACGTTGCCGTCGGCGTCCTTGGGGGTTTCCTGCCACAGCGCCGACCACGAGCCGACGTCGGACCAGCCCATCTCGACCGGCACCACCGCCGCCTTGTCGGTGTCCTCCATCACCCCGTAATCGATCGACTTGCCCGGAACGCCAGCGAAACAATCGCCCAGGCGGAAGAAGAACAGGTCGCGCTCGCCCTCGGCCAGGGCGCGGCGGCAGCCGTCGACGATCGCCGGCTGGCGGGCGGACAGTTCGGCCAGGAAGGCCCCCACGGGAAACAGGAAGATGCCGCTGTTCCACAGGTACTCGCCCGAGGCGAGATAGGCCTTGGCGGTGTCCAGGCCGGGCTTCTCGACGAAGCGCTCGACCTTGAAGCCGCCGTCCAGCGGCCGCCCGCTCTTGATGTAGCCGTAGCCGGTGTTGGGTTCGTTCGGACGGATGCCGAAGGTCACCAGCATGCCGGCCTCGGCCAGCGGCACCGCCTGCGCCACCGCGGCGCGGAAGGCCTCGGGATCGCGGACCAGATGGTCGGAGGGCATCACCAGCATCAGCGCGTCGTCGCCCGCCCCCTCGGCGAGCAAGGCTGCCACCGCCGCCGCCGGCGCGGTGTTGCGCCCCACCGGCTCGATCACCACGGCGCGGGGTTCGATGCCGATCTCGCGCAGTTGCTCGGCGACGATGAAGCGGTGCTCGTGATTGCACACCACCACCGGTTTCCCCGGCAGCCTGAGCGCGGTGTCCTGCAGCAGGGTGTGCTCGGAGAACAGCGCCAGCAACTGCTTGGGCCGCAATTCGCGCGACAGCGGCCACAACCGGGTGCCGGCACCGCCGGAAAGGATGACGGGGATGATTTCAGCCATGGGTCTCCGCCAGAAAAGCTTCGTAGGCCAAGCGCATGCCGGTGCGGATGTCGGTGCGGGCACGCCAGCCCAGGTCCGTCATCCGCCCGGTGTCGAGGATCTTGCGGGGCATGCCGTCCGGCTTCGTCGGGTCGAACACCAGCTGCCCCCGCCACCCCACCGTCTCGGCGATCAGCAAGGCGAGGTCGCGGATCGACAATTCGTCGCCGCTGCCGACATTGACCCAGGCCTCGTCCGAATAGTGCCGCATCAGGAACACCAGGGCGTCGCCCAGATCCTCGGAGAACAGGAACTCGCGCAACGGCGCGCCGGTCCCCCACAGCGCGACCGAGGCGGCATTGGTGGCCTTGGCGGTGTGGATCTTCATCATCAGCGCCGCCGCCACGTGGCTTTGGGTGGCGTCGTAGCGATCGCCCAGGCCGTACAGGTTGTTGGGAACCGCGGCGATGAAGTCGCAGCCGTACTGGCGGCGATAGGCCCGGCACAACGCGATCCCGGCGATCTTGGCGACGGCGTACCACTCGTTGGTCGGCTCCAGCGGACCGGTCAGCAGCGCGTCCTCGGCCACCGGCTGGGCCGCTTCGCGCGGATAGATGCACGACGACCCGAGGAACAGAAGTTTCTCGACCCCGGTCTTCCATGAGGCATGGACGATGTTCGTTTCGATGGCGATATTGTCGTAGAGGAATTCCGCCGGGCGGGTGGAATTGGCGACGATGCCGCCCACCGTGGCGGCGGCGACGAACACCGCCTGGGGACGCTCGGCCGCCATCCACGCCTCGACCTCGGCCTGGCGGCGGAGATCGAGTTCGGCGCGGGCCACCGTCAGGATGTGGCAGTCCTCGGCCCGGAGCCGGCGCACGATGGCGGAACCGGCCATGCCGCGATGGCCGGCGACGAAAACGCGCTTGCCCTTCAGCGGGTAGCGGACATCAGGCATGGCGGCTGCGTCTCCGGCGTGAGGGTCCCTGTGGTTAGACCAAGCCCCGCCGCCGCTGTCAAGCGGGGCCGAAGTCCTTGCCTTTTCGTCTTGGCCACATAAGAACACAGATGATCGCAGATGTACTTTTTCTGTGCTTATCTGTGTTCGCCTGTAGCCGAAAAATAGCTTCGCGCCATTTCCCCCAACCCTTCGTCCAGGCCGTACGGGGGCGCCCATCCCAGCGCCGTTCGGGTCGGCCCGTCGTCGACCGTCAGCGACCCGGTCAGCCGCCGCCCCACCGCCCCCGCGACCCGCAGCAGCGCGGGCGGGAACCCGAACAGCCGCGCCGGCCGCCCCATCGCCGCCGCCAGCCGGCGGACCAATTCGGGCGTCGACACGTCGGGATCGTCACGCACCAGGAACGTCTTCCCCGGCGCCGCCGGATGGGTCAGGCAGACGCGGATCAGGTCGGCCAGGTTGCCCAGGCCGACCAGGCTGCGGCGATTGTCGATGCCGCCGAGCGGCAGCGGCACCCCCCGCGCCACCAGCCGCATCAATCCGGCGAGGTTGCCCTTGGCGCCCGCCCCCACCACCAACGGCGGGCGGATCACCACCAATTCCCCGGCGATTGCGGCCAGCCGCGCCTCGGCCTCGGCCTTGGCGATACCGTAGGGATCGGCCGGGGCCGGGACGTCGGCGGCGCGGAAGGAGCGGCCGGGCGGGGTTTCCTCGCCGTTGACCTTGACGGTGGAGAGGAACACCAGCCGCCGCCCCTCCGCCTGCCGGGCCAGGGCGACGGCGCCGTCGCAATTGACGGCGCGGAACGCGGCCAACGGATCGGCGGCGCGCTCTCGCATGACGTGGACGCGGGCGGCGCAATGGACCACCGCGTCGATGCCGTCCAGCGCCGGCCGCCAATCGGTGGCGGCGCCGATGTCGCCGACCGGGCGCCGTTCCACCCCTGCCGGCAGCGGGTTGTCGCCGCGCACCGCTCCCGCCACCGCCATGCCGGCGGCGGCCAAAGCCCTGCACAATGCCGCCCCGACGAAACCGTTGGCGCCGGTGACCAGCACCTTCATGCCGGCGCCCCTTTCGCCCAGCGCGCCAGCAACCCCAGCAGCAGGGCGACCGCGACCACCGCCATGAGCCAGCCTTCCGCCGGCCGGCCGCCGGCGGCGACGGCGGCGGCGGCGATCAGGGCGAGGTTGCCGGCCAGCACCGCCAGCGCGACCTGGTCGTGGCGCCGGCCGCCCTGGACCGCGCGCTGATAGAAGTGCTGGCGATGGGGCTGCCACACCTTCTCGCCCTTCAGCGCCCGCCGGCCGATGGTGATGGTGGCGTCGGCGACGTGATAGAGCGGCAGGATCAACGCCGCGGCCAATTGTCCGGCCAGCGCCAGCCGGATCAGCAGCCCGCCGAGCAGGAAGCCCAGCGGCACGCTGCCGACGTCGCCCAGGAACACCTTGGCCGGGTGCCAGTTCCATACCAGGAAGCCGACGGCCGCCCCGGCCAGCGCCGCCGCCGGCGGCACCAGCCCGCTGGCGCCGGCCAGGGCGGCGACGACGGCGATGCCGACGCCCAAGGACGCGGTCTCGACGCCCGAGATGCCGTCGATGCCGTCCATGAAATTGAACAGGTTGACGAACCACAGCCAGCCCAGCCCGGCCAGCGCATGATCGGCCCACAGGGGCAGCCGGCCGCCGAACACCAGGCCGTCGGGCAAGGCGAAGAGGGCACCCCCGACCACCGCGGCATGGGCGACCAGGCGCGGCAGCGGCGGCAGATTGCGGCGGTCGTCGATCCACGAGGCGAGCATCAGCACCAGCGCCCCGGCGATGCCGGCCCAGGCGTTGCCGGGCAGCGCCGCCCACACCAGCAGCACCGCCGGCACCATGCCGAGGCCGCCGCCCCTAGGGGTGGGCGACGTGTGGCTGGAGCGTTCGTTGGGATGGTCGAGCAGGCGGCGGCGCTTCAAATAGCCGAGCGCCCGGCCGGTGAGCACCGCCGACAGGATCGCGGCGGCCAAAGCGGCGACCAGCCAGGTCATTCCCGTCCGCCGAGGCCGACCCGGCGCCCTTCCCTGAGCGAATCGAGGATGGCGAGAGTGGCCAGGCTGGTCTCGACCAGTTCGTCCTCGTCGGCCGGCGGCGGCCCTCCGGCGGCGACGGCGCCGACGAAAGCCGCCAGTTCGGCCCGGTGGCCCTTGTCCTGGGCGAGCGCCTTGTCGGTGCGGGTGCGCCCGCCCTCGGTCAAGGACAGCGCCAGGAAATTGTCGATCGCCACCACCGTTCCGCCGGCGAAACACTCCACCCGCTCCTTGGAGAAGGCGGAATCGCCCAATGCGGTGTAGACGATGGTGGCGAGCGAGCCGTCGGCGAAGGACAGGGTCACCGACAGGTCGTCGCAGGCGCCCTTGCCGGCGCGGGCGGCGGCGGCGTGGACACCGGTGATGGCGCTGCCGGCCAGGACACGGGCGAGGTCGACGAAATGGCACAGTTCGCCCAGGATGCGCCCGCCGCCCTCCTCGGCCTGGTTGACCCAGCTTTCCGCCGGCAGCCCGCCGGCATTGATCCTGAGCGCCAGCATCTTCGGTCCCGGATGGCGGGCGAGATGGCCGGCCGCCTTCACCGTCATCGGGGCGAAGCGGCGGTTGAAGCCGACCATGAAGAAGCCGGGCGCCGCCCGCCGCGCCGCCACCACCGCCGCCAGCTGGCCGCGGTCGAGCGCCAGCGGCTTTTCCACCAGCACCGACTTGCCGGCGGCCAGGGCGCGCGCGGTCAGTTCGGCATGGCTGGCATGGCGGGTGGCGATCAGCACCGCGTTGATCGCCGGATCGTCCAGCACCGGGCCGATATCGGTGGTCGCGCGGGCAAAGCCGAAGGCCTGGCGGCCGTGCTCGGCGGTGTGGCCGCGGCTGGTGCACAGGGTGCGGAATTCGACGCCGGAGATCCGGGCCAGTTCCGGCAGCAGCACGGTGCGGGCGAAGCTGCCGGCGCCGATCACCCCCAGCACGCAGCCCCCGCCCGCCGCCTTGGGAGCGGCGAAGGCTTTGGCCGCGGCCGGCGGCGCCTCGGCATAGCGCAGCACCACGCCGAGATGGGGTTCGCCGCCCTCGGTGACCAGGCGGTAGGCGGCCTCGGCATCGTCGAAGGCGAAGTTGTGGGTGACCAGCGCCGCCACGTCGAGCCGGCGGGGCAGGGCCGGCGACATCAGCCGCACGCATTCGCGCAGGTTCTCGCTTTCGGTCCAGCGCACCCAGCCGACGGGATACTTGACGCCGCGGCCCTCGAAATCGTCGTCGTAGCGGCCCGGCCCGTAGGAGCGCGACACCGTCAGCGCCAATTCCTTCTTCATGAAGGCGGCATAGGGGAATTCGGTGCCGGTCTTGCCCACCAGCACCACCCGCGCCCGGTCGCGGGCGATCTCGGCCGCAGCTTCCAGCGGCTCGCTCGATTCGGTGGCGGCGGCGATCAGCACCGAATCGCAGCCCAGCCCGCCGGTGATCGCCGCGACCGCCTCATTCAGGCCGGCATCGCCCAGGCGCCAGGCGATCTCGGCGCCCATCCGCCTGGCCAGGGCCAATCGTTCCGCATTGACATCGATGGCGACGACGCGGGCGCCGGACAGCGCCAGCAACTGCACCGCCAACTGGCCGACGAGGCCGACGCCGAGCACCGCGACGACGTCGCCCAGCCGGCTTTCCAGATTGCGCGTGCCGGCCATGGCGATGGCGGCCAGGGTGGCGAAACAGGCCTGCTCGTCGGGAACGTCGTCGGGAATCGGCACCGCCAGGGCGCCGGGAACGACGTTAAAATCGGCATGGTTGGCCAGCCCAGCCCCGGCCACCGCCACCCGCTGGCCGGGAACGAAGGCGCCTTCGAGGCCGGCGCCCACCGCCACCACGTCGCCGGCGGCGGAATAGCCCAGCGGCAGCGGCTCGTCGAGGCGGGCCATCACCGCCTTGAAGGTGGCGGCGATACCGTCGCGGCGCACCTTGTCCAGCACCTTGCGGACCAGATCCGGCCGCTCCCTGGCCTTTCCGGCCAGGCTTTTCCGCGCGAAATCGATGACCATGCGCTCGGTGCCGGCGCTGATCAGCGATGCCCGCGTGCGCACCAGCAGGCAGCCGGCCCGCAATCCGGGTTCCGGCACCTCGGCGAGCGCGAGCTTGCCCGAGCGGGCGCTTTGAATCACCTGCTTCATCGCCACAGGAAATACACCGTTCGCGGTGCCGCCGCCAGCCCTGCCCGAATCCCACAGGGCCACGATGTCAGGTTTCTGAATCGTTAATTTCATCCGTCACCCCCTCGAAAGAGGGGGCCCATGCTGCGGCAAACCGGGTGCACGCCATGCAGGTACCGTACGCGCGGCGCCATGGATGCCCTCTTTCGAGGGCATGACGGTGGTGTTGTTAAGGTATCGCTAACCTGACCACGTTGCCCTGCCCGAATCCCATTGCCGCCATGCCGCCACGGAACTATTTTTGCAGCATGAGACAGATCTTGAACGACATCGAAGCCGGCAAGCTGGCGGACGAGTTGCGGCGGCGGGGAATAGCTCCGGCGCAGCGGCTGCGTGTCGTGATCGAGAGCATCGAGACGGAAGAGCCGTCCATTACGGCAATGAACGCCGCGGGCGGCGCCTTCGACTGGTTGGCCGAGGAGCCCGATCTCTACGGTGACGCCGATCTCGTCGAGCGTTTCCGCTGATGGCCGCCATTCCTTTCGGCGCCATCGTCCTGACCGATTTCCGCCACCATCGACAAGGACATCCTCGCCGGGCGCATCGGCAATGCTGATCCGGCGTGGCTGGCGGACGCACGGAAGGTCTTCTTCGGCGTGTTCGGATTCGGCAGCCCGCCGAACTGATTTACCCGCGAGCGATTACACCGTTCGCGGTGCCGCCGCCAGCGCGCTATAACCGATCACAGCGCCTCTCCCGCGGGGCGGAAAAGGGCAATACTCAAGGAGCACGCTCCATGTGCGGCCTGGCCGCGATCCTGTGCCGAAGCTCCGCCCCGCCGGTCGATGCCGGCGAACTGGTCCGCATTCGCGACCACATGGCGGCGCGCGGCCCCGATTCCAGCGGCCGATGGATCGCCGAGGACGGGCGGATCGGCCTTGCCCACCGCCGGCTGTCGATCATCGACCTGTCGCCGGCGGGCGCCCAGCCGATGGAAGGCGCCGATGGCCGCCTGCGCCTGGTGTTCAACGGCGAGATCTACAATTACCGCGCCCTCCGCAGCGAACTGGAGGCGGCCGGCGCGGTCTTCCGCTCCGACGGCGACACCGAGGTGATCCTCGAACTCTACCGCCGCCACGGCACCCGGGCGCTGGGACGGCTGCGGGGAATGTTCGCCATCGCCCTGTGGGACGACGAAAACCGCGGCCTGCTGCTGGCCCGCGACGGCTTCGGCATCAAGCCGCTCTATATCGCCGACGACGGCCGCACCTTGCGCGCCGCCTCGCAGGTCAAGGCGCTGCTGGCGGGAGGCGCCGTCGACACCGCCGCCGATGCCGCCGGCCATGCCGGCTTCTTCCTGTGGGGCCACGTGCCCGAGCCGCACACCCTCTATCGCGCCGTCCGGCCGCTGCCGGCGGGCACCTGGCTGTGGGCGGGCGTCGACGGCGGCCGCGCCGAGGGCCGTTTCTTCGACCTTTCCGCCGAGCTGGCCGCCGCCCGCGCCCTCCCCCCCGACCACGAGCGCCTGCGGGCCGCCTTGCAGGACAGCGTGCGGGCCCATCTGGTCGCCGACGTGCCGGTGGGGGTGTTCCTGTCCGCCGGGCGCGATTCGGCCACCCTGGCCGCCCTGGCCGCCGAGGCGGCGTCCGGCCCGGTGCAGACGATGACGCTGGGTTTCGCCGAATTCGAAGGCACGCCCCGGGACGAGGTGCCGGCGGCCGAGCGGATCGCCGCGCTCTACCGCACCCAGCACCGGACCCGCCGGATCACCGCCGCCGATTTCGCCGCCAGCCGCGCGCGCATCCTGGCCGACATGGACCAGCCCTCGGTCGACGGGGTCAACACCTGGTTCGTCGCCCGCGAGGCCCGTGCGCTCGGCCTCAAGGTGGCGCTGTCCGGCCTGGGCGGCGACGAGCTGTTCGCCGGCTACGATTCGTTCCGCCAGATTCCCCGCCTGGTCGCGGCCACCCGCCCGCTGCGGCTTCTGCCCGGCCTGGGGCGGTTGGCGCGGGCGGTGTCGGCGCCGTGGATCGGCCGCTTCGCCCCGCCGAAGGCGGCGGGATTGCTGGAACTCGGCACCACCTATGGCGATGCCTACCTGTTGCGGCGCGGCCTGTTGATGCCGTGGGAACTGCCATCCGTGCTGCCGCCGGAAATGGCGCGGGAGGGCTGGCGGGCATTGGCGCCCCTGCTGGCGCTGGAAGCCACCCATGCCGGCATCGGCAGCCCGCGCCTCAAGGTGTCGGCGCTGGAGGCGTCGTGGTACATGAAGAACCAGTTGCTGCGCGATTCGGACTGGGCCGGCATGGCCCATTCCCTGGAGATCCGGGTGCCGCTGGTGGACGTCGACTTGTGGCGGGCGGTGGCGGCTCTGGGCGCCGGCAAGGGCGACATGGCCGCCTGCGCCCACCCGCCGCTGCCGCCCGAGATCCTGAACCGGCCGAAGACCGGCTTCTTCGTTCCCGTGGCGGAATGGTTGGGCGCCCGCGACCTGCGCGGCTGGGCCGGGGCGGTGTACCACGCCTTCACCCCGGGAGGCCGGCCATGTCGGTGACCTGCCGGCCGAGCGCATTGGACGCGGCGGGATGGGACGCGGCGAGCGCCGCCTATCCCGGCGCCAACCTGCTGCAAAGCTGGGAATACGGCGCCGCCAAGGCCCAGGGCGGCTGGATCGCCGAGCGGCTGGAATTCGTCGCCGATGGGCGCATCGTCGGCCTCGCCCAGGTGATGCTGCGCCGCCTGCCGGTGGTGGGCGGCGGGCTGGCCTGGTGCAATCGCGGGCCGCTGGGCGCCGGCCTGGAAGCCTTGCGCGCCCATTACCTCGGCCGCGGCTTCTACCTGCGGGTCGCCCCCGCCGGCACCGACGCGGTCGTGGCGCCGGGGTTCCGCCAAACCGGGCGGATCGGCTGGGCGTCCGCCGTGCTCGACCTGGCGCCGCCGGTCGAGGCCCTGCGCGCCGGCCTCGACGGCAAATGGCGCAACGCCCTGGCCAAGGCCGAACGCTCGGGCCTCACCGTGGAATCCGGCAGCGGCGGCGCGGTGCTGACGGAATTCCTCGCCGGCCACGCCCGCTTCCTCGCCGAAAAGCAGGTGCCGACCACCGTCACCCCCGGCCTGATCGCCGCCTTGGCCGAACTGGCGCCGGCCGGCCGCACGCCGATGGTCTACCTCGCCCGGGCCGGCGGCGAGGCGGTGGGCGGGGTGGTGGTCGTCCATGCCGGCGCCGGCTGCGAATACCTGGCGGGCCATTCCGGCGAGGCCGGGCGCAAGGCCAACGCCACCCATTTCCTGCTGTGGCAGGCCATCTGCGACATGAAGGCGCGCGGCGCCGTCGCCTTCGACGTCGGCGGGCTGGACGAATTCCGCACCCCCGCCGGCATCCAGTTGTTCAAGCGCGGCCTCAAGGGCGTGCCCTACCGCCTGGCCGAGGAAATCGAAGCCTGCCCGGCCTCGCCGCTGGCCCATCTGGTGCGCTGGCGGGTCGGCCGCGCCCTGGAGGCGTCATGAGACACCTGGCCGCCCCGCCCCTGCTCGCCCTCCATCGCATGCTGGCGATGGGGCGCCGGCCGCCCAAGGGCGCGGTGCGGCTGGTCATCCTCCACGACGTTCTGGAAGCGCAACAAGATGCCCTGGCGCGCCTGGCGGCCCATGCCAAGGCCCGGTTCGGCCTGGCCACCCCCGGTTGGGCGCAGGCCCGCCTGGCCGGCAAGGGCAGCGCCGACGGCGCCGCCCCGGTGCTGTTCGGCTTCGACGACGGCTTCGCCTCGAATTTCGCCGCGGCGCGCGCGGTTCTCGACCCGCTGGGGCTCAAGGCGGTGTTCTTCGTCTGCCCCGGCCTGGTGGATTTGCCGCCCGAGCGGCGGCAGGCGGCGGTGGCCGAGCAGGTCTTCCGCGGCCGGGCGCAATCCGCCCCGGACCTGATGGGGTGGGAGGACATCAAGGCCCTCGCCGCCGCCGGCCACGCCATCGGCTGCCACGGCTTCGACCACACCGCCCTGGCGGAATTGCCGGCGGCCGAGCTTGAGCGCCAGGTCGCCGGCGCCGCCGACCGGCTGGAGCAGGTCCTCGGCCGGCCGACGCCGTGGTTCGCCTTTCCCTTCGGCGACATCGGGAGCATCGATTCCGCCGCGCTGGCCGCCGTCGGCGCCTGCTTCCCGCTGTGCCGATCGGGGATCCGCGGACTGGCCCATGCCGGCACCCATCCACTGGCGCTGCCGGCCGAATCGGTCGATCTGTCGGCCTCGTGGGCGTGGCAGCGTCTGGCGCTGGAGGGCGGGCTGGCGCCGCTCTACAATGGCGACCGTGCCCGACTGGATGCGATGGCGAGGCAACGCCCATGATCACCGGAGCCCCCCTGCCGGCCTGGTCCGACCTCATTGCCCTGCTGGGGTTCCGCCCCGGTTCCCAGCGCCTGGCCCAGCCGTGGCTGAAGGAGGGCGAGCGGGCGGTGTGGTTCTCCCGGTCCGCCTGGTCGCTGGCGGCGCTGGCCGCTGCGGCCCGGCGCCGGCTGGGGCGGCCGCCGCTGGTGGCGCTGCCCGGCCTGTTCTGCAATGCCAGCCTGGGGCCGCTGCGGCGCACCGGCGCGGCGCTCGACTTCTACCCGGTGACGGCGGAGCTGGAACCGGATTGGCCGGAATGCCGCCGCCCCCCCGATCTGTTCGTCCTCGTCCATGCCTTCGGGCGGCCCGCCGACGCCGCGGCTGCGCGCGCGCACTGCGCGGATTGGGATGCGCAGCTGGTCGAGGATTGCGCCCATGTCCTGCTGCCCGCCCCCGGCATCGGCGAGACCGGCGACGCCTGCCTGTGGAGTCCCCACAAACTGCTGCCGGCACCCCACGGCGGCTTGCTGGTGCTGCGGGACGGGGCCGACATCCCCGCCCCCGCCGGCCCCGCCCCTCCGGTGCTGCCCTGGCTGGCCAAGCGGCTGGTGCAGATGGTCCTGCCCGGCCGGCTGCTGCCAAATCCGGCCAGGCGCGGGCCGGCCCGCTTCGAGGACGACCCGCCGGCGGTCGAAATGGCCGACATGCCGGCGCCGGCCGGCGCCGCGCTCAAACTGCTGGCGCGGGCGGCGCGGGGAGTCCGGGTGGTGGCGGCTAAGCGCCGGGCGCTGGGGCACCGCTTGCTGGAGGCTCTGGCCGGACGCGAGGGATGGAGCGCCCTGTTCGATCCCGTCCTGATCACCCCCTATCGCCTGGTGATGCGTTGCGACACGCCGGCGATCGCCGCCCGTCGCTTCGACGAATACCGCGCCGCCGGCGTGCCGGTGGAAAGCTGGCCGGATTTGCCGCCCGAGGTGACCGCCGATCCCGCCCACCACGCCGCCGCCCTGCGGGCGCGGAGTACGCTACTGTGCTTCCCGGTCCATCAGGGCCTGGACCCGGCGGACCTGGTGGAACGTTGCGCCCGGGTGCAATTCCCCCAAAGGCATTAGGAGTTTCACCAGCGGCGGCGATCATGCTAATGGTGCGCCAACCTGCTATGGGCTCGATCATGACGGTGCTCCTCGTCACCACGCCGATTCGGCCGCGTCCCACCAACTTTCCACCGATCGGGTCGCTTTCGATCCTCAATCATCTGAGACGGAACGGCGTCGCCGACGTCGATTTCTACCACATCGACGGCAACCGCCCGGCCTACGACACGGTGCTCGCCGAAGTGGCGAAGCGGCGGCCGGACGTGGTGGGAATCAGCGCGGTGGTGTCGACCGCCTACGCCTACACCAAGCGCCTGTGCCATGACGTCAAGCGGCTGTGCCCCGACACCCTGGTGGTGGTCGGCGGCAACCTCGCCGCCTCGGCCGAAATCCTTTTGCGCAAGGCGAAGGCCGACCTCTGCTGCATCGGCGAGGGCGAACGGGTGTTCCTCAACGTCGTCCGCCGCGCGGAGACGACACGCCGCCCCGCCGAATTCAAGGACATCCCCGGCCTGGCCCTGCTCGACGACGACGGCAGCTTCCGCACCACCGGCTTCGAAGCGCCCCTGCCCGCCGACGAAATCTACGATTACGCCATCGAAGACATGGTCGCGGCCTGCGACGACCTGTCGACCTATATCGCCCCGGTATTCGCCGGCGACGAATGCACGGCGCAGGAATTCAAGGGCGACCCCCGCACCTACCAGCCCCACCGGCGCAACAAGAAGGTCACCGTCATTCCCGGCGCCAAGGGCTGCGTCGCCCGCTGCACCTTCTGCCATCGGTGGGACAAGGGTGTGCGCTATATCCCGGTGGATCGGATCATGGCGCGGATCGAGACGCTGGTCCGCGACCACGACGTCGGCTTCCTGATGTTCGGCGACGAGAATTTCGGCGCCGACAAGCGCTGGCTCAAGGAATTGTGCGCGCGGGTGAAGGCGCTCGACGTGCTCTGGCGGGTCGGCGGCATGCGGGTCAATTGCGTCTCGCCCGACATCATCGCCATGATGAAGGATGCCGGCTGCACCTTCATCGCCTATGGCATGGAGACCGGCAGCCCCCGCATGCTGGAGGTGATGGAAAAGAAGACCTCGATCGAGGCCAACCGCAACGCCATGTTGTGGACCGCCGCAGCCGGAATCGCCGCCCCGATCCAGATCGTCCTCGGGATGCCGGGCGAGACCGGCGAGACGGTGCGCGAAACCATCGAATTCTGCAAGTACGGGCAGACCATCAGCCCCGAGCAGAACCCCAATTCGCTGTCGATCAATTACGCCCAGGCGCTGCCCGGCACGCCGCTCTACGAGTTCGCTCGCGCCCGCGGGCTGATCGGGCACGACATCGACGGCGAGGAGGGCTATCTGCTGTCGATCTCCGACCACGACGCCCACGACGAGCTGACCACGCTGAATTTCACCGACCATCCCAGCCTGGTCTGCCAGAGCTGGCGCCCGCGCCTGACCGTGGAAGTCAATTACGCCTACGTAATGAAGTACGGTTTGGCCCATTACCGCAGGGTGCTGCTCCAGGATGCCGATTTCTTCCAGGCGAAGCGTGCGGACTCGGGCTATTTTGCCGATCCCAAGCGGCAGGTCGAGCGCGCGCTGATGGTCGATTCCCTGCATGGGTCGCGCGATGTGGTCGCCCTCGACGACCGGGACAGACTGCCGTCGCTGCCGGGTTTGGTGCGCCGCGGCAATCTCGGCCTGGCGATGATCTGCTACCCGGTGCTGTTCTATCGCCTGCGCCGGCTGCTGCCGTTGATGGTGCTGGCCAAGAACGCCATGCGGATGGGCCCGGCCTACGCCTGGCGGCAGGTCCGCGAGAGCGTGTCCTGGTGGCTGGGCGCGAAGGGGCGCTTCGGCCACGACTACAAGTCGCTGCGCAAGATCGTCCGCGACGACGTCGGCACCGGGACCGGTGAAATGGAAATCCTGCGGCAGGGACGCTGATGGGCAAATTCGTCTGCGACCACCCCTGGACCCATTTCGAGGTCAACAACCCCAACGGCGACGTCACCATGTGCTGCGACAACGGCCGGGTGCTGGGCAACGTTCGCCAGGGCACCATCGTCGACATCTGGAACGGCGAGGGGTTCCGGGAAGTCCGGCGCGAGATGCGCGATCTCGGCGCCCATGCCATCTGCCCGCACACCTGCCCGGTGCTGCACGGCGGCAAGACCTACCAGCGGCTTGACGACATCGGCGGGCTGGAGGAACGCGGCGCCGCACGGGCGAACGCCGCGACGAACCAGGACGAGTTGGCCCGCGGCCTGGAAACGCTGGCCTCGCTGCCGCGCTGGATGCGCTTCGCCTACTCGTTCGCCTGCAATCTCGACTGCTACCACTGCTTCCAGCGCGAGGACGCGGTCCAGAACGAGAAGCTTCCCCAGAGCTTCATGGACGAGCTGCGGCGCATGTCCAAGGTCTTCCAGGTGGTCTTTCCGTTCGGGGGCGAGCCGTTCCTGTTCAAGCCGGTGCTCGCCTTCCTCGCGGAGGCGGAGGTCGATCCCGGCTGCCGCTATTTCTTCGTCACCAACGCCACCCTTCTCGACGACAAGGTGATGGCGCTGCTCGAACGCCGCAATCTCGGCCTGGTCGCGGTGTCGCTGGATGCCGCCGATGCCGCCACCTTCGACGAATTGCGCCGGCGCGGGCGCAAGGCCGACTGGACCCAGGTGATGACCAACCTGCGGCGCCTGCAGGAGCTTCGCCGCAGCAAGGGTTTCGTCTTCACCGCCGGCATGACCATCAATACCCGCAATTTCGACCAGATCGAGCGCTTCGTCGATCTCTGCCTCGACCTCGACGCCGAGCCGATCCTCAGCCTGGTGGCCAACCCCTACCAGACCTATGCGTTCCAGAAGCGCTTCCTGCACTTCACCCCCGACCAGTTTCCGGTGATGTCGGCGCAAATCGGCCGCAGCATTCCCAAGGTTCAAAGCCGCGGCTTCAAGGATGCCGAGGCGTTCCTGCGGCAATTGGACGCTTGCCTGGAGGAGCACCGCAGGGGCGACAACGCCCTGGCCCGGTTCGCCGCGCGCAAGTTGGCGCGCACGGCGTTCCATCTGCTGCCCGAAGCCATCCAGACTCCGGTCCGCGGCGCCATCGGCAAGGCGCGCTATCGCAACCTGCGAAACCTGGTCAAGGAATGAGCCGTTGCCACGCCATTTCCACTTGACGCGACTCCACCCCCTCACTAATGTTCGCACCGTGAACACGGCCAGGATTCCGGCGAGGGAATGGCGAGCGAACAACAGATCGTGCTTGGCGTCTTGACCGAGGTTCATCGCGACAGCGCGGCAACCCAGCGGCAAATCGCCGGAAACCTGGGGATCGCGCTGGGAATGGCCAACGCCTATCTGAAGCGTTGCGTCAAGAAGGGGCTGGTCAAGGTCACCCAGGCGCCGGCCAACCGCTATCTTTACTACCTCACCCCGGCGGGATTTGCCGAAAAGACGGCGCTTACCGCCGACTACCTGAGCCAATCCTTCGATTTCTTCCGCACCGCCCGCAGCCATTGCGCCGAAATTCTCGCCCAGGCGGACAGCCGCGGCTGGCGGCGGATGGCGTTGGTGGGCGCGTCGGAACTGGCCGAAATCATGGCCTTGTGCGCCGCCGGCACCGGCATCGAAATGGTCGGGATCGTCGATGCGGGCGCCGCCGGCAGGCACCTGGCCGGATTGCCGGTGGCCGCCACCCTGGCCGAGCTGCCCGCCGCCGACGGCGTGGCGGTGACCGCGCTCAAGGGGGCGCAGGACCTGTACGACCGCTTGGCCGGCGAGATCGGCGCCCAGCATCTGCTGATACCGGCGCTGCTGGGGGTGCACGTGCAGCAACCGGCAACGACGGTCTAGGCGGCGATGCAGGCCTGGTACGTCGTCCACACCCATGCCAATGCCGAGCGGATTGCTGAACGGCACCTCGCGCGCCAGGGGTATTCCGTTTATCTGCCGCAATATGCCAAAACCCGCCGCCACGCGCGACGAGTCGAGATGGTGACGGCGCCGCTGTTCCCGCGCTACCTGTTCGTGCGCATGGACCCCGAGGCGACGGCCTGGACCCCCATTCGCTCGACCGTCGGCGTGACCTCGGTGGTGTGCCAGGGCGGACGGCCGGCGCCGCTGGACGAGGCGGCCGTGGATGAAATCCGCAGCCGCGAGAGCGGCGACGGCCTCGTCGCCCTCGACCCGCCGCGTTTCGCCAAAGGCGAGCGGCTGCAAATCACCGCCGGCCCCCTGGCGCAGCAACTTGGCCTGTTCGAGGGGATCGACGACAAGGACAGGGTGGTGCTGCTGCTCGACCTGCTGGGACGGCCAGTAAGGGTGCGGGTGCCGCTCGACGTGGTGCGCCCCGGGGCCTGAGCCCCGGAGTCTAAGGCTTTGCGGTCCGGTGAGTCTTCACCCGGACTGCGGTAGCGTGCCCGCAGGCACGCGTGATCAATCCCTGGCGGAGCGACGAACATGGCTGACATCGAGATGTCAGGCCCCTGGATTACCGAGGTCGAGGAAAAATACGTTCTCGACGCCCTGCGCAACGGCTGGTACGGCCGCGACGCCTATACCTATTGCGAGGCGTTCGAAGCGGCGTTTTCCGATTATCACGGGCGCCGGCACGCGCTGATGACGCCCAACTGCACCTCGGCGATCCATCTGCTGCTCGCCGGCCTGGGCATCGGCCCGGCCGACGAGGTCATCGTCGCAAATTGCACCTGGATCGCCAGCGCCGCGCCGATCACCTATCAGCGCGCCACCACGGTGTTCGCCGACATGGACGCCACCCACTGGTGCGTCACCCCCGATTCGGTCGAGGCCGCCATCACACCGCGCACCAAGGCGGCGATCGTCGTCGATCTCTACGGCAACATGCCGGACTGGGACGGCCTGCGGGATATGGCCGAGCGACGCGGCATCACCCTGGTCGAGGACGCCGCCGAGGCGCTGGGTTCGACGTTCAAGGGCGTGCGCGCCGGCAAATTCGGCATCGGCTCGGTGTTCAGCTTTCACCGCACCAAGACCCTGACCACCGGCGAAGGCGGGATGCTGCTGCTCGACGACGACGCCCTGTTCGAGCGCTGCAAGCGATTGCGCGACCACGGCCGGGCGCCGGGCAGCTGGTACAATGTCGAGGTCGCGTTCAAGTACATGCCGTTCAATCTGCAGGCCGCCCTGGGCTACGCCCAATTCCAGCGCATCGACCAGCTGGTGGCGAAGAAGCGCTGGATTCTCAACGCCTACAAGGAACGGCTGGCCGACATCCCCGACCTCGCCCTCAACCCCGAGCCGGCGGACGTCACCAACGGCGTGTGGTGCCCGGCGGTGGTGTTCGGCAAATCCCACCAGCTGGACAAGATGGCGGCCATGGCGGAATTCCAGCGCCGCGGCCTGCCCGCCCGGCCGTTCTTCTTCCCGTTGAGTTCGCTGCCGGCTTTCGAGGGCCGCGACGCCGAGGGCCGGCGCACCTGCCCGGTTGCCTACGACGTGTCGGCGCGCGGCATCAACCTGCCCTCGGCCCTCAACATCACCGAGGCGCAGATCGACGCCGTCTGCACCGCCATCCACGACATGCTCGGTCACCCGGGGGGCACCGCATGAGCTATACCTGCAGGGCATGCGGGGGGTCGATCGTGCCCTTCATGAGTTTCGGCCCACAGCCGCCGGCGGCGACGCTGCGCGCCGTCGACGATACGTCGCCGGAATATTTCTATGAGCTGCAGCCCGCCTTCTGTTCGACCTGCCAATTGTTTCAGACCGTCGAACAGCCGGCGCCCGAGGTGATGTTTCATCCGCAATACTTCTACCTCACCGGAACGTCGCGGGTGATGACGGAGCACTTCCGCAGCTTGGCGGAGACATTGCGGCAAAGCTGGCTCGGCGATTCCCGCGACCCCTTCGTCGTCGAGATCGGCAGCAACGACGGCACCCTGCTGTCCAATTTCGCCCGCGCCGGCATCCGCCACCTCGGCATCGAGCCTTCGGCCAGTGTCGCCGCGGCGGCCCGGGCACAAGGATGCGACGTTCAAGAGTCATTTTTCGGCCTCGACACCGCACGCGGGGTGCGCGCCGCCCATGGTCCGGCCGACGTCATCGTCGGGGCCAACGTCATCGCCCACATTCCCGCCATCAACGAGATCGGCGCCGGGGTGGCGGCCCTGCTCAAGGATACCGGCGTCTTCGTCTTCGAGGTGGTCTATCTCGGCGATGTGATCCGCAATACGGCCTTCGACCAGATCTACGACGAACACGTTTTCACCTACTCCGCAGCCGCGGTCCGCACGGTGTTCGGCCGCCACGGCCTGGAACTGATCGACGTCACCCCGCTTCCGGCGATCCACGGCGGTTCCATGCGGTTCACCCTGGCGCCCAAGGGCGCCCGGCCGGTGGCGCCGGCGGTCGATGCCTGCATCGCCGCCGAACTGGCCCAGGGGCTGTCGGACATTGCCACCTATGCCGGCTTCCGCGCCAGCTGCGAGCGCATCCGCACCGATTTGCGCGCACTGCTGGCTGCGCTCAAGGCCAAGGGCGCCCGCATCGCCGGCTACGGCGCCACCGGCAAGAGCGCCACATTGCTCAATTACTGCGGCATCGACGGGAAATATCTCGACTTCGTCCAGGATTCCACGCCGGCCAAGCAGGGGATGCTCACCCCGGGCACCCGCTTGCCGATCCGCTCGCCGGCGTACTTCGATGAACACCGGCCGGACTACGCCCTGCTGCTGGCCTGGAACCACCGGGCCGAGATCGAGGCCAAGGAGCAGGCCTTCCGTGCCGCCGGCGGACGCTGGATCGTCTACGTTCCCCGGGTGGAGGTGGCGTGACCGTGGCAACGACGATCGGCCCTCTTGCCGCCGGACCGAGAAAACCGCAATGAGCGCTCGCATCCTGGTCACGGGGGGGGCCGGCTTCATCGGCTCGGCGCTGGTCGGCCACCTGCTGGCCGCCGGCCACCGGGTGACCACGTTCGACAAGCTGACCTATGCCGGCCATCTGGCCAATCTCGGCCGCTGGCTGGACCATCCCAACCACCGTTTCGTCGAGGGCGACGTCGCCGACCGCGACCAGGTGGCGGCGGCGTTCGAGTCCGTCCTCCCGGCCGGGGTGATGCATCTGGCCGCCGAATCCCATGTGGACCGGTCCATCGCCGGAGCCGACGAGTTCATCCGCACCAACATCGTCGGCACCGCCACCATGCTGCAGGCCGCCGCCGCCCACCATGCCCGGCTGGACGGCGGCGAACGGGAGCGCTTCCGCTTCGTCCACGTCTCCACCGACGAGGTGTTCGGCAGCCTGGAGCCGGGCGAAAGTTTCCGCGAGACCTCGCGCTACCAGCCGAACTCGCCCTATTCGGCCAGCAAGGCGGCGTCCGACCACCTGGCGCGGGCCTGGCAGCACACCTATGGCCTGCCGGTGGTGACCTCCAACTGCTCGAACAATTACGGCCCCCGCCAGTTTCCGGAAAAGCTGATCCCGCTGATGATCCTCAATGCCGTCGCCGGCAAGCCGCTACCGGTCTACGGCGACGGCGGCCAGGTCCGCGACTGGCTGCACGTCGACGATCACGCCCGGGCATTGATGGTGATCGCCGAACGCGGCCGGCCGGGCGAGACCTACTGTATCGGCGGCGAATCCGAGCGGACCAACATGGAAGTGGTCGACGCCCTGTGCGCCGCCCTCGACGATTACGCGCCCGCGCTGCCCCACCGGCCGCACCGGCGCCTGATCCGCCATGTCGCCGACCGCCCCGGCCACGACCGCCGCTACGCCATGGACATCGCCAGAATCAAGGCCGAACTCGGCTGGGCGCCGCAGGAACGCTTCGAAAGCGGCTTGAAGGCGACGGTCGCCTGGTATCTCGCCAACGCCGCCTGGTGCCGGACCGTGATGGAAGACGCCGCCGCCCGGCTACCGGCCGCCATGCGGCCCCGCGCCGACGGCTCGATGTTCGCGAAAGGAGTCTCGCCCTGACCGTTTCCTGCACCAAAGGCATCATCCTCGCCGGCGGCTCGGGCAGCCGTCTGTATCCGCTGACTCGGGTGACCAACAAGCACCTGCTGCCGATCTTCGACAAGCCGATGATCTACTACCCGCTCACCACCTTGATGCTGGGTGGCATCCGCGACATCCTGATCATCTCCAGCCCCGAGGACCTGCCCCGCTTCCGCCGGCTGCTGGGCGACGGCGCCCTCTGGGGGATCCGCCTGTCCTATGCCGAACAGCCCTCGCCCGACGGCTTGCCCCAGGCCTTCATCATCGGCGAGGACTTCATCGACGGGGCGCGGGTGGCGCTGATCCTGGGCGACAACGTCTTCTACGGCCACGGCCTGCCGCTGCTGGTCCGGGCCGCCGCGGAACGCCGCGAGGGCGCCACCGTCTTCGCCCAATATGTCAGCGATCCGCAACGTTTCGGCATCGTCACTTTCGATCGCGACGGCCGGCCGATCGACATCGTCGAGAAGCCGGCCCATCCCGCGTCCAATTACGCGGTGACCGGCCTGTACTTCTACGGCCCCGAGGTGTGCGGCCTGGCGCGGTCGCTGAAGCCGTCGGCCCGGGGCGAAACCGAGATCAGCGAGCTCAATCGCCTCTACCTGACGGAGGGCAGGCTCCACGTCGAGGTCCTGGGCCGCGGCTTGACCTGGCTGGACGCCGGCACCCCCGACGCCCTGGCGGAGGCCAGCCAATTCGTGCGGACCATCGAGAACCTGCAGAACACCAGCATCGCCTGCCCGGAGGAAATCGCCTACCGCATGGGCTTCATCGACCGCGCCCAATTGGCGACGCTGATCGGCAGGGCGCAGCCATCCCCCTACGGCCGCTACCTGCAGGGCGTGATGGACGAGGTCTGCAGCCCGTGATCGGCAATATCGGGCGCGCCTTCGCCCTGCTCGACCGCCGCGCGCGGCTGCAACTGTGCCTGCTGGCGGCAATGACCCTGGTGGGCGCGGTCTTCGAGGCGGCGGGAATCGGTTTGGTGTTCCCATTCATCAAGATTATTGCCGAGCCGGAATGGCTTCAGGGATCCCGCTGGTATCCCGATATCGTCGCGTGGTTCGGTCCCCTCGACCATCATACCGTGGTTGTGGCCATCGGGCTCGGCATGATCGCCCTGTTCGTGGTCAAGAACGCCTACATGCTGGCGTTCTACATCACCCAGTACACGGTAACATTCGGCAACGTCGCCCGCTATTCCACCAAGATGCTGGCGCATTACCTGCGGTCTCCCTACACCATGCACCTTGAACGCAATTCGGCGGAGATGGTGCGCAACGTGCGGGAATTGCCGCAAGATCTGTTCAATGCCGTCACCGCCCTGCTCGGGTTCATGACCGAAGCGCTGGTCATGGCGCTGATCTGCGCGGTCCTGTTCGCCGCCGAACCGGTAGCCACCGCCACGGCGGGGCTGCTGCTGGTCGGCGCCACCGGGATCTTCTATACCATCGCCGGCCGCCTGCTGCGCGACTGGGGCGGCCAGCGGCTGTGGCGCAACGGACAGGTGCAGCTGGCGCTGCAACAGGCGCTCAACGGCATCAAGGAGAGCCGCGTCCTCGGCCGCGAGGGCTACTTCGTCGCGCGCTTCACCGAACAGACCCAGGCGCTGATGGAGTTGCAGCGCTCGATCCAGACGGTGGCGCAACTGCCCCGGCTGTCGGTCGAGCTGGCGATGATGACCGGCATGATCGCGGTGGTCCTGGTGATGGCGGGGCGGGGCGGCGGCTCGTCCGAGATGCTGCCGAAACTGGCCGTGTTTGCGGCGGCGGCGTTCCGGCTGCTGCCCTCGATCAACCGCATGACCCAGGCGCTGACCGAATTGAAGGTCAGCACCGCGCCGCTTGAGGCGCTGTTCGCCGACATGCCCCGCGACGCCGCCCATGCCACCGCGGACGCCGCGCTCGTCCGGCCGCGGCTGGAGCGGGCGCTGGAGCTGGAGGGCGTGTCGTTCACCTATCCCGCCTCGGCCGAACCGGCGGTGCGCGACATCGACCTGTGCATCCGTCGCGGCGACACCATCGGACTGGTCGGGCCGTCCGGAGCGGGCAAGAGTACCCTGGTGGACATCATCCTCGGCCTGCTGGTGCCCGATTGCGGCCGCATCCTGCTCGACGGCCAAGTGATCGCGACCGGCGGCGGCTGGCACGGCGCCGTCGGCTACGTTCCGCAAAGCATCTACATCACCGACGACACCGTGCGGCGCAACGTCGCCTTCGGCATCGAGGACGGGGCCATCGACGACGACGCGGTGCGTCGCGCCCTGGCGCTGGCTCGCCTCGACGACTTCGTCGCCGGCCTGCCGTCGGGCCTTGAAACCTGCCTGGCGGAGGACGGCATCCGCCTGTCCGGCGGCCAGCGGCAGCGCATCGGCATCGCCCGCGCCCTCTACCACGATCCCGACCTTCTGGTGCTGGACGAGGCGACCTCGGCGCTCGATCCCATCACCGAGCGCGAGATCGGCGCTGCCGTGCGGGCCCTGCACCGCAGCAAGACGGTGATCATCATCGCCCACCGCCTCAGCACGGTGCGGCACTGCGACTGCCTGCTGCTGATCGAGGGCGGCCGGGTCGCCGACCGCGGCGGCTTCGACGACCTGGCGGCGCGCAACCCCTCGTTCCAGCGCCTGGTTGCGGCGCTGGAGATGGCGAACACAGCCAACCCCGTGGAGTCCCCATGAGCGGAAACAGCCAGAAACGCTGCGTGGTCACCGGCGGCGCCGGCTTCATCGGCAGCCATCTCGCCGAACGCCTGCTGGCCGACGGCCACCGGGTCGCCATCATCGACAATTTCGCCAACGGCCGGCCGGACAACCTGTTGCCGATCAAGGACCACCCGGCCTTGCGCGTGCACCGGGCCGACGTCGCCGACCACGCCGCGATCGCGCCGGTATTCGCCGGGATCGACTGGGTGTTCCACCTGGCCGCGCTGGCCGACATCGTGCCCTCGATCCAGCACCCGACCGAGTACCACCGCGCCAACGTCGACGGCACCGTTTCGGTGCTGGAGGCGGCCCGCGCCGCCGGCGTGAAGCGGTTCGTCTACGCCGCCTCGTCGTCCTGCTACGGCATCCCCGACGACACCCCGACGCCCGAAACGGCGCCGCCGCGGCCGATGTACCCCTACGCGCTGACCAAATTCATCGGCGAACAATACGTCATGCACTGGAGCCAGACGTATCAGATGCCGGCGCTCTCGTTGCGCATGTTCAACGTCTTCGGCCCGCGCCACCGCACCACCGGCACCTACGGCGCGGTGTTCGGCGTGTTCCTCGCCCAGAAGGTGGCGGGCCGGCCCTACACGGTGGTCGGCGACGGCACCCAGACCCGCGACTTCACCTTCGTCACCGACGTCGTCGACGCCTTCGTCACCGCCGCCCGCTCGGATATCTCGGGCGAAATCATGAACGTCGGCTCGGGCGGCACCTACAGCGTCAACCGGCTGGTCGACCTGCTGGGGGGGCCGCGCGAATATATCCCCAAGCGGCCGGGCGAACCCGACTGCACCTTCGCCGACACCGCCAAGATCCGGCGCCTGCTGGGCTGGGCGCCCAAGGTCGGGTTCGAGGCCGGGCTGGGTGTCATGCTCGACAACATCGATTATTGGCGGGACGCCCCGGTGTGGACGCCCGACACCATCGCCGGCGCCACCGCCGACTGGTTCAAACATCTTGGCACATGAGGCGGAAGCCACCGACATGACGAACGAAATCACCGGCGGCCCGCAGACGGCGCGTGACAAGGTGCTGTCCCTGGACGCGCTCGCCGCCCTGGCCCAGGCCAGCCGCAACGCCGGCAAGACGGTCGTGCTGTGCCACGGCGTCTTCGACCTGGTCCATCTCGGCCACGTCCGCCATATCGAGACGGCGCGCCGCGAGGGCGACGTCCTGCTGGTCACCGTCACCGCCGACCGCTACGTCAACAAGGGGCCGGGGCGGCCGATCTTCCCCGACACCATGCGCGCCGAGATGCTGGCCGCCATCGGCAGCGTCACCGCCGTCGCCGTCAACCCCGGCCCCAGCGCCGAGAACGTCCTGGACGCGATCAAGCCCGACATCTACGTCAAGGGCAGCGACTACGAGAACCCCGACGAGGACGTCACCGGCAAGATCACCAGCGAGCGCCGCACGGTCGAGCGCCACGGCGGCCGCGTGGTCTTCACCAAGGACATCACCTTCAGCTCGTCGACCCTGATCAACCGCTATCTCGACGTCTACGATCCACCGCTGCGCGACTGCCTGAATTCGTTCCGCGAGCGTAACGCCCTCCCCGAAGTGCTGGAGCTGATCGAGCGGGTCAAGGACATGCGGGTGCTGCTGGTCGGCGACACCATCATCGACGAGTACCAGTTCGTCACGCCGCAGGGCAAGGCGCAGAAGGAGAACATTATCGCCACCCGCTATGTCGGGCGCGAGCAATATGCCGGCGGCATCATCGCCGCCGCCAACCATGTCTCCAGCTTCTGCCGCGACGTCGAAGTGCTCACCGGCCTCGGCGACGACCCCGCCGACGAGGCCTTCGTTCGCGCCAATCTGCGCGACAACGTCACCCTGACTGCGATTTCGGCCAAAGGGCGCCCGACGACGCGCAAAACCCGCTTCATCGAAGCAAGCTACAACCGGAAGCTGTTCGAAGTCTACCACATGGACGATTCGCCGCTCGAAGGCGCGACGCGCTCGGCGATCGACGACGTCATCGCCCGCCGCGCCGGCGAATTCGACGTGGTCATCGTCACCGATTTCGGCCACGGGCTGATCGGCCCGTCCACCGTCGAGGCGCTGGTCGCCAACGCCCGCTTCCTGGCGGTCAACGCCCAGACCAACAGCGGCAATTTCGGCTTCAACCTGATCACCAAGTACCCGCGCGCCGATTATGTCTGCATCGACACACCCGAGGCTCGGCTGGCGCTCGGCGACAAATTCAGCGGCATCGACGAGCTGGTCGGCCACCGGCTGCCCGAGCGCATCGGCTGCGCGCGGCTGATCGTCACCCACGGCTCGCACGGCTGCTACACCTACGACCGTATGGCCGGCATCCACCGCATTCCCGCTTTCACCAAGCAGGTGATCGACACGGTCGGGGCCGGCGACGCCTTCCTCGCCGTCACCAGCCCGATCGTCGCCGCCGGTGGGCCGATGGACTATGTCGGGTTCATCGGCAATGCCGCCGGCGCCATGAAGGTCGGCATCGTCGGCCACCGCAATTCGGTCGAGAAGGTGCCGCTGGTCAAGTTCGTCACGGCCCTGCTGAAATAGGATGATGCCAATGACACGCAGATGGAACGTTCTCGTCACCGGCGGGGCCGGCTATGTCGGCAGCGCCCTGGTGCCGGAATTGCTGGCGGCCGGGCACCGGGTCACCGTGCTCGACCTTTACCTCTACGGCGACGATATCTTCGCGGAATGGGACGGAGATCCCCGCCTGCGCCAGGTCAAGGGCGACATCCGCGACCCCGCCGCGGTGGCCCGCGCGCTGCAAGGCTGCGACTGCGTCATCCATCTTGCCTGCATCTCCAACGACCCGTCCTACGACCTCGACCCGGATCTCGGGCGCTCGATCAACCACGGCGCTTTCCTGCCGCTGGTGCGCGCCGCCAAGGCCGCCGGGGTCGCGCGCTTCATCTACGCCTCGTCGTCGTCGGTCTACGGCGTCAAGGACGAGCCCGAGGTCACCGAGGATCTGCCGCTGGAGCCGTTGACCGACTATTCCAAGTTCAAGGCGCTGTGCGAGCGCGAGCTGAACGCCGAGGCGGCGCCGGGCTTCACCGTCTGCACCGTGCGGCCGTCGACGGTCTGCGGCTACGCGCGGCGCCAGCGCCTGGACGTGGTGGTCAACATCTTCACCAACCAGGCCGTCAACAACGGCAAGATCCGGGTGACCGGCGGCCCCCAGAAGCGGCCCAACATCCACATCGGCGACATGGTGCGGGTCTACCTGCACCTGTTGCAGCAGCCCGACGACAAGATCGCCGGCAAGATCTGGAACGCCGGCGACAGCAATTACCCGATCGCCGACCTGGCCCGCATCGTCCGCACGGTGGTGGGCGAGCACGTCGAGATCGAGACCGTCCCCACCAACGATCCCCGCTCGTACCACGTCTCCGGCAAGAAGATCCGCGACGACATCGGCTTCGAGCTGAAATACACCATCGAGGATGCGGTGAGCGGCCTGGTCGATGCGATGAAGTCGGGCAAGCTGGTGAACCCGCTCGACAATCCGCTCTATTTCAACATCAAGCGGATGCAGGACACGAGGCTGAAATAGCGTGCTGATCGGCCTTGATTTCGACAACACCATCGTCGGCTACGATGACGTCTTCCGGGCGGCGGCGATCGCCCGGGCCTGGCTTCCGGCCGGCTTCGCCGGCGGTAAGCGGCTGGTGCGCGACACGCTTCGCGGCGAGGACGGCGGCGAGCGCAAGTGGATGGAATTGCAGGGCGAGGTCTACGGCTCGCGCATGGGTGACGCCGTGATGTTCGACGGCGTCACCGCCTTCCTGGCCCGCTGCCGGCGGGCCGGCGCAACGGTGGCGGTGGTCAGCCACAAGACCGAGCGCGGCCATTTCGACCCCGCCGGCACCGATTTGCGGGCTGCGGCCCGCACATGGATGGCAGCCCAGGGGCTGTTCGCTGCCGGCCTTGCGCCCGCCGACGTCTATTTCGAAGCCGAGCGTGCCGCCAAGATCGCTCGCATCGCCGCACTGGGTTGCGATGTCTTCGTCGACGACCTCGAGGAGGTGCTGCTCGATCCCGCCTTTCCCCGTGGCTGCCGCCGCCTGCATTTCGCCGGAACCGGGGGCGCGCGCGACCTGCCGTTCCCCAGCCATGCCGATTGGGGCGGGATCGCCGATGCCGTCTTCGGCCCCGCCTGACGACGCGGCGGCCGTGGCCGCAGCGGTCGAGCGCCTGACCGGGCGGGTGGTGCGCGGGCTGCGGCGGGGCGGCCGCGGCGGCAACAATCGGCTCTACCGCGTCGACACCGATGCGGGACCGCTGGCGGTGAAGCGCTATCTGCGGCAGGACGGCGACAGCCGCGACCGCCTGGCGACGGAATTCCAGGCCCTGGCCTTCCTCGGCGGCCATGGCGTCACCGAGGTGGCGCGCGCCATCGCCGCCGATCAGGCCGCCGGCCTGGGGATCTATTCATGGATCGAGGGCGAACCCGCGACCGCCCGGCAGCCGGGCGATGCGGCACGGCTTGCCGGCTTCCTCGGCCGCCTGGCCGGCCTCGCCGACGCGCCGGACGCCGCTTCGCTGCCGCCGGCCTCGGAAGCCTGCCTGTCGGTGGCGGAATTGTCGGCCCAGTTGGACCACCGCCTGCGCCGCCTGGAGGAGGAAGTGTCCGGCCATGCCGGCCTGCCCGGCTTCCTGGCCGAGCAGCTGGCGCCGGCGATCGCCAGGGCGCGATCCGGCGCCGACGACGCGACGCCATTACCCATGGCGCAGCGCACGCTCAGCCCGTCGGATTTCGGCACGCACAACGCCATCCGCCGGCCCGACGGCGGCCTCGCCTTCGTCGACTTCGAGTATTTCGGCTGGGACGATCCGGCCAAGCTGGTGGCCGACACCCTGCTTCATCCCGGCATGGCTCTGGACCCAAGCGAGCGCCGGGAATTCCTCGCCGGGGCACTGGCCGTGTTCGGCGCCGACCCGGATTTCCGCCGCCGGCTGGAATTCGTGGCGCCACTCTACGCCTTGCGCTGGGCGCTCATCGTCCTCAACCCTTTCCTGCCCGAGCGCCGCGCCCGCCTCAGCTTCGCCGTCGGCGACGCCGGCGACGCGGTGCTGGCCCGGCAGCTGCAGAAGTCCCGCCTGTTCCTCGCCACGGCGATTGACCCCAGGAGCCTGTTCATACAATGAACACAGCAAGCATGCCGACGCCGGCCTCGACCAGCCTCGACGAACGCTCGCGCCGCCTGCGGCGCATGGTGATCGCGGCCCTTGACGGCGGCGGCCGCGGCCATCTCGGTTCGTCGATGTCGCTGATCGAGATCGTCCGCGTCCTCTACGACGACGTGATGAGCCATCGCCCCGCCGAGCCGCGCTGGGAGGGCCGCGATCGCTTCATCCTGTCCAAGGGCCACGGCTGCCTGGCGCTTTACGCCGTGCTCGCCGACAAGGGCTATTTCCCCGAGGCCGAACTCGTGCGCTTCTGCCGCGCCGGCAGCTATCTCGGCGGCCATCCCGAGGCCGGCAAGGTTCCCGGCGTCGAAGCCTCGACCGGGGCGCTCGGGCACGGCCTGTCCATCGGCGTCGGCGCCGCGCTGGGCCTGCGCCTCAAGCGCTCGGCCGCGCGGGTATTCGTCGCCATGGGCGACGGCGAGATCAACGAGGGTTCGGTGTGGGAGGCGGCGATGGCCGCCGGCAAGCACCGGCTGTCCAGCCTGACCGCCCTGGTCGACTACAACAAGATCCAGTCCTATGGCTTCGTCGCCGAGGTCCAGCCGCTGGAGCCGCTGGCCGACAAGTGGCGAGCCTTCGGCTTCGCGGTCGAGGAGATCGACGGCCACAACCTCGCCGCCCTGCGGCGGGTTCTGGCCACCCCCGATGCGGAGGGGCGGCCGAAGGCGGTGATCTGCCATACCGTCAAGGGCCGCGGCGTGCCGTTCGCCGAAAACGACCCCGACTGGCACCACAAATCGCGGATCCCCGCCCCGCAGATCGCGGAAATGTATGCCGCGCTGGAGACCGTCTGATGCGCAAGACATCCCTCGACATGGTCTTCGAACTGGCCCGCCGCGACCCGCGGGTGGTCTTCATCGGCTCCGACCTCGGCGTCGGCACCCTCGACGGCATGAAGAAGGAGCTGCCCGAGCGCTTCTTCATGGAAGGCGTCGCCGAACAGAACGTCATCGGCATGGCCGCCGGCATGGCGATGGAGGGCTTCATCCCCTATGTCAACACCATCGCCACCTTCCTGACCCGGCGCTGCTACGAACAGGTCGCCATCGACCTCTGCCTGCACAAGCTGCCAGTGCGGCTGATCGGCAGCGGCGGCGGCATGGTCTATGCCCCGCTGGGACCGACCCATCTGGCGGTCGAGGACATCGCCATCATGCGGGCCCTGCCCAACATGACCGTGGTGGCGGTCAGCGACGCCGCCGAGATGACCCGGCTGATGGGCCAGAGCCTCGATTGGCCGGGTCCGCTCTATATCCGCCTGGGCAAGGGCGGCGACCGGGTGATTTCGCGCCCCGACGACGACTTTTGCATCGGCCGGGCGATCCTGCGCCGGCCGCCCGGCGCGGTGCTGGTGGTCGCCACCGGCATCGCCACCACCCAGGCGCTGGAAGCGGCCGACACCCTGGCGGCCGAGGGCATCGCATGCGGCGTCCTCCACATGCACACCGTCAAGCCGCTCGACGTCGCGGCGCTGCGGGCGCAAATGGACGGCGTGCGCCTGCTGGTCACGGTGGAGGAGCACACCATCGTCGGCGGCCTGGGCGCCGCCGTGCTGGAGGCGCTGGCCGATGGCGACCTGGCGCCGCCGCGGATACGGCGCCTCGGCATCCCCGACGCCTTCGTCAAGGATTACGGCTCGCAGGAGCACCTGCTCGCCGGCTTCGGCCTCGACGCCGCCGGCATCGCCCGCACCATCCGCGCCGGTCTCAGCCAATGAGCCAGATTTACAGCAACCTCAAGTTCCTCGGCTTCTCCGAACAGCTCCAGGCCCTGCGCGAGCGGCGGCTGGTGGCGCCGGTGCATATCCGGATCAAGCCGATCAACCATTGCAACCACAGCTGCTGGTACTGCGCCTACCGCACCGACCAGCTCCAGCTGGGCGACGAGATCGACCTCAAGGACCGCATTCCCGAAGGCAAGATGATGGAGATCGCCGCCGACGTCGTGTCGATGGGGGTCAAGGCGGTGACCTTCTCGGGCGGCGGCGAGCCGTTGCTCTACAAGACGCTGCCCGAGGTCATCGACGTACTGGCCGCCGGCGGCGTGCGGGTGGCGACGTTGACCAACGGGTCCAACCTGCGCGGCCGCATGGCCGAGGCCTTCGCCCGCCATGGCACCTGGATCCGGGTGTCGCTGGACGCCTGGGACGACGCCAGCTACGCCAAGGCACGCGGCGTGCCCGAAGGCGCCTTCAGCCGCCTGCTCACCAACATGCGCGACTTCGCGGCGCTGGGCAGCAAATGCGTGCTGGGCACCAGCCTGATCGTCGGCCACGCCAACCATGACCGCATCTACGACATTTGCTCGATGCTGAAGGACATCGGCATCGACCACGTCAAGGTCGCCGCCGCGGTCGTCGCCAACGACGGGGCCGAGAACAACGCCTACCACCGCAAGATCATCGACACCGTCAGCGCCCAGATCGAACGGGCGCGGGGCCTCGACGACGCAAAGTTCCACGTGGTCAACCACTATCACGAGACCGACGAGCGCTTCGAGAAGGACTACCACACCTGCCCGTTCCTGCAATTCCTGACGGTGATCGGCGCCGACCAGTGCGTCTATACGTGCCAGGACAAGGCCTATACCGAAGGGGGCCGGCTGGGCTCGATCAAGGAGCGGTCGTTCAAGGACTTCTGGTTCTCCGACGACAACCTGGCCCGCGTCTACGGCCTCGATCCGGCGGTCGACTGCCGCCATCATTGTGTCGCCCACCGCAAGAACCTGGCGATCGCCGAGTACCTGCGGCTGGACGACGACCACCGCCATTTCGTGTGAATGCCATGGGAACCGAAGTCGACTTCCTCGCCCCCCTGCACACCGCCACCAAGCGCGACTACGTCCAGCGCGTGGTCGAGTACGACAAGGCCGAATGCGCCGCCGTCGCCAAGCAATGGGGCCGGGATTACTGGGACGGCGACCGCCGCCACGGCTATGGCGGCATGCGCTATGACGGCCGCTGGCGCCCGGTGGCGGAGGCGATGGCGCGCCACTACCGCCTCGAACCCGGCATGCGGGTGCTCGACATCGGCTGCGGCAAGGCCTTCCTGCTGTATGAGCTGACCCAGGCGGTGCCGGGGCTCGAGGTCGCCGGCCTCGACATCTCCGCCTACGGTATCGCCCACGCCAAGCACGAGGTGCGGCCGTCCCTGGTTGAAGGCGCCTGCACCGCCCTGCCCTGGCCGGATCGCCATTTCGATTTCGCCTATTCCATCAACACCTTCCACAACCTCTACAATTACGACCTGATGGCCGCGCTGAAGGAAATGCAGCGGGTGGCCAAGGGAGCGAAGTGGCTGTGCGTCGAGAGCTACCGGAATGAGCGCGAGAAGGCCAACCTGCTGTACTGGCAGTTGACCTGCGAAAGCTTCTTCACGCCGGCCGAATGGCAATGGTTCTATGGCCTGGCCGGCTATGACGGCGATTTCGGCTTCATCTATTTCGAATGAACCGAGGGGACTTGAGGGATGGTTATCTGGATCACGGGTCTGTCGGGGGCCGGCAAGACCACGGTGTGCGAGGCGATCTACCGCCTGGTGAAACCGTCGCTGCCGCAGCTGGTGCTGCTGGACGGCGACGTCATCCGTACGGTGATGGGGCACGATCTCGGCTATGAGGAGCGGCACCGCTTCATCCAGATCGGCCGCATCCAAAACCTGGCCAAGGCGCTGTCCGACCAGGGCCTGGTGGTGCTGGTGGCGGCGCTCTACGCCCACCCCGACCTGCTGGCCTGGAACCGCGCCAATATCGACGGCTATGTCGAGGTGCTGATCGACGCGCCCCTGGATCTGGTGATGCGCCGCGATCCCAAGGGCCTGTACGCCAAGGTCGCGGCCGGAACGATGCCCGACGTGGTCGGCGTCGACATCCCCTGGCACCGGCCGGACAATGCCGACATCGTCGTCGACGCCACCCGGCCGGCCGAGCCCGAGGAAACCGCACGCCGGCTGATCGCCGCCATCCCGCTGCTGGCCGGGGTGGCGAAAACCCTGGAAACGGCGTGAGGACCAAGGCGTGACCGAAATCCATATCAACGCCGACCAGTATCTCGAACTGGAGAAGCTGGCGGTCGGCGCCTTCGCCCCGCTCACCGGCTTCATGGACGAGGACGACTTCACCAGCGTGGTCGACACCATGCGGCTGAGGAACGGCGCGCCGTTCCCGCTGCCCATCGTCCTCGACCTGACGCCGGCGCAGGCGCTGGCGGCGCGCGGGCGGCCGGCGCTCAGCCTGGTCTACGACGGAATCGAGGTCGGCGAAGTGCGGCCGACCAGCTTCTTCTCGTGCGACAAGCTGGAGGTCGCCGCCAAGGTCTACGGCACCGCCGATATCGCCCATCCCGGCGTCGCCCACTTCTTCGACATGGGCGAGGTGTTCGTCGGCGGACCGGTGACGCTGAAACGGCGCGCCGACCTCGACATCTCGCGCTACGAGCTGCTGCCCGCGCAGACCCGGGCGATGTTCGCCGAACGCGGCTGGCGCACCATCGTCGGCTTCCAGACCCGCAACGTGCCGCACCGAGCCCACGAATATCTGCAGCGGGTCGCCTTGGAAATGCACGACGGGCTGTTCATCCAGCCCCTGATCGGCCGCAAGAAGGCGGGCGACTACAGCCCCGAGGCGATCATGACCGGCTACCGGACGCTGGTCGACGGCTTCTATCCGGCCAGCCGGGTGGTGCTGGGGGTGCTGTCGACCGCCATGCGCTATGCCGGCCCGCGCGAGGCGGTGTTCCATGCCATCGTCCGGCGCAATTACGGCTGCACCCATTTCATCGTCGGCCGCGACCATGCCGGGGTGGGCAATTACTACGGCAAATACGACGCCCATGAGCTGACACGGCGCTTCGACGGCGAGCTTGGCATCGACGTGCTGCGCCTGAACGGACCCTATTACTGCCGGCGCTGCGACGGCATCGTCACCGAGCACACCTGCCCCCATGGCGACACCGAACCCGGCGCGGTCGCCCATATCGCCGGCACCGACATGCGGGCGGCGCTGAGCGGCGGGGCGCGGCCGCCACCCCAGCTGATGCGCCCGGAAATCATCGATTCCCTGGCCGGCATCGCCATCTTCATCGAGGAAAGCGACAAATGAGCGCCAAGATCGTCGCCACCATCGGCCCCAAGACCGCCGATCCCGAATCGCTGCGGGCGCTCCACGCCGCCGGCATGGGGATGGCGCGCCTCAACGGCAGCCATGCCGACCTCGCCTGGCACGCCGAGACCATCCGGCTGATCCGGACAACGCTGCCCGAGATCCCGATCCTGCTCGACATCCCCGGGCGAAAGATCCGCACCGCGCTGCTGGCCAACCCGCCGTCCTTCCGCACCGGCGACGTGATCGTGCTCACCGGTCGGCCCGGCCACGACGGCAGCGACAAGGTCTCGGTGTCCTACGAGCGCCTGCACGAGGATCTCCAGGCGGGCAACGTCATCCTCGCCGACGACGGCACGCTCCGCTTCACCGTGGTCGAAATCCGCGGCCATGACATCCTCTGCCGGGCCGACGTCGACGGCACCCTGAAGAGCCGCAAGGGCATCAACGTCCCCTATGTCAGCCTGCGGACCGCCTTGGTCACCGAGCGCGACCGCACCATGACGGCGTTCGCCCGCGAGCAGGGCATCGACTATGTCGGCATCAGCTTCGTCGAATCGGCCGCCCACGTCACCGGCATCCGCGCGCTGATCGGCGCCCCCTGGCCCGGCATCGTCGCCAAGGTCGAGAACCAGGGCGGGCTGGAGAACGTCGACGAGATCTGCGCCGCCGCCGACGCCATCATGATCGACCGCGGCGACCTGTCGGTGGAAACCCGGCTGGAAACCATGGCGCTGGCCCAGAAACGCATCATCCGGGCGGCGCGGCAGGCGGCCAAGCCGGTGATCGTCGCCACCGAGATGCTGCACACCATGATCGACAATCCGTTTCCGACCAAGGCCGAGGTCAGCGACATCACCAACGCCGTGCTCGACGGCTGCGCCGCCACCATGCTGTCGGGCGAAACCGCGGTCGGCCGCTTCCCGGTCGAGGCGGTGACGATGATGCGCACGATTTCGGACGCCGCCGCCCACCATTACCAGGCCGAGATGGATTTGGGCACGCCGGCGGACGGCTTCTCCATCCCCGGAGCCATCGACGAGGCGATCGCCCTGATCTGCCGGCGGGTTCCGGTCACCAAGATCGTCGCGGTAACCAAGAGCGGCTATGCGGCGCGCCGCATCTCGTCGCGGCTGCCGCGCCAGCCGATCCTGGCGGTCACCAACGAGGAATCGGCGGCGCGCAGCTTCAACCTGCTCTACGGCACGCTTGGGGTGCATGTCGACGTTCCGTTCGAGAAGGCGGGCACCGGCCATATTCCGGTCTGCCTCGAATCGCTGTGGCGGCGCGGCCTGATCGTCGCCGACGACCTCATCGTCGTCACCGCCGCCACGTACCCGAAGTCCGGCAACCGCATGAACCTGATCCAGCTCCACCGCGTCAGCGACCTCGCCGAGGTCATGGGGTGGTGACGGCGGCTTACGACCACGGTGCAAAATGAACGTCTTCGCCTATTACCCGGCCCACAAGCTGTCCAACCATGATTCGTGCGTGGCGATCGCGCGCGACGGCCGCCTCGACTACGCCTTCGAGGAACAGAAGCTCAGCCGCGTCAATCATCGCGAGCCGAAGTTCTTCCCCGACCGCACCACCCTCAGCGCCTTCTACACCACCGGCCTGGACCCGGCGCAGGTCGACGTCATGGCCGTGGTCGGACCGGAGAAGATCGATGACCCGGCCAACGTCATCGGCTTCGTCGAGAAGTACTTCGGCATCAGGGCGGCCAAGGTGGTGGCCTGTCCGCACCATGTCGCCCATTCCGCCTTGGCGGTGTACGGCTCGGGCCTTGCCGACGGCGTCTACTGGACGCTGGACGCCGGTGGCGAGGACGGCATCTGCGCCGAATTCGGCGTCGTCGAGGGCCGGCGCATGCGGCGTCTGCACACGGTGCCGGGACCGACGCTCGGAACCTTCTATCACGCCATTTCCGGAACCTGCGGCTTCGCCGATTTCGAAGAGGGCAAGGTGATGGGGCTGGCCAGCTACGGCACGGTCGATTCCCGGCTGTACGATGGACTGCGCCAAATGTTCTCGTTCGACGCGGCCGGACACGTCGTCTTCGCCAGCGATGTGCGCCACCGCTATCCGACCATCCGCTGGGACAAGTTCGATCACGACGAGGTCAAGCCCTACAAGGTGGTGCAGTACGTCCAGCGGCTGATGAGCCCGACCCTGGACCGCCTGACCCGCGGCCACCTGCCCGAGACGATCGCCGCTACCGCCCAGCGGCTGTGCGAGGACCTGGCGCTGGAGACCCTGACGCGGCTGCTCGCGCATTTCGGCCTGGTCGGCCGGCCGTTGATGCTGTCGGGTGGGCTGTTCCAGAACATCATCATCAACAAGCGGATCCGCGAGGTATTCGGCATCGATCCGTTCGTGCCGCCCGGCGTCGGCGACATGGGCCTGGCCGCCGGCGCCGCCCTGTGGGCCAGCGCCGAGGCTGGTGTGGCGATGCCCTCGGAACCGGTTTCGGCGTATCTCGGGCCGCGCTTCGACGATGCCGAGGTCGAAGCCCTGCTGGCCCGCTTCAGCGTCGAATACGCCCGCCTCGATGCCGATGGCGTGGCGGCCGGGGCCGCCGCCGCCATCGCCGACGGCAAGGTGGTGGGATGGTTCCAGGGGCGGGCCGAATTCGGCGCCCGAGCCCTGGGCGCACGCAGCGTGCTGGCGGATCCGCGCGATCCCGACGCCAAGGCCCGCGTCAACCAGCTGCTGAAGAAGCGCGACTGGTTCATGCCCTATGCGCCCAGCGTCCTGGCCGAACATGCCGACCGCTACCTGGGCCGGCCTTGCCCGTCGCCCTACATGACGATGGCGTTCGAATGCACCGAATCGGCGCCCGGCGCGGTGCCGTCGGCGGTGCATGTGGACGGCACCGTCCGGCCCCATATCGTCGAGCGGGAGCATAATCCGCTCTATCATCGAATGATCTCCGATTTCCATCGCCTGACCGGCGAGGGCATGGTGCTGAACACCAGCTTCAACCGTCACGGCACGCCGATCGTCGCCACCCCCCGCCACGCCATCGAGCACCTGTTGGAAGGGGTGGTCGATGTCCTGTTCATCGGCTCGTTCCGCGCCGTCTGCCCGTGGCGCCGGCGGCCGGCCCATGAGGAACTGGTGCCGGAACCGGTGCTGCGCGCCCTCATGGGGGTGCGCCAGGGCCTGGATTTCCTCGACCTCGGCGACGCCGAGGCGGCCCGGACCGCCTTCGGCCGCTGCGGCTATGACGTCCTGGTGCGGGACGACGACGCGGGCCGCAAGGTGGTCATCGCGGGGCACGCCTATGACCGCGATGCCATTCGCTGGAACGCGGTGGCGGCCGATCTCGCGAGGCATTCGCCACGATGACCGCTCTGCCGCGCTGTGACGAAATCCCCGAACCGCGCCTGGTGGTCCTGGTCCATGCGGCGCGCGCCGGAACCAAATTGTTCCAGAGTTTCATCGACGGGCATCCCGAAATCCTGATGGTCCCGGGCTATCCGCTGATGTACCTGTATCCACACTGGGATCTGTGGCAGCGGCAATACGGCGCGGCGCTGACATGGCCGCAACTCATCGACCTGTTCTGCGAGAAGCACGCCTCGGTCATCGACTCCCGTGCCGTGCGGGGATTGTCCGGGCTGGACCGGCTGGGCGCCGGCGATGAAGCCCTGGTGATCGATGGCGACACCTTCCGCCGCCAACTCGCCGCGCTGCTGGAGGGCTTGCCGATCCGGCGGCGCACCTTCTTTCTCGCGGTCCACTACGCCTACGGCGTCTGCACCGGCCGCGACCCCCGCACCCAGGCGGTGCTGTTCTTTCATGCGCACCACCCGCCCTACGTCGAGGACCTGGCGAAGGACTTCCCCGATCTGCGGGTGATCGACATGGTGCGCCTTCCCGTCGCCAGCCTCCCGTCTACGGCCCGCGCGCTCGCCATGGTCGACGAGCAGAAATTGAACGCGACAGATGCCGCCATCGTCTCGACACGCGCCTTCCGGCTCGCCAACATGCTCGAGTTCGACGAACTGCACCGGCTGGCCGCATGGGTCCCGGGCGAGCACGTGGTCGCGGTAAGGCTGGAAGACGTCCACGCCGACCTCGAGGGCACCATGCGGCGGATCGCCGCCTGGATGGGCGTCGGCTTCGACCCGTGCATGCTCGACAGCACGTTCGGCGGCAAGCGCTGGCTGGGCGACGTCACCAACGTCACCCCGGTATCCGGCCCGGACCCCAACGCCATGTCGGACAAGTGGCGCAAAGCGCTGGATCCCTTGGACCAGTATGTCATCGAAGGCGCCTGCCACCGGTTCTACGCAACCTACGGCTATGAACAGGAGCGCTACCGCGCCGACACCCCGTTCCAGCGGCTGAAACTGCGCCTCGCCGCGCTGTTGCCGATGGGGCCGGAACGCCGGGCGCTGGCCCGCCTGCTCGCACCGGCCGCGCACGGCGCCTTCCTGCGTGCCGCCTACGCCGAGGCGTGCGGGAATCCGGCCCGCAAGGACTACACCTGGAACGGCACCTACCTGTTCAAATGGACCTATGTCGATCTCGAATTGTGGCGGCCGGGGCTGCACGACCGGGTGCTGGCGGCCGGCCTGCCGGCGCCGATCGCCGCCAGCCTTTACACCGCCATCCAGTACCTGCGCTATTGGGGCGCCATCCTGACGATGCCGGTGGAGATCCTGCGCCGCCGCCGACTGCAGCTGGGGCGCCTCGACCGGCGGTGCCACGCCGCGGATTTCCTGCCGCAGCCGCTTGCCGCGATGACCTCGGGTGACTGAACCGGGCATCGTGATCGTCGGCGGCGACAGCCGGATCGGCGCCGCGGCGGCACGCCGCCTGCGAACGGACGGCGCCGCCGTCACCGTCACCAGCCGGCGCGACACGGCGGCCATCCGCCTCGATCTCGCCGCCCCGGCCGAAACCTGGCCGGCGCTTCCCGAGGGCGGCGCCTGGGTAGTCGCCGCCGCCATCGCCAGCCTGGCCCGCTGCCGAGATGAGCCCGCCCTGGCACGGCGGGTCAATGCCGAGGCGGTCGAACATCTGGCGCGGCAAGCCGAGCGCCGGGGAGCCTTCCTGGTGCTGCTGTCCACCAATCAGGTCTTCGACGGCACGCGGCCGCATCGCGCCGATGGGGATCCGCCCTGTCCGATCACCGAGTACGGACGCACCAAGGCGGATGCCGAGGCCGCAATCCTGGCCTTGGGCCCGTCGGGAGCGATCGTGCGCCTGACCAAGGTGCTGGCCCCCGACGAGGCGTTGATGCAGGGATGGATGGCCGATCTGCGGCAGGGCCGCCCGATCCATCCCGCCGCCGACATGGTGCTGGCCCCCGTCGCCCAGGCGGTCGCGGCGCAAGCAATCGGCCGGGTGGCGCGGGAGCGGCTGGCCGGCATCATCCAGGTTTCGGCCACCCGCGACATCTCGTATGCCGCCGCCGCCGCCGTGATCGCCGCGGAAATGAAGGCCGACGCCACCCTGGTGCGCCCGCGTTCGGCGACCGAACTGGGCCTGTCCCTGGAATTCCAGCCGCGCTGGACCAGCCTGGACACCACCGGGTTCGCGGCGCGGCTGGGGATGGTCGCATCGGCGCCCGACCAGCCGCTGCGGGCGCTGGTTCACCACCAATCGACGATCGAGCAGGGACCATGAGCGACAAGAAGACCCGCGAACCGCAATACCAGTCGGTGATCCAGGAAGCCCGGGATCGCGGCCTGACCCGGCTGGGCCTGATGATCAACGACGTCTGGGTGAACGACCCGCGCCGCGCCGTCTTTGTGCTGGCGCGCTACAAGTTCGTAGCCAAGATGCTCAGCGGCAAGGCCCGGGTCCTGGAGGTCGGCTGCGCCGACGCCTTTGCCAGCCGCATCGTCCAGCAGGAAGTCGGCCGCCTCACCGCGGTCGATTTCGATCCGGTCTTCGTCGAGGACGTGCGCGAGCGCATGGACGCCCGCTGGCCGCTGGAGGTTCACGTCCACGACATGGTGGCGGGGCCGTTTGGGCAGCGCTTCGACGCCGCCTACTGCATCGACGTCCTGGAACATGTGATGCCGGCCGACGAGGACCGCTTCCTCGCCAACATCATCGCTTCGCTCGAACCGAACGGCACCCTCATCGTCGGCATTCCATCGCTGGAAAGCCAGGCGCACGCCTCCCCGCAAAGCCGGGAGGGGCATGTAAATTGCAAGAGCGGAAAAGACTTCCGGCGCTTCCTCGCCGGTTATTTTGACAACGTCTTCCTCTTCTCGATGAACGATGAGGTCGTGCACACAGGTTTTACGCCGATGGCGCATTATTTGTTTGCCATCTGCTGCAATTTGCGTCCTGACCATACCCATTACGAATTAAGCGGGGAAATCTCCGGGCATGACAGCGTCGGTTGACTTTTCGCATCAGGCCACGCTAGCTTCCCTTGGCTCCAATCCGGTTCTCGAAGGCATTCTATGAGCAACTCATCCGCGTCCAATCCAACGGTATTTTCGACGTCGAAAATGCTGAAGCACCTGGATCGAATTCTTGAAGTGCAGCAGACCGGAGACACCACGCCGTTTCACGTCTCGGTGGCTTTGACCCCGATCTGCAACCACCGTTGCCCCCAATGCGTCGGCGCGCCCCGTCTGGCCCCCGAAGACCGGACCACGATGCCGTTCGAGGCGATCGAACGATTGGCCGACGATTTCGCCACCTTGAACGTGAAGGCGATCAGTCTCGGCGGCAGCGGCGATGCCAGCACTTATCCGCGCCTGCCGGAGGTGATCCGGCTGTTTCACAGCCGCGGGATGGAAGTCGGGCTGATCACTAACGGCCAGTTGCTGCGCGAAGAATTGCAAGAAGCAATCGTCGACTGCTGCACCTGGGTTCGCTTCAGCATCGATGCCGACGGCCCCGAGCTTTTCAAGCTGACCCACGGCATGGAGGCACACGATTGGGAGAAGGTGGTCGCGAATATCAGTTCGGTGGTGGCCTTGCGCACCCGCAAGGGTAGTTCGGTGACCATCGGCGTCAGCTACCTGATCGGATCTCACACCAAGAAAGGGATTTATCCCGCCGCCGTTCTGGCCCAAAGACTGGGTGTCGATTACATCCGCATGCGGCCGTTTGCGACCTGGGACGGAAACCCTCTGCCATTTGAACAGCAGGAAATGGGCGAGGTCCTGGATGAATTGAAGCGGGCAGCGAGTCTGGGGAATGAAAAGTTCTTCGTCTCCTATCCGAAGGACCGGACCGAATGGGTGAAGGACGGCGCCGCCATCCCGAAGTATAAGCGTTGCAGAATCATCCACTACTGGGGCGTGGTTCAGGCGGACGGAAAGGTCTATCTATGCTGCCATACACGCTGGAAAGATAAATATTATATCGGAAATATCCACGAGCAATCCTTTTCTGACCTTTGGCATTCGGAGAAGCGGAAGAAAATTATAGAAAGCATAGACTTCAAGGATTGCTTCATGCCGTGCCAATACAATGCGCACAACGAGCTTCTTGAAGCCATCGACACTCCGGTACTCCACGAGAACTTCATCTGACTATGCGGAAATTTTTCGCGAGCATTGCTCGTCGAGCGCTCAGGCCGATCTTAACGCCGATCGTCCTGCTGTCGCTGTATGCAATCCGTCCCTTCATTCGGCTCCACATCTTCGAGCTGACGGCATCCGCGCTCGGCGAAATCATCATCCACATCGATCTCTATCTTCGGCGCAAGAGCCTGGGACAATATGGAAAGCGTGATTTATTTGTCTTCTTCTGCGGCCCACCGGCCAACCTGTTCATCCAACAATTGCTCGCAAACCACGTGACGATGGTGACCAACCTGAATGCCAACCGCCTATTCGGGCTGGTCGCCCCTGCAATCATGCGCACCCCTTTTTATGCCACGTCTCTGGCCTCAGCCGCGACAGGCTTCCGTGAATTCAACCTTGGGACGCACGATGTAGCGCTGACAGAGGAGGAAATCGAACGCGGAGCGGCAAGCCTCGGCCGTTTCGGCATTCGTCGCGCTGACTGGTTCGTGCCCATTCACGCCCGTGACCGGGGCTTTCACCAGACCGCGCGCGCCCACACGGATAGCCGCTACCATGATTATAGAAACAGCGACATCAACAATTATCGAAAAGCCATAGAATGTATCATCGGCAATGGCGGCCATGTCGTCCGCATGGGCAAGCATGTTGCTGTGAAGCTCAATTACCGGCATGACCGCGTCATCGACCTTACAGATTGCCACGATGATTTCATGGATGCATACCTGACGTCCCAATGTAGATTCATGATTTCTGGGAATTCCGGCACTTCGCATCTGGCCCATCTTTTCGGGGTGCCTTTCGGCGTCACGAATATGACGCCCTATGGAGACATGCCGTTCAAACGGCATTCGTCGTTATATATTCCAAAGCTGATGCGACGGAAGAATGGAGACGTCCTGTCGTTCCGGGAACTGCGGGAGATGGGATTGATCACCGGAAATCAAAAAGAAAAGGAAAGAAAGAAGTTTTATAGGGCTGAAACCTACGCCGAAATGGGTGTCGAATGGGTGGAGAACTCGGAAGATGACATCCTTGATCTGTGCCTGGACATGTTCGATCTTGTGGAAGGCCGGTCACCGACGGCGAGTGCGGGGGCGGCCCAACGTCATTTTGTCGAAACCTATTTTGGCGACGTGCCGGAAATCGTCGAATTCGCCGGCGGTATCGGCCCGCGATTCGCTTTGAAATATTCAGAGCTGATGTAAAACACAACACGGCCGCGCCTTATTCCATGTCGGCAATCGACAGGCGGCTCAATCCTCCAGGTGGAGATTCCAGCTCTTGGCAGCCATGCTCAACCCGCCGCTAACCACGCCAACCGTCAGCATCATCGTCGATACCTTCTTCCGGCCGGCAATGCTGCGCCACGCCGTGGGTTCGCTGCTGGCGCAGACCTGGAAGCATGTCGAGGTGGTCATTGTCGACAACGGCTCGACCCCCGAGACCAAGCCGGTTATCGCCGAGCTGACAGCGCGCTCGCCGGCGGTGAAGGTGGTCGCCTTCACCGAGAATCAGCACAGCTTCGAGGATCCCAGGATTCTCTACCGCATCGCCTACAATGCCGGTCTACGCGCCTCCACCGGCGATCTGGTCTTCCACATGAACGATGACGACTGGATGGCGCCGGATTTCTGCGAGCGGATCGCCCGGCTATTCGTCGACAACCCGGCCTGCACCACCGCCATCGGCCTGCCGGTGCCGGTGCGCCCCGACGGCAGCGAAATCGACCTGCGGCAGCAGAACCAGCGGCCCCGCTACATGCCTGGTCAAGAGTTGGCCCTGGCGGTGCTGGATGGCCGGCCCGGATGGGCCAATCCCGGCCACGGATTCGTCATGCGCCGCGAGGCTCTGGAAGCAGCTGGCGGCTTTCATGAATACTACGAACAGCACCTGATGCACGGAGTCGTCGCTTTCGGCGTTACCGGCTTCGATCCCGAAGCGCGCATGTACTGGCGCTATCATGACAGCCAACTCAACAAGTTGTGGACCCAGCACGGTCTGGTGGGGCTACCCTTTCTGCAAGGCATGCTCGCCGATTGCCGGATCGAGGAGCGATGGACGGCAGCGTTCGGGGCCGAGACGGCGAGGAAAGTGGTCCGGACATTGGAGCGCAAGGCCTGCGCCTCGGCCGCCTGGGCGCTTGTCGACAACCTTGCCGATTTCCGGTTTGCGGCGGTGCGCCGCATCCTCGGATGGGTCGGCCTGAACCCCCGCGTGTGGGCGGAGGTGCCCGCGAAGGTGTGGCAGAAGCGGCGGTGGTTCGCCGCCAGTCTTCTGCGCGCAGCGGGACTGAGAAAGCCGACGTGATCGGAAAAGACTGCTCCGCCCGGTTCGCGGTGAAATACCGCCACCTCATCGACGGATAGGGACGTGCAGGATCTCTTCCTCACCCTGGCGGTGTGGTGCGCCATCGGCGCGCTGGCCGGCGTCCTCGGCCCCCGCTTGGGGACCGGCGCCGCGGTGGTGGAGATCGTCCTCGGCTTCGCCGCCGCCGCCTTGGGGCTGCCCAATTCGGCCGCGGCGGCGCCGTTGTCGGTGATCGGTGCGATCCTCATCGCCTTCCTGGCCGGAATCGAGGTCGACCACGCGACGCTCAAGCACCGCTGGCGCGCCTGCCTGGTGATCGGGGGGGCCGCCTTCCTGCCGCCGCTGGCGGCGGTGTACGCCGTCGCCGTGTGGGTGATGAAGATCGATCCGACCGGCGCGGCGGTGATGGCGCTGGCTTTGGCCGAGACCTCCATCGCGGTCACCTACGCGGTGCTGGTGGAAACCGGCATGAGCCGCACCGAGGTGGGCAAGCTGGTGCTGGCCTCGGTCTTCGTCACCAACATGGCCGCGGTGGGCGGGCTGGCGGTGCTGCTGTTCGACCGCACCGCCGATCCGCACAAGCTGGCCCTGATGCTGGCCGGAGGCGCCGCCGCGGTGGCGCTGATGCTGTGGCTGGCCCGTCGTCCCGCCCTCGACCCCGCCGGGCGGGTCCCCGGCCGGGCCGTCCTGGCCGCCCTGCTGGCCCTGGCGGCGCTGGCGGCCGACATCAAGATGGCGGCGGTGCTGCCGGCCTATGTGGTGGGAGTATTGGCGGCCGGGCGGCTGTCGCGCGCGCCTCAGATCGGCGATTCCCTGCGGGGGCTGGCGTTCATCGGGTTCACGTCGTTCTATTTCGCCCGCGTCGGCTCGCTGATCGACCCGTCGGCCTTCGCGGCGTCGTGGCCGGCCATGGCGGCGCTGCTGCTGGCCAAGCTGTCGACCAAGTTCGCGGCGGTATGGATGGTGCTGGGATTTGCCAAGGTAAGTGCGCGCGAGCGGCTGTTCGCGGCGGCGGTCACCTCGTCCGGCCTGACCTTCGGGTCGTTCATCGCCCTGTTCGGGCGGACCGAATCCCTGCTCGACCAGCGGTCCTATGCCGCGCTGATCGGCGTCATCGTGCTGAGCGCGGTGCTGCCTGCACTGGCCGCCAACCGGCTGCGCCGCACCCTTTCCCCACTGCAGGTGACCACATGAACCGCGACCGTCCGGTCGTCTGTATCCAGGGCCTGGGCTTCGTCGGCGCCGCCATGGCCGCCGCCGTCGCCGCCGCCCGCGACGAACACGGCCAACCGCGCTTCGACGTGGTCGGCCTCGACCTGCCCACGCCCGAGGGCGCCCGGCGGATCGACGCCCTCAACCGCGGGCGGTTCCCGTTCGACACCGCCGATGCCTCATTGGACCAGGCGGTGGGCCGCGCCCACGGCGAGGGCAACCTGACCGCCACCAATGACCCCGCCGCCTACGGCCGCGCTTCGGTGGTGGTGGTGGACGTCCACCTCGACGTCGCCGGCCAGGGGCGCGCGGCCAGCGTCGATTTCACCGGCTTCCGAAGCGCGGTGGCGACCGTCGGCGCCCATGCCCGGCCGGGCTGCCTGGTGGTGGTGGAGACCACCGTGCCCCCCGGTACCTGCGCCCAGGTGGTGGTGCCCGAACTCGCCCTGGCGCTCAAGGCCCGCGGCCTGCCCGAAGACGCGCTGCCGGTGGCCCATTCCTACGAGCGGGTGATGCCGGGCGAGGGCTACCTCGATTCGATCGTCAATTACTGGCGGGTCTATTCCGGGCATGACCAGCGCGCCGCCGATGCCTGCGAGGCCT
>Ga0265331_10000246_pt1 | contig 64957 bp, 53 predicted proteins | sample 41923metaG_FD_202088 | JGI IMG/M metagenome (GOLD analysis project Ga0265331, IMG submission 202088) | Rhizosphere microbial communities from Carex aquatilis grown in University of Washington, Seatle, WA, United States - 4-19-23 metaG | ecosystem: Host-associated > Plants > Roots > Rhizosphere... | reverse complement strand
CGCCTGGCTCGGTAACTTCCGTCGCTTGGTCGTGCGCTACGACCGCTCGCTCACGATCTATGGGGCCTTCTTTCATATCGCTTGCTTCATGATCGTCTTGCGGAGGGTTGTGCAATAGCTTCTAGAAACTCCATGCCACGAATTGCCGATGGGGATTTGCGAGTTATCATTACCTTAGTCCCGGTCGGTAGCGCCGGAGGCGCGGCACAACGTAGCCCAGCCCGTAAGGGCTGGGAAAGCGGACAGTAAAAACACAAAACACCATAAGTGCGACACAAGGGGAGACCGATGATTGTAGCCAGGCTCTTAATTGCGGCGAAAAATTTCTTGCGGGTCCGCCACGCGGTGAGACATCGCGCTGTTTTGGCGGCCGCTGCCGCCTTCATGTGGGGTCTTTCATCGCTATTCTTGGTGAACGCCGCACCCGCGCCCCAGGCATCGAAGACTCAAAGCTCCACCAAGACTCCCGATCTCTCCGGCCTCTGGTTCTTCCACGGCGACGACATCCGCGCCAATTTCGACTACGGACCGAGCTCTCCCCCACTCCCCTGGGCGCAGGAACAACTCAAAGCCAATCAATCGAAGCTGAACTCGGTTTTGTACTGCTACCCCGTGGGCGTGCCGCGAATCTGGACGCAGCCCTACCCATTCGAATTTATCGTCCTGCCCAACCGGGTATTGATCTACTACGAATTCCAACACACAGTCCGCCAGATTTTCATGGACGGCCGCGAACACCCCAAGGACCTGATCCCCACCTACATGGGCCATTCCACCGGCAAATGGGAAGGTGATACCCTAGTAATCGACACCGTCGGTTTCAACGACAAGACCTGGCTCGACAATACCAAGCGCCCGCTTTCCGACGCCCTCCACGTCACCGAACGAATCCGCCGTCCGAGCCATGACGTGCTGGAGGTAGCCTTCACAGTGGACGACCCAAAGGGATATGCCAAACCCTGGACGGTAAAACGGGTCTTCGATTTGAAGCCGGACTGGGAAATCTCCGAACACGTTTGCGAGGACAACAATACGTACCTTTTCCCGAATGGCAATCCGAAGTAAGCAAGTGGGAAGTATTTAACGAAAATAAAACCAGCGGAACTCCGAGATGTCCGCTATAAATCAGCTATCCCCGCAGCCGGGACAAATTTCATTCCCATCGATTTCTGTGATTTAATTGTCGGCATGGAACAGTCCGAATCCAGTCCGCGCCCCGTCCTCGGAGCGATCGTCATAGTCAGCGGCCTCGCCGTGTCCTTCCTGCTCTGGCTGCTCTACGTGCACCATGCTTCGGCTGATTTCGCGGGGCGTTGGATGTTTTTGCCGGCCCTCAATGCGCTCCTAAACGGCCTGTGCGCGATTGCGCTGTGCGTAGGATTGTACTTCATCAAGCATCGCGACCGAGAGGCGCACCGCACCAGCATGCTGCTGGCCTTCGCGTTCTCTTCCGTATTTCTAATCAGCTATATCGTGAATCACGCCCTGCACGGCGACACAATTTTCCCCGGCCACGGCCCAGTACGCGCTGTATATCTATCGATCCTGGCCAGCCACGTGATCCTCTCCATAGTCGCGCTGCCGATGGTGCTTACAACATTCTTCTTCTCGCTGACGGGTCGGTTCGCGATGCATCGCCGAATCGCGCGCTGGACGTTCCCCATCTGGCTCTACGTGTCAATTACCGGAGTGGTGGTTTTCGTGTTCCTGAAGGCGTACGCGTACTAGGGGGCCGAACGAAGAGCTTACGATTTCTCCAGAATCTGCCGCGCAATCACCATTCTCTGAATCTCGCTGGTGCCTTCACCGATCGTGCACAGCTTCGAGTCGCGGTAAAATTTCTCAACCGGATAGTCCTTGATGAACCCGTATCCGCCGAAAATCTGGACCGCTTCGTTCGCCACGCGTACGCCGACTTCGCTGGCATACAGCTTCGCCATGCTCGATTCCTTCGTAAACCGCGGCCCCTTCTGATCGGCCAGCCACGCGGCGTGATACACCAAATGCCGCGCCGCCTCGATTTCGGTAGCCATATCGGCCAGCTTGAATTGAATCGCCTGAAATTCGCTGATTGCTTTGCCAAATTGCTTCCTCTGCTTCGCGTAGCCCGCAGCAGCATGATAAGCGCCCTGCGCCATCCCCAGCGCCAGCGCGGCGATGGAGATCCGCCCGCCATCGAGCACCTGCAACGTGTTAACGAAACCCTGCCCTTCCTCACCCAGCAAGCCGCCCGCGGGAACGAAGCAATCGCTGAAAATCACTTCGGAAGTATCGCTCGCCCGCATGCCCAGCTTATTTTCTTTTTTGCCGGGGCGAAAGCCGGGATTTCCCTTTTCCAAAATAAACGCGGAAATTCCTTTCGCGCCTTTCGTCTTGTCAGTCACAGCCATGGCGACGCACACGTCCGCATAGTGCCCGTTGGTGGTAAACGTTTTCGCCCCGTTCAGGACCCAGCCGCCATCTTTCCGCATAGCGACGGTTCGCGTTCCTCCAGCGTCGGAGCCTGCCTCGGGTTCTGTCAGCGACCAGCAGCCGAGCTTCTTACCCTGTGCGAGCGGGACGACATACTTCCTGCGCTGCTCTTCGCTGCCAAATTTGTAAATGTGATTCGTGCAAAGCGAATTGTGCGCCGCGACGATCAGCCCCACCGAGCCATCGACGCGCGCCAGTTCTTCAATCACAGTCACGTACTCGACATAACCAAGCCCCGCGCCGCCGTAATCCTCCGGGAAAATGACGCCTAGCAATCCCATTTCGGCGAGTTTTGGAATTAGTTCGGACGGAAACTGCGAGGCTTCATCCCACTCCATCACATGCGGAGCGATTTCAGACGCGGCAAATTCGCGCACGCTGCGCCGCAGTTGCTGCTGTTCGTCGGTGAAGGAGAAGTCCATAAGTGACACACACTTTAGTGTGTGTTTTTTTGGTTTTGTGTCGTGCCAGGGTCGCTCAATGTCGAAGCAGCAAAAAACCAAAAGCACAACCAAAAGCACACACACTAAAGTGTGTGCCACTCATATGCTATACGTTTCCGGGCTGCTTGGGCATCAACTCAGCAGATTCACTAGTATTTCGTTCGACACAGTTAGCCGGTCCGGCGGCAATCGAAGAAGCTTCCCATTCCACTCAAGCAGTCCCTGAGCATGCAACTCTTCGACGCGTGGTTTTAAGTTCGCTCCATACTTGGACTCAATCCCCGCCAGATCGATTCCAGCCAGTTGTCGCAGACCAAGAAACAACTCTTCTTCCAGCGCCTCTCCGGCGGAAACACAAGCAACCTGCTCGACCGGGAATCGCCCTTGCTCAATCGCGGCAACATACGCCGCAGGGTCGTGCGCATTGGCCCATCGCTGGCTGCCGTTAAACGAATGCGCCCCAGCGCCGATTCCGAAGTATGGCTCCCGCCGCCAATACTTCAGGTTGTGCCGCGATTCATATCCCGGCAACGCCCAGTTCGAAATTTCGTAGTGAACGTATCCGGCATCGGCAAGTCGCGCGCAGGCACTGTCGTAAAAAGCAGCCATCGAATCGTCATCCGGAATCGCCGAAGCGGAGTAGCGTGTTCCCTCGTTTAAGACTTCGAGACCGAGTCGGCTGCCCTCGTCGATTTCCATCAGATAGATCGACACATGCTCCGGACGAAGACCCAATAATTGCGTAACCGACTCGTCCCAGCTCTCGCTCGTTTGGTACGGAAGCCCAGCAATCAAATCGAAACTAATATTTTGCAGACCAGTTTCACGAAGCACCTGAGTGGCACGAAAAATATCGTAGCGCCGGTGCATGCGCCCAGCAGCCTTCAATTCGTTATCCTGAAAGGACTGCACGCCCATGCTGATGCGATTAAACCCAGCCTCGCGCCAAGCGGCCGCTTTCTCACGCGTAATCGTTTCAGGATCGGCTTCCAGAGTAACTTCTTCAAAGCCACACTGAAATCCAGAACGTATCGCATCAAGGGTAAGAGCAAGGCCAGCCGGATCAAGCAGGCTAGGCGTCCCCCCGCCGAAATAAACCGTGTCAACAGTTGCGTCTAAAACCGGAGCGATCCCAAATTCGCGCAGCAATCGAGGATACTCAGCGAATTCCCGGCACAGTGACTCAACATAAGGAGAGTAAAGATCGCGAGAAAACACACCCGCATGAAAATTGCAGTAAGTGCACTTAGTCTGGCAAAACGGGACCTGCACATAAATTCCAAGGCGCATAAGCACCAAAGAATGTAGCACAGGTTTCAACCTGTGCGCCTTTGGCCCGCAACGCCGAAAAATGAGGTATCAACGACCTTCCAAGAAAGGCCACGAATACAGCTTGTCATTTCTTCCTGGTTTTCCATAAACTAAACAAACAAGGAATCGTATTTCCGATATCCATAAGAAACAAGTAAGAGACGGAGCTCTCATGCGAATAGCCCAAAAACTGCTGGCGGTAGCAAGTCTTATCGGCGCATTAGCGTCGGCCAGTTACGCCGCCACCATCACCGGTACAGTGAAATCCCCCGATGGCGAGCCATTCGAGGCCGCCTTCGTCCAGGCGCAAAACACGAAAACACGCATGACGTTCATCGGACTAACCGACGCGCAAGGCCGCTACCGCGTAGAAAATCTCACCGCTGGCGACTACTCGGTTCAGGCTAGATCTACTGGGCTTCGTGCCGACACCCAATCCGGAGTAAGCCTCACCGCCGATCAAAATACCTCCTATGACTTCGTCTTGCAAACCAGCGCCGTGCGATGGAACGAACTTTCGATCTACCAAGCCAAGAAATTACTCCCCGCCTCCGAAGGCAAAGACAAGCTATTCCAGCGATGCTTCGTCTGCCACGGATTCCAGACGCGTATGGCCTCAGTCCGCCGCGATGCCGACGGCTGGCAGGATCGCGTCCAATTCATGCGTGACGCTATGCACTTCAGCCTGGGATGGCGCTTTAACGACCAGGATGCCGCTCTGGTCAGGACATTCCTGAACAATTCCTTTGGAACAGACTCGACGCTACCGAAATCGCCCGCGGAGATGCCTGAATACAAGGACGTCGCGCGAAAATTTACAGGCGAAACAACGCACATCGCCTTCGTCGAATATGACATGCCCGGCCCCAGCCGCATGCCCTTCAGCGCGGCCCCGGACAAAGATGGCAACCTCTGGATCCCCAATTTCGGAATCGCCAATAAGATCACGAGGCTCGACCCAAAGACCGCCAAAATGGAAGACTTCCCCGTGCCCAACATTGGCACCGCCGCCGTCCATTCCGCGTATCCCGCGCCGGACGGCTCGGTGTGGCTTGCCGAGCAGGGCTCCAACAAGATCGGACGCTGGGATCCAAAGACTCAGAAAATCACCGAATACCAGGACCCGTACCTGGCCGGAAAAGAAGGCACCGAGGATGGCGGAGCAAAGCACACGGTTCGAGTCGATCGTCTCGGGAACGTGTGGGCCACCGGATATCCGCTGAGCCGGTTCGATCCTGAAACCGGCAAATTCACCGACTTCTGGGATGTCGCTCCCCACACCTACGATCTGGAACTGGATAAGGACGGCAACATCTGGTTCACCAATCCGGGCACAGGCCAGATCGGCGTGGTGGACTACAAAACTCTGAAAATCAAGCAGTGGACCGTTCCGAGCAAGGACGGCTACGAACGCCGTCTGCAAATCGATTCCAAGGGCATCGTCTGGTTTGCGGAATATCAGAACGGCAAGATCGGACGGTTCGATCCAAAGACGGAAATGTTCAAGGAATACGACCTGCCGGGCGGCAAAGATGTATTCCCCTACGCCGTCGGCATCGATACCGAAGACAACATCTGGTACGCGTCCTATTACATGGACATTCTCGGAAGAATCGACCAGAAGACGGGCAAGATCACTGAGTTCCCGTTTCCCCACTCAGAGATTACGATCCGGGAAATCCTGCGCGATGCGCAGGGCCGCATGTGGTACGGCAGCCCTTCGAACAACAAGGTTGGGTATTTTTATTTGACAGGCGGAAACGCGCATTAGCAGCGACTATTTGATCTTCTGCTAACAGCGATGGACTTTTGGCGTAGAATGGGGGGAGGCTTAGTTATGGCTGACTCGACAATTACGATCCCACTAGACCCGCAGACGGCACGAGTGTATGAATCCGCTCCGCCGGAGGAGAAACGGAAGATTCAAGCTCTGGTAAGCCTTTGGCTTCGAGAACTTGCTGCCAATAAGTACCCCTCGCTTCAACAAGTGCTCGACGATGTCGGCGGTAAGGCAAAGGCTGCGGGACTCACACCGGAAATTTTGGATTCACTTCTGAAGGGTGCCTAGTTGCGCTGCGTCTTGGATACGAATGTTCTTGTCAGTGCCCTTCTCCTGCCTGATTCAATTCCGCGCCAGGCTCTTAATTTGACCCTCCAACAGGGAACTATTCTCGTCTCTCTTGAAATACTCGCTGAACTATATGAAGTCCTGAGCAGAAAAAAGTTTCGTCGCTACACCACTGAGGAAGATGTCCGAACATTTCTGGCAGTCATCACGCGAACCGCGGAATGGGTCGAAGTAACCGAGGAAATAAGCATATGTCGCGATCCGAAAGACAATAAGTTTCTGGAAATTGCAGTGTGCGGTAGGGCTACTTACCTCGTCACCGGCGATTCAGACCTGGTAGTTCTGAACCCATTTCGTGGAATCCAGATAGTAGCCCCTAACGGTTTCTTAGAAATCCTAACGAACTCTGGTCCCAAGAACTGTTAGCAAGTTAGGTCAACTACCCCAGCGCCGAAGCCGAAGTAACCCCATAAAACGAAAACCACGGCTTCGCCGCGCTCAACCGCCCATTCACATTCTTGATATTCTGCACGCCCTGAACGTTCAGCCAATCTTCCAGCGCCTTGACGCCCTGCTTGCCGTAAACGGGGATAGCATCTTTCCACGTAGCCCGTCCGCAAAGAACGCCTGAAAAATTCACGCCCGTTTCCGATGCCAGTTCCAGCGTCTCCGTGAACGTCTCGTTGCTCACCCCAGCCGACAAATAAATAAACGGCTTCTTCGCCACGGCAGCGGCCTTCCGGAAATGATCTTTGGCCTCTTCACGCGAGTAGGCCGCATCTCCCTTGCACGCAGGTGAACCCTTGACGTAAGCCATGTTCACAGGCACTTCCACTTTCAACACGTCCACGGCATATTGCGGCTTGCTGAACTCTTCCATGCTGCCGGTCACAACAGACGGCTTCTTCTTCGCGAACTCAATGCCCTTCTCGTCCATCCCGTCTTCGTATCCCACGAACTCCAGAAAGAACGGAACGTCCGCCGCCTTGCACTCGCCGCCGATTCGCTCCACCCATGCATGCTTCACGTCGTTAATCTCAGACGGATCGAAGGGAGTGTAATACAACAGAATCTTGATGCAATCCGCGCCATCGGCAATCAACCGGGGTACAGAGTAATGATCCAGCAAATCGGGCAGGCGCCCGGGCCGCGTGTTGTCATACCCGCTGTTTTCATAGGCGAGCAGCAGCCCGGCGTTTTTCGCGCGCTGCTTGGCTGCGGAAAGCCCGTATTCCGGATCGAGCAGAATCGCGCTGGCATGCGGAGTCAGCACGCGCACAACGGCTTCCTTGAACTCCGCCATCATCTCTTTGGTGACGGCTTTCTTGTCGATGCCTTTATCCTTCGCGATCGCGCTCATCAGCGAACCGCGCTGGTCCATCGCCGCCGCGGCGATCACGCCGCGCGCATCCGAGACCGCTTCCATTCCCTTACGTTTTCCGGGGGTAACCTTCATCCGACGTTCCTCCACTTTCAGGCTGAGATATTCGGGGATCGATGGAAAATATTATCACGCTCGCAATCGCGTAAAATTCTATCTTGAAATACTGTCGCCTAAAAAGCATCGTTCATTCAAAGTATCCTACGCCAGGACCGTTACAAATAACAGATGCAGTGCTCGCCAGTCCCAACCTGGACTTCCCGCTCAAGCTGATCGAGAAGTTCCTGGCCTTGCGAAGCAAGAAACGGCAGAAACGAAAGCGACCGCTCCTGCAATTCATTGTTAGGAAGTAATAGTCTGGTGATTTCCTTCTCGTGCGTATCGATCACGCCCGTCCGAAACCCTTCCGCGCGCCCGGCCTTGCTGCGCAGTCCACTAAATTGGTAGAGCATCTTTTCAGCTGCATTATCCAGCGCCCCGGCAAGCGTCTGGTCCAGCTGCGCCAGCGGTTCGCGCAGGCCCGCCAGCAAAGTTTGCAGCGTTTTCTCGCTCTCCGCAAAACGCTCGGTAAGCGCCCGCGGCAACACTTCAGATTCCATTTTTCCGCGCAGCTTTTGCCTGTCGGCCAGGCCGTCCCGCACATCCAGATTGTATTTCTTGAGCAAGTTTGCGACGTGACCGGTCACAAGCGTAAATCCGGCTCGCGGCAAAATCGCAGGCGCTCTCCCGAGCAGCCTCTTGTAAATCAGCGATGTTTGCGCGTGGTAGGCAATCTCCGCTGGTCCGCCAATATAAGCGATCGTCGGCAGCAGCGTATCCTGAATCACCGGACGCAAGAGCGCATTGGGACTGAATAGCTCGGGACTGCTTTCGGCGGCTCGTACGGTTTCCTCCGGGCTTTCCTGAAGCGAACCCGCAACAAATCCTCCGTTCTTCGACCGAATCGCGGTGCGCTGCCCATCCACAATTCGAAACACCAGCGTACTGCTCTCCACAACTTTGACCTGCGCGTGAAAACCAGCGCGTTCCAGATCTGCGGTGCGCGCCAAAAGCTCCTTCGTAAGAACTTCATGCTCCCTCAACGCGCGAATCATAGTCGGCGCAGCCAACCGGTGGAGCTCCGGCGACAACGGATCGAGAAATATCAGCCCCCGCCCGGCGAAAATTCGCGTCATCAGCTTTGCAAACGCGGAACCGAAAGTTTCCTCCGGTCGGTAGCTCTCAGCAATCCATCGCGCGACCTCTTCTCTAGCCGCCCCTTCCAAAATCCCACTTGCCCTGGAAGAAATATCACTTACCGCATCGCCGAGTGTAATTTCCCCGACGCGTCGCCCTTCCAAGCCGGAAGTGGGCAGATCGAATCGTTCAAGGCTTCCGCGCGCGCCGAAAAAACAATGGTCCACTTCGGCAAGGTCGTGATCCTCGGTTGCCAGCCAGAAAACCGGAACCGCATCCGTTCCGCCCGCCGTGAGATCGTTCGCCAAACGAATCGCCGTCAGCGCCTTATAGACGCTGAACGCAGGCCCGCCGAGCAGCCCCACCTGTTGTCCGGTAACCACCGCCGCCGCGCCATCACGTAAACGGTCCAGGTTTCGGCTCGTCGCCGCATCTCCGCCAAACGCCGCATTTTGCCGCCGCAACACCTCGGCAACGCCTTGCCGAATGGAATCGTCCAGCCGAATCTGCTTCGAAGCCCGGGGAATTCCCTCCAGATTAGGCGGATGAACATAATACTCAGAGACGTGGGAAAAATTCGAAAGATAGGAAGAGTAAAGGAGTGTGGTGTGAGGCAACTCAGCCGGTGAAAGACAGTGACACTCCATGGGGCGCTCCATCTTACAGTTCAGGCACAACTCCGGCAACATACCTTTAACAAGCTGATTGGATGTTTTCGAGACTCTCGCGATTTAAAAAAAACTGCGCTCATGCAAAACCCGGCGCAATCTACTCAACTACACCCGCAAAAGCAGTAGCGCCCTTGGAAACCAGCGCCTCTACTTCCCTCTTTTGTGCTTCACCCAGAGGCAGCAGCGGCCGTCGCGCCGGACCGCCGTAATACCGCAGAAAATCCATCGCGTACTTCACTCCGGAAATTCCGAACTCACCGACAATCTTCTTTGACGCGGGAATCAAGCGCCGTTGCAATTCCAGCGCTTTAGCGCTCTCCCCCGCAACAATGGCATCGTATAGGGCAACACACGCCTCAGGCACAAAATCCGCCAGCGCAAGAATCGCTCCCTTGGCTCCAATCGCCATCGACGGATAAATCGTCGTGGAAGCGCCAGTCATCACATGAAAATTGTCAGGAACCAACGCGAGAATCTGCCCAAGCCGGTCCACGTTTCCCGAACTGTCCTTCATCCCCGCGATATTAGGATGCTCGGAAAGGCGCGCAACCACATCAGCCTCCAGCGCGACGCCCGTGAATTGCGGCACCGAATACAGCAGAATCGGAATCCGCGAAGCATCCGCCACGCGCCGATAATACTCGACGAGAACCAGCGAAGACATCATCGGCTTGTAAAAACAGGGCGGACATACCAGCGCAAAGTGATAGCCAAGCTTCGCCGCAAATTCCGTGCGCGAAATCGTCTCGGCAACCGAATCCACGCCGGTCCCCGCAATCAGGATGCGACCCGGCGCGGCGAATTCCCGCACAGCGGAAAGCAGTCGATCGAATTCAGCGCGATCCAAAAATGGCGTCTCGCCGGTCGAGCCAGCGACAAGATATCCCGAAAGCCCGGTAGCGTTGTACCGAATGATATTTTCGCGCAATCGGTCCACCGCAAGCGCGCCATTTTCATCGAAAGGCGTAGTCAGCGCAGGAATGATCCCGTTCAACATCATTTGATTGTTTTATTCTCCGTGCCTCTGTGCACTCTGTGGCAATCCTACGATTCTAGTCGGTGGACGAGGGCAGTTGCGCCGCAGCCTTCTTGGCATGTAGCGTTTGCAGTGGTTGCACGTCGAACGTATGCTCAATCAACGCGCGGATTCCCAACGCCGCGGCATTTGCAGCAGACAGCGTCGTGATGCACGGAATGTTGTAACGAATGGCCGCCCGCCGGATGGATTTCTCATCGTAGAACGATTCCCGCCCCAGCGGCGTATTAATGACCATATCCACTTTGCCGGTCTTCACCAGATCGACGATGTTCGGACGCCCCTCATTCACCTTGTACACAGGCTCCGCAGGCACTCCCGCAGACTCCAGCGCTCCGAGCGTGCCCCGAGTGGCAATCAGGCGGAATCCCAGCGAGTGCAATTCCTTCGCCAGCGGACCGACGTGCCGCTTATCGTGATCGCTCACGCTCAGGAATATCGAGCCTTTGCGTGGCAGCCTCTGCCCTGCGGCGATCTGCGCTTTCGCAAACGCCTGTCCAAACTCTTTCGCGATCCCCATCACTTCGCCGGTCGAGCGCATCTCCGGCCCAAGAATCGTATCCACGCCGCGGAATTTATTGAACGGGAACACCGGCGATTTCACGGAAAAATAATCGCGAACCGCAATTTCCGCAACGCCGTCCGTTTCCACAATGGGAAGATTCATGTCGCGCAACTTCCGCCCGGCCATCAATCGCGCGGCCACCTTGGCCAACGGCACGCCGACAGCTTTGCTGACGTACGGAATCGTACGCGATGCGCGCGGATTCACTTCGAGCACATAAACCGTGTCGCGCTGAATCGCGTATTGCACGTTCATCAGCCCAACCACCTGCAACGCCTTCGCCAGGCGCTTGGTATAGTCGCGAATTCGCGCGAGCACCGAAGGCGACAAACTCACCGGAGGAATAACGCACGATGAATCTCCTGAGTGCACGCCTGCTTCCTCGATATGCTCCATGATCCCGCCGATCACCACATCTTCCCCGTCGGCCAGCGCATCCACGTCCACTTCGGTGGCTTCTTCCAAAAATTGATCGATCAGCACAGGCCGCGCCGATCCCATCAAAGACGCCTGCGCCACATATTCCTGCACCGTATTCAAATCGTAAGCGATCACCATCGCGCGCCCGCCCAGCACATAGCTGGGCCGAACCAGCACGGGAAATCCGATCTCCGAAGCGACGCGCGCCGCTTCCTCCGGCACCAGCGCTGTGCCGTTCTTCGGCTGAGGAATCTTCAATTCGTCAAGAAGTTTCCCGAAACGCCGGCGATCTTCCGCAAGGTCTATGGACTCCGGTGCCGTCCCGATGATGGGCACACCGTTGCGCTTCAATTCCAGCGCAAGATTCAGCGGAGTCTGTCCGCCGAACTGCACGATCACGCCATTCGGCTTTTCACGATCGACAATAGAAAGCACATCCTCCAGCGTCAGAGGTTCAAAATACAGCCGGTCGGACGTATCGTAATCGGTCGAAACCGTTTCGGGATTACAGTTGACCATGATGGTTTCGTACCCGTCTTCGCGCAATGCAAACGAAGCGTGGCAGCAGCAATAATCGAACTCGATTCCCTGTCCGATCCGATTGGGTCCGCTTCCCAGAATTACGATCTTCGGTTTATCGCTGGGCTCCGATTCGTCCTCTTCCTCATACGACGAGTACATGTACGGCGTGTACGATTCAAACTCCGCCGCGCATGTATCAACCCGTTTATAAACCGGAGCGAGATGCGCCTTTGCGCGCCTGTGGCGAACGGCCGCAGAAGTCGTCTTCCACATTTGCGCGAGTTGCTCGTCGCTGGTTCCCATGCGCTTGGCCTCGCGCAACAGGTCTTCGGGCACAGTTTCGATGGTCACGGATGCCAGACGCTTGTTAATTGCGACAATTTCCTGCATCTGGTACACGAACCAGGGGTCGATTTTAGTCAGCTCGATTAATTCCTCTACCGGAAATCCACGCTCCAGCGCCACAAACAGCCAGTGAATCCGGTCCGGCCGCGGCGTGGCAATTTTTTCACGCAATAGCGAAACAGGCGTGTCCGCAGGCGCCCTCCACGGCGAACTCGGCTCCAGCGAGCGAATCCCCTTTTGCAGCGCTTCCTTGAACGTGCGTCCAATCGCCATCACCTCGCCGACCGACTTCATCTGCACGCCCAGCGTAGAGTCAGCCCCTGCGAATTTCTCGAACTGCCATTTCGGAATTTTCACCACCACATAGTCGATGGACGGCTCAAAGCACGCCGGAGTCTTCCGCGTAATGTCATTGGGAATTTCATCCAGCGTCATGCCCACGGCCAGCCGCGCGGCAATCTTGGCAATCGGGAATCCTGTTGCCTTCGAAGCCAGCGCCGAGCTGCGCGAAACGCGCGGATTCATTTCGATCACAATCATTCGCCCCGTCTTTGGATCGATAGCGAACTGGATGTTGGAACCGCCGGTCTCCACGCCTACTTCACGGATAATCGCCGCGGCCGCATCACGCATCCGCTGATATTCCTTATCGGTCAGCGTCTGCGCCGGCGCGACCGTAATCGAGTCACCCGTGTGGACGCCCATCGGGTCAAAATTCTCGATCGAGCAAATCACCACGAAGTTGTCGCGATGATCGCGCATCACTTCCAGTTCGTATTCCTTCCATCCGAGGACGGACTCTTCCACCAGCGCCTCATGCACCGGGCTGGCATCCAGCGCACGCGTAATGGACTCGGTAAACTCCTCGCGGTTGTATGCGATTGAACCGCCGGTCCCACCCATCGTAAACGAAGGACGAATTACAATCGGATAGCCCAACTGATCCGCAAGTTTCAGCCCGTCCTGCGGGTTATTGATCAGCGCCGATTGCGGAACATCCAGCCCAACCTTGCGAATCGCATCCTTGAACCACAGCCGGTCCTCGGCAACCTTGATCGCCCTTAGCGAAGCTCCGATCAGCTCCACTCCGTAACGCTCCAGAACGCCGCTCTCGCAAAGTTCAACCGCCAGATTCAGCGCCGTCTGCCCTCCCACGGTGGGCAGCAGGGCCTGCGGCCTTTCCGCGGCGATAATTTGTTCTAGATAATCCTTCGTCAAAGGCTCCACATACGTTCGGTTGGCAACTTCGGGGTCGGTCATGATCGTCGCGGGGTTCGAATTCACCAGCACGACTTCGTAGCCTTCGGCCTGCAACGCTTTGCATGCCTGCGTCCCGGAATAGTCAAATTCGCAGGCCTGTCCGATGATGATGGGACCGGAACCGATAATCATGATTTTCTTGAGGTCTGTGCGTTTCGGCATCTGTCCGTTAAGCCTTTGCCTGTCCGCGCCGCAAAGCGCCCGATAATTTCCAGTTTTTCATCGTATCCGTGAACTGGCGGAACAAATAGTGCGAATCGTGAGGCCCGGGAGAAGCTTCCGGGTGATACTGTACCGAAAATAGCGGCAGGCTGCGGTGTCGCAGCCCCTCGTTGGTGTGGTCATTCAAATTCAAATGTGTCACTTCGACATCGCTGGAAGGCAGCGACTCCGGGTCCACGCAAAACCCATGATTCTGCGCAGTAATTTCCACCTGCTCGTTCATCAGATTCTTGACAGGATGGTTCGAACCGTGGTGGCCAAACTTAAGCTTGAACGTCTTCCCACCCAGCGCCAGCCCGCACAATTGATGCCCTAGGCAGATGCCAAAAATCGGCACTTGCCCCAGCAACGCGCGAATCGTTTCAATCGCGTACGTGGCCGGTTCCGGATCCCCGGGCCCGTTCGACAGAAAAACTCCATCGGGCTTTAACGCCAGCGCATCTTCGGCGGTGGTCTTCGCCGGCACAACCACCACTTCGCAGTTGTTATCCACCAGAAGCCGCAGAATGTTCTGCTTGATTCCAAAATCGTAGGCTACAACTCGAAAACGCTGAGAATCGCCGTGGGAAATCGCCTCGCCCATTCCTTCATGCCAGGGGGAAGCAGTCAATTCAATCGATCCGCGGTCCCACGCATATTGCTTGGCAGCCGAAACGCGGCTCGCCAGCTCTAGCCCCGCCATGCTCGGCAGCGCGTGCGCCTCCTCTACCAGCAAAGCTGCCGGAGTCCCATCGGTCGAAACAACGCCCCGGAGCGCGCCCACCTGGCGGATATGCCGCACCAGCGCCCGTGTATCCACATCCCAGAGGACCGGAATATTATGGCGCGTCAAATAGGCCTGCGCTGTTTCTACCGAGCGCCAATTCGAGGCAATCGGCGAAAATTCTCGCACCACCAGCGACTCGATGTGAGGGAGCACCGATTCCTCATCATCGACATTGGTTCCCACATTTCCAATATGCGGATACGTCAGACAAACAATTTGCCCGGAGTAGCTGGGGTCGCTAAAAACTTCCTGATATCCAGTAAGGCTGGTATTGAAAACAACTTCACCGCCCCGTCTCGTAACTGCTCCGGCGGCGCGACCGCTAAAAATTCGGCCGTCTTCAAAAGCAAGAATTCCTGGTCGTGCGGATGTTTCTGTCAGCTCAGCCTCCCAGAGTTCATCTTTCGGCTTCGGCAAAAATCGGTATGGACCCGAAATGATCCACCGGCCAATAGGCAAACACCGCCTTGCCGTAAATAAACTTCCGCGGCACCGGGCCGAAAATTCGCGAATCGTTCGAGCTGGTCCGGTGATCGCCCATTACAAAATACTCGCCCTTGGGAACGCGCATCGGCGCCAGCGTCCCCAGGTCCGCGGACTCCGGCGGCACATAAGGCTCCGCCAACGCTTTGCCGTTCAGATACACCTGCCCGTCGCGAATCTCCACCATGTCTTCCGGCAATCCCACCACGCGCTTGATAAACGACTTCGATCGGTCCAGAGGATACCAGAAGACCACCACGTCGCCGCGCTCGATCGGCTCGAACCGGTAAACGAATTTATTGATAAAAATCCGTTCCTGGTCGGAAATCAGCGGGGTCATGCTGGTGCCTTCCACTTTGACCGGCTGGTAGAAGAAAATAATGATAACGATGGCGAGGCTCAGTGCAATGACTAAATCACGCCCCCAACTGCGCAACTCGCGACGTAACGGCTGCGGCGTCTCGGGCGTGACTGTAGTTCCTGTCTGTTCGTTCGGCTCCATGTCTTTACAGTGAAACAGATATTTTATACCACGCTCTGCCGCCACGCGCCACTGGAAGCAATTCCAAGCCACGCCCTGATTTATTTTCGCTGCAAGCCCCGAAGGGGCGAAACACCATAGCCCACCGCGGAAGCGGTGGGAAAAAACATAATGAAAATTGAAAAGCCCCGGCAGGGGCAACACAAAGCTCCAATCCTGCGCACTAACGCCTGCCTTAAGGATATTCCCCTTCGTTCTGGCTGCGAGATTCCTGAGTTCCATCCGCTCACCGGAACGCCCCGCAGGCATACTGCGCCGCTGACAGCGCCGCGCACACCGCCGTCTCGGTCCGCAAAATATTCACTCCAAGCGCCGCCTCGGAAAATCCTGCGCGGAGCGCCGACGCAAACTCCGCATCGGTCCAGCCCCCTTCAGGCCCAATCGCAATCGCCAGATTTAGCATTTCGCCGACTTGCACAGATTTAGAGGCAGGTTCCAGCAATTCCCGCATAGGAGTCGCTCCCACACGCTCAGAAAGCAATAATCGGGCGTGGGCTTTCGTCGAACTGAAAACATCAAAGGGTTTTGCAGCGTCGTGCAGCACAGGAACAGACAATCTCCTCGATTGTTGCGCCGACTCGACCAAAATCTTCTTCCATCGCTCGGCTCGCTTTGCGGATGCCGCGATTAGCCCCTTCTCGCTGCGGTCCGCCGCCAGGGGGACCACTTCGTCCACACCCAGCTCGGCAGCCTTTTCAAGGGCCCATTCGAATCGATCGAATTTCACAATGGCAAGCAGGAGGCTGATTCTCAAAAATGTTACGGGAACAGAAACACGTTCAAGGATGGCAAATTCCACTGCATCGCGCCCAACCTCGTCAATCCGAGCCAGCCAAACGGATTGCCCATCGCTCAATTCATAGAGCTGCCCGCGTTCCGCACGAAGCACGCGTGAAAGGTGGTGAGCCGCTTCACCCCGCATGACGGCGGAGCCGTTTTCAAACTCATTGACAAAGAAACGTCTACGCATTGCCCGCTATGGTATATCAAACCAGAGCTGCGTAGACGTCACCGCAAGTTCGTGAATCATCCAAAAATATCTTTCACTTTATCGAACAGGGTAGAATCTCGCTGAGCAGGCCGGTTTTCAACCGGCAGCGTCGCGCCAAGCTGTTCGAGCAACCGCCTCTGCTCCCGTGTCAGCTTCGTGGGCGTCACCATATGAATGTTGACATACAGATCGCCCTTGCCTCCGCCGTGCGGATCGGGCAACCCCTTGCCTTTGAGGCGAATAATTTCCCCGGTCTGCGTCCCTTCGGGAATCTTGACGGTCTCTTCCCCGTTTAATCCGGTCACTTTGATTTCGGTTCCCAAAGCAGCTTGCGAAACCGTCACGGGGACAGTGCAATACAGGTCCGCGTCACGGCGTTCGAAATAGGGATGCGATTTGACGTCCAACACGACATACAGATCGCCTGAAGGACCGCCATTGCCGCCGGGTTCGCCTTCGCCCGGGACGCGCAGCCGCGTGTTCGAATCCACGCCGGGAGGAATTCGCAAATCGATCGTCCGCGTGCGTTCGACTCGTCCTTGTCCCCGGCAATCCGGACAGGCTTCGCGCACGATCTGTCCTGCGCCCCGGCAATCCGGGCACGTTCGGGAGATCGCAAAAAATCCCTGCTGATACTGGACCTGGCCGCGACCACCGCAGGTCACGCACGCAGTGACGCCCGTACCCGCTTTCGCTCCCGTCCCGTTGCAGACTTCGCAGAACTCGAGACGCGGAAGGCGGATCTTCGTATTAACTCCCGCCGCGGCCTCCTCGAAGCTCAGTTTCATGTCGTAGCGCAAATCCGAGCCGCGCTGCGAACGGCTTCGCGACCTTCCGCCGCGGCCGCCGCCCCCGAAAATATCTTCGAACCCAAAGAAGTCGCCAAAAATATCCTGAAACTCGTCGAAGATCGTCTGATTCATGGCGCCATCGAACCCGCCGCGAGACACTCCCGCGTGCCCGAAGCGGTCATAGGCGGCGCGCTTCTGCCCATCCGACAGAATGGAGTACGCTTCGGTCGCTTCGCGAAACTTCTCCTCCGCTTCCTGTTTCTTCTGGGGATTGCGATCCGGATGCCACTTCAGGGCTGCTTTGCGGTAGGAAGATTTGATCTCTTCGGCGCTGGCGGCGCGCTCGACTCCGAGCACTTCATAGCAATCACGTTTTTGACTCATCGGCGGATTTTGCTGTTCTCCTAATTTTCTGAATGCGAATGTTTCGCAGGGTGAACCACGACGCGCACAATCGCCGGACGAATCACGCGCCCGTGAAATGTGTATCCGTCCTGAAACACGTGCAGTATGAAACCGTCAGGATGTTCGTTCGACTCGGCGCGCTCGATCGCCTGATGCACGTGCGGATCGAAAATCTTATTTTCAGCCTCAATCAGCTGCAATCCGTGCCGCGAGAGAGCGTCCCACAACTGTTTCCGGATCAGCGTCACGCCCTTGCGATATTCTTCAAACGCAGGGTCGTCGTGAGATTGGATGGCTCGATCGAATCCGTCGAGGACCGGAATCAGATCGATGATCATGCGCTCGACTCCGCGCCGCGCTTCCTCCTGCCGGTCACGCTCTACTCGCTTGCGATAATTGTCGAAATCGGCCTGCCGCCTGACCAGCGTCTGAGTCAAATCTTCCTTCTCCGCGCGCAGCTTCGCTAGCTCGATAGACAGCGGAGATTCTCCTGCCGACGGTGGATCGTCCTGTGCGGAATCGTCCGCTGAGAAGGCCGACGTGTTGTCGGCGGGCTTACCCGTGTCGTATGAAAAAATCTTATCCTCTTCGCGTTTAGCTTCCGCCACTTTTACTAGCTCCGGTCCAAAGTTTCACTGAAGGCTCGAGCGACAAACGCCACGGCTGTGATGGCGCGCTCGTAATGCATGCGCATGGGCCCGAGAACGCCCACCGTGCCCTGCGACTGATCCTGGAATGAATACGGCGCGCTGATCAGCGCCATATGCTCCCCCGCCGGATCGATTCCCTGCACGCCAATCTGCACATGCACCGGATCGGGCGTATCGATGCATCCGGCCAGCAATGCGATCAATCTATGCTTTTCCTCAATCGCCGCCAGAATTTCGCTCAGTTGCGCCTGATCGGAAAATTCCGTCGTCGCCGCCATCTGCGCCGCGCCTTCCACATAAATGCGCTGCGTCGAGCCATGTTCCAGCATGGCGGGATCACATAAGGCAAGCGCGTTACGCGCCAGCAGGTCGTATTGCTCCTGCTCTTTCGCGAGGCGCGCCAGAAGATCGCCGCGAATGGATTCCAGCGTGCGCCCCACATAGTGCCTGTTCAGGTAATCCGCCGTGTGGTCCAGATCGGACTGAGTGAACGCCCTCTCCGGCCGGATAATCTTGTCCCGCGTAGCGCCTCCGGTCGAAACCAGCACGATGACCACGCGGCCGTCAGGCAGCAAGACAAATCGAATGTGTTCAAGAACCGTCCGAGCAATCGGAGGAGAAACAATGATCCCCAGCCCGCGGGAAATCTCCGCGAGCACATGTCCAGCGCGCTCGGTAACTTCTTCCGTCGTGGTAGCTGAAGAGAGTTCACCGCGAATCCATCGCTGATCTTCCGGACTAAGCGTCGCCTGAGCGGCCACTTGCTGCGCAAAAAAGCGGTATCCGGCAGCCGTAGGAACCCTGCCCGCTGATGTATATGGCTGGTAGAGATACCCTTCCTCTTCCAAATCGGCCATCACATTTCGAATCGAGGCTGGGCTCAGAGATTCCACGTGACGACGCGAAATCGAACGCGAGGACACCGGCTCACCGGTCTCGATGTATGCGCGCACAACCGCGGAAAGAATTTGCCGGTTACGTTCGCTGTGTGGAGCGGAATGTGGCATAGCTCAATCGACCCTAAATCTCTTCCTTAATTGATTTTAAGCGCAGGAATCGCTCCCGTCAAACGGTGCGGCAGCAGATGGTTCCCTGAAGTACGCAGGAGGTTTTCGAGAGCCTCTATTCCGTATCGATTTGCGCCCGCTGCAAGCGGTCCGAAAAATCGATATAGAGCGTCTTCCACTCGGAATAGAATTCAATGGCCGCCGTACCCGCCTCGCGGTGTCCGTTCCCGGTGCCCTTGGTGCCGCCGAATGGAAGCTGAATTTCCGCCCCAATTGTAGGCGCGTTTATATAGACGATTCCCGTCTCGATATCCCGCATAGCGCGATACGCCTGGTTCACATCGCGCGTATAAATCGAAGCCGAAAGTCCGTAGATCACACCGTTCGCGATGTCGATCGCTTCCTCAAACGACCCGAACGGAATCATGGCCACCACCGGGCCGAAGATTTCCTCTTGCGCGATGCGCATTTTCGGATCTACGTCGGCGAACAGCGTAGGCTCGTGGAACCACCCGTTGGCTAAACTCCCAGCCGTGGCCCGATTCCCTCCGCAGACCAGCTTGGCATTCTCATTCTTGCCGATTTCCACATACTTCATCACCGTTTGCAGTTGCGTTTCGTTGACCACCGGACCGATCTCGGTGTCTCGGTCGAGGCCGTCGCCAATCTTAAGATTTCTTACGCGCTTCGCAAACAGGTCGAGAAATTCCCGATAAATGTTCTTATGAACGGCGACGCGGCTGGCCGCCGTGCAGCGTTGCCCGCTGGTCCCGAACCCTCCCCACACCGCGCCTTCGACGGCGAGCTCCAGATTCGCATCGTCCATGACAATGATGATGTTCTTCCCGCCCATTTCCAGATGGCACGGCTTAAACGATGCCGCGCAAGCCTGATTCACCAGCCGTCCCGTCTCCGTAGAACCCGTGAAGCTGATTGCGGAAACGTCGGGGCTGGTCAGAAGAGGCGCTCCGGCATCTGGCCCCATACCATGCACAACATTGACGACCCCGGGCGGCAGCCCGGCCTCAGCCAAAATCTGCACAAGGTGATAGGTGGAAAGCGGCGTGTCCTCTGCGGGCTTAATCACGATCGTATTACCGCAAATCAGCGCCGGCATAATCTTCCAGGACGGAATCGCCATCGGAAAATTCCACGGCGTAATCATTCCGACCACGCCCAGCGGAGACCGCACCGACATGGCGAATTTATTCGGCAACTCCGATGGAACCGTTTGCCCGAACAGCCGACGTCCCTCGCCCGCCATGTAATACGTCATGTCGATGGCTTCCTGCACATCGCCGCGGGTTTCGGACAAAGGTTTTCCCATTTCGCACGTCATGTCCCGCGCCAGCTCTTCCTTGCGTTTCACCAGCGTTTCCGCGGTGCGATAAAGAATTTCCGCGCGCCTCGGCGCTGGAAACAGCCGCCACTTTGCGAACGCCGCCTTCGCCGCATCCACGGCGTCGTTCACGTCTTCCTGTGTCGATGCGGGAAAGATGCCGACCAGCTCCGTATAATTAGCGGGGTTGCGATTTTGAAACGTGCGTCCGCCGCGCGCCTCGACCCACTCCCCATTGATATAGTTTTTATGAACCTTGGGAACGGAAGTTTCTGCCATTGTTCCTCCTGAAGGTCTGCTGACGGGAAATCCGCTGTACGAGCCGGAGAACTGCGGAACAATTTCACTCGAAATCGCTCGAAAATCGAATGTAGCAGAGGCGTGAAAACGCGTCAAACAACGTTATCTCGCTATTGAGAGTGAGTTGACGATGGAGTAACCGACGATGCGGTCGGAACGGGAGCACCCTTCCCGGCGGTATCCGAACCCAATCCCAGTTTATTGATGGTCAGGGCATCGATCTTTCCGGTTGGTGTAATTCCATTATCGCCCTGGTATTTCTTCATCGCCTCGATGGTGGCGTTATCCCATTTGCCGGTTGGCTCGCCGCTGTAGGCACCCTCCCGGCTCAATGCCAATTGGATTTCTTTGATGCGGTCCGGCGTCGGAGTTTTTTGACCAACTGCCGTCGGTTTAGTCTTTTTTTTTGTTTTCTTCTTCTTGCTGGTGGAAGACTGCGCGGCCGGCGACCGTGCGCCGGCGTAAATAGACGGGGCCGCGCCGATCAGCAGCGCGACCCCCAGCATGGATGCCCGGATTCTCCTGTTCATCGGATCGATTTATTTCTCCGGTGCTGGTACAGCGCCCGCAAGGAAGACCGTGTCGAACTGGTTCTCCCCTGTCCGCCGTTTGATCTTGAACAGCACGTTTTGCCCTGTCTTCAATCCAGACACGGCACGATTGTATTCAGAAACCGACGCAACGGCAGTGTGATTGACCTCGGTAATCACGTCGCCCCGGGTAAAGCCGATATCCTCCGCGAAGCTGGCGGGATCGACTTCGGTAACTAATACGCCCTTGATGTTCTCGAATCCAGCGCGGCGCGCCCGTTCCGTTCCCATGTCCTCGACGCGCAGGCCGAATTCAACCGGGGCCGGCTCGTTCTCATTGCTGCCGCCGTTCCCTGCTCGATCCGGGAAGAGTTTAGTGCGATCGGCAACGGTCAGGTTGGCCTCATGTTCTTTCTTGTCGCGGACGTACGTCACTTTGACTGTGCTGCCGACGGGCGTTGAAGCAATCGGGTTCACCAGATCGCTTCCGGTATGGACAGGCTTTCCGTTGACGCTGGTAATCACGTCGCCGGACATCAATCCAGCCTTCTCCGCAGGGCTTCCGGCCTCAACGCGCTGTAGAACAATTCCGTACGAAGCACCGAGTTCCTTCAACACAATCGGGTTATTCCCCTGCGTTTCCGTGAAGCTCACGCCGATCGATCCGCGCGTGACCTTGCCGTTGGCGACGAGTTGGTTATACACGCCAATTGCAGTATTCGAAGGCAGCGCGAAGCCCACACCTTCATTCCCGCGCCCTCCGGTAATGATGGCGGTGTTGATGCCAATCACCTGACCTGCCATATTCACCAGCGGCCCCCCGGAATTTCCTGGATTGATGGCTGCATCGGTCTGAATAAATCGCTGAAACTGTTGTCCGACGTTACCACGATCCTTGGCGCTGATGATTCCTGCCGTGACGCTTCCCTGCAGGAACCCGAAGGGGTTGCCGATAGCCAGCGCCCAGTCTCCCACTTGAACAGCGTCGGAGTTGCCGAGCTTGACCAGCGGCAGATCATGTCCCACGTCAATCTTGATCACCGCTAGGTCGGTTTCCTCATCCACACCGACGACCTTCGCGGTGTAAAGCGTCTGGTCGCCGTTCAGTGTGACTTGCACCTTCGTCGCCTGATCAACGACGTGATTGTTAGTGAGGATATAACCCTTCTTATCGACAATCATGCCGGAGCCTAGGCTGCGCTCAGCCGACGGCCCCTGATCGGGAAAATCGAAGAACTTGTTAAAGAAATCCTGGAATGGCTGCTGCTGATCGTCAGGCCCTTCCTGTTCCCGATTTTTCGGGGTAGGAGGACGCATTCCGCCGTGTCCCTGACTCTGGCCCTGGCCGCGGGCAATTACCTGCGTCGTGGAAATATTCACAACGGCGGGCGCTACCCGATTCACAATGGAGGAGAATGCGCCGGACAGTTGCACGGGGTCCGGAATCACCAAAGGTGTGGCATCTGAACCAATCGTCGGATGCGATGCACCGGCATGTCCGGAGATAATCGTCCCGATGATCATGCCAATGGCCAGAGTCAATGTCATCAACAGGGTCGCCATAATCTTGCGATTGCGCGCCCAGGCAGCGAATTCCCGTAACTGCATGCCCATATGCTTCACTCCTCTTATGCCAGTCGTTTGGCCAAAAATTCGTAGCCGATTATACCACTGTCTGCGACAGGTGTATTTCCATGACGTACTGAATGTTTCTTCGAACCAGCCCCATGATTCGGGAGGTTCGGTTGCGAAAATCCTTCACCCTGCTAAACTATGATGCTTGAATATGTCTCCGCGTACAATGTATCGCAAGATTTGGGATGCCCACCTCGTACACCAGGCTGCCGGGGAACCCTCGCTGATTTACATCGACCGCCATCTTATTCATGAAGTTACGTCTCCACAAGCCTTTACCGGACTAAAAGCCGCAGGCCGAAAAGTTCGCCGTCCAGATCTGACTTTCGCTGTGATGGATCATTCGGTCCCGACGAAAAATCGCAGCCTCCCCATTCTGGACACAGCCGCCGCCGGGCAGTTCGATGCTCTTGAACGGAACTGCCGCGAGGCGGGCATCACCTTGTTCGACATGGCCAGCCACAATCAGGGAATCGTCCATGTGATTGGCCCCGAACTCGGCATCACGCAACCCGGCCAGACCATTGTCTGCGGCGACAGCCATACCTCGACGCACGGCGCCTTCGGAACGCTGGCTTTCGGAATTGGCACCAGTGAAGTCGAGCATGTTCTGGCGACGCAATGCCTGTCGCAGTACGAATCCAAGACGATGCACATTGTCGTCAACGGCAAGCGCCCTAAAGGTGTCTCCGCCAAGGACATAATTCTCGCCATTATCGGCAAGATCGGAATTATTGGCGGGACTGGCCACGTGATCGAGTACTCCGGTGAGGCCATACGTGGGCTTTCCATGGACGGCCGCATGACAGTTTGCAACATGTCCATCGAAGGCGGAGCACGAGCCGGAATGGTTGCCCCCGACGATACGACGTTTGCTTACCTCGAAGGTCGCCCATATGTCGCGCGCGGCAAGGCCTTCCAGGATGCCGTGGAAGGCTGGAAGTCCCTGACAACCGATCCTGGGGCCACATTCGATGTCACCATCGAACTAGACGCCTCCCAGATCGCTCCGCAAATCACCTGGGGCACAAATCCTGGAATGGTTGCCGGAGTCACAGACAGCGTTCCCGATCCAGCGTCGTTTCGCGAGGCGGACGATCAAAAGGCCGTAGGACGCGCCCTCGAATACATGGGCCTGAAGCCCGGAACGCGCCTGGTGGATATTCCCCTAGACCGTGTGTTCATCGGATCCTGCACAAATTCAAGATTGAACGACTTGCGCGCCGCCGCAAAAGTTGTAGCGGGCAAGCACATCTCCCGACATGTGAAGGAAGCCATCGTGGTCCCGGGTTCGATGCTGATCAAAGCAAAAGCAGAAGCAGAAGGCCTCGACCGAATCTTCCGCGACGCCGGATTCGAATGGCGCGACGCCGGATGCAGCATGTGCATAGCCATGAATCCAGATGTACTGCCGCCAGGCGAGCGCGCCGCCAGCACATCGAACCGCAATTTCGAAGGCCGCCAGGGCAAAGACAGCCGCACGCACCTGGTAAGCCCAATCATGGCCGCAGCAGCAGCCATAGAAGGCCACTTCGTAGACATCCGCGACTGGGATGTGGATGCAACAGAGTAGAACAGACTTCAGTCTGTTCGCTTTTGGTTTTGTCGTTAGTTTTTGCTTTGACCTAGCACGAATGAAGCACCATGCAGAAAAGCGGACAGACTGAAGTCTGTCCCACCAAGAACATGCAACCATTCCTAACTCATAAGGGCCAAGTCCTCCCCCTGGACCGCGTAAACGTGGACACTGACCAAATGGTGTCCAAGCAATACCTAAAGGTCCAGGACAAAAAAGGCCTGGGCCGAGTCCTATTCGCCGACTGGCGCTACCTGCCCGGCGAAAAGCCGAACCCCGATTTCATCCTGAACTGGCCGCGCTACAAAGGCGCATCCATCCTGCTGACCCGCGCCAACTTCGGCTGTGGCTCCAGCCGAGAGCACGCCCCATGGGCAGTAGCCGATTACGGCTTCCGAGTCCTGATCGCTCCCAGCTACGCCGACATTTTCTACAACAACTGCTTCAAGAACGGGATTCTTCCAATCACACTTCCCGAGGTTCAGGTCGACCAACTCTTCAAAAGTGTTGAAAAAGAAGAGGGCTATGCGCTGACTGTAGATTTGCCGAACCAGACCATCAGCGACTCACACGGGCTGAAATTAAAGTTCGAAATCGATGAATTCCGCAAGCACGTCCTTCAGGAAGGTTTGGACGATATTGGCCTGACCTTGAAACACGAGGCTGATATTACAGAGTTCGAACAGGCCCGGCACCCGGGCGCCACCATGTTCGAACATGTGGATGCAAGGTTTTCTCCCAAAGCGTAGCCACTGTTTTCGCGGCAATCCCGGCAAGAACAGACATGTTTCAGTTTGACTCCGCCGGGCGGTGATTCTTAGGCACCGAATCCGGCTTTCTATTGCTTTCCAGACTCGTTCGGGACAATATTGCTTCCCCTTTCTTTGTTCTTTAGTTAGTTCCTTGCAATTCTCATTTCCCTCTCATTGCAAGTGGGTATTCCTGCGTTTGCAAGGAGGCGAAATGCCATCGTCGAGCATGATGATTACGACTTCCTATAACTACGGCCTGGTTGCGCTTTCTATACTTATCGCCATCCTGGCATCCTACGCCGCGCTGGACCTTGCCGGACGCGTGACGTCGGCGCGCGGAGTGGTCCGTTTACTCTGGCTGAACGGCGGGGCCGTTGCCATGGGCTTCGGGATCTGGTCCATGCATTACGTGGGAATGCTCGCCCTGCGGCTGAGTGTTCCGGTGGAGTACGACTGGCCCACCGTCTTGCTGTCTCTGCTGGCGGCCATTCATGCGGCGGGGGTGGCGCTCTACGTCGTCAGCCGGCGGAAAATGGGATTCTGGGGCGCGCTCTTCGGAAGTGTTTTCATGGGCACCGGAATCGCGGCCATGCATTACATCGGGATGGCAGCGATGCGGCTCCCCGCGATGTGCCACTACTCCGCTCCGCTGGTAATCCTTTCGGTAGTTCTCGCGATCGGCATTTCGTTCGTGGCTCTCTACTTGACGTTTCAATTCAGGGCAGAAAAATCCTCGGGCGGCTGGAAAAAATTAGGTAGCGCTGTGGTCATGGGAGCTGCTATTCCCATCATGCATTACACCGGAATGGCAGCAGTTGGATTCACTTCCTACCCTTTGTCCCCTGAATCCATTGCCCACGCGGTGAGCATTTCATCACTGGGAATCGCCAGCATTATTTTCGTGACCTTGCTGGAACTTGGCGTGGCGCTGTTAACGTCCCGCGTGGACAGGCTCTTTTCCATTCAAGCTGCCGAACTGGAATCCAGCGAGCATCGTTACCGCCGTATCGTCGAAACAGCGTTCGACGCATTCGTGGGAATGGACGCCACGGGCGTGATCAACGATTGGAATTCGCAATCCGAGGCCACTTTCGGGTGGGCGCGATCCCAGGTTCTCGGACAAAGTCTCTCGCGAATAATTGCCCTGCAAGACGAGATAAAGGACGTCCAACTGCTGTTGTATACAGCCGATGCAATTCAGCCTCGCAAGAAACTGGAAATGATGGCCCGCCACAGGGACGGCCATGAATTCCCCGTCGAATTCATGATTTCGTCGCTAAACCTGGGCGAGGAGCGAATGTTTGCGGCTTTCTTGCACGATGTAACCGACCGCGCACGCGCCGAACAGGAAAGCCTGCGGGCACGGAAGGCTGCGGAACACGCCAGCCGCGCCAAGAGCGAATTCCTGGCCAACATGAGCCATGAAATCCGCACTCCTCTGAACGGCATCGTCGGAATGACCGACTTGGTTATGGATACCGATCTGTCTTTAGAGCAGCGGGAATACCTCGACACCGTAAAAGTGTCTGCGGATACCCTCCTCACCGTAATTAACGACATTCTGGATTTTTCCAAGATCGAAGCCGGCAAAGTGGACCTGGAAGCGATCGATTTCAACTTGCGGGACTGCCTGGAATCCTTATTGAAGACGCTCGCATTTCAGGCTCACAAGAAGCGCCTGGAACTACTATGTGAAATCGCGCCCGATGTGCCAGACAGCGTGCGCGGAGACTCCAATCGCCTGCGCCAAGTGATCGTCAACCTCGTCAGCAACGCCATTAAATTCACGGAAAAAGGTGAGGTGGGGGTGGAAGTTCAGATCGAATCGATGAACCAATCCGAATTGAGCCTGCATTTCATTGTGTCTGACACAGGTGTGGGCATTCCCCCGGAGAAACAGAAATTGATCTTCGATCCGTTTTCACAGGCAGACAGTTCTACAACCCGAAAATATGGCGGCACCGGCCTGGGGCTTACGATTTCAACGCGCCTAGTCGACATGATGGGCGGAAGGTTGTGGGTAACCAGCGAAATCAGAAGGGGAGCGCAGTTCCATTTTACGGTAAAGCTCAAGTTTTCAACATCAGGCAAGCCCGAACCGGAGGCTCATGCTTCTCCAGAGGTCTTGCGAGGGACAAGAATCCTGGTCGTCGATGACAATCGCGCCAGCCGCAGAATCCTGGATGGAGTGCTGAAGAGGTGGGAACTGAGACCATCGATTGCAGAAAGCGGAGTGCAGGCTCTGGAATTGATCACGGCCGCCTATGAAAGCGGCGATCCGTATCCACTCATCCTGACGGACATGCACATGCCGGAAATGGACGGATTCACTTTAATCGAACGAATTCGACAAAATCCCGTATTAAACGCCGCAACGATCATGATGCTTACGTCCGCGGGACAGCGTGGCGATGCCGCCCGCTGTCAGGAACTTGGGGTTGCGGCTTACCTATTAAAGCCGGTCAGGCAATCGGAATTGCGGGAGGCCATCGCCAGAGTGCTCGGGGCCGGATCGCAATCCAAAGGCGCGCCACTCATTACCCGATACTCCTTGCAGGATGCCCGCGAGTCTTCCATTCCTCTGCGCGTTCTGCTGGCCGAGGACAACGCGGTCAACCAGCGCCTGGCGGCGCGCTTGCTTCAAAAGAGGGGCCACCGCGTGACCATCGCTGGAAATGGGCGTGGAGCGCTGGAAGCATTCGAAAAGCACGCTTTTGACATGATCCTGATGGACGTCCAAATGCCCGAAATGGATGGGTATGAGGCAACTGAGGCAATCCGCAAATTGGAGAAGCACGGCGGAGCCCAAGTGACAATTATTGCCTTGACCGCTCACGCGATGAGCGGCGACCGGGAACGTTGCCTTGCCGCCGGGATGGACGGTTATCTGACCAAACCGATACGCCCCAGCGAATTAGACGAAGTGCTGCAAAAATATGCGACGCCAGGCACCGGAACGGTACAAGTCAATGAAATGGCCGAGCAGCCGAAGTAACACGGCGCGCCTTCATCCCATAATAGCTGGTGGCTGACCAGAGCCCTTCAGCTCAGCCACCAAAATCCCCGCAAGAATCAGCGCTGCGCCAACAATGGCCCTGCCTCCAAGCCGCTCGTGAAGAACGATGTAGGAGGTAACTGCCGCGAAGATCGGTTCGGCGGCCAGAATCAACGCCGTGTTCGTGGCGCTGGTGTGGCGCTGCCCCCAGACCAGAAGCGTATAGGCCACCGCTGTCGCGAATACACCGGTGATGAGCACGCCCAGCATCAGTTGCGAAGTGAGCTGGAAGCGGGGCTCTTGCAGATGGAACGCCGCCAGCAGAGGGATTGCCGCCAGACACAATACACCGGTCATTGCCACTTGAACGAAACTGAGTCCCCCCAGCGAATGCCGCGCGCTATATCGCTCGATGTAAATGATTTGAAAGGCATACAGCACCGCGCATCCCATCACCAGCAAATCGCCCCGGTTCAGGTCGGTAACTCCCTCTTGCGGGACCGTCAGGTAATACAGGCCCACCAGGGACGCCAGGACTCCGCTCCAGGCCCATGTGCCGATGCGGCGTCCCCAGAACAGCGCCATGAACACGGGAACGAGGATTACACTGAATCCGGTAATGAAGGCGGCTTTGGAAGGTGTCGTCCGGGCAATTCCTGAAGTTTGAAAGATGTAGCCGCTGAACATGAAGAGCCCTATTCGAATTCCCGCCCAGCATTCGCCGCGCGTCAGCTTTCGAATGTCCGCGCGATAGAACCATGCCATGGGAATCGCGGCTACGATGAACCGGGCCGCGAGGTAGGCAAAGACGGAAGCGTCGCTCAACGCATTCTTGACGACGACAAAGGTCACGCCCCACAGGAACGAGCAGGCCAGCAGCCCCAGAAGCGCCTTCGAACGGAGAGTCACAGGATAAGTATCATAGGGGAATTGCGCGGGGAACGGGAACCGTGCTTGTCCTGGGCGCGTCTCATCTCTGGTTCGAGTCTATTAACGCTGCAAAGGAAAGGCAACCTGTAGGCCCCGCGACGAATCGCAATCGGTAGCATTTGCGCACATTGACAGGATCGTGGCGGGTTGCTTAGTCTTAGATTCAAATGACAGTCCTATCTTTTCTCCGCCAACGGCGCATCTTTCATTCGTGGTTAATTTTTCTCGTTCTATGCGGGATGCTTTTGCCTGGGCTTGCCATTGCCGCCTCGGACAAAGATAAAGACAAGGACAAGGAAAAAGTAAAAAAGGTCGAGCCGTGGGTCGAGGTTCATTCCGACCATTTCCTGGTGGCCAGCGATGGCGGCGAAAAGACGGCGCGCCGCATTCTGGACTTGTTCGAAACGCTTCGGCACGCGATCCAGGCAACCATGCCGAACTCGCACCTCGACACGGGAATCCCCATTCGAATTCTGGCCGCAAAGGACGGGAAATCGTTCGCTACGGTCTTTCCAGAATACCCATACGACAAGAAGCAGTCTCAGCCGGAGGGACTTTTTGTGGCCGGAAGCGAGAAAAACTATATCGCCTTGCGCGCCAATGCTTCCGGGCCGGTCCCATATGAGGAAATCTTTAACACGTACGCGCGGCTGGTCCTCAAGCTGAGTTACCGGAATTTGCCGCCGTGGCTGGAAACGGGATACGCGAGCGCTTACGGCGTGCTGACCCTAGGAGATAAAGGTCCGAGACTGGGCCGTCCCCTTCCCGAAGACCTGAGCGCGTTGTGGGAAAGCCCGCTGCTCCCGCTCGATCTGGTCCTGCATGTCGATCGAGGCTCTCCCTACTACACTTCGGGAAATAAAGTTACCGTGTTCTCCGCCGAGTCGCGCGCGCTGGTGCACTACTTCCTGTCCCAGTCCCAGGGATCGGGGTCGCAAACCCTTGCGCGATACATCGCTCTGGTCGAGGCCGGAGCGGACTCCCTGGACGCCGCGCGAAAAATATTTGGCGATTTGAATCAGTTGAAAAGCAACCTTGAGGCTTATATCAAGCAGTCCACTTCGGGACCACTGGAATCGCTGGCGGTCGGTGGAAGCGAAGCAGCCTCCGGCTCCCGCACGCTGTCTCTTGCTGAGACCGACGCGCTGATCGCCGATTTTACTCTGGCGCGCGGCAGGACCGGAGACGCCGAGGACAAGCTCGAAGAGGCCATCAAGCTGGACCCTTCGCTGGCAATCGCTGAGGAGAGCCTTGGATACCTGAGCCTGAAACAGCAACGCCTGGACGACGCCGACATGCACTTTAAGCGTGCAACGGAAATCGATTCGAAAGACGCGCTCGCATACTATGGCCTGGGACTCGTCTCCATGGCGCGCGGTGGGGGCATAGGCGTGCCGGTGGGTGCCGTTGCCGCGTTCGAAAAGACGGTTGCCGTAGCGCCCGGGTTCGCTCCGGCCTGGTACAACCTTTCATCCATCTATGCGGAGCGCAAGGAAACGATGCAAAAAGCGCTGGAGGATGCGCAACGCGCGGCCGCCCTGGTGCCGGGCGACTCTGGGTATCAATATCAGGTTGCGCTGCTCCTCCAGGAATCCGGCCACACCGATGACGCCCGGAAAGTAGCGGACGGAATTCGCAAATCTTCCGACGATCGGACTATCGCAGATAAAGCCGGAGATTTCATCGCACGTATGCCCCAGCCGAAAACGTCCACACCTGCTCCCACTGCAAGTGTCGCCAATACGATTCCGCCCCCGGCCCCTCCGCTGCGGATCGAACATAAGGAAGAGCCAGAAAGCAAGCCTGTGGTGACCGCTTCGAACAGCACGCGTGAGGCAGTCGCTCCTCCTCCTGCACCCGTGATTTCAAGTTCAGCGGAACAGCATGTGTACTCCATGGTTGGCAAGATTACGGATGTGAATTGCTCGAGCGCTCCGGAAATTCAAATCACGGTCAAAGCGCAGACCATCGTGATGCACCTGCATGCCGCCGATGCGGCGCAGCTTACGATCAAGGCGAATGGGACGACTCCGCTGGCAAAGGGGTCGGCATGCTCCGGGCTTCGCGGACGGACCGCGCGCGTAAGCTATCAATTTGTGGAGGGCAAAAAGTGGGACGCTGAGCTTCAGACGATCGAATTGCGGAATGAGCTATGAGAGCAAATAATCGCCGGAAATTCCGATCTGCCGCCGCTTTTCTTCTTTAAGGCTCAACCCCTGCTACGCCCAGTAGCGTCAAAGCGACGCGCTGCAAACCCATCTCCCGGCCGACGGGGTCATACCATTCCTCCAGCGTATGGGCGCCACCGCTGCGCCCCCCCGCACCAAGCGAGATTGCGTGAATTCCCAGCGACAATGGAATATTCGCGTCGGTGGAGGATCGTTCACGCCGCGAACGGTTTCCCAATCGCATGTCGGCTGCCAGCAAAGCCGCCAGAAGCGGCGAATTCTCCGGAAGGTCTCCGGCGGGGCGTATACCTAGGACGACCGTCTTCAATTCAAGTGCGTTCGAACTGCCTGACATGCCACGATCTCTGGCCGATGCCATCTCCTCATCGAGGCCTGACTGCATCGAGGTGCGCAAAAAACTTTCCAGCTTCGTGAGTTCGCTTTCCGATTCGGAGCGCAGGTCCACCTTCATTGCCGCGCGCGATGGGATGGAATTTACCGAAGTACCGCCTTCGATTTCTCCCACGTTGAAACTTGTCCTGGGGGATTCCGGGACCCGTGCATTTACAAATCGAGCGATTCCGCGCGCCAGGGCATGGATGGGATTGGGCACGCCGAAATCCGACCAGCTATGGCCACCGGGGCCGGTGACCGTAATCTCGACGCGCCGCGAGGCCAGCGCGGCGGTGGTCACGTATTCCGTGGCGGACCCATCGAGAGCGATTACGTATTTCACATTTTTCCTGTAGGTGTCCGCCAACACGCGCATTCCGCGAAGATTCCCTTCTCCCTCTTCTCCGACATCGGCCACAAATAACACCGTACTTTTCGTTTTGATTTTTGCTTCGTGAAACGCTCGAGCCAGGGCTACCAACGCGGCGAGACCTGTTCCGTTGTCCGAAATTCCGGGCGCGAGCAATCTGCCGCCGTCGCGCTTGACTGTTACATTGGTGCCCTCTGGGAATACCGTATCCATGTGGGCCGTCACCATCACGATCTCCTGCGACGTGCCCGCAAATTCACCGATTACGTTTCCGATGGCGTCTGTCTCCACACGAAGGCCGGCAGCCATCAGCAGTTTTTTCATGTACGCGGCGCGAGCGGTTTCGTGAAATGGCGGCGCGGGAATTTCCGTGATGCGGGCTTGTTCTTCGGTTGTGGCGGAGACTGTGTTCCTGAGGATCTCCAGGACGCGATTCACGCCCGCATCGTCCTTCAAGGATACAGCGACCGTCTTGCGCGTAAAATTCTGGATGAATGAAGTCAATACAAATCCAATCGCGCAAAGTAGGAGATAACGTTTCAAGGCGTACGATGCCGTGCCGGCAATGTCCCTCATCCCGGAGCAATGCAGCGAGTTTGCGTTATTCCTCGGCAAGGGTCAAACGAATTTCCAAATCGCTTCAATAGCGCAGCGTGAAGCTGTGCGGCATCTGCTTCGGGTCCGGCTTGTACAGCGTCTTGCAAAATTCGCAGCGATAGATTTCCGCGTCCTTCCCGATTTTAGCTTCGACATATTTCGGGTAGTCGTACCAGCGCTTCAGGTGCCCGGCGCAGAGCTTTCCTTTTGCATCCTTTTCATCGCAGGAACGCTGCTTCGGCTTGCGGACTTTGATCTTCGTTTCCGCTGGCGCCGCGACGGGAGCTGCGGCTGCTGCAGCCGGCGGAGTCGGTGGAGGAGCGGCAGGCGTTGTGCTTTGAGGCGCAGTCTCTTCGGCCATGATCGATTCCCTCTCTCGTCAGGTTACAAGATGTCAGCTTCCCGCGTATTCTAGTCGAAAAAATCCCGTGGGGCCAAGCTGTTCCTAACATCTTAGGTCGCTGGCGGCATTTCCGGGTCAGGATACTCCACTTTGACGAGGCACAGGCCAGGAGGCGGCATCGTCGTTCCCGATTTTGCACGATCGCGCAGTTCGAGCAGGTGCGGTATATCATCAGGACGCATCTTGCCGCGCCCCACGTCAACCAGGGCTCCGGCAATTTTTCGCACCATATAACGCAGAAACGATTTCCCCCGCACCCGGTAGACCCACTCTTCCGGCGCGCCCGGAACGTCGTCATGAGAAATTCGAATCATCTCAGAGCGGTAGATGACTCGTCTAGTTGGCCGCTCCCTGTCATCTTCCTCCGAACCTGTCGATGCAGAAAATGTCGTGAAGTCGTGTTCGCCTTCGAATTTTTTGGTAGCTTCGGCCATCGCGTCGAAGTTCAGTGTTCCATAATCCTGCTGGACGCAACGGCACAGGAACGGGGGCACAACCCGCCCTCGAAATATCCGATAGCGATATGTTTTGGCTACGGCATTCCACCGGGAATGGAAGTCCGGGGAGACCTCATCGGCCGCGAATATTCGAATGGATGGCGGCAGCAACGCGTTGAATGCGCGCTGAAACTCTGCCGCGCTCAATTCGGAGGTGGTGGTGAAGTTAGCGACCTGCCCCATGGCGTGCACGCCAGCATCGGTGCGTCCCGCACCCTGTACGAGGGTCCGCTGCAGCGTGATCTTTTCCAGAACATCGCACAGCGTACCCTGGATGGTTGGTTGCCCCGGCTGGATTTGCCATCCGCTGAAGTCGGTTCCGTCGTAGGCAACGGTGAGTTTGATATTCCGCATGGAGGCTGGAGGGATTATCGCACGCCGGTAAACGGTGGGACAGGCCTTCAGCCTGTCCGCTTTTGGTTTTTAAAAGTCCAAGTGAAATTTAAACCGGACAGGTTGAAACCTGTCCTACTTGAGGGGTTACGAATTTGCTCGCACGCTGCGGCTGCCGGGCTTCACGGCCGCGCTGCCGTTGCGGCACAGCGGACATTCCATAGAGTCGTAACTTTTGACTTTCATCTCCATCAGGGCTTCGGTGCGAACCGGCAACTCGATACGGCCTCCGCTACGGTCGATCAGCGCTCCAGCGGCCACGACGCGCGCTCCGGCCTCTTCCAGGACGCGAATGGTTTCGAACGTCGAGCCTCCCGTCGTCCATACGTCCTCCACTACAAGGACGTGTTCATCATGGGCGACCTGGAATCCTCGTCGAAGCGTCAACGACCCCGTCGCACCACGTTCGGCGAAGATGGCTCGAACCGGCATGCCATCGGCCCGTGAAGGCAGCGCTCGGGCCACTTCATGGCCGATGATGAGGCCTCCAAGCGCGGGTGAGGCTACGCAGTCCACACGGAGGTCGAGAAATTCGGCAGCGAGTGCCCTGCCCAGTTGTTCAGCATACTTGGGATACTGCAACACAAGCGCGCATTGGACGTATGTCGCGCTATGGAGACCTGACGACAGTTCGAAATGTCCCTGGCGGATTGCTCCTACATCTTCCAGCATTTGAACGATGGCTTCAGGCCTCATGGAGCGCCCAGCGTATCGGCCCCCCCAAGGATTGTCAAGGAAGGACGACGCAAACCAACGCTCGAAAATGACAGACGCCTCTTGACCTTAGCTTGAATCTCACGTTCAATACTTGGGCCTTCGGAGTTCCGGGCGGTGGTCGGCATTCGGTGTTACAGATTTTTGGGGCGCTTACTGACTCCTGCTCTTGCATGTGCAGGCAGATATGTGTGCAGCGGGCTTGAAAATCGTGGAAAATAATTGAAACAAATCGGCTTCCCCGGACGTTTAATCAACTTAGCGCTTATAAGCAATACTTTAGCAGTAAGAACTTTGAAGTGATGATCTTGCGTCGAGAGGACAACAATACAATGACCGGAAGGTTTCACCGTACCGTGCTTGCATTTAGCCTGGCAGTAGTGACGGCCCTGGGGCCAGTCGCGCCGACCTATGCCCAACAGGGGCAACCTGCTCCCTCGCAGCCTGTGAACCCCGACCGGACCATCCCGGTTTCGAACGTAGATTACACGCGAGGCAAGCTCTGGTTTCCGAATGTTCTGGCACCGTATACGCCGACAACGGTTCCAGAGCCTATTCTGACCAACGCTCCCCGCATCGAGCAGATGATCCAGGACGGCAAGCTGCGCATCAGCCTGCAGGATGCGATCGATCTTGCGCTCCAGAACAATTTGGACATTACGATTCAACGGTATCTTCCGTGGCTGGCTGAAGCGAACATTCTTCGTACCTTGAGCGGCGGCGCGCCATCAGCATCGACGATCACTCCTCTCGGCAATATTCCTGCGCAGAACTTCGATCCGCAATTGACGACCACTTTGTCCCTGGACCAAAGAACGATCCCGGTGAATAACGGACTCACCGCTGGCACGAGCGCGGGGTCGGCTTCCAGTGCAAGCACTTTTTCTCAATTGAACACACACACAGCCCTTGGCAACGTGGCGTATTCCCAGGGCTTTCATACCGGCACCTCCTTTTCGGCTTCGTTCAACAACACGAGACAATCCACTTCCAGCACCGCCGGCTTTTTTTACCCTTCCGTGCAATCCAATTTTGTATTTATCGCCAGCCAGCAATTGCTGAATGGCTTCGGATTGCTCGCCAATGAACATTACATCCTCATTGCAAAGCTGAATAAGAACATTGCTGATCAGGCTCTCCAACAGCAGGTGATTACATCCGTAACAGCAGTCAGCAACGCCTATTGGGAACTTGTTTTCGCCCGTGGCAACGTGGACGTGGCGCTGCATCAAATTGAACTGGCAAACAAGTTGTATAGCGACAACAAGAAGCAGGTCGATATCGGCACTCTTGCCCCATTGGAACTCGTCCAAGCCGAGGCGCAGGTCGCAACCGCCAACCAAACCTTGATTGTCGACCAGACGACGGTACTTCAGGATCAGCTCACGCTGTTAAACTTGATCTCCAAGGACCCAAATTCTACTCCCTTGCGTAATGTCGAGATTATCCCCACCGACGCTGCGGATGCGGCACCGCCTGAAGTAGAAAAGCTCCCGCTGGAAGACTTGATTAAAGAGGCCGTGACGAAACGGCCGGATGTCTTGCAGGCAGGGCTCACGATTAAGGGAGATGACATTAACGTTCGGGCTACAAAGAACGCGCTGCTTCCCGTGCTGACCCTTTCGGGCGAATACGCGAGCGTGGGACTCGCAGGCGTGAGCCACCCGTGCACACTGAATGTCATAACGTGCCCTGCCCCCCCAGCTCAAGTTGTCACCGGGTTGCCCCAATCCCTGGGTGATATGTTTGCTGGTGTTTATCCCGAATATAACGCGCAGATCAGCCTGACCATTCCGATCCGCAATCGTGCGGCACAGGCCAACAACGTTACCGCGCTATTGAATGAGCGTCAGGACCAGACCCGTTACCAGCAAACAGTAAATAATGCCGCCATCGACGTTCACAACGCACAAATCCTTCTGGAGCAGGCCCGGGTCACGTTGGCGGCGGCCATCAAGACACGCGATCTCGATCAGCAGACACTCGACGCGGAACAGAAAAAGTACCAGCTCGGCGCCTCCACGCTATTCAATGTAGTGTCCGATCAAAACATCCTGGCGGCCGCTGCTTCCGCAGAAGTTCGCGCACGCGTCAACCTGGTCGAGGGGAAAGTCAATTTTGACCGAGCCATGGCCCGCACTCTCGAGGTTTACAGCATCACTATTGCCGACTCCAAGTCCGGAAACATATCGAAAGACACATTGATTCCCGGGACGGGTGCTTCCGGTCAATTGTTTATCGATCCCGCGAAGCCGAACATGGCAGCCTCCAACCCCTCTACAGGTTCATCGCTGGCAGGGAAACAGCAGTAGGCGTAAAATATTGGAGTAATCTGTTCAGCGCGGCTTTGCGGACCATGGAGGTATTCTTTGAAGAATCTGTATTTCTACAAGGCACTCAGTGCGGTTGGCTTCTTGTGTCTTTTTGTCAGTTTGAATGCGCAAGCGCAAAAGGCTCCGAAAAAGCTTACGCAGGAACAAGCCCGCGACTTGGCCGTCAATGCATTGGATGAGAAATCGCGCAATTTGCCCGGATTGACACTTGAACCGTATGTCGAAAAGTCTGTCCCTGAGTACTTTTCTTTCGAAGCTCTCTGGGACAATCCCATCCCGGACGGCAGCGTCGTCGTCGACGATCTGGCCGTAGATCCTCAAACAGGCGATGTCTGGAGGCGCGGCGCGTGCAAGCTGAATTCTCCGTCGCTCAAGAAAGCGCAAGCCGCTGTTCGCAAGCGCCTCGGCCTGAGCGACAAGGATTATAAGAAATTGCAGCATGACGGGCCCGATTGCTAGCAATCGATCGTTTTTCGTAATGAACCGCTTCCGTCGAGCGGCTTTATTCGGAATCGGGCTTTGCGCAGGATGAATCGATCCAGCGCAAGGCGACCCCGATGACATCTCCTCGCAAACCTCGAATGCCGGGTCAGCCGTCGCGACAGCCATCCGATAGCGAACAGCGTTGGGAGCAGACCCAACTTCGCGACGCGCTCGACAAGTCTCCTGAGCGTTCAGCGGACTTCACGACAATTTCGGGCTATCCCATTCAGCGACTTTACACACAGGCAGACTTTGCGGCGTGGGATGCTTCGCGCGATTTAGGCGTCCCTGGCGAGCCACCTTACACTCGCGGAATCCATCCCTCGATGTACCGCAGCCGTTTGTGGACGATGCGGCAATTCGCGGGATTCGGCTCCGCCGAAGACACTAACCGGCGCTTTCGCTATCTACTTGCTCAAGGACAAACCGGAATTTCCGTGGCCTTCGATCTGCCCACGCTCATGGGTTATGACTCGGATCATCCGCTGGCCGAGGGCGAAGTCGGCAAATGCGGCGTCGCGATCAGTTCCCTTGACGATATGGAAGTGCTGTTCGACCGGATTCCGCTCGGCGACGTTTCGACCTCCATGACCATCAATTCGCCCGCGGCCATTTTGTGGGCCATGTATCTGGCGGTGGCGGAAAAACAGGGCGTCGATTGGAAGATGCTCAACGGAACGCTGCAAAACGACATCCTGAAGGAATACATCGCGCAAAAGGAGTACATCTACCCGCCTGAGCCTTCGATGCGGCTGGTGATCGACACTTTCGAATACGGCACTCGACACACGCCCAAGTTCAATACGATTTCAATCAGCGGCTATCACATTCGCGAAGCGGGCTCGACCGCGATTCAGGAATTGGCGTTCACATTGCGGGACGGGATTGAATACGTCGAGCGGGCGCTACGGCGCGGCCTCGCAGTGGATGACTTCGCACCGCGGCTATCTTTCTTCTTCAACGCGCACAATGATTTCTTCGAGGAAATCGCCAAGTACCGCGCGGCGCGGCGTATCTGGTACAAGACGATGACCGAGCGCTTCGGGGCGAAATCTCCTCGGTCGTGCGCCTTGCGGTTTCACGCGCAGACTGCCGGATGCTCGCTTACCGCGCAGCAGCCATACAACAACGTCGTGCGGACAGCGCTTCAGGCGCTCGCCGCCGTGATGGGCGGGACGCAATCCCTGCACACCAATTCTCTGGACGAGGCTTGGGCGCTACCAACCGAATTCGCAGCAACCCTGGCGCTGCGCACACAGCAAATCATCGCGCACGAAACCGGCGTCACGCAGACGGCTGATCCGCTGGGCGGCTCGTACTTTGTCGAGACGCTCACCAATGAAGTCGAACGAGGCGCGTGGGAATACATCGATAAGATCGACGCGCTCGGCGGCATGGTCGCGGCGATTGAGCAGTCCTACCCGCAGCGTGAAATCGCAGATGCTTCGTACCGCTATCAGATGGCTGTGGACCGAAAAGAGAAGGTCATCGTTGGCGTGAACGATTTTGTAGGCCAGGAAAAGCCGATCGAGGTCTTGCAGATAGGCGAATCGGTGGGAGAGAGTCAGGTTGAGCGGCTGCGCCGGTTGCGCGCAGATCGATCGAACCAGGAAGTCGAGCGGCAACTTGCCGCACTCCGAAAAGCCGCGCAAGGAACTGAAAATCTGATGCCTCATATTTACGATGCCGTGAAGGCGTACGCGACGGTCGGCGAAATCTGCGGCGCACTGAGGGATGTGTTTGGCGCTTACGAAGAAACATCCATAGCTTAGGGCCGGTCTGAGCCTTTAGTAGAACAGACTTCAGTCTGTTTTCTTTTGGGTTTGCCCTTGCTTTTAATTTTGCGCTGCAACAGACTTCAAAACCACGCACACTAAAGTGTACGCCACCAAGTGCCAAGACAACTGCGGAGCGGACAGAGGGGCACAGAGAAATGCTTGAAAAGAGAATACGGGTGCTGATTGCAAAACCGGGGCTGGATGGGCACGACCGGGGGGCTAAGATCATTGCCCGCGCGTTGCGCGACGCCGGGATGGAAGTCATCTACACCGGGCTGCGGCAAACGCCGGAAATGATTGCTTCTGCCGCGGCGCAGGAAGATGTGGACGTGATCGGCCTCTCCATTCTCTCGGGAGCGCACAACACGCTGGTGCCGCAGTTGATGGAACTGCTGAAACAGAAAGGCATGGCAGACATTACAGTGCTTCTCGGCGGAACGATTCCGGAAGTAGATATCCCTGCCCTGAAGAACGCCGGTATCGCCGAAATTTTTCTTCCCGGCACCTCGACGCAAGAAATCGTTGCCTTTGTCCGCGAACGAGCCGCACAGAAAGCCCGATAGCCTTACTTCACGAGCATCCCGTCGGCGTCGCGAATTTCAATCGCTCCCAGATCGAGTTTCTTCAGGTCCGGCTCGATTTTTGCGCGATCGCCTACGCAGATGAGGATAATCTGTTCGGGATGCAGATATTTCTTGGCCACCATTTCTGCGTCTGCAGTGGTGACGGCTGATAGTTGTTCGGGCAGTTTGGAATAGTAGTCGGGCGCAAGATCATAGAGGAAGAGTTCCGCCAGCGCTCCGGCAGCCTCATTGCTCCCTTCAAAAAGTCCGGGCAGCGAGCGTGATTGAGAATCCTTCGCGAGCGCTAATTCGTCAGGCGTCATCTGCGTATCGATCATACGGCGGATTTCTTTGATCATTTCGGTGACAGCTGGGGCGGTCGCATCGGTGCGAATTCCGCCTCCTGCAGCGAAATATCCCTGCGAGCGGCGATACACGAAGCGCGAGCTTGCGCCGTAGGTGTAGCCGTGCTCTTCGCGGAGATTCAAGTTGATGCGGCTGGAGAACAGTCCTCCCAGTTCGGAGTTCATCACTTCAAGAGCCGCGTAATCAGGCGTCGCGCGGCCTACTGCGAGTTGCAGCAGGCGTACCATCGTTTGCTGCGCGCCGGGACGGTCCACGAGTACAATTTTAGCCTTCGTGGTTTCGGGCGTGCCGATCTGCGGACGCGTGGTGTCGCTGCCTTTCCACCCGCCAAACTTTTCTTCGGCAAGCGATTTCAAGTCTTCCATGGAAATATTTCCGGCGACGATTAGCGCGGCGTCGCTGGGAACGTAGTTCGTCTTCCAGAAATTCATCATGTCGTCGCGGGACATGGACTTGTTCGATTCTTCGGTACCGCCATTGTCATAGCCGAAGGGATGATTCGGCCCAAACAACGCGGCCACTCCTGCGCGGGAGACGATCACGCCCGGTTCGCCGCGATCGTTTGCTAGCGCTGCCAGACGCGCCGCGCGGCGACGCTCGACCTCGTCTGGCGGGAACGTCGGATGAAGAACGATGTCGGCGACCAGATCGAGCGCCCCTGAAAAATTTTTCGAGAGCGAACTGGTGCTCACGCTGGAGCCGTCCATGTTCGACCCGGACGTTAGCGAAGCGCCGAGGAGTGCGGTTTCATCTGCAATTTGGGTGGCATTCCGCGACGCCGTTCCCTGCTGCAGCATATTCGCCGTGAAGCTGGCGAGGCCGGGCTTATCGATCGGGTTTGCGCCGCTGCCGGTATTGAAAACCAGATCGGCTGCGACGACCGGCAATCCGGGGCGATAGTTGTAGTAAACCGTTAGTCCATTCGCGAGTTTGAAAATTTGCGGAACCGGAAGATTCAGCTTTGGAGTCGGTCCGGGCGGCGGCGTTGTGGCTCGCCACGGCGCGTCCGCATTCACTGCTTCCCCACCGGTGGTCTTTCCCTTTTGTTCCGTCTTCGGCGTGGGAACGTCGGGACCGAGGTCCGGCTTGCCGGGCAGGCCGTACACGACGACGCGGGCGGTTGGCTTCAATTGCTCCTGCGCAAACGCGCGAATCGACGCGACAGTGGCATTTCGATACCGCGCAAGGTCCTGCGCGAGATAGTCCGGGTTTCCGAGATAGTGATTGTATTCGTTCAGACGGTCAGCCACGCCGCCGAAGCCGCCCAGCCGCTCCAGCCCTTGAATCGTGCGAGTCTCGACGCCGTTCTGCGCGCGTTCGAGTTCTGCGGGCGTGGGTCCATCCTTGCGAAACGCGGCGACTTCTTCGTCGATGGCCCTTTCAATTTCCTCAGCGGTATGGCCGGGGCGAGCCGTAACGGCAATCTCAAACATCGAGCCCAGTGTCAGCGAGTTCTGCGAGACGCTGACGTCCAGCGCAATCTGTTTGTCATACACAAGCTTCTTGTAGAGGCGGCTGGATTTTCCTCCGCCCAGAATTTCTGAGGAGAGATCGGCTAGTGCGTCGCCCGGCTTGAAAATCGGCGACGTAAGCCACGCTTCGTAGACGCGCGGCAGCTCCACCTGATCGTGCACGACGATCCGTTTTTCTGCCGTAATTGGTGGTGTCACGACATTGATCTTCGGCACTGGTGCGCCGCGCTTCAATGGGCCGAAATATTTTTCGACTAGCTGCTTTGCCTTCGCGGGATCGAAATCGCCGACAATGGCCAGGCTGGCGTTGTTCGGAGCGTAGTAGAGCTTGAAAAAGTTTCGAACGTCCTCCAGTTTCGCCGCCTGAATATCCGCGTGGGAACCCATCACGTCGGCGTAGTACGGGTGACCCTTGGGATACAGATTGTGGAACACGGCTTCTTCCACGATCCCGTAGGGGCTGTTCTCGATGCTTTGGCGGCGCTCGTTGCGAACCACGTCCTGCTGATTGGTGAGGCTGGCCTGGTCGAGCTGGTCCGGGAGATAACCCATGCGGTCAGATTCCAGCCACAACGCCAGTTCCAATTGATTCGACGGAATTGTTTCGAAATAATTTGTACGGTCAAAATCGGTTGTGCCGTTCAGGTCGGAAGCTCCGGCCCCTTCCATGAAGCGGATGTGGCCGTTCCCCGGGACATGCTTGGAACCTTCGAACATCATGTGTTCGAACAGGTGAGCGAATCCGGTGCGTCCTGCGATCTCATTCGCCGGGCCCACGTGGTACCAAATGTTGGTGGACACCAGAGGCAGGCGATGGTCCTCGGAGAGAATTACGACTAGGCCGTTGGGCAGCGTATATTTCTCGAATTTGATGGTGGGCGTCGCGGTGGCGCCCGGTTTTGCTGAGGCATCTTTAGGGGGCGTCTGCCCGGATGAACTCACCACTACGACGGCGATTGAAAATACCAGCATCAACAAGCGGCTGCACAGCGCGGACGTCATTCTGAATCTCCTTGGCGGCTGACAAATCTCCACTTTAGCTTAGACGCAACAAACGGAAATAAAGCTGTAGCGCCCCCAAAAGACTATACGATAAGTTTGCGGCGTGAAACTTTGCAAATTCCATAGGCAGTGCCAGAACGATGCAATCTGTCCGCTGTCGGCTTATACTGTCGGCTCGGCGCCGGGGCAAACTGCGGGCGATGCTATGGGGAGTAACTCTTGACAAGTTCCGTTGTGGAAACGAAGGTCAATCGAACCTCGCCGGATTATGAGAAGAATACGCGCCGGCTGGTGGACCTCGTTCGCGAAATAAAAGACCAGGAAACTGAAATTCAGCAGGGCGGCGGCGCAAAGGCCATCGAATCGCAGCACAAGAAGGGTCGCCTGACGGCGCGGGAGCGGATCGCGAAGCTGATCGATCCGAAAACATCATTTTTCGAGCTGGGAATTTACGCCGCTCACGAAATGTATCAGGAGTGGGGCGGCGCTCCTGCTGCGGGGACCGTTACGGGCCTGGCGCGAGTTTGCGGTCGGGTGGTGATGGTCATTGCGAACGATGCCACGGTGAAGGCTGGGGCGTTTTTTCCTCTCACCGCGAAAAAAGTGATCCGCGCGCAGAATATCGCCCTCGAAAACCGCATTCCTACGATCTATCTGGTCGATTCCGCCGGGGTATTCCTTCCCTTGCAGGAAGATGTGTTCCCCGACACTGACGATTTCGGGCGCGTGTTTCGCAATAATGCGGTGATGAGCGCGTTGGGCATACCGCAGATCACGGCCATCATGGGCATGTGCGTTGCGGGAGGCGCGTATCTGCCGGTGATGTGCGATCACATCCTGATGACGGATGGCTCGGGACTTTTTCTCGCGGGACCGGCGCTGGTGCAGGCGGCCATCGGACAGAAAGTGTCCGCTGAAGAACTGGGTGGCGCAAAAATGCATGCGGAAATCAGCGGCACGGTGGATTTTCGCGAGCCCGACGACGATTCGTGCTTGAAACGAATTCGTGCGCTTGTCGACAAGATGGGACATCCGCTGGCTGCGCGGTTCGATTACAAGGAAACCGAAAATCCCTCTTACCCAGCCGAGGACATTTACGGAATTTTCTCCTCGGACCCTGCAAAGCAGTACGACATGCATGAGGTCCTCTCCCGCATCGTGGATGGCAGTAAATTCGAAGAGTATCGCGCCGATTACGGAAAAACCATCCTGTGCGGCTACGCGCGAATCGGCGGCTGGGCCGTGGGCATCGTCGCCAACAATAAGAAACATGTGCAGACCATCGACGCGGCAACCGGCGAGAAACGAATTGAATTCGGCGGCGTGATTTATACCGAGTCCGCCGAAAAAGCGGCGCGATTTATCATGGACTGCAATCAGAATCTGGTGCCGCTGATTTTCCTGCATGACGTGAACGGGTTCATGGTGGGAAAAGAAGCCGAGTGGAGCGGAATCATTCGCGCCGGGGCCAAGATGGTGAACGCCGTCTCCAACAGCGTGGTGCCGAAGATTGCGGTAATTTGCGGAGGCAGCTTTGGCGCGGGACACTATGCCATGTGCGGGAAGGCGTTCGATCCGCGATTCGTGTTTGCATGGCCCACGGCGCGCTACGCGGTGATGAGCGGCGATTCGGCTGCGTCCACCCTCGTCGAGATCAAGATTAGGCAGCTTGAACGCGAGAGCAAGAAGCTGTCCGAGGCGGATAAGAAAGGATTGAAGGAATCAGTTCGCGCGACATACGAGCAACAGACCGATCCAAGATATGCTGCCGCTCGCCTTTGGGTGGATGCAATTATCGATCCAGCGCAAACGCGCGAAGCGTTGATTTGGGCTCTCGAAGCGGCTGCATTAAATCCTGATGTCAAGGAATTCAAAACCGGCGTCCTACAAACATGACCATTAACTTTCAACTCTCAAAGGACCTCATTTGACCGACACCGTAAAAATCATCGAATGCCCGCGGGACGCGTGGCAGGGGCTTGGGGAAATCATTCCGACAGAAACAAAGGTCGAATACCTGCTGAAGCTCGCAGCGGCAGGATTCAAGCACATCGACGCGGTGAGTTTTGTTTCCCCGAAGTTCGTCAAGCAGATGGCGGACAGTGAAGCCGTCATGAAAGATTTTCTTGCCGGACTTCCGGCGGGCGCTGAGCGGCCTGAAATCATTGGAATCGTCGTGAACGAGCAGGGTATGGAACGAGCACTCGCTACCCCGGGCGTAACGACATTCGGCTATCCATACTCCATCTCGGCATATTTCCGCCGTGCGAATTCGAATATGTCGCGCGGCGAGTCGCGAGAGCTGGTCGAAAAGATGCGAAAGGTGACGAAGGCGTCGGGGCACGATTTGGTCGTCTATATTTCGATGGCGTTTGGAAATCCATACGAGGAGCCTTGGGGCGCGGAGATTGTCGAGGATGCTCTGATTTGGCTGAAAGACATTGGAGTTCGAACGGTGTCTTTGGCGGATACGGTCGGAACGGCCCCGGCTCCGTATGTGGCTGCGCTCTACCACGCGGTGAAGGATTGTGTTGCGGGCGTCGAGCTGGGCGTTCATTTGCACAGCCGCCCTGAGGATGCTGCGGAAAAGGTGCTCGCAGCATACGATGCCGGGTGTCGTCGGTTTGACGGCGCGCTAACAGGGCTTGGCGGGTGCCCTTTTGCAGGAGATGCGTTGGTGGGAAATATTCCTACGGAAGCGGTGATTTCGGCGTTGGCGACGCGAGGCGTGGAAACCGGGATTCGTCCGGATGCGCTGGAGTCCGTCATCGCGATGACGAATGAAATTCGCGCCAGATACGGGCATGCGGTGAACGCGCAGTAGGACATGAACCTTCCGAGGTTAAGGCAAATGGCATACAGCGCTCTAAAATTAGACCTGTCCGGCGACATTGCGACAATCACGCTCAATCGGCCTGAGAAGCGCAACGCCATTTCGGCTGAGATGATGGCGGACGTGATGGCCGTTCTCGACGAAATCGAATCCGGCTCGGCGCGTGTGGCCATCCTGACCGGCGAAGGCAAAGCCTTCTGCGCCGGGATGGACCTGGGTACATTGAAGGCGCTTTCGCATCAATCGCCGATGGAAAATCTCGAAGATGCGCGCCGCACAGCGCGACTTTTTCGGCGGATCTGGAGCTTTCCCAAGCCGATCATTGCCGCCGTGAACGGCGCGGCCCTCGCGGGCGGCTGCGGCATCGCTACGCTTTGCGACTTCACAGTGGCCGTACCCGAGGCGACGTTTGGATACACCGAAGTGCGTGTTGGCTTTCTCCCTGCGATTGTCTCCGTATTCCTGACGCGGCAGATTGGCGAGAAGCGCGCCAGAGACCTCTTGCTAACCGGAAGAATCATCGATGCGGCGGAAGCGCACCGGTTGGGACTCATCACCTACATCGTACCGGTAGACAGCCTGATGCCTGCAGCGCAAGCCCTGGCGTCCACGCTGATTGCCAACAGCCCCACGAGCCTCCAGACCACAAAGAGACTGCTTTGCGACATCGCCTTGCCGGAATTGGACCGCCAACTGGAACTTGCCGTCGAGGAGAGCGGACACATTCGATCGACAGATGATTTCCGGGAAGGCCTCGCGGCGTTTCTGGAAAAACGATCTCCGAAATGGACGGGACACTAATCGCTGCGCCCCGCTGATCGAGCGGCCAGTTTGATACACTTTCACTCTCCATGACCGAATACTTTGACACAATCGTGCGCGTGCGTTATGCCGAGACCGACCAGATGGGCTACGTCTATTACGCCAACTACTACGTTTATTTTGAGGTTGGCCGCGTCGAGTACATGCGCCAGCAGGGCGTGGACTACAAGCAGATGGAAATCCAGGACGACAGCTTCATCGTGGTTGCGGAGTCGCATTGCCGCTATAGACGCCCGGCGCGCTACGATGACAGCCTGCGGATTCGAACGCGCGTGACCGATTTCAAACGGCGCACGATCCGTTTCAGCTACGAAGTGCTGCGCGAGGACGATGGCGAATTTCTGGCGACGGGCGATACGACGCACGTCGTCTGCGACAGCCACGGTAAACCCAAGGCCCTGCCGGATAAATACCGCCGCTTTTTTATTGGGAATGTGGAACCTGAATAAATAATCGAGCTAACTGCTCTTGCTACGCCAGCGCTTCGAACAGAAACAGTCCGAGGCGCGCCGCTGCGGGGAACGCGAAGGGCGCTAGTTCAAGAGAGTAGTGTCCGCACGGCAGAACTAATGTTTCCAGGCGAATTCCCTTCTTCTTCATCTTTCCGAACATATCCTCGGTAAATTCATACCAGAAGGTGGGATCGTATTTCCCGCTGACCATCAGCAGGCGCTGGCCAGTATCGCGCAGGCGATCCACGTAGGGCACGGGGCTGATCGGTGACCAGAAGCGGCGTAGTTCGTCTTCGCCCACTTTGGCGCGAAGGCCTTCCCATACGTGCATCGTCGTCATGCCTGTGCGGACGGCATCGGAAAAATATGTGGAGACATGCAGAAATGCTCCCGCGCGCACCGATTGATCGTGCGCCATGGTGATCGAACCCACGGCGGAGCCAATACTGGTTCCCACAATTCCCAGCCGCGTGTATCCCTGCTGCTCCAGCCAGCGCAGGCAACGGCGCGTGTCCGTAATCGCCTGGCGGGTCGCCTGAAGCGTGAGTCCTATGTTCGTGCCGACCAATTGGTCCGCGCGCTCGTGGCCGGGAGCAACCCGCCGATCGTGATATGGAAGCGAGAGGCGCAGGACAGTGATTCCCATCGAATTGAGCCACCGGCACAGATTGACCTGTCCATTCCACTTCGCATTCCAGTTAGGAAGAAGGACCACGGCAGGCCCGGTGGCGCGAGCCTGAAAAAATCGTGCGCAGACCAGATTATTTTCCGCCCACGGGGAGGCAATCTGGCTGGTAAAAGTAAGAACGCGTCCGCCCGCCGCGCCGTTTTCGGGTGGATGCAGGACGTAATCGTTCGCAGGGGTCGTCGCAAACCATTCCTCGCTGTGGGCAAGCGTATCTTTCACCCAGGCGTTCAGAAACCCACGCGGATCGGGCTCGTCGCGGCGTCCGCCGATGTGTTCGAGCCCCCATTCGAAGGGAAAAACTCGCCGGTTGTCGTCGGTCGTCCACCGAGCATGCTCGTAGCGGCGTATTTTTCGTTCCAGCCAGGACATAATCTGTAGAATTTGAATATAGGGGCGGGTGCGCGCACTGTCAAACCATCGGCGAAAGACGGCGCTATGTGGTTGCAGCTTTCATCGAACGAAGCGCAACCCCGCCCAGGAGCAACACTGCTCCGACGATTGCAGCCCACAAAATAGCCGGATGGCGTTCCGACCACGGCCGATCGTCGGGACGCCCGGTGTAGACGGCATTTACTACTTCAGGTTCCATTTGAACCTGGTCAGCCTTCGCGTCTTCTTGGAAGAGCTTCGCGTAATCATAAACCGGCGCCCGCAGTTGAGAGTCGCCATAATAAACCGTGAGTTTACGGCCTGAATCAGCCTGAAAGTAAAACCGCCGCTCGTACTGCTGGAGGCGAGCACTGGTAATTCTCAGCGGCAGATCGTCTTCGTTGTGAACAATAGCTTTGAGTGTTCCCTGATTTTCCCCTCGAAGATCGATCGACATCCGCTCGGTGTCGATCATCTGCCCATTGCGCTGCATGTGGATGCGGCTGATTTCTCCTGCGCCAAGCCATTCATTCTTTTCATTCTGAATTTCCATTCTCCGCATGAAATTTTGCTGAGGCTCGTCCACGGTAACAACTAGCCGCTCGACGGGAATGTTCCTTGGGATAGGAAACGTCAAGACCGTATCTTTTCCATCCTGCGTTTGGCTCACTTCGGCGCCCGTGTCGCGCCAAACTGCCTTATGCTCCAGTTTCACACCCGCCGTTCCGCCTTCTATATCCGACGGTTTAACCAGGTTGTCGACGGTCACCCTCAAAAATCTGTAGGTAGTCAGCGGAATTTGAAGCACGTAATTGTGGCCCAACTTTTCGTTTGAGAGGTCATAGAGCGTGGTCGTACCAAGATCTGTCCACTTCCTCCCATGTGCGTCGTCCTGGCCTTCCACGCGGGCGCGAGCGACGAAATTCTTGGTCTTAAGTTTCAATTCAACCCGGTCGTATTCGGATAGGCTGGACATGTCCAGAAGGAATTGCGTTTTACTGTCGAGAGTTCCCGGCTGCAACACGCGGCATTCTTTTTGTTCAGTCTCCGACTCACCACTTTCAATCGTCAACACGTAGGGGATTTCCGTTTGATTTTCAAATATCCGCAAATCGCCCAAATTCGGGCCGGCATGTTGCCAGATTGTTTCATCCACCACAGCGTAATGCTGACCTGTGGAGGTCAGCGCTTGCAGTTCGCGTTCATACTTGAAATAGGAGAAGGAAGTGGAAGTCAGTAAGAGAACTGCGAGAAGCCCCAAAGTCATCCTCATTACTGATCTCTCCGGTCGGATTCACGCGCGGAATGCGAAGAAAGCTTCAACCAATCGCGTTGATAGATAAAGGAAATTCCGAGCAACACTGCACCCAACCCGATAAAGCTCACAATCCGGTAACTTCCGCCGAGTTGAGAAACATCGTAAAAAAACACTTTACCGATTGTAAATGCAATGAGAATCAACGACTGCCACCGCACGAACGCCGAGCGTTTCCGAAAGCCGATGGTCATCAGGCCCGCTCCATAGACCAGCCAGATTGCGGAATAACTAAAGTCGCGAGCTACTGAAGCCTGACGGTAATAATGAATGTGCCGTCCGCCCATTCCCATTTGCCTGTCAAAGTAGTCCGAGGCTTCCCACGTCAGTGCAATCAGCGCCAGTAAATTCAAAGCAACCACAGCCGCCTCAATAAACGGCACCTCAGTTTCCATGGCATGGCGTTTGCCAAATATCGCGATCCCGCCCAGGACAGCGATCGCGGTCAAATAGGTGGCAAACCTCGCATTGAATATCAACATTTCCGTTTGAAAATGGTCAAAGAATAGCAGCCGCACAATACCCAAAGTCAGGGCGACGGCTGCAAGATAACGGAGAAAGTTGGCTCGCACCATTTCGCTGACCCAAAGAAGGGCTGCGGATTCAATCAGCCACCCGATGGTGATCCACTGATCGTCCAGTTTCAAGGGGATGGCAATTGTGATAAAGGCTATCGCTATAGCGGCATGTAGCAGGCTGAGGAAGGTCGAGTCCTGGTTTGGGAACCGCTTCTTGAAAGCGCCACTAATTCCCAGGTAAAAGGCCGCTAGCACAAGGGCGAACCAGGTAAGAGTACCCGTAGCTGGATAATACATCGCATATAACACCAGGAAAAAACACACGGCATTCAGTAGTGGAAGCAGTGTCAATGTAATCGAAGGCCCGTCAAACCGCTTGGACTTTTCGTAGCGACTTACAAGTGGGATGGCCGCGAATATGGCTGCGAACAAGGCCGCAAAACAAATGGTGACCGCACGCTGGTCTTCCGAATAATAGTCCGAGAACCAGCCGGCGAAGAGAATAGCGGTCCCGGCAAAGCTACCCCAAAGCAGTCGCCGCCATGGTCTGAAAATAGCCATGGCCAGAATCGCAAGGTCCAGCAGGCCTGCGTAAAGAAACAGCACAACTTCGTGATTCTGTCCCGAAGAGAGCAGAACCGGAGTGGCAAAGCCGCCAATCAAGGCGAAGCTCGCCAGCAGTTCCGCGTCCTGGCTGAGGGCGAGTGCGATGGTGCAAGCGGTCACAAGCACCATCGCCATAAACGCCGCCGCCGTGGGAATCAGGTGGTAAACCTGGAATGCCCCCCACAATGACAGATATAGTGTGCCGATACCGATCGCCTTGAGCGAATAGGAAAACGCCGCGTAGCCACGACCGCGGAACTGCTCACTCCACAGGACCAGGCCAATCCCGGAAAGCAAACCAATCACTATTCTCCCGCCTGGACCGATCCAGTTGTTTTCGAACGCAAATTTCAGGAAGTAGGAGACTCCGACGAGCATGGCGACAATGCCAATGCGGTTTAACCAGTATTGCCCGATCTTTTTTTCCAGATCCACGTCTTGTTTAGCGGCAACAAATTGCCCGGAAGACTGAAGTATAGGCGTTTGCCGGAGCGGTGGTGGTGGGGACGCAGCATTAGCTGGACCTGAATCGGTTTTGCCTAAAGGAGGTTGAAGCATCGTCCCGGGAGGAGCCGCGATCGGCGGTTGCGACTGTTCCCGAGAATTCAGTTGCAGCGGCGTTTCCGGAATGATACCGATCAATCGCTCCAGTTCATAGACCCGTTCCGTCAACGCGGCCATCTGCGCTCTCAGAAAATCAACATCGTCCTTTCGGCCCTTCTCATCCGCATCCTGATTCGGAGCATTTACCATGAGCGTACACTACCCCATGCGATATCCTAGAGCAAAGGTCTTGTTTCATTACGTGACCCATCTTGGACTGATTGTTAAATAACCTCGGTGTTGCCTGATTGCTTCCCCTTTACCACCGCAATCGTTGTCCGGCCGCGTGGGCTGTGGCAGAGTTTGAGCGTGATCCCTCTTGGCGTATTCTTGTTCGGCCTGCTGATCGGAAGTTTTCTGAACGTCTGCATTCTGCGGATTCCGGCGGAGAAGTCGATCGTTTTGCCCGCGTCGAGCTGTACCAAATGCGGGAAGGCAATCGCGCCCTACGATAATATTCCGGTTTTCAGCTGGCTGATTCTTGGCGGGAAATGCCGCAATTGTAAGACGAAGATTTCGGCGATGTATCCAGCCGTAGAATTGCTGACCGGGCTGCTCTTTTTGGCCTGCTATTACGCCTTCGGGCTGACTGTGGATGCGCTCAAGTGGGCCGTCTTTGCAGCGCTACTGGTGGACCTCACGATCACCGACCTTCGTGAACGCATATTGCCGGACGTCGTCAATTTCTTTGGATTGGGCGTCGGACTTTTGTTCAGTTTTTTCACCAAACCCACGGATGGAACCGCGCTGTGGCTTGCCAATCGCTGGTTCGATTTTCCTCCTCCGCAGCCTGTGCTTTCCTTTGTGGATGCCATACTCGGTGCAGTGGCCGGCAGCGGGTTACTCTGGGTGGTGGCTGAGGGTTATTTCCGGCTGCGCGGGCGCGAAGGCATGGGACTTGGCGACGTAAAAATGATGGCGGCTGTCGGAGCATTTATGGGCCTGAAGTGCACGCTGTTGACCGTGCTTGCCGGATCGCTCCTGGGCAGCGTCATCGGCATAATTCTGATCGCAGTGTCAAAGAAGGATCGGAATTACGAACTGCCGTTCGGTACTTTCCTGGGAGCGGGGGCATTGCTGGTATTATTTTTTGGCAATCCGGCGATACAGTGGTATGAGTCTATTCTGGCGGTGAAGTAAAACGTGCACTTCAGTTTGCTAGCTGCGATCGCAATGCCTGGTTTGGGATCGGTCTGGCTGCTTACGGGAGTGTTGTTTGCGCTCGTGATAGCCGCCATGGTGGTCATTGCGATTGCCGCGCGGCGCCTGCTTTTTCGCGGCTCAAAATCCTCCGGGGACCTGAGCGACCCAACTCCGCGCAGTGACAACCCTGCGGCATTCATGGCGGCTTCGATGCAGGCCGTAATTCAGAAGCTCCGCGAACAGGAAAAGGAGCTCGAAGCCCTGCACCGCGCCGAACGCGAGCGCGCGCAACAGACCGAACGCCTCAGCGAAGCAGTGACCCGCAATATGCCCGCCGGACTTCTGCTGGTGAATTCCGCCGGCCTGGTGACCAGCGCGAACCCAGCAGCGGAGCTTGCACTGGGAGTGAACTCCCTTTCCTACCGCCGTTATAGCGAAGTGTTTGGCGCGGATTCCCGCCTTACGCAACTCATCACAGGATGCCTGGAGCAAGGGCGCACGTATCGCCGTGAAGAGGTGGAATATCTAACGCCTTCGCACGATCTCCGGCAACTGGGCGTTACGATCTCCCCCATCCTGCGCGGCGCCGAGGACGAAGTGACCGGAGCCATCTGCCTGCTCAGCGATCTGACCGAACTCGCGGCGCTGCAAAAACAGATTCACATGAAGGAAAATCTCGCCGCGCTGGGAGAGCTTTCCGCCGGCATCGCCCACGAATTCAAGAACGCGCTGGCGACGATTTCCGGCTATGCCCAAATGATCCGCAGCGAGGCGCAACCCGGCACCGAACTGCGCGAGCACGGGCAAAAAATTCTCGATCAGACCCGCGCGCTGACCCATGTAGTGACCGAGTTCCTGAAATTTGCCCGGCCGCTTGAACTGGCAGATGAGCAGGTGGCCCTTCGGCCGATCATCGAACATATTCTGGCCGAAGTGGCCGATACCATACCGGGAGTCCCAATTACCTGCGAGGGAGAGTTTGGGAATGTATCCGGCGACGATGCCCTCCTCCGGCAGGCCCTGCTGAACCTGACCAGGAATGCCGCAGAAGCCGCCGCGGAAGGTCCCGGTGGCGGGCTCGTAATCATTCGAGGAGAAATCGATCAAGCTGGAGTGACTCAAGGCCAGCGAATCTCCATAGCCGATAGCGGGCCGGGAATCCCCCAAGAATCGCTGACTAAGATCTTCATGCCCTTTTACACGACCAAGGCCAACGGGACGGGGCTAGGCCTGGCCGTCGTTCAAAAAATCGTTGTCCAGCACGGAGGGACCATTCAGGCTCGTAACCAGCCTCAGGGAGGCGCCGAATTCATCGTATGGTTACCATTTGTACGCGAACCTGTAAGGAGCGTTGATTCCGCCCCCGCGCGCATCTAAACTAATGGTGGTCGCAATCCGCCGATACCTCTCAGAAAGGCGGCTAATCGCTATGAACCCTAAACCTAAGTTGATTGTTGTACTTATGGGCAGTCTATTGCTTCCCTCGGCGTTACTAGTGGCGCGCCAGGACCAGGAAAGCGCTGCCGACGCGGCCCGCAAGGCGCAAGCAGAAAAGAAAACCCCCGCCAAACCGGCGATGGTCTTTACCAACGACAACCTCGACACCATCAAAGGCCAAATCTCCATTGTTGGAGAAGCGCCCACTCCGCCGCCGGATAAGACCAAGGCGGAAGCTCCCGCTGACGACAAGAAAAAGGCAGTCGCAGAGGTCGAACAGGCTCCTCCTCCCAAGGGCGAGGATTACTGGCGGCAAAAATTCGCGGATGCCAGAAAGAAACAGGCCGACGATGCGCATGAACTGGACATTCTGCAGCGCGAATACAATTTGAAGCAGCAGCAATACTACAGCGACCCGAACACGGCGATGCGCGAACAATACAATCGCCAGGACCTGAACGACACCAAAGCGAAAATCGATGAAAAGACTGCGGCGGTCGCTCAAGACAAACAAGATTTCTCGGACCTGGAAGATGCGTTGCGCAAGGCCGGGGGCGAACCAAGTTGGGAAAATGCGCCCAGTTCACCACAGCCGTAGCGCCAGTTTTTGGATCACATATCTTAGCAACCGATAGCAGACACTACACAAGGCTGCCCGTAGACGCACTTCACGTCACAAAAGCGTGGTAAAACAAAGTTCCGATGGAACCCCTTCTTCTCGTTGAAGATAAACCTGAATTGCGCGCGATGCTGCGTAAGGCACTGGAGCGCGCCGGCCACAAAGTGGACGAAGCACCGGACGGCTCGTCAGCCGTCGCAAAAGTTCGCCAGCGACGCTACCTGCTGGTTCTCACCGACTTGAAATTGCCCGGCTGCTCGGGCCTGGACGTTCTGCGCGAGACGAAGAACGCCGACCCTACCATTCCCGTCATCCTGATCACCGCTTACGGATCGGTAGAGGAGGCCGTGACGGCGATGAAGGAAGGCGCATACGACTTTATCCAGAAGCCGGTGGACCTGGAACATCTGAATTTGCTGGTAGAGCGCGCATCACAACAGCAGGAACTGATGCGCGAAAATCTCTTGCTTCGGGAGGAATACACTGAACGATATGGATTTCCTCGCATTGTCGGCGAACACAAATCCATGCAGGACGCCACGCAGCAGGTGCAGCGCGTCGCTGCGACGGACTCGACTGTACTTCTGCTGGGGCAAAGCGGCACAGGTAAGGAGCTTTTTGCCCGCGCCATTCACAACCTTTCTCCACGGCGCATGCACCCTTTCGTTGCGCTCAACTGTGCGGCGATCCCAGAAGGGCTGGTGGAAAACGAACTGTTCGGCCACGAACGCGGCGCCTATACCGGGGCGGGCTCCCGCAAAGTCGGAAAAATGGAATTGGCTAATCGCGGCACAATTTTTCTCGATGAGGTTGCGGAGCTTCCATTGGCCACTCAAGCAAAATTGTTGCGTGTGCTCGAAGAACGTAGTTTCGAACGCGTGGGTGGAACGCAACTGATCGACATCGATGTGCGCATCCTGGCTGCAACCAATAAGGACCTGCGCGAGGCCGTGCAAGACAAAAGGTTTCGCGAGGACCTCTTTTTCCGAATCGCCGCCGTGCCTATCACCATCCCACGGCTCAGCGAACGCGGCGATGACGTCCTGATGCTGGCGGAACATTTTCTGGAACGCTTCCGGAGGGAATTCCGCAAGCCCGACCTGAAATTCGCGCCCAGCGCGCAGGCAGCGATGCGCGGTTACGCCTGGCCCGGTAATGTTCGCGAACTCCAAAATACGATCGAGCGCGCAGCCATTCTTTCCGACTCCGAAACGATCGATGCCGCATCTTTGCAACTCCCGGCACCGCGCCCCACCGAAAACGAAATGCCCGAGGGGATGCTCGGCCAGCATTTCGATTGGGCCGGTACGTTGCAGGATGTTAGCGCCCGCGCCCTGAATCACGTCGAGCGTTTTATGATCGAGGAAGCGTTGAAATCGGCGAAGTGGAACAAGACACGCGCCGCGGAGCAACTTGGCGTATCCTACAAAACGCTGCTGAACAAGATTCGTTTGTTGGGACTAGAGAACTAAATAGAGTAATTTTCGTAGCCAGTAGAAATCCTAAACAATTTCCCGTCAGTTCTAGCTACTCGTCTTGTGGCCATCGTGCAGCGTAACGATTCCCCCAGTCCAACGTGCGAATCCAACTTCAACGAATCCGGCGTGTTCGAATTGAGCCTTCAAATCCTCGGGAGGCGGGAACTTGCTGACCGAGTTGGGAAGATAAGTATATGCCGAGGAATTACCGGAAATCAGGGCGCCCAAACGCGGCAGGATGTGTCTGAAGTAAAATCGATAGACCGCGCCAAACACTTTGCCGGACGGCTCCGCAAATTCCAGGATGCCCGCTGCCCCTCCAGGCTTTAGCACACGCAGGATTTCCTTCAATCCGCGTTCGTAATTGGCCAGGTTGCGAAAACCAAACGCGCAGGTCACCAGATCGAAACTCGCATCGGCAAACGGAAGATGCAGGGCATCCGCCTCGAGAAATTCAATGGTGACTCCGGCGGCGGTAGCTTTCGCGCGCGCTCGGAGCAGCATTTCCGGAACGAAATCGGAACCGATGATTTCCGCTCCCGCAGCGGCCTCTCTGCGAAGCGCGAATGCCAGGTCGCCCGTGCCGCAACAGAGATCGAGTACGCGGGCATTCGGATTGTGCAGGATGGTGCTAAAATTTCGCGCGACGCGACGCCGCCAGATTTTATCCACGTCGAGTGAGAGCAGATGGTTCAGCAGGTCGTACCGCGGAGCGATGCGCCCGAACATTTCCTGGACTCGTGCCGCCGCCTCGGCTTCATCGCGCACACCGTCAGGACGCGTTCCGGGAAGACTTTGCTGCGAGGAGGAAGTCATTTCCGCGCGCCGGCCGAGGCGCAATCGTTCAGGATTTTTGCCAGCATTTGCGAATCGGCTTCGACTCCGCAGCGAACATTACCGATATTCTCCGGCAGGACAAACCGCAATCGCCCAGCGCGAGTTTTCTTGTCGGATTGCATGGCCTCAATCAAGCGCGCGGCAGGGACGCTTGGCCATGAAGGAAGCGGGCCTACCTTCTGTGTCACTTGGATGATCCGGTCCGCATCAGCAGTTGACAGCATGCCATTGGCAACTGCCAGTTCCGTCGACGTCATCATTCCCCACGCGACAGCTTCGCCGTGCAGATACTTTCGATATTTCGTCACACTTTCCAATGCATGGGCGAATGTATGGCCGAAATTCAGGATTTCGCGCAGGCCGGATTCGTGTTCATCCTGTGAGACGACGCGGGCCTTCTGCGCAACCGATCGCTCGATGACGAAATTGAGCGCTTCGGCATCGCGGCGAAGGAGTTTGTCCATATTCGCTTCCAGGAAGCGGAACAGTTTCGTGTCGCCGATCACGCCATACTTGATGATTTCATAGATGCCGGAGCGGAATTCGCGCAGGGGCAGAGACCGAAGCAGGTTAGGATCGCCGATCACGAGTTTCGGGGGATAAAAGGCTCCGACCAGGTTCTTCCCTTCCGGCAGATTTACGCCGGTTTTGCCGCCAATGGCGCTGTCCACCTGCGCCACCAGCGTTGTGGGGATGTGTACAAGCCCAATCCCGCGAGAGTAGCTTGCCGCGACAAATCCGGCCACGTCGCCGACCACTCCTCCGCCGACTGCAACAAGCAACGCGCGGCGGTCCGCCCCCGCGCGCACCAATTGCCGGGAGGCCTTCTCTACCGTGGATAGATTCTTGGCGGCTTCCCGGTCGTCGAACAAAATTGTCGCGCGGCTTACGCCCTTGAAAATCTTTTCCAGGCGCGCACCGCAGTGCTTCCACACGCGGGGCGACGAAATCAGGAATATCGCCGCGTTTGGGTTTAGCGCGGTAACAGCCTTGGCGGACTTGGCTACCGCACCGCGGACACACATTACTTCGTAAGCACCGTTCGCAGAGCTGACCTTAATTTTCTTCATCGGGATCGCCCAGAGGCGATAGAAAAATGTAACACAGCTGGATGGGCATTTAGCATGGAAACAGTAACCCCACTGCCCCTCAACGCCGTCATTCCGAGCGGAGCGAGGAATCCCCCTTTCTTTTGGCCAACAACCAAGAGGAATTCCTCGCTCCGCTCGGATTGACGGTGGTGTGGTGACGGCATTTATTGAATTGAATGACGCCCTTGTCTCCGATCCGTGTTGCGATGTACGGTGGACAACGTATTTCGCTGTGTGTGCCGGCGCACAAAAGTCCAATTGAGAGGACTTCATTGAAAATACTTTTGTGGGCTCTGTTCTTTGCCGCCGCCTGGACGGCAGCGTTAGCAGTCGTTGCGCACTCGCCGGGATTACATTCCACTCCGGGGATATGGTTGGGCGTCTTTGGATTGCCGGGCGTGGTGATCGCGAACTGGGTACAGGGCTTCGTCTTCCATAAGTTCAGCAACTACCTTGGATATCCCCGGATGTTCCTCGTGAATTGGCTTTTTTATTGCAGCGTGATTCAGGGGCTGGCATCCATCCAGCGGGAATTCCGGAAAAAATGATTAGTGTATTTTCTTTTCTAATTCCGGAAGCGACGCAATCAGGACGTGCCCTGTAATCGCGAGCGTCCGGGGATCGATCTTGTCGAGCGTATCGTGGCTGGTGTGCCAGTAACTCAGCACGTCGTTTTCAAAGTCGATCACGTCGGTCGCGGGGATGTCGCGCTGGAGAAATGGAAGGTGGTCATCTTCAATAGCATTCTTATCGCTAATGAATACCTTCCCGTATCCGAGGTTCGCAGCAGTGGACCATATGATGTCCGTCAGCCATGGCGTGGAATTCGATTCGCGTTTATAAATCGGCTTCGCGGGACCGACCATGTCCACCAGAATCATGGCTTTGATATGCCGCAAAGTTCCGGCCAGCGCAAGACTTGCCGCCAGTTCGCGGCTGCCGTAGGTATTGTCGGGATCGGCCCACTGCATGTTGAACGCTTCTTCACCATCCAGGAATGCCAGCCAGATGGTGTTGGCATTCTTACGGGCACAGACGAGGCGCGCAAATTCCAATAAAACTCCGGTGCTCGATCCGCCGTCATCGGCGCCGACGAAATGTTCAATGCGCTTGGTGTCATAGTGCGAGGCATACAGAATCGTGTTGGGATTTGCCGACGGAATTTTCACGAGAATATTTTTCATCGCGACGTCGCCCACGGGGGTCGATGGCGCGTGGAAGTCTTCCTCCTCCACGGGGCATCCGAAGCTCTTGAGCTGGCCGATGATGTACGCCTGCGCCTTATGAATTCCATCGGTTCCGGCGGAATGTGGCCCTATGGCCACAAGCTGTTCGACGTGCTTGTATGCACGCGTACCATCAAAACCGCCGGTAGTTTCCGCTGCCGGAGCGGAGGGAACACTGGATGCCTGCGGGGACGCTGACTTTCCGTTCGCATCCGCCGAGGAAGCCTCGTGCCCGCATCCCGAGAGGCACAGCAATGCGAGGGAACTCACGACCAGGGCCGCACGGCAGAAAGATTTCCCAATGTGCCGGGGATCAGAAATGAATCGCGCATTCCTCATTGCGACCCTCCTCCGGAAGCAGCCGCAGCTTTATTCTTATTCCGCACGACAAGCGCCGCCACGCCAATGCCCACAAAATAGAGTCCCACCATGGGCGCCATGAACACCAGCATCGTGGTGGCATCCGGCGTGGGCGTCACGATTGCAGCCACAATGGCGATAATCAGAATGGCATAACGCAGGTTCTTCCAGAGAAACTGCGGCGTCACGATATTAAATAGCGCCAGGAAAAAGATCAACACAGGCAGCTCGAAAATGATTCCCAGCCCGAGAAGGACGATCAAAATGAAGTCAAAATATTCGTTAATGCTAATCAGCGGGCGGAATGGGCCCTGAAACCCGGTCAGGAAATTCAACATGTACGGCAGCATCACAAAATAACCGAACGATATTCCGGAAAGAAAAAGGAACAAGGATGAAAAGATGAATCCCGTCACGGCCCGGCGCTCGTGCTTGTAAAGCCCCGGAGCAATGAAGAGCCACACCTGGTACAGCACGAATGGAGCGGCCAGAACAACGCCAATGTAAATTCCAAACGTGATAATGATGTTGATCAACCCGGCCGGACTGGTATAGATCAGACGATCGTCGAGATGCTGCTTGCGCAACGCCTCCTGCATGGGGCGCGCAATGAAGCCGATAACTTTTTGGGAGATGCTGACGCCGACCATCGCGCCCACGGTGATCGCCAGCGCGGAGTTGATCAGGCGTTTCCGCAGGTCCACGAGGTGGTCAAAAAACGACATCTTCCCTTCCGCTTCCTGCCCGGCGGGAGATGTGGTCGAGTCAAACCGCGGGATTGGCATCAGAAGGTTTCTCGTGGTCCGGCGTGACGGCTTCAGGAACGGCAGCCACAGGCTCAGTTTCCGATGGGGTCGGCGGTTCGGTTACCGTTGGGGAGGCTTCGTCATGCTCTGGTAATGCGCGGGGGACGACGCCCTCCGGTTCTACAAGAGCTGGCACCGGCTGCGTGGGTGCGGCCGCTGCGGCCTCCTTAACGCGAGTCTGGCGCTCCAGTTCGCGCACTTCCTCTTCCAGCGCGTAACGAAAATCGCCGCTCATTTTGCGGAAATCCGCCGTGGCTTTGCCGAGCATCCGAGCCAACTCCGGCAGCTTCTCAGGGCCGAAAATGACCAATGCCACGACGAAAAGGACGACCAGATGTGGCAGGCTCAACATAGCCGGTTATTTGCTTTCTTTCGTTGGTTTCAAGGTTTTCCGGCGCCCCAGGAAACGAATTATCCTGAGTCCCCAGGCAAAATTCTGACCGAATTCGGGTCCGCCCCGTTGCGCAGATGGAATCATAGTGGACAGTGCGGGGGGTGTCAATTCAACCGCCATGCTATGCTATACTTTACGCATTAAGGATGCGGGAAAGCGAGGGCGAAATGCAGGGTGAACGACGCGGGGCGCTGCTCGTCATTGGAGTATTAGTCTTCTCAGCCATTTTAGGGGGCATCTACGGCCCGCCTGTCCGGGCAACTTCCTCGGACGTGAGCAGCCTGCAGGATTCGGTTAAGTCCTTCACGCGCGTGCTTTCCGTTGTGGAAAAGAATTACGCCACGCCTGTAGATATCGATCATGCCCTCTACTCCGGTGCTATTCCGGGAATGTTGCGTGTGCTCGATCCGCATTCCAGCTTCTTCGATCCTCGCGCTTACGCTAATCTCCGTGAAGACCAGCGCGGCCGTTATTACGGCGTCGGCATGACCATTGTTCCGCGCGAAAACTATACGTACGTGCTCGCTCCTATGGTGAATTCGCCTGCCTATCGCGCAGGCATACGTCCCGGCGACATCATCACGACGGTGGACGGTAAGACGGCGGAAGGGCTCAGCAGCTCTGAAGTTGCCGACATGCTGAAAGGCCCTAAAGGCACCACGGTCCATATCGCCATGAAGCGCGTCGGATATGATGACCTGCTCAATTTCACGGTCACGCGCGACGAGATTCCGAAGCACTCGGTGGACATCGCCTTTCAAGCGAAGCCTGGCATCGGATACATCAAGCTTTCCGGTTTCAATGAGACGACGGAAACTGAACTCGCCGACGCCCTCAAGGATGTCAACGCCTCCACGCTTGACGGGTTGGTCCTCGATCTCCGCGGCAATCCCGGCGGACTGCTGAATGAGGCCGTGGCAGTTTCCGATATGTTTTTGGACAAGAACCAATTGATCGTATCGCATCATGGCCGCAGTTCGCAGGAGCGGCGCTACTACGCAGTGCGCGGCAATCGCGGCGTTACCGTGCCGCTGGTCGTTCTGGTGAACGGCGGATCGGCGTCTGCATCGGAAATCGTCAGCGGCTCGATTCAGGATCACGACCGCGGGCTGGTGGTAGGCGAGCAGAGCTTTGGCAAAGGCCTCGTGCAAACCGTCTCCGGCCTGGGCGAAAACACAGGTCTGGCTCTCACTACGGCACGTTACTACACGCCCAGCGGACGCCTGATTCAACGCGATTACAAAGATACTTCCCTGTACGACTACCTGTATAACCACAAGAACCCTCCGCCAACCGAAGTGAAGCTCACTGACAGCGGACGGCAAGTCACTGGCGGCGGAGGCATCACTCCTGACGTGCTCGCACAGCCGGCCAAGCTTGATCCGTTCCAGGAGCTGCTGCTGCGCCATGACGTGTTCTTCGCTTATCAAGGCGGCGTCGGCGGATTCACCACGTACTTCCTCGGGTCCAAACCAGAGATTGCCAAAGATTTCGTGCCGGACGAAGCCACTATGAAAAAGTTTACAGCGTATCTGGACAAGCAGAAGATCAAGTACGCGGACGCAGATATCGCCGCAAATCTTCCCTGGATCAAGCGTGAGATCCGGAAAGAAGTCTTCATTTCCGTGTTCGGATTGACCGAGGGCTATAAGGTCGATCTCGAAGACGATATGCAGCTTCAGAAGGCAATCGAATCGCTACCCCAGGCGCGCGCGCTATACGACAATGCCCGGAAAATCGTGGCGCAGCGCACATCGGGGAGCGGCATGCCGCAACAGCAATAATTTCCCTATTTCACCTTTTCCTAAAATTCTTGCTCGAGCGCGATTGGAAACCGGGCCGTGCCCTGCTAACATAGGGAAGTTCCCGGGGGCTTAGTTCAGCGGGAGAATAGTTCGTTCGCAACGAACAGACACGGGTTCGATTCCCGTAGCCTCCACCAATGACTTCACTTCTCGAGTCTCAAGCACGTTTTAATCTAACTTGCGAGCCTTTCAGTTGTTTTTGAAAGGGTTGGGTCTTCGTGTTTACTTTGTTGCACACGTTCAAGTGCGGCGTCGGTTTTCATCACCCTGTCGGATGTACAATTCAGGTATGGTGATTTCGTTGGCTGGGCTGCAGTCCTCTTGTTTCCTGCGCCTTCGCATTTCTGGGCAACTACTGGGCTTGCTAGCAGTGTGTTTACTCCCCGGTGCCTGTGCGAAAAAGAGCACGCCAGCGGTTCTCGCACCCCCTCCATTCGGCCCTCATTCAGTGACAGTATCTTGGGCCCCGAGTACGTCATCTGTGGCCGGCTATTACATATACCGCACGACGATTCCCTCAGGCTCCGTTGTAAAGTTGAATTCCACTCCCGTCAACTCCACACAATATGTTGACCACTACGTTGAGGCCGGCAAGAAATATAGTTACTCTATAACCTCCGTCGACTCCAAGGGGATCGAAAGCAAACCCTCGACGGGAGTTTCCACTTCCATTCCCACCCCTTGAAATCAGACTGTTTGGAATAGTAGTGTCTCGGCCGAACACAAGTTAAGAATCCGCACATGACCCTCCCCAAATGTCACGGTAAAATGAGTATATGGCAATCAAGCTCATCGCGCTAGACATCGACGGCACGCTTCTGGACGGCCAGTCCCAGCTTCCGGAGGTAAATCGGCGGGCGATTATGGACGCAGCGGCACGAGGGATCGAGATCGCTCTTGTGACCGGACGACGCTACGACTTCGCCATGCCCATCGCCCGGCAGATTCCCTGCCCGCTGACGATGATCGCCAATAACGGCGCGCTGGTGAAGTCCAGCGACGGTGAGACGCAGTTGCTTTATCGCCTCCCGAAAGACGTTGCACGGCGCGTGCTCGATGTTACGCCGGAATTTCGGGACATGGCCTCGGTTTGCTTTGACCGGCCGCGTGAAAATCAGATTATATTCGAACAGATTGCCTGGGACGATCCTTTGCGGGGGCCCTATTTTGAGAGAAACAGGGAATTCATCGCAGAGATGTCACCTCTCGTGGATTGCTTGACCGAAGACCCCATTCAGGTGATGTTTGTCGGCCCGGTTTCAAGCGCCAAGGACGTTAAAGAAACGCTCCTAGACCTGTCCTTTGCCAACGAGTATTCGCTGGCGGCGACGCTCTACGAGAACCGCGACTTTGGCCTGGTGGACGTCATCTACCCGAGCTGCTCGAAAGGCACGACGCTGGCGGAATGGGTGCGGCGGCGTGGCTGGTCGCGGCAGGATGTGATGGCCATCGGAGACAACCTGAACGATATCGAGATGCTCCAATATGCGGGACTTCCCATCGTGATGGCGAATTGCGTTCCGGAGTTGAAATCGCTCGGCTGGCGTGAAACGCTCACAAACGATGAAGGTGGCGTGGCAGCGGCAATTGAGGCTTATGCGCGATAAGTTTTACAAGCGGATGCGATTGACTCGGGCCGCGTTACAAAGTGCGGCGGGCGTAGCCTTGTGCCTGCTGGGCGCGCTGGCGCCCGCGGCTCGCGCGGACTACGCGGTGTTGCAATCGGGCCAGCGGATACACGTCACCGGCTACGAAAATCTGGGGGATACAGTCCGCCTGACGATGGTCGGGGGAACGCTCGAAATTCCAGCCGATTCCCTGCTGAGAGTCGACCCGGAAGACACGTTCCTGCCGGTCAAGGTGAAGCTGCTGGACGTTCCGTTTGCCACTTTCATCGCCTCTTCCGCGCGAACACACGGCGTGGCTCCCGAACTTGTGGCTAGCGTGATTGCCGTCGAGTCCAACTTCAATCCCAACGCGGTGTCGGTAAAGTTCGCCCGCGGCCTAATGCAACTGATGCCCCAAACGGCCACGCGCTTCGGCGTCCGAAACGCTTTCGACCCGCAACAGAATATCGACGCGGGCACGCGCTATTTGAAGGAACTGCTGCTGAGGTATAAGGGCGATTTGGCGCTCACACTGGCGGCTTATAATGCGGGCCCGGACAGAGTCGAGCAATTTCGAAGCGTGCCCCCATATCGCGAAACGCGGGATTACGTGCGCAGGGTTACGCAGAAGTTCAACGCCACTGTAAAGCCCCCGGCTATTCAAAGTATTTGGTAGAACAGACTTCAGTCTGTTCGGTGTTGGTTTTCCAGGCGCCCGAATCAAAAACAAATTCAAAGTCCGCCGTTAAGAATTAGTTTTCGGTGGATAGCTCAGCGGGAAGTGATGAAATGGCACGGAAGTAGACCAGTAGCAGACGGAAAAAGGCGCGCAG